>Ga0247827_10000019_pt1 | contig 101803 bp, 89 predicted proteins | sample 12C_Control_Day2_FD_194414 | JGI IMG/M metagenome (GOLD analysis project Ga0247827, IMG submission 194414) | Soil microbial communities from agricultural site in Penn Yan, New York, United States - 12C_Control_Day2 | ecosystem: Environmental > Terrestrial > Soil > Agricultural land | place... | reverse complement strand
ATGCAGGTAGGGGTTTTGTCTTTTCCGCTCGGTAATCTTTGGTGCCTGTTCTGCCCTCATCAAGGGCCAAGCCCATGATATGGTTTCCCTCTGTCCGCACAGCCTCAAGGATGTCCAATGCCGCACGCAAACCCACTCCTTCCGGGATTCATGGTGGTCCACGGCAATCGCCTGGACGAACTGCGCAGCCTGGTGGTGAGCTGGATGCGCCTGCATCCCCTGGCACCTCTGGAAAATGAAATTGTCCTGGTGCAAAGCAACGGCATTGCCCAATGGCTCAAACTGGCTCTGGCCGAAGACCCCGAAGACGATGACCAGGGCGGTTGTGGCATCGCCGCAGCGATCGAAGTACAACTGCCCGGCAGCTTCATGTGGCAGTTGTACCGACGTGTGCTGGGACGCGATGAAATCCCGGAAGTGTCCCTGCTCGACAAGGCGCCGCTGACCTGGCGATTGATGCGTCTGCTCCCCGAAGTTATCGACAAACCCCACTTCGAACCCCTGCAGCGCTTTCTCACCGACGACACCGACCTGCGCAAGCGCTACCAACTGGCCGAGCGCCTGGCCGACCTGTTTGACCAATACCAGGTCTACCGTGCCGACTGGCTCAAGGACTGGGCAGCCGGACGACATGTGTTGAACACTGCCCGCGGTGACGCCAAGCCGTTGCCCCCGGCCAATTGCTGGCAAGCCGAGTTGTGGCGTGCGCTGTTGCTGGATGTCGGCGAGGAAGGCATGGCCCAGAGTCGCGCCGGGGTGCATCAGCGCTTTATCGAGCGGATCAACAGCCTTGAGCAGGCACCTGCAGGGCTCCCTTCCCGGGTTATCGTCTTCGGTATTTCCTCGTTGCCTGCCCAGGCGCTGGAAGCCTTGGCCGGCCTGGCCCGTTTCAGCCAGGTGCTGCTCTGTGTGCACAACCCCTGTCGGCACCACTGGGCGGATATCGTTGCCGACAAGGACCTGCTGCGTCACCAGTACAAGCGCCAGCAACGCAAGCAGGGCATGCCCAGTCTGATCGACGCGCAATCCCTGCATCAGCATGCGCACCCGCTGCTGGCTGCCTGGGGCAAGCAAGGCCGTGACTACATCAACTTGCTCGACAGCTATGACGATCCCGGCAGTTATCGTGCCGCGTTCGCTGATGGGCGCATTGACCTGTTCAGCGAAAGCCAGCCGCAAACCCTGCTCAATCAACTGCAGGACGACATTCTTGAATTGCGTCCGCTGGCCGAAACCCGCGAATTGTGGCCGGCAGTCGACCCAGGCAAGGATCGCTCGGTACGCTTCCATATCGCCCACAGTCCGCAGCGCGAAGTGGAGATACTTCACGACCAGTTGCTCGCCCGCTTCAGTGCCGATTCGCACCTGCGCCCACGGGACGTGATTGTCATGCTCCCGGACATCAACACCTACGCCCCGCATATACGCGCGGTGTTTGGCCAGTTGGGCCGCGATGACCCACGCTTCATTCCTTTTACCCTGACCGACCAGGGCCAGCGTGGCCGCGATCCGCTGCTGATTGCCCTCGAGCATCTGTTGAAATTGCCGGACAGCCGCTTTGCGGTCAGCGAGATTCTCGACCTGCTCGATGTGCCGGCCTTGCGGGCGCGCTTCGCCATCAAGGAAAGCGACCTGCCGACCCTGCACCGCTGGATCGAGGGTGCCGGTATCCGCTGGGGCCTGAACGCCGAACAGCGCGCCAGCCTGGGCTTGCCGGCTGATCTGGAACAGAACAGCTGGCGATTCGGCCTGCGGCGCATGCTGCTCGGCTATGCCGTGGGTGTCGGCGAAGGTTGCGACGGGATCGAACCGTTCGACGAAATCGGTGGTCTGGACGCCGCACTGATCGGCCCGCTGGTGGCCTTGCTCGACGCTCTGGAAATCGCTTATCAACAGCTGTCCAGGGCTGCGACCGCCGCGCAGTGGGGCGAACGTCTGCATGCGTTGCTGCAGTTGTTTTTCCTGGCCGAAACCGAGCATGACGACTACCTGCTGGTACAGCTGCAGACCCTGCGCGAGACCTGGTTGCAAACCTGTGAGTCGGTTGCGCTCGAAGACCTGCTGCCGCTGACCGTGGTCCGTGAAGCCTGGCTGGCGGGGCTCGACCAGGGACGTCTGTCGCAACGGTTCCTCGCAGGATCAGTGAACTTCTGCACCTTGATGCCCATGCGCGCGATCCCCTTCAAGGTGGTCTGCCTGCTGGGCATGAACGATGGCGATTACCCGCGTGCGCAGCCGCCGCTGGACTTCGACCTGATGGGCAGCGACTACCGCCCCGGTGATCGCTCACGCCGCGAGGATGACCGTTACCTGTTGCTTGAAGCATTGTTGTCGGCGCGCGACCAGTTGTATGTCAGCTGGGTCGGCCGCAGCATTCGTGACAACAGCGAACGTCCGGCCTCGGTATTGATCGGGCAGTTGCGCGATCACCTCGCCGGCGGTTGGCGCCTGGCTGCTGCCAAGCAGCGCGATAAGCTCGATGCTGGCGAACAGTTGCTGCATGCCCTGACCGTGGAGCACCCGTTGCAGCCCTTCAGTGCCCGCTACTTCCACAAGGGCAGCAGCCTGTTCAGTTATGCCCGTGAATGGCGAACGCTGCACCTGCCGGCCGAGGAGCAAGCCAAGGCCGGGGATGACCTGCCGCCTTACAGCAGCGATGAAGCCTTGAGTCTGACCTTGTTGCAGGATTTCCTCCGCCACCCGGTGCGGCACTTCTTCAGCCAGCGTCTGAAGGTGTTCTTCGAGGCGGTGCAAGCGCCGCTGGCCGATGAAGAACCCTTCGTGCTCGACGCCTTGCAGCGCTACAGCCTCAGTGAAAGCCTGTTGGCTGCGGCGCTGGCAACCCCCGACGACGTCAACCAGGCACTTGGCGCTCAGGCGCGGCGTCTGCAGGGCTGCGGCATGCTGCCATTGGCGGGGTTCGGCCAATGCCTGCAGGCAGAGTTGATCGAGCCGTTGCCCGACCTGTTGCAGCGTCATCAACAGCTGTTGCGTCTATGGCCCACTGCCCTGGACAGCGCGTTACCGATCCGCTTCGAATACCGCCAGCTCAAGCTTGAAGGTTGGCTTGGCCGGGTCTACCAGCGCGACGATCAGTCCCTGCTGAGTATCACCACCTTGCCCAATGGCATCAGCAGTGGCCGCTCGCTGAAATGGCAGCGGCTGACCTCGACCTGGGTCATGCACCTGGCCGCCTGTGCCGTCGGCCTGCCCTTGCACAGTGCTGTGGTGGCCACGGATATCACGTTGTTGCTGGCTCCGATCGAGCAAGCGCGTGCCGCTGACATGCTCGGTGACCTGCTCCTGGCCCGTCAGGCAGGCATGAGTGCACCACTGCCCGTGGCGACCAAGACGGCCTTCGCCTGGCTGGCCCAGAGCGACCCCGCTAAAGCCTTGGCTGCCGCGGCCAAGGCCTATGAAGGCGATGGCCAGAACAGTTTTGGCGAGCGTAGCGAAAGCACCGCGCTGGCACGGCAGTTCAGCGATTTCGCGGCGTTGACGGCCAGTGAAGAGTTCGAGGGCTGGTGTGAAGCCTTGTACCGCCCGATGTTCGATGCGCCCTGGCAGACCTTGGGCAATGAGGAGGACGCCCAATGAGTCGCAACGCCCCCCTGGCACTGACTTTTCCACTGCATGGCAGTCAGTTGATCGAAGCCAGCGCCGGTACCGGCAAGACCTTCACCATCTCCGCCCTGTACCTGCGCCTGGTGCTTGGTCATGGCGGCGAGCAGGGTTTCGGCCGCGAACTGCTGCCACCCCAGGTGCTGGTGGTGACTTTCACCGATGCCGCCACCAAGGAGCTGCGTGAACGCATCCGTACGCGTCTGGCTGAAGCGGCACGCTTCTTCCGTGGCGAACTGGATGACGCCGACCCGTTACTGCATCAACTGCGCGCCGACTACCAGCAAGACCTGTGGCCAGCGTGCGCCAATCGCCTGGACGTCGCTGCACAGTGGATGGACGAGGCGGCAGTCTCGACCATTCACAGCTGGTGTCAGCGCATGTTGCGCGAACATGCGTTCGACAGTGGCAGCCTGTTTACCCAGACCCTGGAAACCGACCATAGCGAACTGCTTGGCCAGGTCATGCGCGACTACTGGCGGCGCTTTTGCTACAGCATGCACGGCGATGCGCTGGCCTGGGTGCGTAGTCACTGGGTCAGCCCTGATGCCCTGTTGCCACGGGTGCGCGCCCTGTTTGGACGGCAGCATATCGAGAACGGCGCCGAGGAGCCGCAGGCGCTGATCGATGCAGTGTTGCATCAGCGCGCCGAGCAATTGCGCACGATCAAGGCGCCCTGGGTCCAGTGGTCCGGTGAACTGCTGCAGATTTGCCGTGACGGCCTGGCTGCCAAGCAGGTGGACGGCCGCAAGATGCAGGCCCGTTACTTCGAACCCTGGTGCGAGAAGCTGGCCGCCTGGGCAGCAGATGGACTGGCGCTGGAGCTTGACCTGGGTACCGGCTTCACCCGCCTGACCCGTGCCGGTATGGCTGAAGCCTGGAAAGGTGAACCACCGAGCCACCCGGCACTGCAGGTGATGGAAGGTCTGCAGGATCAACTGAAAGCCTTGCCGACACCCGATGCCTGCCTGTTGGAACACGCCGCCGCCTGGGTGGGCGCACGTTTTGAACAGGAAAAGCGCCGTCGTGCGGAAATGGGCTTTGACGACATGCTCCTGCGCCTCGATCACGCCTTGCACGGCGATGCCGGCGAGCGTCTGGCAGGTTTGATCCGTGAGCAGTTCCCGGTCGCCCTGATCGATGAATTCCAGGACACCGACCCGGTCCAGTACCGGATCTTTCAGCGTATCTACCGCATTGAAGAGAATGTTCAGGACACCGGCCTGTTCATGATCGGTGACCCCAAACAGGCGATCTATGCGTTCCGCGGCGCCGATATCTTTACTTACCTGGGCGCCCGTCGTGCCACCGCCGGACGCCTGCACAGCCTGGACACCAACTACCGTTCCAGCCAGGCCATGGTCAGCGCAGTCAATCATGTGTTCATGCAGGCCGAACTGCGTGAGCAGGGGCGTGGCGCTTTCCTGTTCCGCGAGGATGATGACAACCCGGTGCCCTTTGTCGAGGTCCAGGCCAAAGGTCGCAGCGAGCAGTTTCAGGTCGACGGACAGGCGCTCGCCGCCCTGAGTCTGTGGCACTTGCACAGCGACGAACCGGTCTCTACGGCGGTTTACCGTCAGCAGCTGGCCGCCAGTTGTGCCAGCCAGATTGTCGCGCTGCTCAATGGCGGGCAACAGGGTCGCAGCGGTTTTCTTCAGGCGGATCAGTCGCTGCGTGGCTGTTTGCCTTCGGACATCGCCATCCTGGTGCGCGATGGCCGTGAGGCGCAGTTGATTCGCGCCGAACTGGCGGCCCGCGATGTTCGCAGCGTGTATCTGTCAGACAAGGACTCGGTGTTCGCCGCCCAGGAAGCCCAGGACCTGCTGGCCTGGCTCAAGGCCTGTGCCGAGCCGGATGTCGAACGCCTGCTGAAGGCGGCACTGGCGAGTATCACCCTGAACCTGCCGCTGTCGGCACTGGAGCAGTTGAACCAGAACGAACGGGTGTGGGAACGCTGGGTCATGCAGTTCCGCCAGTACCGGCTGACCTGGCGTAGCCAGGGTGTGCTGCCGATGCTGCGCCGCTTGCTCCATGACTTCGACCTGCCGCAGGTGTTGATGACCCGCAGTGACGGTGAGCGAGTGCTGACCAACCTGTTGCACCTGGCCGAATTGCTGCAGCAGGCGGCCACCGAACTCGATGGTGAGCAAGCGCTGATCCGCCACCTGGGCGAGCATCTGGCCAGCGCCGGTCAGGCTGGCGAAGAGCAGATCCTGCGCCTGGAAAGTGATGAGCAACTGGTCAAGGTGGTGACCATCCACAAGTCCAAGGGCCTGGAATATCCTCTGGTGTTCCTGCCGTTCATCTGCACCAGCAAACCGGTGGATGGCCAGCGCTTGCCGCTGGGCTGGCACGACAGTGAAGGCCAGGCGCACCTGACCCTGACCCCGGATGCCGAGCAGATCGCGATGGCCGACGATGAGCGTCTGGCCGAAGACCTGCGTCTGCTCTACGTCGCCCTGACCCGCGCTCAGCACGCTTGCTGGCTGGGGGTTGCCGACCTCAAGCGAGGCACCGGCAAGACCTCGCTGCTGCACCGTTCGGCGCTGGGCTATCTACTCGGCGGCGGCGCGCCCTTGGCGGCTTCCAGTCAGTTGAGTGAGTGGCTACAGGCCCTGCAAGCGGGTTGCCCGGCGATTGCCAGCAACGCCATGCCTGAGGCCAACGAACAAGGCTATAGCGCACCCGCCAATCAGGCTGAACTGCTGCCTGCGCGCCAGCCCAAACGCCGTGCGGCCGAGAACTGGTGGATCGCCTCCTACAGTGCACTGCGTATTGGTGAAGAATCGCTGACCCTGGATACCGACAGCTCGCAAGCCCAGCAACTGCTCGATGACGAGCGCCCCGATCCGCAACAGCTGCGCGAAGTGACGCCCGGCAGCGGCGATATCCATCGCTTTCCACGTGGCCCGAACCCTGGGACCTTCCTTCATGGTCTGCTCGAATGGGCGGGGCTTGAAGGTTTTGCCCAGGTGACGGCGAACGACGAAGCGCTCAAGCGCACGGTCGGCCAGCGCTGCAACCGCCGCGACTGGACAGGCTGGATCAACACCCTTGGCCACTGGCTGCAGCAATTGCTGGTGCAACCCATGGCCCTGGCGCCGGCCAGTCCGCCGCTGGCCTTGAATCAGCTGAGTCAGTATCAGATCGAAATGGAATTCTGGTTTGCCAGCAACAAGGTCGATGTCGGCCAGCTTGATCGCCTGGTGGGTGAATACACCCATCAAGGCGCTGCACGGGTTGCCGCCCAACCGGCTCAGCTCAACGGCATGTTCAAGGGCTTTATCGACCTTGCCTTTGAACATGACGGGCGCTACTACGTGGCCGACTACAAATCCAACTGGCTCGGCCCTGACGATCTGGCTTACAGCGAGCTGGCCATGGAGTCGGCAATCCTCAGTCACCGCTACGACTTGCAGTACGTGCTCTACCTGCTGGCCATGCATCGTCAGCTCCGCGCACGGCTGCCGGATTACGACTACGACCGCCATGTGGGCGGCGCGGTATTCATCTTTTTACGTGGTGTGCATTCGGCATCTGGCGGCGTGTATTTCGTCAAACCGCCACGGGAATTGATCGAGCGCCTCGATGCGCTGTTCCGTGGCGTCAGTGCACCGCAGCAACACGACCTGTTCCTGGGAGATACACCATGAGCCGTACCCTCGACGACCTGCTGCCGACGCCACTGGATGCCGAGCATCTGGCCGCACTCGAGCCATTGAGTGACAGTGCCGACCTGCTGGCATTGCTCGATCGTTGGGTCGAACGTGGCTGGCTGCGCGCACTGGACCGGGCCTTCGTCGGCTTTCTCGAAGAACGCGATCCGGGAGGCGACCCGCTGGTGTTGCTGGCAGCGGCCCTGGCCAGTCACCAGCTGGGTCATGGCCATGTCTGTCTGGACCTGGCTGAGACCCTGGCCGAACCTGACTTTGCCCTGTCGTTGCCCCCGGAAGGCGATGCGCTGGCAGGTCCCTTGCTGCTGCCGTCGCAGTTGCTTGAGCAACTGGCGCTGAGTACCTGGTTACAGCGCTTGGCCAGCAGTCGGCTGGTCGCCAATGGTGCTTGCGTCGAAGAGGCTTCGCGGCCTTTGGTGCTCAGTGCTCAGCGTTTGTATCTGCGTCGCTACTGGGCCTATGAACGGCAGATCGACAGCGCCTTGCGTCAACGTCTGGAGCAGGTCGAGCCGACCCCGGCCGATTTGGCCGCGCGCTTGGCGCAACTGTTCGATGGTGGCAGCCAGGCGGGGCAGGTGGACTGGCAAAAGCTGGCCTGCGCCCTGGCCACCCGAGGTGCTTTCAGCATCATTACCGGCGGCCCGGGTACCGGCAAGACCACCACGGTGGTGCGCTTGCTGGCTTTGCTCCAGGCGCCAGCCGTAGAGGCCGGACGTCCCCTGCGCATTCGCCTGGCGGCGCCCACCGGAAAGGCAGCGGCGCGGCTGACCGAATCCATTGGTCAGCAGGTTGAGCGCCTGGCCGTCGAAGCCCAGGTGCGGGAAAACATCCCCACCGATGTCTCGACGGTGCACCGCCTGCTCGGTAGCCGTCCGGGTTCGCGGCATTTTCGTCACCATGCGGGCAACCCCTTGCCCCTGGATGTGCTGGTGGTCGACGAAGCCTCGATGATTGACCTGGAAATGATGGCCAACTTGCTGGCCGCGCTGCCGCCTCACGCCCGTCTGGTGTTGCTGGGTGACAAGGACCAGCTGGCTTCGGTGGAAGCCGGCGCCGTGCTCGGTGACCTGTGCCGGGATGCCGAGGCTGGCCGCTATAGCACCCAGACCCAGGCCTGGCTGGAGCAGGTCAGCGCTGAGACCCTGGCGGGTAGCGAACTGCTGGCGGGTACTGCCGAGCAGTATCCATTGGCGCAGCAGTTGGTGATGTTGCGCTTTTCCCGGCGTTTTGGTGAGACCAGCGGTATCGGCCGACTGGCGCGCCTGGTCAACCTGCAGGATGCTGAACAGGCCCGGGCCCTGTTGCAGCAGACACAGGATGACGTGTTCGGCCTGACCCTGCGTGGCGAGCAGGATCGCGCCCTCGACCGTCTGCTGCTCGATGGCCTTGGTCGCGGCAACGAGGGGCCGCAGGGCTACCGCAGCTATCTGCAGGTCATTGGCCGGCAACGTCCGGCGCTGACCACGCCGGTTGATGACCCGCGCTGGGAAGCCTGGGCCATGGCCGTGCTACAGGGTTTTGAAACCTTCCAGCTGCTGTGTGCCGTACGTAAAGGCCCATGGGGCGTGGAGGGGCTGAACCAGCGGGTCGGCCGGGTGTTGGGCGCTGCCGGCCTGATCGATGTCGAGCAACCCTGGTATGAGGGCCGGCCAGTCCTGATGACCCGCAACGACTATGGCCTGGGTCTGATGAACGGTGACATCGGCATTGCCTTGCGTCTGCCCGATGAGCAGCAACCCGGCCAGCAGGTGTTGCGAGTGGCCTTCGCCCGTAACGATGGTCGTGGCGGTGTGCGCTTTGTATTGCCCAGCCGCCTCAACGAGGTGGAAACCGTGTACGCCATGACCGTGCACAAGTCCCAAGGTTCGGAGTTCACCCATACTGCCCTGGTGCTGCCCGATGCACTGAACCCGGTGTTGACCAAGGAGTTGATCTACACCGGCATCACCCGGGCAAAAAGCTGTTTCACTTTGATCGAACCGCGCCAGGGGGTGTTCGAGGACGCGGTGCGGCGCAAGGTCAAACGCATTTCAGGATTGATGCTGGAGCAGGTATGAACACGGCGATTCGGCCTTTTACCGGATGGGCAGAGGCCTGCTCTCTCGCTGGAAAATCGGCCACTGTGCTATCGTTGCGGCATTATCCCGCTTGTTTGTAAGAGATTTCCTTGATGAAAGTGGCCGCCCCGACTTCGGGACGTGTGACGAGTCGGGGGCGCTCGCTGATGGCTGCGTTGCCGCTGCTGTTCGGCGCGCTGGCCTCTGCCGAGAGCAAACCGACCTCGACCCTGGCCGAGCAGCGCGCCACTGCCGTGACTCAGGTGGTCCTGGGCATTCTCAGCTACGCCCGCTGGCCGGTGGAGCCGGATCAGTTGCGTTTGTGCCTGGTCGGTCCCACTGAATACGCCGATGATCTGGTCAAGGGCACCACACAAGCCACTGGCCGGCCGGTAGTGGTGCGGCGCTTGCTCGCCGGCGACCCGCGCATCGCCAATGAGTGCGATGCAATCTACCTTGGCCAATTGAGCCCGGACGAACGCGCTCAGTTGTTCAGCGCTATCAGTGGTCATCCGGTCTTGAGCATCAGCGAAGCCGACGACCCTTGCACGGTAGGCAGTGTGTTTTGCCTGCGGGTCAGTGACCGCCAGGTGGCGTTCGAGGTCAACCTTGATTCGGTAGCGCGCAGCGGCGTGCGCATCCATCCCTCGGTGCTGCAGTTGTCGCGGCGACGGGCGACACAGCCATGATCGGCTTTGGCTGGGGGCGTCAGCGTCCGACCCTGCGTGCAGTGCTGGGGCGTCGCCACTTGAGCGTGGCCTTGCTGGCGGTGGGCCTGGCCGGTGTTGCCCTGACGGTGCTTGGCGTGCTGGCGCTGCGCGTGTATGCCAATCACAACCTGCACCTGATCGCCCGCTCGATCAATTACACCGTTGAAGCCGCCGTGGTCTTCAACGACAGCAGCGCGGCGAATGAAGCTCTGGCACTGATTGCCTCTACAGAAGAGGTGGCCGATGCCAAAGTGTTCGACGACAGCAACCAATTGCTCGCCCGTTGGCAGCGCAGTGATGACAGCTTGCTCGCGCAGATGGAGCAACGGGTGGCTCGCAGCCTGTTGGCAGAGCCAATCGTCATGCCGGTGCTACATCAAGGCCAGCAGGTTGGTCATATCGAATTGACAGGGCAGGGTGGCAGCCTGGTGCGCTTCCTGCTCAGCGGCCTGGCCGGCATCCTCCTCTGTACCGTACTCAGCGCCCTTGGCGCGTTGTACCTGTCGCGGCGTATGTTCGGCGATATCGTTGGTCCCTTGCGCAGCCTGGCCGCGGTGGCGCATGCCGCGCGGCGTGAACGCAGCTTCGACCGCCGTGTGCCTGAGGCGCAGATCGCCGAGCTCAACGAGCTGGGCAATGACTTCAATGCCTTGCTCGACGAACTGGAAAGCTGGCAGAGCCATCTGCAGAGCGAGAACGAAAGCCTCGCCCACCAGGCCAGCCATGACAGCTTGACCGGTTTGCCCAATCGAGCCTTTTTCGAAGGCCGGCTCAGTCGCACGCTGCGCAATGCCAGCAAGTACCGGGAGCACATGGCGCTACTGTTCCTCGACAGTGACAACTTCAAGGACATCAACGACAGCCATGGTCATGCGGCCGGCGATGAAGTACTGGTCAGCGTCGCCACCCGGGTGCGCGCGCAGCTACGCGAGAATGATCTGGTCGCGCGCCTGGGCGGTGACGAATTTGCCGTGCTGCTGACGCCTCTTCACAGCCGCGAAGATGCCCAGCGCATTGCCGAGAAAATCATTGCCAGCATGCGTCTGCCTATTCGTCTGGGAGAAGGGCAGAGCATCGTCACGTCCCTGAGTGTCGGCATAGCTTTCTTCCCGGATGACGGTCAGACGCCGTCGGATTTGTTGAATGCCGCCGACGCGGCGATGTATCAGGCCAAGCGCAACACCCGTGGCCAGTGGCAAGCGGCAGAGACGGAGAGCTCTGCCAATCATGTAAAAAACAGGAGCTGAACCGTGACACACCTGAGTCGATACCTGCGTTTTCACTTTGCCTGGCTGGCGCTGATGCTGCTGGCCCTGAGCGGTTGCCAAAGCGTGCCGCCCAAAGGCCTGACGGCTGAACAGATTGCCCTGCTCAAGCAGGAAGGTTTCCGCTTGACCGACGAAGGCTGGGAATTTGGCCTGTCGAGCAAGGTGCTGTTCGGCAGCGACCTGGACGGCCTCAATCCAGAGAGCCGGAGCATTGTCGAGCGCATCGGCAAGTCGCTGTTGTCGGTGGACATCCAGCGGGTACGCGTGGATGGGCATACCGATGCTTCGGGCAGGGATGCCTATAACGAGCAGCTGTCGCTGCGCCGGGCCAAGAGCGTGGCCAACGCTCTGACTGCCGTTGGCATGCGCCCGGAAAACGTCGAAACCCGTGGGTTGGGCAGCCGCGAACCGGTGGCCAGCAATGACACCCGCGCCGGGCGCATGGAAAACCGCCGGGTGGCTATCGTGGTGGCGTCTGACTAATCGGCGAAGCCCATCGTGCGCGACTCGCCCATCAGCAATGGCGTGTTGCGCTCGGTCACCTCGCGGATGTAATCCCACAACAGGGTGATCCGCTTCAACTTGCGCAGGTCCTCGCGGCAGTACATCCAGAACTGCCGGGTAATCTCCACCTCTTCAGGCAGAATCGCTACCAGGCGCGGATCCTGCGCGGCCAGGAAGCACGGCAGAATCGCCAGCCCGCGACCCTGCTGAGCCGCCACGTACTGGGCGATCACGCTGGTGCTACGCAGGTTGGCGCTGGCGGCCGGGATCAGGTTGGCCAGGTACAGCAACTCTGAACTGAAGGCCAGGTCGTCGACGTAACTGATGAACTGGTGACGCGCCAGGTCGCTGCTGCGAGTGATCGGTTCGTGGCTGTCCAGATACTCCTGGGTGGCGTATAGGCGCAGGCGGTAGTCACACAGTTTGCAGCAGACATACGGCCCATGTTCCGGGCGCTCCAAGGCGATGACGATGTCCGCTTCGCGCTTGGACAGGCTGATGAAGTGCGGCAGCGGCAGGATGTCCACGGAGATGGCCGGGTAGGCATCGACGAAGTGGCTCAACTGCGGGGTGACGAAGAAGCTGCCAAAGCCCTCGGTGCAGCCCATGCGCACATGCCCGGAAAGCGCCACGCCGGAGCCTGAAACCTGCTCGCAGGCCATGTGCAGGGTGCTTTCGATCGACTCGGCATAACTGAGCAGGCGCTGGCCTTCGGCGGTCAGGATAAAGCCGTTGGTCCGCGACTTTTCGAACAGCAAGGTACCCAGTGCCAGCTCCAGCGAGCTGATCCGCCGTGACACCGTGGTGTAGTCCACCCCCAGGCGTTTGGCCGCGCTGCTGGCCTTGCGGGTACGGGCCACTTCAAGAAAAAACTTCAGGTCATCCCAGTTCAGGGCGCCCAGCGAGGTGATGTTTTTTTGCATGTTGGTCCGGCTTTTATGTGCGTTTTTATTGGATCTTTGCACATCTATACTCCAAAACAAGCCCTAGACCCAAGCGTCCGTCGAGGCTACCCCGGCGACGTCGATCTCTCCCTAACAACAATTTCAGGAGAACGCACATGAACGCATCCCTTACTCCCGGCCAGACCAAGGTCGACCAGGTCAAGCTGCTGATCGACGGCCAGTGGGTCGAATCGAAAACCAGCGAATGGCGTGACGTGGTCAACCCGGCCACCCAAGAAGTACTCGCCCGCGTGCCGTTCGCCACTGCTGAAGAAGTCGACGCCGCCATCGCCGCCGGCCAACGTGCCTTCCAGACCTGGCGTGACACCTCGCTCGGCGCGCGCATGCGCATCATGCTCAAGCTGCAAGCTTTGATCCGTGAACACTCCAAGCGCATCGCCGTGGTTCTCAGCGCCGAGCAGGGCAAGACCATTGCCGACGCCGAAGGCGATATCTTCCGCGGCCTGGAAGTGGTCGAGCACGCGTGCAGCATCGGTAGCCTGAAGATGGGCGAGTTCGCCGAGAACGTCGCCAGTGGTGTCGATACTTACACTCTGCGTCAACCTATCGGGGTCTGCGCCGGTATCACCCCGTTCAACTTCCCGGCGATGATCCCGCTGTGGATGTTCCCGATGGCCATCGTCTGCGGCAATACCTTCGTGCTCAAGCCTTCCGAGCAGGATCCACTGTCGACCATGATGCTGGTGGAGCTGGCGCTGGAAGCCGGTGTACCGGCCGGCGTGCTGAACGTCGTACACGGTGGCAAGCAGGTGGTCGATGCCCTGTGCACGCACCCGGACATCAAGGCGATCTCCTTTGTCGGTTCCACCGAAGTTGGCACCCACGTCTACAACCTCGCCGGCAAGCATGGCAAGCGCGTGCAGTCGATGATGGGCGCGAAGAACCACGCGGTGGTGCTGCCTGATGCCAACCGTACCCAGACCCTCAATGCCCTGGTCGGTGCCGGCTTCGGTGCGGCCGGTCAGCGTTGCATGGCCACCTCGGTGGCGGTGCTGGTAGGCAAGGCACGCGAATGGCTGCCGGAACTCAAAGAGCTGGCGGCCAACCTCAAGGTCAATGCCGGTAATGAGCCGGGCACCGATGTCGGTCCGCTGATTTCCAAGCGCGCCAAGGAGCGTGTGCTGGGCCTGATCGAAAGCGGGATCAAGGAAGGCGCCAAGCTTGAACTCGATGGTCGCGATGTAAGCGTGCCAGGCTACGAGCAAGGCAACTTCGTCGGCCCGACCCTGTTCTCCGGGGTGACCACCGACATGCAGATCTACACCCAGGAAATCTTCGGCCCGGTGCTGGTGGTGCTGGAAGTCGATACCCTCGACGAAGCCATCGCCCTGGTCAACCGCAACCCCTTCGGTAACGGCACCGGCCTGTTTACCCAGAGTGGCGCTGCGGCGCGCAAGTTCCAGAACGAAATCGACGTCGGTCAGGTCGGCATCAACATTCCGATTCCGGTACCGGTTCCGTTCTTCAGTTTCACCGGTTCCCGTGGCTCCAAGCTCGGTGACCTGGGCCCGTACGGCAAGCAAGTGGTGCAGTTCTACACTCAGACCAAGACTGTCACCAGCCGCTGGTTCGATGATGACAGCGTCAACGACGGTGTGAACACCACCATCAGCCTGCGCTAAGGAGTTGATCATGCGTATTGCATTTATCGGTCTGGGCAACATGGGCGCGCCGATGGCGCGCAACCTGATCAAGGCCGGGCATCAACTGCAACTGTTCGACCTGAACAAGAGCGTACTGGCCGAGCTTGCCGAGCTCGGCGGGACGATCAGCAGCTCGCCACGCGATGCCGCGCAGCAGAGCGACATGGTCATCACCATGCTGCCAGCCGCCGCGCATGTGCGGGGTGTGTACCTGAACGAAGACGGTGTGCTGGCCGGTGTTCGTGCCGGCACGCCAGTGGTCGACTGCAGCACGATTGATCCACAGACCGCCCGTGAAGTCTCGGCGGCTGCGGCGAAGCAGGGCGTGGACCTGGCCGATGCGCCGGTGTCCGGCGGCACCGGTGGTGCGGCGGCGGGCACCTTGACGTTCATGGTCGGCGCCAGCGATGAACTGTTCGCCACGCTGCAGCCGGTGCTGGCGCAGATGGGCCGCAACATTGTGCATTGCGGTGCGGTGGGGACCGGGCAGATTGCCAAGATCTGCAACAACCTGCTGCTGGGCATCTCGATGATCGGTGTGTCGGAAGCCATGGCCCTGGGCAATGCCCTGGGCATCGACACCAAAGTGCTGGCGGGCATCATCAACAGTTCCACCGGACGTTGCTGGAGTTCGGACACCTACAACCCGTGGCCGGGCATCATCGAAACGGCTCCGGCCTCGCGTGGCTACACCGGCGGCTTCGGTGCCGAACTGATGCTCAAGGATCTGGGCCTGGCCACCGAGGCGGCGCGTCAGGCGCATCAGCCGGTGATCCTCGGTGCCGTGGCGCAGCAGCTGTACCAGGCCATGAGCCTGCGCGGTGACGGCGGCAAGGATTTCTCGGCGATTGTCGAAGGCTATCGCAAGCCCGAGTAAAAGAGCATCGCCAGCAAGGCTGGCTCCTACAGGTACTGCGCACACCTGATTCTGTAGGAGCTGGCCTTGCCAGCGATGGGCTGCGTGCAGCCCTGAAGTCGTCAGGCAAAAACGAAGTATTTACGCACGGTCTCCACCACCTCCCAGGTGCCTTTCATCCCCGGTTCGATGACGAACACGTCGCCCGCTTTCAGATGCACCGACTGCTCCCCTTCAGGGGTGATCACGCAGTAGCCGTCGAGGAAATGGCAGTACTCCCACTTCTCGTAATTCACTTCGAACTTGCCCGGGGTGCAGATCCAGGTGCCCATGATCTTGCTGCCATCCTCGGACAGGTAGGCATTGAGGTTCACCGTGTGCGGGTCGCCGCCGATGCGCTTCCACTTGGTCGCATTCAGCACAGGGGTAGGGCAGGTGTCGCGTAGAACGGTGATGAAATCGGACATGTCAGCTCCAGATGATCTGATGAGAGGTCCGTCACCATAGGTCCGATCTAACCGGGGGAGTTGTCTGGGGTCGACGTCGAGCGCTCGATCTGCGCCTCACGCAGATAGCGCACCAAGGCCTGGCCATGCCCCGGCAAGCGCGTGAAGTCGCGGGAGCAGAGCAGCAACTGGCGCTGCGCCCAGGGTTCCGCCAGCTTCATGCTGTGCAATGCCAGCACACCCTGCCAGCGCCGGACGGCTGCCAGTGGCACCACGCCCAGTCCGGCACCGTGGGCCACCATGCGAATCACCCCGTCGAAGCTCTCCGCCCGGACCCTGACCTGCATCCGCCGCCCCAGGTGCAGGGCTTGTTCTTCCAGGTGCAGGGCCAGGGCGCTGTCGCTCGACAAGCCGACAAAGCCATGCGCCAGGGTGTCGGCAAAACGCAGCCCGGATTGTGCTGCCAAGGGATGCCCCGGCGCCATGATCAGCACCAGCGGATCGTCGCGAAAGGGTAGGGTTTGCAGATGCTCGCTGGCGGCGGCGGTGGAAATGATGCCGATATCCGCCGCACCCTGGGTAATGGTCTGGACGATACGCAGGCTCGGCAATTCCTGGATGTCGAGGGCGATGGCCGGGTGGTCGGCGAGAAAGCCGGCGAGCAATTCCGGGAGGTATTCGCTCAGGGCCGCGGTGTTGCACAACAGCCGTACCTGGCCTTGCAGGCCTTGAGCGTACTGGCCCAGGTCGAACTGCAGGCGCTCGACCTGCTGGCCGATCAAGCGCGCATGTTGCAGCAGGGCTTTGCCTGCGGGCGTAGCTTGCACGCCACGGCGATTACGCTCCAGCAAGGGCGTACCGAGGGAGGCTTCCATGGCGCGGATCCGCGCACTGGCGGCCGGTAGCGACAGATGGCTGCGTTGTGCGCCCGCCGTGATGTTGCCGCACTCCAGGGTATGCTGGAACAGTCGCAGGTCGATCAGATCAAAATGCATGAGCCTCTGCCTAGGCAATAGTCTGGCTCAGTATATGGCAGATTTTCAGGCGTCCGTATCGCAGGCAACATCGGCGCATGACGACCCTATTTGGTTTTTATCAGGAAATCGGCCCGGCGCTTTCACTGCTGGTGGCATTCACCTTTCTGCTGGCGGGGGCGGTGAAAGGTGTTATCGGCCTGGGCTTGCCGACCATCGCCATGGGCCTGCTGGGCCTGGCTATGTCACCGGCGCAGGCTGCAGCCCTGTTGATTGTGCCCTCGACCCTGACCAACCTCTGGCAGTTGGCGGCGGGCGGACATCTGCCGGCCTTGTTGCGGCGGCTGTGGCCGATGCTGGCGATGATCTTCATCGGTACGCTGCTGGGCAGTGCCTGGCTGGGCATCAACAGCGGCGAGTGGGCGGCACAGGCACTGGGCGGCGCATTGCTGGTCTATGCGCTGTACGGTTTGTTCGGGCGTGGTTTCAGTGTGCCGCTGGCATGGGAGCGCCGGTTGGGGCCTCTATGCGGACTGTTGACCGGTCTGATCACCGCTGCCACCGGTGTCTTTGTCATTCCTGCGGTGCCCTACCTGCAGGGGCTGGGCCTGAACCGCGACGAGATGGTCCAGGCACTCGGCCTGTCCTTCACCGTCTCGACCCTGGCCCTGGCGTTGGGCCTGGCCGGCCAGGACGCGCTCGGCGCCGAGGCGCTGGGCGCGTCGCTGCTGGTGCTGGCGCCAGCGCTGCTGGGCATGCTGTGCGGCCAGTGGCTGCGCCAGCGCATCAGTGCGGCATTGTTCAAGCGCTGCTTTTTTACCGGCCTGGCAGTGCTAGGCGCGCACCTGTTGCTCAGCGGCTAGCCGAGGACGGGCTGAGCATTTCGATCAGTTGAATGTCGAAGTCGCGCTCAAGGTAGTCCATGCGCTTTTCGAAGAACGCTTGCATGTGCGGCAGGGCCGAGTGCACGTCCAGTGCGGCCTTGCTGGCCCAGATTTCGTAGAACACGAACAGGCTTGGATCTTCCTTGTCGCGCAGCATGTGGTATTCGATGCAGCCAGGTTCGGCGCGGCTTGGCTCGACATAGGCGCGGAACAGGGCTTCGAAGGCTTCGGCTTGTTCCGGACGGGTCTTGGCTTTGAGAATGAAGCCGTAGGGTTCGCTCATGAGATCGACCTCTGGTGGGGGAGGACCTGATTTTATTTCAATAATGTAGATGTGATTCGTGCTTTTCAGTCAAAAGTATTTTGCCAGGGCGACGGTTTTTCCCGCGCTGTGCATCCCCTAATCTGCCGTCATCCAAATTCAACCGGTCCCAGGCCGTCGCAGACAGCGCAGCGGATCGAACGACAGATGAGGCAAGTGATGAAAAAAGTCCTGTTGCTCAACGGCGGTAAAAAATTCGCCCACTCCGATGGCCGCCTGAACGAGACCCTGCACGAGGCCGCCCTGGCCTTCCTCGACCGTGCCGGTTTCGACATCAAGACCACCTACATCGACGGTGGTTACGACAACGCCGAAGAAGTGCAGAAGTTTCTCTGGGCCGACGTGATCATCTATCAGATGCCGGGCTGGTGGATGGGCGCACCCTGGACCGTCAAGCAGTACCTGGATGAAGTCTTCACTGCCGGTCACGGAAGCCTGTATGCCAACGACGGCCGCACGCGTTCCGATGCCTCGCAGAAGTACGGCAGCGGCGGTCTGATCCATGGCAAGCAGTACATGCTCTCGCTGACCTGGAACGCGCCACAGCAGGCATTTGATGACCCGAGTGATTTCTTCGAAGGCAAAGGTGTCGATGCGGTGTACTTCCCGTTCCACAAGGCCAACCAGTTCCTCGGCATGAGCGGTCTGCCCACCTACCTGGCGGTGGATGTGATGAAGCGCCCGAACGTCGAAGCCGCAGTGGCCGCCTACGAGCAGCACCTGGCCCGGGTTTTCCAGATCCCGGCCTGATGAAACCTTGCGCTGGCCGCGCCAAGCGGCTATCTATCACGACTGTTGCTCACCCCAAGGTACAGCCGTGAAAGCCAGGTCCGATGAATTACAGGTGTTTGTCTCGGTGATCGAGTGTGGCTCGATTTCCGCCGCCGCCGAACAGAGCGGGCAGACACCTTCGGCGATCAGCCGCACCCTGTCGCGCCTGGAAGCCAAGCTCGGCACGACGCTGATCAACCGTACCACCCGGCGCATGGACCTGACCGAAGAAGGGCGATTTTTCTTCGAACGGGCCAAGTCGATCCTGCAACAGATGGACGAACTCGAAGAGCACCTGTCGGTGCATCACCAGACGCCCTCCGGACGCCTGCGCATCAATGCCGCCTTGCCCTTCATGCTGCATGCCATCGTGCCCTGGGTCGGCGAGTTCCGCGCGTTGTACCCGCAGATCCAGCTGGAGCTCAACACCAGTGACCTGATCATCGACCTGATCGAGCAGAGCACCGATGTCGCCATCCGCATCGGCGAGCTGGCCAACTCCAGCCTGCATGCCCGCTCCCTCGGCTGCAGCCCGTTGAACGTACTGGCCAGCCCCGAGTACCTGGCGCGTCATGGCACGCCGGAGCGGGTTGAAGACTTGCAGGCGCATTCGCTGCTCGGCTTTACCCAGACCGAAACCCTCAATCATTGGCCGTTGCGCCATGTCGAGGGGGACCGCCTGCTGATCCGTCCGAGCCTGTCGGCTTCCAGCGGTGAAACCTTGCGCGAGCTGGCCCTGGCCGGCGAGGGTATCGCCTGTCTGTCGCACTTCATGACCCACGAAGATATTCGCACCGGCCGTTTGCAGGTGGTTTTGCCCGAGCACAGCAGTGGCTATCGGCAACCGATCAATGCGGTGTACTACCGCAACTCGCAGTTAGCCCTGCGCATTCAGTGCTTCCTCGATTTCATCCAGCACAAGCTGGCGGTCTACGCCTGCTGATCGCTCTCGCTGCGACATAAGCTTGCTGCGAGCGGCGATTTTTCCTGCGGTGTTTGATTAGTTTTCTGACATCAGCCTTAATGGCTGTTCAACGAAAACAACACCAAGGAAGCTCTCATGCGCGTTGTGATGTTCCGAGCCCTGGGCCTGAGTGCCGCGATACTCGCCAGTTCATCGGCTTACGCTGTGACGTTGGAAGGTGGCGCGGTGGCCGCACCCGATCAATATGGTGCACAGGTGGCCGCCGAAGTTCTCAAGAAAGGCGGTAACGCGGTCGACGCCGCTGTCGCCACCGCCTTCACCCTGGCCGTGACCTACCCCGAAGCCGGCAACATCGGCGGCGGCGGTTTCATGACCCTGTACATGGACGGCAAACCCTACTTCCTCGACTACCGCGAAGTGGCGCCCAAGGCTGCCAGCCGCAACATGTACCTGGATGAAAAGGGCGAGATCATCGAGAACCTGAGCCTGGTCGGTTCCCGCGCCGCTGGCGTGCCGGGTACGGTGATGGGCTTGTGGGAGGCGCATCAGAAGTTCGGCAAGCTGCCATGGGCTGAGCTGATCACCCCGGCAGTGGGCTACGCCAAGAACGGTTTCAAGATCGCTGCCAAGCAGTATCAATACCGTGAAGATGCTTTGGGCCTGTTCAAGGACAGCACCAACTTCAATGATTATTTCGGCAACATGAAAGTCGGCGAGACCTTCAAGCAGCCGGAGCTGGCGCAAACTCTGGAGCGTATCGCCGACAAAGGTGTCAGCGAGTTCTACCAGGGCAAGACCGCCGACCTGCTGGTCGCGCAGATGCAGGCCGACAAGGGCCTGATCAGCAAAGACGACCTCAAGGATTACAAAGCGGTGTGGCGTGAGCCGATGGGCATCGAGTGGCGCGGCAATATGGTTTATACCGCGCCGCTGCCAAGCTCCGGCGGGGTCGCGCTGGCGCAACTGCTGGGCATCAAGGAAAACCGTGCGGCCGACTTCAAGGGTGTCGAGCTGAACTCGGCGCGCTACATTCACCTGCTGGCGGAAATCGAGAAGCGGGTGTTCGCTGACCGTGCCGACTACCTGGGCGACCCGGATTTTTCCAAGGTGCCGGTGGATAAGCTGATCGCCAAAGACTACATCGCCAAGCGTGCCCAGGAGGTCAATCCGACCGCCATCTCCGACACCGAGAAAGTCCGTCCGGGCCTGGAACCGCATCAGACCACGCACTTCTCCATCGTCGACAAACAGGGTAACGCGGTCAGCAACACCTACACCCTGAACTGGGACTACGGCAGTGGTGTGGTGGTTAAAGGTGCAGGTTTCCTGCTTAACGACGAGATGGACGACTTCAGCTCCAAGCCGGGTGTGGCCAACGCCTTCGGTGTAGTCGGCGGCGACGCCAACGCCATTGAGCCGGGCAAGCGCATGCTTTCTTCGATGGCGCCGACGCTGGTTACCCGTGATGGTCAGGTCACCCTGGTACTGGGTACACCGGGCGGTTCGCGGATCTTCACCTCGATCTTCCAGGTGCTGAACAACCTGTATGACTACAACCTGCCGCTGGAAAAAGCTGTAGCCGCGCAACGCGTGCATCACCAGTTGCTGCCTAAGGACACCATTTACTTTGACGCTTATGCACCACTGACCGGCAAGATCGCGGATGAGCTGAAGAAGATGGGCTACACCCTGGAAGACCAGGGTTGGGAGATGGGCGATATCCAGGCGATCCGTGTCAGTGGTACGGCGCTGGAAACTGCTTCCGATCCGCGTGGGCGTGGGGTAGGGCAGGTAGTGAAGTAAGCGCAGCCTGTGGGAGCCGGCCTTGCCGGCGATGGGGCGCCAATGAACTGCGCCTCTTGCCCGGCTGTGCCGGGCATCGCCGGCAAGGCCGGCTCCCACAAGGATTCAACCGCTTTCAAGCAACGGTCAGACGCGGAAGTGGCTGACCATGGTCTGCAACTGATTACCCAGACGCGCCAGTTCAACACTGGATGCCGCCGTCTCATCGCTGGCCGCCGCCGTCTGTTCCGACACATCGCGCACGTTGATGATGCTGCGGCTGATCTGTTCGGCCACCGCACTCTGCTGCTCGGCTGCCGCAGCGATCTGCTGGTTCATCGACTGGATGTTCGACACCGTGCGGGTGATGCTTTCCAGCGAGGCACCGGCCTTGCGGGTCAGTTCGACGCTGCTGTCGGTCAGGTTGCGGCTGCCGAGCATCACATTGGCCACCTGCTGAGTACCGCTCTGCAGGCCGGCGACCAGCTCTTCGATCTCTTCGGTGGACTTCTGCGTGCGCTGGGCCAGGCCACGAACCTCGTCGGCAACCACGGCAAAACCACGTCCGGCTTCACCGGCACGGGCCGCTTCGATGGCGGCGTTGAGCGCCAGCAGGTTGGTCTGTTCGGCCACCGACTTGATCACGTCCATGACGCTGCCGATCTTCTGGCTTTCCTGTTGCAGCAGGCCCATGGCTTCAGTGGAACGGTGCACTTCTTCGGCCAGGCGTTCGATCTGGCTGATCGCCTCGGCAACCACCTGGTCACCGGCACGCGCTTGCGCATCGGCGTCGGTTGCCGCAGACGAAGCGTGCTCGGCATTGCGCGCGACTTCCTGCACGGTGGCGGCCATTTCGTGCATGGCGGTGGCGACCTGGTCGGTCTCGACTTTCTGGCTGTTGACCCCGGCGCTGGTTTCTTCGGTCACGGCCGACAGCTCTTCAGCGGCGCTGGCAATCTGGGTGACGCCATCGCGGATGCCGCTGATCAGGTCGCGCAGGGTCGAACCCATGCGCTGGATGCCCTGTTGTAGTACGCCCAGCTCGTCGCGACGGGTAACGCGCAGGTTGTGGGTGAGGTCGCCGGCGGCGATCTTTTCCACCACGGCCAGGGTTTCGCGCAGCGGCCGGGTGATCTGGCGGGTGATGATCACTGCGGCCAGCACACCGACCAGCAACGCCAGCAGCGTAGCGGTGAGCTGCAGGGTACGGGCCTGGGCACTTTCGTTGTCACGGCGTTCGAGCTGGATCTTGTACAGCGCGTCACTGATCTTGACGATGGTGGCGCCTTGTACGGTCATCTCCTGGCGAGCGACGGCAACATCGGCGGTGGCATCGCGGAACTGACGCACGGCGTCACGGTAGGCCAGCACTGCGCTTTCGAACTGCTGGATGCGCGCGGCTTCGTTCGGCATCTGGCGGTTCAGGCTGGCGATCTCGGCCAAGGCGCCATCGAGCTGGCGCAGCGCCAGTTGTTCGGTTTCGCTGCTGATGTCGGCGATATAGCTGCGCACGGCCAGGCGCACTTGGAACAGCTGTTCCTTGGCCTGGGTGATGGTGCGGAATTGTTCCAGGCGGCTGGCGTCACCTTCGGGCAGGGCGAGGATGTCGCGGTTGATCGCCTCGACCAGGTCGATGGCGCGTGCAGCGGCCAGGTTCATCGCATCGCGCGCGGCCATGCTGGTCTTGTAGCCGGCGCGCATCTTGTTGATCGAAATCTGATACGCGTTGATGGTCTGGCCCAGTTCCTGGAGCAACTTGACGTTTTCCGGGCTCTTGAAGCTTTTCAGCAGCTTTTGCTGCTGTTCGCTGAAGGCATTCAACTTGACCTGGACAGCGCCGGCGGCGGCGTCGTCGCCATTGGTCAGCATGTACTGCAGGCGGGTGATGCGCAGATCGGTCAGGTCACCGTTGAGCTGGGTGATGTCGCTCATCCAGTTACTGCGGTCGATCAGCCCACCCATGCTGTTCCAGCCGGTCAGGGCCAGCAGGCTGGTGAGCAGCAGCACCAGGCCGAAGCCCAGGCCGAGTTTCAGGTTGACGCTGATGTTGGCAAACCAGCTATTCATACGATCCCTCCAGGAATGTTGTGCTTCTTGATCCATATCGCTGGAAGGTTGTTTTTGTTGAAGGCCAGTCGATCTTCTGAGCAGGATATATCGGCGGCTTGCGCCGGAGCTGAAACGCTTTTTCAGCAAAAATGCTCAACGGTAGTTTCGGCGTATTTCCGCGGCAGGCTCAGGGCTGCCGCAGATCTACAGGAAGGGATTAGAGGGCGCGGCTGGTGAAGGTGTCACATTGGTTGATATCGCCCTTGGCAAAGCCGGTTTTGAACCAGCGCACGCGCTGTTGCGAGGTGCCATGGGTAAAGGAGTCCGGCACCACCCGGCCCTGGCCTTTCTGTTGCAGGCGGTCGTCGCCAATGGCGTTGGCGGCGTTCAGGGCTTCCTCGATATCGCCGGGTTCGAGCCAGTTCAGGCGTTGTTGCGCCTGGTACGCCCAGACGCCGGCCAGGCAATCGGCTTGCAGTTCCTGACGCACCAGCAGGCCGTTATCGCCTTCCATTCGCTCACCCCGCTGACGCGCGGCCTGGACCTTGGCCGACACCCCAAGCAGGGTCTGCACATGGTGGCCGACTTCGTGGGCGATGACATAGGCCTGGGCGAAATCGCCGGCAGCTGCGAAGCGCTGTTCCATTTCGCGGAAGAAGCTCATGTCCAGGTAGACCTTCTGGTCGGCCGGGCAGTAGAACGGGCCGACCGCCGAGGAGGCGAAGCCGCAGGCCGAGTTGATCTGGCCGCTGAACAGGGTCAGGGTCGGGTCTTTGTACTGGCGCCCGGCCTGGGCGAAGATCGCCCGCCAGGTGTCTTCGGTGTCACCGAGGATCGAGGCGACGAATTCGGCCTGCTCGTCATTGGCCGGTGGTGCCTTGCCGGTGTCGGTACTGACCGGCGCACTCTGCTGGCCCATCTGTCCGGTCAACTGGCCGAGAATCTGTAGCGGGTCTTGCCCGGTCATCCAGCCGATGCCGACGATCAGCAGGATCGCACCGATGCTCAGGCCCTTGCCACCGCCGAAGCGCATGCCGCCGCCACCCTCGCCACGGGCATCGACCACATTGTCGCTACGCCTGCCTTTTCGCCATTGCATGAGTGCTCTCCCGCGCTTGGAAACATGAGCACAAAGATTAGTTCACCGCGTGTCGCTCTGTCAGATTCCTGATAGACACATAACCATTTGGTTATCAAAGGCGAGGTTATTTTCAATATTCCTCAGGCCGGACATGCCGGAAACTGCAAGCTCGCCTGCCACGCCCAGGCGTTCCAATAATTCCAAGACAGGAGAACGGCATGTCTGCGCAAGACAATAGTCGCTTCGCTATCCGTGATCGCAACTGGCACCCGAAGGCCCTTACTCCGGATTACAAAACCTCCATTGCCCGTTCGCCGCGTCAGGCCCTGGTGAGCATTCCGCAGTCGATCAGCGAAAGCACAGGCCCGGACTTTTCTCACTTGAAGTTCGGCCAGCATGACCATGACCTGCTGCTCAACTTCAACAACGGCGGGCTGCCCATTGGCGAGCGGATCATTCTCGCCGGGCGTGTCTGTGACCAGTACGGCAAACCGGTTCCGCATACCCTGGTGGAAATCTGGCAGGCCAACGCCGGTGGCCGCTACCGTCACAAGAACGACCGTTACCTGGCACCGCTGGACCCCAACTTCGGTGGCGTTGGTCGTGCCCTGACCGACAGCGAGGGTTACTACAGCTTCCGCACCATCAAGCCGGGTCCGTACCCTTGGCGCAATGGTCCCAACGACTGGCGTCCGGCGCATATCCATGTGTCGATCAGCGGCCCGTCGATTGCCACCCGCTTGATCACCCAGCTGTATTTCGAAGGTGATCCGTTGATCCCGATGTGCCCGATCGTCAAGTCGATCGCCAATCCCGAGGCGGTGCAGAGCCTGATCGCGCGGTTGGACATGAGCAACGCCAACCCGATGGATTGCCTGGCCTATCGCTTCGACATCGTCCTGCGCGGCCAGCGCAAGACCCACTTCGAAAACCGCTGAGGAGGTTTCCCATGCCTATCGAACTGCTGCCGGAAACCCCTTCGCAGACTGCCGGCCCGTACGTGCACATTGGTTTGGCCCTGGAGGCCGCCGGCAACCCGACCCGCGACCAGGAGATCTGGAACCGCATGGCCCGGGCCGATGCGCCGGGTGAACATATCCTGGTGTTCGGCAACGTTTATGACGGTAACGGCCATCTGGTCAGGGATTCGTTCCTGGAGTTCTGGCAGGCCGACCACAATGGCCAGTACCAGGGCGATTTCGACCTGGAGCAACCGTTCAACAGCTTCGGCCGCACCGCCACCACCTTCGATGCGGGTGAGTGGACCCTGCACACCGTCAAGCCAGGCGTGGTGCGCAATGCGGCTGGCGTGCCGATGGCACCGCACATCAACATCAGCCTGTTTGCCCGCGGGATCAATATCCATCTGCAGACGCGTTTGTACTTCGATGACGAGGCCCAGGCCAACGCCCAGTGCCCGGTGCTTAACCTGATCGAGCAGCCGCAGCGGCGCGAGACCCTGGTGGCGACCCGCTGTGAGGTGGATGGCAAGCTGGCGTATCGCTTTGACATCCGCATTCAGGGTGAGGGCGAGACGGTGTTCTTCGATTTCTGATTTGTGATGAAGCTATCGCGGGGCAAGCCCGCTCCCACAGGGGGTTCACCCTCCCGGTGGGAGCGGGCTTGCCCCGCGATCATTCGTACTCAGTCACCCCGGCAATATGCCGTCCGGCGATGTAGCCAAACGTCGCCGCTGGCCCCAGATTGATCCCGCCTGCCGGGTAATGCCCACCCATGATGCTGGCCATGTCGGTTCCCACTGCATACAAGCCGTCGATGGGTTGACGCTGGCTGTCCAGGACCTGGGCATGCTGATTGGTCCGCAGTCCGGCAAAGGTGCCAAAACAACCCGGCTCGACTTTTACTGCATAGAACGGCCCTTGCTCGATCGGCGCCACGCACGGATTCGGTGTGTGCAGGGCGTCGCCCTGTTTGCGGTTGTAGGGCGTCGAGCCGCGGCCGAATGCCGGGTCTTCACCCAGGCGGGCATGGTCGTTGTACTCATTCACGGTATCGCGCAAACCTTGTGGATCGATGCCACAGGCGCGCGCCAGCGCTTCGATGGTCCTGGCGGTTTTCAGGTAGCCCGAGGCAATGAATGGCTGCAGCGGCAGCGGATAGGGGCGGGACATGCCGAGGCCATAGCGGCGCTGAAAGGCGTGGCTGCAAATCAGCCAGGACTCGACCTTCTCACCGGGTGCCTGGGCGACCATGGCGCTGACGTAGTCGTAGTAGCCATCGGCTTCGTTGACGAAGCGTTTGCCGTTGGCCAGTACGCCGATGATGCCGGGTTTGCCGCGCTCGATGATGTGCGGGAAATGGCCGACTGTGCCGTCCTTGTGCGGCACCCGTGAAACCGGCGCCCAGGCCACCGGGCTGTGCAGGTCGTCGGCGACCTGGCCACCGACACTTTCACCCAGACGCAGGCCATCACCGTTGGCGCCCAAGGGCGGCAAGGCCAGGTGTTCATGGCCGCTGGGCGTGCGCGGGAACAGGGCCTTGCGCCGCTCGATGTCATTGGCAAAACCGCCGGCGGCGAGAACCACGGCCTTGCGCGCATGAATACTGACAGGGCCGCGCGCAGTGTCGATCACCGCGCCGCAGACTCGGCCCTGCTGGTGAAGCAGCCGTTTGGCCGGCGCCGACTCCCAGAGCAATACCCCCAGATCTTCCGCCGACCTGGCCAGCCGTGCGACCAGGGCGACGCCGTTGACCAGGTGCATGGCCCGGCCGTGCAGGGCGAGGTCGAGCAGGTGACGGCTGAAGCGCTTGCTGACGTGCAACAGTGAACGCCACGAGCGGGTCAGGGTCAGGAAGGCGCCCAGATCTTTGCCTGCCATGATCGGCATGCCCATGAACGAGGTTTCGCGCATGGTTTTGCGCAGGCGCTTGAGCAGTTTGCCGACCTGGCGTCCGTCATAGGGCGCGGCAATTACCGAGCGTCCACCGGTACCGGCGCCAGGCGTATTGCCGTGGATGTCGGCAATGCCGTTGCCGTCGGCGAATTGCAGCGCCGTATGGCGCTCGAAGAACGACACCATGTTCGGCGCCGCTTCAAGAAAAGCGTCGATCATTTGCGCGTCGAATCGCTCGCCCAGTTCGTGTTCCAGGTAGGTACGCGGTTGGGCACGCTCCTCGATGATGCCGGCGCGTTGCGCCAGCGGATTGCACGGTACCCACATCCAGCCGCCGGACCAGGCTGTAGCACCACCGAACACCGGGTCCTTTTCCACCACGATGACTTTCTGCCCATGCCAGGCGGCGGTTACCGCCGCAGACAAACCGGCAGCGCCGGAGCCGATGACCAGTACATCGCAATCCACGCGGGTAGACATGGGGGTATCGACAGCCATGGGCAGTGTCTCCTCGAACAGTAAGTTTTGTTATATTCTGGAACAAGATTCCATATTCTATGATTCGAAGCGCTGCCCGGCCAAGCGGCCAGGCGACAAAGTGGGCGAAGATCGGACAGTGTTTTGCGCTTTGCCTCGCGCTCTTTAGAATCGGCAAAATTTTCAGGGACCATGACCATGGCCGGCAGTCAGATCGAACGTGCGTTCAGCCTTCTCGAACGCCTCACCAGCGAACCCCGCGGGCTGCCCCTGCAGACCCTGGCCGAGGAGCTGGATATCCCCAAGAGCGCCACCCACCGCATGCTCGCCGAGCTGATGCGCCTGGGTTATGTGCGGCAGAACCTGGAGAGTAGCCGTTACCACCTGAGCACTCGCCTGGTGGCCATGGGCTTTCGCTACCTGGCCAGCAGCGGCGCCGATATCGTTCAGCCGATTCTCGATCAGCTGGCGCAGCAGACCGGTGAGCTGGTGCGCCTGGGAGTGATCGACGGTGACCGCCAGACCTGGATCGCCAAGGCCCAGGGCGCCCGTTCCGGCCTGCGTTACGACCCGGATATGGGCCGTGATGCACCGCTGTTCTACACCGCTTCCGGGCATGCCTGGCTGTCCAGCCTCAGCGATGCCCAGGCGCTGGTGCTGGTGGAGCGCCAGGGCATTGCCCGGCGTGAAGACTTCGGCCCCAATGCGCCGGCTTCCAACGCCGAACTGCTTGAACGCCTGCGCCTGGCGCGTGAGCACGGTTATGCCTGGGTGGTGGAAAGCTCGGCGGTGGGCACTTCGGCACTGGCGGCGGTGGTGCGTCATCCGCTCGATGGTCATGCGGTGGGGGTGCTCAGCGTGGCCGGGCCCAGTGCGCGGATGAGCGAGGCGCGCATGCACGAGCTGGCGCCGGTATTGCTGGCGGCAGCGGCGGAGTTGTCGGCGGCAAGTCCGGCGTCGGAGTTGTTTGTTTAAAAAAGCATTGCGCTAAAAGTGGAGCTTGGTTCTAAATATTCCCATTCCACTTTCCGAGATCACAAACAATGACGCAACGCGTGATGTCCCTCGCCGCCCTGACGGTACTTGAGCTGTCGCCTGTGGAAATGGTCGAAGTCGCCGCTCGCGCCGGCTACAGCCATGTCGGCCTGCGCCTGGAACCGGCCACGCCTGAGGAGCATCACTTCCCGCTGGTAGTGGATGCCGGGCTGCGCCGCCAGACTGCCGCACGCCTGCGCGATACCGGCATCAAGGTGCTGGACGTGGAGATCCTGCGGCTCAAGGCAGAGACCCGTGTCGCCGATTTCGAGGCCCTGCTGGCCGTCGGCGCCGAGTTCGGTGCCAGCGAACTGCTGGTGGCCGGCAATGACCCCGATGAATCACGCCTGACCGCGCACTTCGCCGAGCTGTGCGATCTGGCCGGGCAGTACGGCCTGCACCCGCACCTGGAGTTCATGCCCTGGACCGATGCCAGCAACCTCACCCAGGCACTGCGCATTGTCGAGCAGGCCGGGTGTGACAACGGTTGCGTACTGGTCGACGCCTTCCATTTCGACCGTTCGGCCTCGTCGCTGGATGACCTGCGCCAGATCGCCCCTTCACGCCTGCGTTATGCTCAGCTGTGCGATGTGGCAGGACCGCGTCCTGACGACATGGCCGAGATCCTGCGTCAGGCGCGCAATGAGCGGCGCTTCCCCGGTGACGGTGATTGCGATCTGGCCGGGCTGCTGGGCAGTCTGCCGCCGTCGATTCCCTTGAGCCTGGAGATTCCCACCCGGCAGTTGTACGAACAGGGTATCAGTGCCCTGCAACGGGCTCAGATGGCCCTGGACAAAACCCGCCAGCTGCTCCTGCAGCACTGACCTGCGAGCCCGACCCCATGCCCCGTCCCAGCGCGCTCAACGATACCAGCCAGCCACTGCGGGGGATTCTGCTGGTGGTGCTGGCGATGTTCCTGTTTGCCAGCCATGACGCTCTGTCCAAATACCTGGCCGGGTTCTATCCGATTCTCTGGGTGGTCTGGGCCCGCTATCTGGTGCACACCCTGCTGATGATGGCGATCTTCCTGCCGCAGTCCGGGTTGCGTGTGTTACGCACGCGGCGGCCGGGGCTGCAGGCCTTGCGCGCACTGTGTCTGCTGGGCACCAGCCTGCTGTTTACCACCGCCTTGCAGTACATCCCGCTTGCCGAAGCGACCGCGGTCAACTTCCTCGCGCCCTTGCTGGTGACGGCGTTGTCCTTGCCGCTGCTGGGCGAGAAGGTGACCCGCGGCCAGTGGGTGGCGGTGCTGGTGAGTTTCGTCGGGGTGACGGTGATCGTCCATCCCGGCGGCGCATTGTTCACCCCGGCAGTGCTGCTGCCTTTCGGTTCGGCGCTGTGTTTCTGTTTCTACCAGTTGCTGACCCGCAAGCTCAGCGGAATCGATAGCCCGACCACCAGCAACTTCTTTACCGGGGTGCTCAATACGCTGGTGATGAGTGCCATCGTGCCGATGTTCTGGCAAACGCCGAGCCTGATCCACGGGTTGATGGCGGTGGCGCTCGGTACCTGTGGGATGACCGCGCACCTGTTCCTGACCCAGGCTTTCCGCCACGCGCCACCGGCCATGCTGGCGCCGTTCAGTTACTGTCAGATCGTGTTCGCCGGGATACTCGGCCTGGTGCTGTTCGGACACAGCCCGGACATGGCCGGGCTGGTCGGTATCGCGCTGATCTGCCTCAGTGGCCTGGGCGCTGCCTGGTTGCAGCGCAAGCCTTAGCCTTCGACCTTCGGCACCTTGCGCGGGGCCATCAGGTACATCCAGGTCAGGGCAATGAAGTACATGGCCGGGATCATGGTGAACAGCAAGGTGTAGTTGTTGTTGGTGGTGGTCAGGATGTAGCCCACCAACTGGGTCATGAACATCCCGCCGATGGCCGCGCACATGCCACCGAAACCGAACACCGTACTCATCATGTGCTTGGGCGTGTAGTCCATCACCAGGCTCCAGATATTGGCGGTCCAGGCCTGGTGCGCGGCGATTGCCAGGGAGATGGCCAGAACCGCAACCCACAGGCTGCTGGCGCCTGCGGCGAAGATCACGCCGATGATGGTGATCGCAAACAACAGCATCGACAGCAGGCGAGCCTTGACCGGCGCCATGCCACGGCCAATCAGGAACGACGAAAGGATACCGCCGCCAACACTGCCGAAGTCGGCGCTGATGTAGATGACGATCAGCGGAATACCCATCTGCGTCACGCTGATGCCCAGGTTGTACTGCTGGTTGAGGAACGGCGGCAGCCAGTACAGGTAGAACCAGAACACCGGTGCGGTCATCGAGTAGGCCAGGGCGAAGGCCCAGGTGCCGCGCATGCGCAGGATGCGCGAAAAGGGCACGCGCGCCTGTTCCGGTTCCTTTTCGCCCTGTACGTAGGCCAGTTCTTCCTTGCTGACACTTGGATGGTCTTCCGGATTGAAGTACTTCAGGCCCCAGAAAATCACCCACACCAGGCCGAGCGCGGCCATGCCCATGAATGCGGCCTGCCAGCCCCAGACGGTGAGAATCAGCGGCAACAGCATCGGCGTGAACATCGCCCCGACGTTGGTCCCGGCGTTGAAGATGCCGGTGGCCACCGCCCGCTCGCCGGCCGGGAACCACAGGCGGGTGGTCTTGACGCAGGCCGGGTAGTTGGCGGCTTCGGTCAGGCCGAGAATGAAGCGGCAGACCATGAAACCCACCGCCGAAGTGGCCAGGCCGTGAGCACCGGTGGCCAGGCTCCATAGCAGCACGGCGCAGAAGAACACGCGCTTGACGCCGATGCGGTCGATCAACCGGCCCTGGAGGACGAAGCCGATGGCATAGCCGACCTGGAACCAGAAGTTGATGTTGGCGTAATCCATCGCCGTCCAGCTCATCTCCTTGGCCAGGATCGGCTGCATGACGCCCAGGGCGGCGCGGTCGATGTAGTTCAGGGTGGTGGCAAAGAACACCAGGGCAAGCATGACCCAACGGGTCTTGCCGACCGCCATGGCGCCACGGATCTTGTCGCCGATGCCGGCGTGCGGGTTGCTGGCCAGCGGCTGGGCCATGCGGGAACTGTGCGAATGGATCATGGGAGGGTTACCCGTATTTTTATGTTTATGGGTCAAGCCTTGGTCACGCAACGCTAAGGACGCCGGGGTGTACGGCTGTCGGTTGGAACGGCAGGGGTCGAGGCGCTTTTGGCGCGTCGAGCATCACTGCCCGGTGTCGAAATGGTGCGCCTGTGGTCAAAAAAGGGTCAATTCGTAGAACGCTATTATGGGCGATAATCGAACACAAAACTAACCAGTTAGTACCTTTTTAATTGAGCAAAAAGTGTGCAGCGCCAATAATCGCAGCATCCGGGTTTTGCCTGCCCATCGGAGCCATAAAAATGCAGCGTTCAATTGCCACCGTGTCCTTGAGCGGTACCTTGCCTGAAAAACTCGACGCCATTGCCGCCGCGGGCTTTGACGGGGTCGAGATCTTCGAAAACGACTTGCTCTACTACGCCGGCAGCCCGCGGGAAATCCGCCAGCGCTGCGCCGACCTGGGCCTGGCAATCACCCTGTTTCAGCCGTTTCGCGATTTCGAAGGCTGCCGCCGTGAGCGGCTGGCGCGCAACCTGGACCGTGCCGAGCGCAAGTTCGACCTGATGCAGGAGCTGGGGACCGATCTGGTGCTGGTATGCAGCAACGTGGCTGCCGATGCACTGGGCGAGCGCCAGGTGCTGGTCGACGACCTGCGTCTGCTGGCCGAGCGCGCCGGGGCCCGCGATCTGCGCATCGGTTACGAAGCATTGGCCTGGGGCCGGCATGTGAACACCTGGCAGCAGGTCTGGGACATCGTCAAGGCTGCGGACCATGCCAGCCTGGGGATGATTCTCGACAGTTTTCATACCCTGTCGCTCAAGGGCGACCCGAGTGCGATCGCCGAGGTCCCCGGCGACAAGATCTTCTTCGTGCAGATGGCTGATGCGCCGCTGCTGGCGATGGATGTACTGGAGTGGAGCCGGCATTTTCGCTGCTTCCCGGGGCAGGGCGAGTTTGATCTGGCGGGCTTTCTGGCACCGATTCTGGCCAGCGGCTATCGCGGGCCGTTGTCGCTGGAAATCTTCAACGATGGTTTCCGCGCCGCGCCACCGCGCGCCAATGCCGCCGACGGTCTGCGTTCGCTGCTGTATCTGGAGGAGAAGACCCGCCAGCGTCTTGCACAGCAGACCGCGCAAGCGCAGGACGATCTATTGTTCGCGCCACCGCCAGCCAGTGCCTACGATGGCATCGAGTTTCTTGAATTTGCCGTTGACGACGCCCTCGGCGCCAAGCTGGGTAACTGGCTGGAACGCCTGGGCTTCACCCGTACCGGTACCCATCGCTCGAAGAATGTCAGTTTGCTGCGCCAGGGCGATATCAACCTGATCCTCAACGCCGAGCCTTATTCGTTTGCCCACAACTTTTTCGAAAGCCATGGCCCGTCCTTGTGCGCCACGGCAATCCGGGTCAAGGACAGCGCCCAGGCGCTGGCGCGCGCGGTGGCCTTCCATGGCCAGCCTTACCGCGGCCTGGTCGGACCTAACGAGCGCGAGCTGGCTGCGGTGCGTGCGCCCGATGGCAGCCTGATCTACCTGGTCGATCAAGACGCCGAAGGGCGGACCATCTACGATACCGATTTCAGCCTGGTGCAAGCCTCGGGTAACAGCCTCGGCCTCAAGCGCATCGATCACATGGCCCTGGCCTTGCCGGCCGATGGCCTGGACAGTTGGGCGCTGTTCTACAAAAGCCTGCTGGACTTCACCGCCGATGACGAAGTGGTCCTGCCTGATCCTTATGGCCTGGTAAAAAGCCGGGCGCTGCGCAGCCGTTGCAGTTCGATCCGCCTGCCGTTGAACATCTCGGAAAACCGCAACACCGCCATCGCCCATGCCCTGTCGCATTATCGCGGCTCGGGTGTGCATCACATCGCCTTTGACTGCGACGACATCTTTGCCGCGGTCAAGCAAGCCAAGGAGGCCGGTGTGGCGTTGCTCGACATCCCGCTCAACTATTACGACGACCTGGCTGCGCGCTTTGATTTCGACGACGAGTTCCTCAGTGAGCTGGCTTATTACAACGTGCTCTATGACCGTGACGCCCAGGGCGGCGAGCTGTTTCATGTGTATACCGAACCGTTCGAGGAGCGCTTTTTCTTCGAGGTCCTGCAGCGGCGCAATGGCTACAGTGGCTACGGCGCGGCCAACGTCGCCGTGCGTCTGGCGGCCATGGCCAAGGCCCGTGCGGGTACCCCGACACAGGCCCGCTTGTAGGGCGGGGGCCGACAGGCTTTCTTCCTTATCTCCCGGGGCTCATAATCACCGGGTTAACCGTTGGCCACGAGTCCCGTATGACAACTACTCCAGCACTCTGCGCCGCCCCTGAACCAGTGGCGCGCAAGGGGCGCAAGAACAATCCGGAAAAGACCCGCGAGAACATTCTCCAGGCGGCGATCAGCGAGTTCGTCCAGCAAGGGCTGGCTGGCGCCCGGGTCGATGCCATCGCCGAGCGCACTCAGACCTCCAAGCGCATGATCTACTACTACTTCAACAGCAAGGAGCAGTTGTACGTCGAGGTGCTGGAGAAGCTCTACGGTGATATCCGCAACACCGAGAGCAGCCTGCACCTGGCTGAACTGGAGCCGCGTCAGGGCATTCGCCGGCTGGTGGAGTTCACCTTCGATCACCATGATCGCAACGTCGATTTCGTGCGTATCGTCTGCAACGAGAACATGCATCACGGCGAGTATGTGAAGCGCTCTGCGGTCATTCGCTCGATGAACAAGACCGTGCTCAATGCGCTGGACGAGATCCTGCGCCGCGGGGCTGCCGAGGGGGTCTTCCGTCAGGGCCTGGAGGCGCTGGACGTACACCTGTTGATCAGTTCGTTCTGCTTCTACCGGGTGTCGAACCGCAATACCTTTGGCGAGATCTTCCAGGTTGATTTCGAAGATGCGGCGCTCAAGGCGCGTCATCGCGAGATGATTTGCGAGTCGGTGCTGAGGTTTTTGCAGGCTTGACTGAATCGCGGGGCAAGCCCGCTCCCACAGGTGATGTTCACCCTGTGGGAGCGGGCTTGCCCCGCGATGCTTTTCAGCTACCCATACTATTGAAGTGTTCAAGCATCCGTGCCGCATCCGGCTGCAAGCCACTGAACAACTCAAACGCCTTCACCGCCTGAAACACCGCCATGTTCGAACCATCCAGGGTGCGACAGCCCAAGGCCCGGGCCTCGCGCAGCAGTTCGGTTTGCAGCGGAAAGTAGACGATCTCCGCCACCCACAGATCAGCCCTCAGCAATACCTTGGGCACCGGCATGCCCGGCAGTTTGGCCATGCCCATCGGCGTGGTGTTGACCAGGCCATCGGCTTCGCCCAGTGCATGGGCCAGGTCGTGCCCGACGTGGGCGCGGCTGCCGTCGAAATGCGCATTGAGGTTATCCACCAGCGCCTGAGCCCGAGCCAACTCGACATCGAATACCGTCAACTGCCCGACCCCTTCGGCCAGCAGCGCATGGGCCACCGCAGCCCCGGCACCGCCAGCGCCCATCTGCACCACATGACGACGTGGCGCGTCGCTCAAGCCGCGACGGAAGCCTTCGGCGAAACCCAGGCAGTCGGTGTTGTGGCCGATACGCTTGCCGTCCTTGAGCACCACGGTATTGACCGCGCCAATGCCTCGGGCTTCGGCGGAGAGGTCATCGAGCAACGGCAGGATTGCCTGTTTGCACGGGAAGGTGATGTTCAGGCCGGTGTAACCCATGGCTTCGGCAGCGCTGAGCAGTTGCTCCAGGGCGCTGCTGTCGAGTTTCAACTGATCCAGGTCGATCAGCCGGTACAGGTAGTTAAGGCCCAGGGCTTGGCCTTCGTGCTCGTGCAGTGCCGGGGTGCGTGAGGCCTGGATACCTGCACCGATCAGGCCGGCGAGGATGCCAGGAGAGGGGGCCGGATTCATGGGGAAACTCCATTGTTGTTCTTGGGAAGAGGCTTTCGCTGAAAATGTACCGTTTGGTTAATTTGGTCAATCGATGAACGCGGTCGCGGGCGTTTTTCTGTGCGCTGATCGCACAGCCTGTGCTACACCTGTTGATTCGCACCTGCCCACGGAGGGAGACATGGCAATGCCGTTCAACGACTCGCAGTTGCTGGGTGAAACCTGGCCGGGCCTGGCCAACCTGACCCAGTCGATCTTCGCCGCCCTTGGTGGCCAGGGCTTTCGCAACAGCTTCCGCCTGGATCGCTCGCAGGCGACCTGCCTGCTGCTGATCGACGGCCTGGGCTGGAACCTGCTCCAGGCCCATGCCCGGCACGCGCCATTCCTCGCCTCATTGATGCAGCCGGATTCGTATTTTCGCGTGGGCTTTCCGGCGACCACCGCCACCAGCCTGGCCTCGGTGACCTCGGGGCTTGGCAGCGGTGCGCATGGCATTGTCGGCTGCAGCTTTGCCCTCGATCAGCAGACCGAGTTGTCGCCCTTGTCGTGGACTACAGCTGCGCTGCAAGCCGAAGCACAGCCAGCTGCAGCACCGGCACCGGAATCGTTCATCGTGCCGCCCGATGCCTGGAGCCTGGCCAGCGCGCAGGGCATTGCCATCAGCACGGTCATGCTTGGCCGCTATGCCAACTCGGCGTTCAGCCAGGCAATCTACAAGGCCGGGCGGATACTCCCGGCCCCGGCCTATGACGCCTACCCGGAACTGATCAATACAGCGCTGGCGACTGAAGAACCGGCCTTCTGTTTTGCCTATTTCGGCGACCTGGATTTTGCCGGGCACCTGTTCGGTCCGGGCTCCGAGGGTTGGCTCAAGCAACTGGAAATCGCCGACCAGCTGGCTGAGGCCATCGCCCGCAAGCTACCGGAGCGGGTGCAATTGATGGTCATCGCCGATCACGGCATGCTGGCGCTGGACAGCGACCAGGTGCGTGACTTCGACCTCGACCCGGTGTTGCAGGAGGGCGTGCACGCCATCGCCGGTGATATCCGCGCGCGCTACCTGTACGTGCCGAGCCAGCAGGACCGTGTGCACCAGCGCTGGCAGAATCACTTGGGCGACCATTACAAGGTGTTGTCCAAGGCCCAGGCGATTGCCGCGGGTCTGTTCGGCGATGTCTTGCTCAGCCAGGCCGAGGCGCGGATTGGCGATCTGATCGTGGTGCCGACCGGGGCGGGCGGGATTATTCGCAGCGAAGTGGAAAAGCACGCCAGTCAATGGCGAGGGCACCATGGTGCGCTGACGGATGAAGACCAGCAGGTGCCCTTGTTGATGTGCGCGGGGCAGGGCTGAAGGAGCGGCCTCGGGCTCAGCCTTTCACCGGTACCAGGTCGAAGTTGTCGGCCTGGTACTGGAACAGCAGGCAATCAGCCGCGGCGGTGCAGCCGCTTTCATGCACCAGATTGGCCGGCAGTTTGTAGTACGAGCCCGCTGGATACTCGGTGCGCACCTTATCGATCACGGCGTAGAAAGTGCCTTTCAGGACCACTGTTGGCAGGCTCTGGCTGTGGGTGTGCAGACCGTTGTCGGTACCCGCCTTGAAGGTGACAAAGGCCGAGTAGTCACCCTTGCCGAAAATATCCCCCTCAATGTTGGCGTAAGTGACGGCGCCGTTGGTGTTGGGTACGGCCTGCCATTGCAGAGCGGCGTTGGGCAGCGAGATCAGTGCTGCTGGTTCGGTCTCGCTCTGGGCAACCACGGTAGTGGCAGAGGCGGTGAGGATCAGGCCGAACAGGGAGGTTTTCAAAGCTTTCATGGCGATAACCTTCGTTGAGTGGAGTGCGCGAAGGTTAATTGAACGCTTGATGCAGAGATACGCCCATAAGAGGCCATGATTTGTGCGTTTTTTGCACCAATCACATCAGCCAGCGTGGGTCCCGATAGTAGTCCTGAAGGTAATCCAGCAGTGCGCGAACCTTGGGCGCCAGGTAGCGGCTTTGCGGGTAGAGCGCATACAGGGTGCGCGCAGGTTGTTGCCAGTCCGGCAGCAGTTGCACCAGGCGGCCATCCAGCAAGGCGTCGTGGACGATGAAACGGTCAAAGCTGGCGATGCCCAGGCCACCGATAGCGGCGGCGCGTAATGCCATCGGCGAGTTGGCGCTGACACGATTGGGCATCAGCACCTCGCGTTGGCTGCCCGAAGGCCCGACCAGTTGCAGGCGCTGCGGTTGAGCGAGGCGGTTGTAGCCGAGCAGCGGATGCTCGCCCAGGTTGTCGGCCGTGATCGCGGTTGGCAGGCGCTTGAGGTACGACGCTGCGGCGACCAGTATCACTTCACTCGGCGCCAGCGTGCGTGCCACCAGGCTGGAGTCCGGCAAGTGATCGGTGACCCGCAGGCACAGGTCGATGCCCTCATCGAGCATATCGACGAAGCGGTCGGTACAGCTCAGTTCAATCTGCAACCCGGTGAAGCGTTCGACGAAGCCGGGTAGCCAGTGACCCAGTTCCAGTTCGCCAAACGCACTGGACACGCTCAAGCGCAAGGTGCCGGAGGGTTGCTGCTGGTGCTCGGAAAGCTCCAGCGTCATTGCCTCCATCTGATCGAGGATCTGCACGCAGTGTCGGTAGAACAGCGCACCCGCTTCGGTCAGTTGCAGGCGCCGGGTGGTGCGGTTGAGCAGTTGACTGCCGAGCTGGCGTTCGAGGTTCTTCACCTGCCGCGACAGCACTGTATGGGATTGGCCCGCGAGGGCGGCAGCGGCGCTGAAGCTGCCGTGCTCGACCACCCGGCGGAAGGACTGCATGGCGCTGAACTGGTCCATCAGAGGGCGATGCTCCTTGAGATCTGCGGCCCGTTGCAGGCACTGGCACAGCCGGCGCCTGCAACGCCGGGGTCAACGGCGAACCAGCAACACCCCACTCTCCATGTGATGGGTATACGGAAACTGGTCAAACAACGCGCAACGCTCGATGCGGTGTGTGTCGTGCAACTGGGCGATGTTCGCCGCCAGGGTTTCCGGGTTGCAGGAGATGTACAGGATATTGTCGAAGCGCCGGGTCAGCTCGCAGGTGTCCGGGTCCATACCGGCACGCGGCGGGTCGACGAACACGCTGCCGAACTGGTAGCTCTTCAGGTCGATGCCTTCCAGACGGCGGAACGGGCGTACTTCGTTGAGCGCCTCGGTCAGCTCTTCGGCGGACAGGCGCACCAGGCGCACGTTATCCACCGCATTGTCGTCGAGGTTGTGCAGCGCGGCGTTGACCGAGGTCTTGCTGATCTCGGTGGCCAGCACCTTGCGCACCCGGGTCGCCAGCGGCAGGGTGAAGTTGCCGTTGCCGCAGTACAGCTCGAGCAGGTCGTCCTGACGCTCGCCGAGGGCCTCGTAGGCCCAGTTGAGCATCTTCTGGTTCACCGCGCCGTTAGGCTGAGTGAAGGCGCCTTCCGGCTGGCGATAGCGGAAGTTGCGTCCGGCGATCTGCAGTTCTTCTACCGCGTAATCGCGACCGATCACCACACGTTTGCCCTTGGAGCGGCCGATGATGCTGACATCCAGGTCTTTGCCCAACTGCTGCGCGGCGGCTTCCCAGTGCTCGTCCAGCGGACGGTGGTAGCACAGGGTGATCATCGCGTCGCCGGCCAGGGTAGTGAGGAACTCGACCTGGAACAGCTTGAAGCTCAGCGCCGAGCTGGCCTGCCAGGCGGCCTTGAGCCGCGGCATCAGTTCGTTGATGCGCAGGCTGGCGATCGGGAAGTCTTCGATCAGGATCGGCGTGTGCTTCTCGCCCGGAGCGAACATCGCATAGAAGCGTTGCTCGTTTTCGCGCCACAGGCGGAACTCGGCGCGCAGGCGATAGTGCTCGCGTGGCGAGTCGAATACCGCAGGTTCCGGGGCATCGAAAGGCGCCAGCAGCTCGCGCAGGCGCGCGGCCTTGGCGTCGAGCTGCTGGGTGTAGGTCGAAGGGTCGAAGACAGCACTCATGCGTTGAACCAGCCCAGCTTGATGACGAACAGGATCGAGAGGATCACCAGCGCCGGGTTCAGATCGCGGCGACGGCCGGAGAGCAGCTTGATCGCAGTCCAGGAAATGAAACCGAAGGCGATGCCGTTGGCGATCGAGTAGGTCAGCGGCATGGCCAGGGCGGTGATCACCACTGGCGCGGCTTCGGTGACGTCGTCCCAGTTTATTTCAGCCAGGCCCGAAGCCATCAACACGGCGACGAACAACAGTGCCGGTGCGGTGGCGAAAGCCGGCACGCTGCCGGCCAGCGGGGCGAAGAACAGTGCAAGCAGGAACAGGATGGCGACGACGATGGCAGTCAGGCCGGTGCGTCCGCCAGCACTCACGCCGGCAGCCGACTCGATGTAGCTGGTGGTGGTCGAGGTGCCCAGCAGGGAACCGGCCATGGCCGCGGTACTGTCAGCGATCAGGGCGCGGCCCATCTTCGGCATGTGACCGTCCTTGCGCATCAGGCCGGCGCGTTTGGCAACGCCGATCAGGGTGCCGGAGTTGTCGAACAGGTCAACGAACAGGAAGGCGAAGATCACGCTGACCAGGCCGACATCCAGGGCACCCTTGATGTCCAGCTGCAGAAACGTCGGGGCCAGCGAAGGCGGCATCGAGACCACGCCCGCGAACGGGGTGACGCCCAGGGCGATCGAGGCCACGGTCACCGCCAGGATGCCGATCAGTACGGCACCACGAACCTTCAGTGCTTCCAGGGCGACAATCAGGAAAAAGCCCAGGGTGGCGAGGATCGGCGCCGGTTGCTTGAGGTCGCCCAGGCCCACCAGGGTCGCCTGGTTATCGACGACGATACCGGCGTTGTGCAGGGCGATCAGTGCCAGGAACAGACCGATACCGGCAGCAATGGCCGAACGCAGTGGTAGCGGAATGCTGTTGACGATCCACTCACGGATACGAAAGATCGACAGCAGGAAGAACAGCACCGCTGAAATGAATACCGCACCCAGGGCCACCTGCCAGGTGTGGCCCATGTGCAGGACCACGGTGTAGGTGAAGAAGGCGTTCAGGCCCATGCCCGGCGCCAGGGCGATCGGGTAGTTGGCGATCAGGCCCATGGTGGTCGAGCCGATGGCAGCTGCCAGACAGGTGGCAACGAACAGCGCGCCCTTGTCCATGCCGGTCTCGCCGAGAATGCTCGGGTTGACGAACAGGATATAGGCCATGGCCAGGAAGGTGGTCACGCCCGCGAGAATTTCGGTGCGGACATTGGTGTCGTGTGCTTTTAGTTGAAACAGCCTTTCCAGCATGCCTGCTCCCCGTGGCGCGCCCCGGCGCCGTGAATGTATCGACCCCCTCAGCAAAGCACAGACCGTACCGGACGGTTTGTGGAATTTGATTGGGCCGGAAAAAAGCCGCGCATCATACCAGCATGCTTGGCCAGCGGTAATTATTGTCGCGATACACTGCAGATATCTGCAGGTTCTGCGCCGATTCCCCCACATCCCCCTCATGAGAGCCCGCTGTGCAACTGATTGATTACCGCGACCTGAGCCAGGCGCAGCGCGACCAGCTGGTCGGCATCCAGGTGCAGCCCGAGCAACTGCGCTATTGCGGCGATATGGCCAGTGCGCTGTACATCCTGCTGAGTACTGAAAGCGATGACATGCGCGGTGTGGTGCTATTGCTCGATGCCGAGCCCAGGGCCTTTCTGTTGCTCCAGCGCGGGGCATTCCTGCCGCCCTGGGCCGCGGCCGATGCGGCCACGATCAATGCCTTGCAGGTGGATCGACGCTTACAGGGGCGCGGCCTGGGACGATTTTGTATGCAGGCATTACCCGGTTGGGTTCGCGCTTGCTGGCCGGATGTTCGCCGCCTGCAATTGTCGGTGGAACCAGACAATCACGCCGCCCTGGCGTTGTACCGGGGGACCGGCTGGATTGACAGCGGCAATGGCTATCGCGCCCGCAAGGGCTACGAGTGTCAACTGACCCTCATGCTGTGAGCGACTACGCTTTATCCATACCCCGACGGAGTGCAGTCATGACCCACAGAGCCCTGATCGTAATTGCTGAAGGCGTGGATGATCTGCAGAGCGTGACCCTGATCGACGTGTTGCGCCGCGCCGAAGTTGAAGTGGTGGTGGCCAGCATCGAAGGCCGGCGCATGCTTACCTGCGCCCGTGGCACGCGCTTGACCGCCGACGGCATGTTGGTGGACTTGCTTGCCCAGCCGTTCGAACTGATCGTGTTGCCGGGGGGCGAGAAAGGGGGGCAGCACATGGCGGTGCACCAACCGCTGACACAGCGGGTAGTGGAGCAGGCCAAAGCCGGCAAGTTTTTTGCCGCGATTGGCGAAGGGCCCCTGGCATTGCAGGCTTTCGGGGTGCTGCGTCAGCGGCGCATGACCTGTCATCCGGATGTCAGTCAGCAGCTCTCCGGGTGCAGTTTCGTTGACCAGCCGGTGGTGGTGGATGGTAACTGCATTACTGCACAGGGCTCGGGAGCGGCGTTGGCGTTTGCTTTGACGCTGGTGGAACAGGTGGCGGGAAAGGCGGCTCGTAACCGAGTTGCGGGACAGTTGCAGGTATAACAGTTCTGGCTTCATCGCCGGCAAGGCCGGCTCCCACCAGGTCCGGTGCTTACACATCCTGTGGGAGCCGGCCTTGCCGGCGATGAGGCCCTTGAGATCAACCCAGGGACTTGCTGTGCATATGATCCCTTCCGGCCAGGCTCGGAAACAGCTTGATCCACACCCCGGTCACCACCAGCGTCCCGACCCCGCCGAGCACTACTGCCGGCACGGTACCGAACCAGTGCGCAGTCAGCCCTGACTCGAATTCGCCAAGCTGGTTGGACGCGCCGATGAACAGCCCGTTCACCGCACTGACCCGGCCACGCATCTCATCCGGTGTCTCCAGCTGCACGAAGGCGCCGCGAATCACCATGCTGAACATGTCGGCTGCGCCGAGCACGGCCAGCACCGCCAGCGAGAACCAGAACGAGGTCGACAGGCCGAAGGCGATGGTGGCTACACCAAAGATCCCGACAGCGGTGAACATCACCCGACCGACCTTGCGCTCCACCGGAAAGCGCGCCAGCCACAGCGACATCAGCAAGGCTCCCACCGCTGGCGCCGAGCGCAACAGGCCAAGGCCCCAGGGCCCGGTAAGCAGGATGTCCTTGGCGAACACCGGCAGCAGTGCGGTTGCGCCGCCGAGCAATACGGCGAACAGATCCAGGGAGATGGCGCCGAGGATGTCCGGGCGGCTGCGGATAAAGCGAATCCCGGCCAGCAAGGAGTCAAGGCTGGCGCGGCCTTGCTGAGGCGCTTGCGGTCGCACACTGAGGCTCAGGGTCAGCAGGCAAGCCGTCACGTACAGCAGCACAGTCGGGCCGTACACCCAGACACTGCCAAATGCATAGAGGAAACCGCCCACCGCGGGGGCGACGATGGTTGCCGCCTGCATCGCCGAGGCCGAGGCCGCTACTGCGCGGGGAAACAGCGCAGAGGGCACTACGTTCGGCAGCAGTGCCTGGGTCGCCGGCATTTCGAAGGAGCGGGCGCTGCCGAGCAGAAAGGCGAGGATGAAGATCAGTTCGCGGCTGACATTGCCGGTACTGCTGCCGACCACCAGGGCCAGGGCGATCAAGGCCTGAGCCGACTGGCACAGGGCGGCGACGCGGCGCCGGTCGTAGCGGTCGGCGACATGCCCGGTGTGCAGCATGAACAGCACCCGCGGGGCGAACTCCACCAGACCAACCAGGCCAAGGTCGAGGACGTTGCCGGTCAACTGGTAAAGGTGCCAGCCGATGGCCACGGTGAGCATCTGGAAGCCACTGGCGGTACACACCCGCGCCAACCAGAACGCGAGGAAAGGGCGATGGTGACGCAACAACAGCGGCGGATGGGCTGACATCGGCGAAACAGAGCCTCGGCGAGGGAAACAGCGGTGCAGATTATCACCAGTTTGTAACGGCGAGTTACAAGAAGGTCGGGCAACGCGCCGTTTGTGCACTGTTTTGGGGCGCACAAAACCGTGCACAACTGATCTGCGGCAATGAACCACACAACCGCGCGGACCTTTCAGGACTATCCTTTCAGGCAGCCGTTGATCTGGATCAATAGTTTCATTTGCAACGGTGGGCCAGAACGGCCGAATTCCCTGCGTTGTGAAGTACTCAGAACAATTCCAACTAGCCACACTCAACTACCGTGGGGGCAGTTGGCGCCAAGGCCCATCGCCTGACGCCGGATTACCTGACAGAGGAAGCACTATGTTCGGATTAGAGGCCCTAGATCTCGCCCGAATTCAGTTCGCGTTTACCGTGTCTTTTCACATCCTGTTTCCGGCCATCACCATTGGCCTGGCGAGTTACCTGGCGGTGCTCGAAGGCTTGTGGCTGAAGACCAACAACAGTGTCTACCGTGACCTTTACCACTTCTGGTCGAAAATCTTTGCCGTCAACTTCGGCATGGGTGTGGTCTCCGGTCTGGTCATGGCCTATCAGTTCGGTACCAACTGGAGCAAGTTCTCCGACTTTGCCGGTTCCGTCACCGGGCCGCTTTTGACCTATGAAGTGCTTACCGCCTTCTTCCTCGAGGCCGGTTTCCTCGGCGTCATGCTGTTTGGCTGGAACCGTGTCGGCCGTGGCCTGCACTTCTTTGCCACGGTCATGGTGGCCATCGGTACGATCATTTCCACGTTCTGGATTCTTGCCTCCAACAGCTGGATGCAGACCCCGCAGGGTTACGAAATCGTCAACGGCGTTGTAGTCCCGGTGGACTGGTTCGCGGTGATCTTCAACCCGTCGTTCCCTTATCGCCTGCTGCACATGGCCACCGCGGCGTTCGTTGCCACGGCGTTCTTCGTTGGCGCTTCGGCGGCCTGGCACCTGCTGCGTGGGCGTGACAACCCGGCGATCCGCAAAATGCTCTCGATGGCGATGTGGATGGCCCTGATCGTGGCGCCGATTCAGGCGGTGATCGGTGACTTCCATGGCCTGAACACCCTCAAGCACCAGCCGGTGAAAATCGCCGCGATCGAAGGTCACTGGGAGAATGTCGGTGACGAGCCGACCCCGCTGATCCTCTTCGGCATTCCCGACATGGAAGCCGAGACCACCCGCTTCAAGCTGGAAATTCCGGCCCTGGGCAGTCTGATCCTGACCCACAGCCTGGACAAGCAAGTACCGGCGATGAAGGAGTTCCCGAAGGAAGACCGGCCTAACTCCACCGTGGTGTTCTGGTCGTTCCGGATCATGGTGGGTCTGGGCATGCTGATGATCTTCGTCGGCCTCTGGAGCCTGTGGCTGCGCAAGCGCGACAAGATCTACAGCTCGCGTCCGTTCCTCTACCTGACCTTGTGGATGGGCCCGTCCGGCCTGATCGCGATCCTCGCCGGCTGGTTCACGACCGAGGTTGGCCGTCAGCCCTGGGTGGTCTATGGCGTGATGCGTACTGCCGATGGTGTCTCGAACCACAGCTATACCCAGCTGGGCGTGACTCTGGTGATGTTCGTGGTGGTCTATTTCGCCCTGTTCGGTGCGGGTCTGGGCTACATGATGCGTCTGGTGCGCAAAGGGCCGAAAACCGGCGAGGGCGAAGAGCCGATCAAAGGCGGACCTGGCCAGAAACGCACGCCGGCACGGCCGTTGTCTGCTGCCGATGACGATCACGACGATCGCGAGCACACCAGCCTGAACAAGGGGAACTGAGTCATGGGTATTGATCTTCCACTGATCTGGGCCGTGATCATTATCTTCGGCATCATGATGTACGTGGTCATGGATGGTTTCGACCTGGGGATCGGCATTCTCTTCCCCTTCGTCAAAGGCGAGCAGGACCGTGACGTGATGATGAACACCGTCGCGCCGGTCTGGGACGGTAACGAAACCTGGCTGGTACTCGGCGGTGCGGCGCTGTTCGGCGCCTTCCCGCTGGCCTATGCGGTCGTGCTGTCGGCACTTTACCTGCCGCTGATGCTGATGCTGGTGGGCTTGATCTTCCGCGGTGTGGCATTCGAGTTCCGCTTCAAGGCCACGGCCGAAAAACGTCACCTCTGGGACAAGGCGTTTATCGGCGGTTCGCTCGCGGCGACCTTCTTCCAGGGCGTGGCCCTGGGGGCCTTCATCGAAGGTTTCAAGGTGGTCGACCGTAGCTATGCCGGTGGCGCCTTCGACTGGCTGACCCCGTTCAGTCTGTTCTGCGGGCTGGGGCTGATTGTTGCCTATGCCTTGCTCGGCTGCACCTGGCTGATCATGAAAACCGAAGGCAAGCTGCAACTGCAGATGCATGACCTGGCGCGTCCTTTGGCCCTGGTGCTGCTGGCCGTGACCGGTATCGTCAGTATCTGGACGCCGCTGGCGCACCCGGAGATCGCCTCGCGCTGGTTCACCCTGCCTAACCTGTTCTGGTTCCTGCCGGTGCCGATCCTGGTGCTGGTGACCCTCTACGGTTTGCTCAAGGCGGTGGCACGCAACGCGCACTACACCCCGTTCCTGCTGACCCTGGCGTTGATCTTCCTTGGCTACAGTGGCCTTGGCATCAGCCTGTGGCCGAACATCATTCCACCGTCGGTTTCGATCTGGGACGCTGCCGCACCACCGCAGAGCCAGGGCTTCATGCTGGTGGGGGCGCTGTTCATCATTCCGTTCATCCTTGGCTACACCTTCTGGAGCTACTACGTGTTCCGCGGCAAGGTGACCCACGAGGATGGCTACCACTAGGAGGGCCTGGCAATGACCGGCAAACACACCTTCGATGAAGAGAAAAAGCCGCTCTGGCAACGGCTGGGCTGGCTGGCGGTGATCTGGGCCGGCAGCGTGGTGGCCCTGGGGATTGTTGCCTGGCTGATGCGCATGTTTATGGCTGCCGCCGGATTAAGCACCCACTAAAGCGCATTTCCCATCCCGCCTTGCGGCGGATTTACCACCCTTCGCAGCTTAGGTTGTGAAGGGTTTTTTTTGACTGTCGTATCGCGGGGCAAGCCCGCTCCCACCGGGGGTACTGAACCGGTGGGAGCGGGCTTGCCCCGCGATGCCTTACTTGCGCGCTTTGAGCACCACGAACTTCGGCGTCGCCGCCACTTGCTCAACGCCACGAAACAACCGCGCCAGCTTGCTGTGGTAACCCAGGTGGCGGTTACCGACGATGTACAGCGCACCGCCGACCACCAGCGCTTCGCGGGCCTGCTGGAACATGCGCCAGGCGAGGAAGTCGCCGACCACTTGCTGTTGGTGGAACGGCGGATTGCACAGTACGACGTCCAGAGACTGTGCCGGCTGGCCAGCCAGGCCATCGTCGGCACGTACGCTGACTTCACGCTCGCCCAGCGCCGCTTGCCAGTTTTCCAGCGCCGACTGGGTGGCCATGTAGGACTCATCAACCAGGGTGTAGTGGGCTTGCGGGTTGCTCAAGGCACTGACGATAGCCAACACGCCATTACCGCAACCCAGATCGGCGACCCGGGCTGAGCCGAGGTTGTTGGGAAGGTGAGGCAGGAACGCGCGGGTGCCGATGTCCAGGCCTTCGCGGCAGAACACATTGGCATGGTTGAGCAGTTCCAGGCGTGGCGCATCCAGTTGGTAGCGCGTTGGGTAGGGGGAAGTGAATGCGCCTTTGTCCTCTACCGTGGCAATCAGCAGGCGGGCTTTTTTCTGCGCCAGCGATGCCTGTACCGGGCCGATGTATTTTTCCAGCAGATCACCGGCAGCGCGTGGCAGGTGCTTGATCATCGCGCCGGCAATCACCTGGGCTCCGGGTGCCAGATGAGCTTGCAAGCGGATCAGTTGCTCTTCGAGCAGGGCCAGGGTCTTGGGCACGCGCACCAGCACCCGGTCGAACGGGCCTTGCCAGTTGGCGTTGGCCGCAATGAATGGCAGCGCGTCGAAGGACTGGCCATTGCGCACCAGGTTTTTCTCCAGCGCCAGTCGGGCCAGGTACGAGTCGCCGCTGCTGGTGACCTGCAGGTGGCGGCTCAGGCTGATCGCCAAGGCCCCGAAGCTGTCATTGAGCACTAGCACGCGGGTACCGGCATCTGGCGATTGCTCGGCCAGATGCTGCAGCAGGTACTCGTCGGCAGCGTCGAAGGCTTGCAAGGGATCGTTGGCTTGCTCGGGCTGGCGAAGCAGATCGAGCTCGGCGAAGGGGCTGGTCAACAAGGGCATGGCGTTAAGGCTCTGAGACATGGTCGCGCGACGCAGTCGGCCGCGCTTTGCAGAGGCATGATTCTACAGGGCTTTGACTGGCAAGGGGCTAGTTCAACAGACCGCTCAGTGCAGCAATCGCAATGGCGCCGGCTTTGTTGCTGGTGTTCAGCTTGGTGATGATACTGCGGATATGGAAGTTTACCGTGCTTTGCGACAGGGCGAGGATGCGGGCGCATTCGGCAGCGGTTTTGCCAGCTGCAGACCACTTCAGCACTTCGGTTTCACGGGCGGAAAGGTGAAAGCAAGGAGTGGGGCTGGTTGACTGTCGGTTCAGCACCAGTGTGTGCATCACGTTGCACAGCCAGATGGTGTTCCCGGCCGTATTGTAGAACTCATTGGTATCGACCGGTGTATTGCTGCGGACCACGCTCAAGATGCTTTCGTTTTGATGCAAGCCGTGTGCTGATTGGCTCCAGCCGTACCGTAGCCCGTGCAGTCGGGCTTGTTCCCAGAATTCAGGTGTCTGTCGAAAGGTGTCATCGTCCCAGAGAATGGGCAGCAACGAGGTATGGCAATGGGCGACTATCGGGTCGATGTTCAAATAGTTGCAGCGCTGATAGCGCTCGTTCCAGGCTGTGGGATAGTTGTTGTAGGTCTTGAGCGTTGGCTGCTGGGACGCGGTGTGGATGTGCGTGGTGAATGAAAAGTATTCCATGCCGAGTTGTTGTACCAGAGACGCTGCCTGATCAAACATCCGTTGATGATTTGTTTCATTGAGCAGTTGTTGCAACTGTTCTTCCTTCCAATGGGGCATGGCAATAGCCTCCTGCTGATTGGATCCAAGCTTCACTGTCATGAAAAATCAGTGTAGGAAATACCTGACTCCGTTGCTGAGTTTTTTTCGCTACAAGCACAAGCGCTTTTTCGCCAGATTGGATCTTTGGCCGATATGAAAATCCGGGCGTTGAGTGTGGCCGTGGCGATGCCACTACAATCCAGCGGTGTTTATCCTGGCGCGATTGCGCGACACTGGGCGCATCTGTTTTTTGGAGTAAGTCATGACTGCCAGTGCTGAAAAGTTCACCCGCCAGACGTTGCTTGACGTCCAGCCGCTGACCCCAAGCCTGTTCAGCCTGCGCACCACGCGTGATCAGGGATTCCGCTTCCGCTCCGGTCAGTTCGCCCGCCTGGGGGTGACCAAGGCCGATGGCAGTGTGGTCTGGCGCGCTTATTCAATGGTCTCGTCGCCGTTTGACGAGCACCTGGATTTCTTTTCCATTGTGGTGCCGGGAGGGGAGTTCACCAGCGAGCTGAGTCGTCTGCGGGAAGGCGACAGTTTGTTGATCGATCGTCAGGCCTTTGGCTTTCTGACCCTGGACCGTTTTGTCGATGGTCGTGATCTGTGGTTGCTGGCCACAGGGACCGGCATCGCACCATTCGTCTCGATCCTGCAGGACTTTGAAGTCTGGGAGCGCTTCGAGTCGATCAAACTGGTGTATTCGGTGCGAGAAGCCAAGGAGCTGGCGTATCTTGACCTCATCGCCGGTCTGGAGCAGCGTGACTACCTGGCCGAGTTTGCCGGCAAGTTGCAGTTCATTCCGGTGGTCACACGCGAACCGCATCCCGGCGCACTCAATGAGCGCATCACCACCCTGATCGAGAATGGAGAGCTCGAGCGCGCCGCGGGCCTGGCGCTGACGCCGGAGCATTCGCGGGTAATGCTCTGCGGTAATCCGCAGATGATCGACGACACCCGGCAGGTGCTCAAACAGCGTGGCCTGAACCTGAGCCTGAGCCGCCGCCCCGGGCAGGTAGCGGTAGAAAACTACTGGTAGGAGCTGGCGACAGCCTGCGATGGGCCGCATAGCGGCCCCGGGACGGATTCAGGGCTGCCGATTCTGCGACTTGAGCAGGTCGCGGATCTCGGTAAGCAGCTCCTCTTCCTTGGTCGGTACCGGTGGCAGGCTTGGCGCTTCGGCTTCTTCGCGTTTCAGGCGGTTGATCGCCTTGACGCCCATGAAGATCGCGAAGGCGACAATGATGAAGTCGAGAATGGTCTGGATGAATTTGCCATAGGCCAGCACCACTGCCGGGATATCGCCTTCGGCAGCTTTGAGGGTGACGGCAAGATCACTGAAGTCGACACCGCCGATCAGCAAGCCGATTGGTGGCATGATCACATCACCCACAAAGGATGAAACGATTTTGCCAAAGGCGGCGCCGATGATGATACCGACGGCCATGTCGACCACATTCCCTTTGACCGCAAAGGCCTTGAATTCACTGAGCACGCCCATGGTTTATTCCTTGTAACAGATGAGTTTGGTAAACGCAGTGTAATTCAGCTACACGCTTCATGCTCCGCGCTGCTGCTACAGACTGCAGTTATATCGAATAGTTTTGTCGTTTTATGTGGCCGCCCAGGTCACGCAGGTCGGCTATCATGGTCCCTTTTTCCGAGGACCGTCCCCCATGGCCAAGGCCAAGCGCATGTACGGCTGCACTGAGTGCGGCGCGACCTTTCCGAAATGGGCCGGACAGTGCGGTGAGTGCGGGGCCTGGAACACCCTGGTCGAGACCGTGCTGGAAAGCGGCGCTGCAGCGGCGCCCAGTGGCCGCACCGGCTGGGCCGGGCAGCAGGCGCAGATCAAGACCCTGGCCGAGGTCAGCGTCGAAGAGATCCCGCGCTTCAGCACCGCCAGCGCCGAGCTGGACCGGGTATTGGGCGGTGGCCTGGTTGACGGTTCGGTGGTACTGATCGGTGGCGACCCGGGTATCGGCAAGTCGACCATTCTCCTGCAAACCCTGTGCGCCATCGCTACGCGCATGCCCGCACTGTATGTCACCGGCGAAGAATCCCAGCAGCAGGTGGCGATGCGTGCCCGGCGCCTGGGATTGCCCCAGGATCAGTTGCGGGTAATGACCGAAACCTGCATCGAGGCAATCATCGCCACTGCCCGGGTGGAAAAGCCCAAGGTCATGGTGATCGATTCGATCCAGACCATTTTCACCGAGCAGTTGCAGTCGGCGCCTGGCGGTGTCTCCCAGGTGCGTGAGAGCGCCGCGTTGCTGGTGCGTTACGCCAAGCAAAGCGGCACGGCGATCTTCCTCGTCGGTCATGTCACCAAGGAAGGTGCGCTGGCAGGCCCGCGCGTGCTGGAGCACATGGTCGATACCGTGCTGTATTTCGAAGGCGAATCCGACGGCCGCCTGCGTTTGCTGCGAGCGGTGAAGAACCGTTTCGGTGCGGTCAATGAACTGGGCGTGTTCGGCATGACCGATCGCGGTTTGAAGGAGGTCTCCAACCCGTCGGCGATCTTCCTCACCCGCGCGCAGGAAGAGGTTCCCGGCAGTGTGGTCATGGCCACTTGGGAGGGCACCCGGCCGATGCTGGTGGAAGTCCAGGCGCTGGTCGATGACAGTCACCTGTCGAACCCGCGCCGGGTCACTCTGGGCCTGGACCAGAACCGCCTGGCCATGCTCCTGGCGGTGCTGCATCGCCATGGAGGCATTCCGACCCATGACCAGGATGTCTTCCTCAACGTGGTCGGTGGGGTCAAGGTGCTGGAGACCGCGTCCGACCTGGCGTTGATGGCAGCGATCATGTCCAGCTTGCGCAACCGTCCGCTGGATAACAGCCTGCTGGTATTCGGCGAAGTCGGCCTGTCGGGTGAGGTGCGTCCGGTGCCCAGCGGCCAGGAGCGTCTGAAAGAAGCGGCCAAGCATGGTTTCAAACGCGCCATCGTGCCCAAAGGCAATGCGCCCAAGGAAGCGCCACCAGGTTTGCAGGTGATTGCGGTCACCCGTCTGGAGCAAGCGCTGGATGCGTTGTTCGAGTAACAATCTGTGGGAGCGGGCTTGCCCCGCGATTGTGACTCGACTGACACACCGTAATCGCGGGGCAAGCCCGCTCCCACCGGTTTAGGTTCTACTTGCAGCGTAAATAAAAAAGGCCGGTGCACATGCACCGGCCTTTTTGTTGCGTAGCGTTGATCAATGCTCCGAAACGGCCTCTCGTCGTGCCGGAGGCTCGCCGTGTTCACCTTCGCCCATCACCGGAACCTCCTTGCCTTCGGCATTGAACAGCTTGCCGTCTTCGAAGTAGTCGCCGTCACGCAGGGCGGAGATATCCGAGTAGTGGATGGTACGTTCGTAGGCTGCGGCAAACACCGATTGCTGATCGGAGTTGCCCACGGTGAAGTGGTTGAACACCAGGTTCAGGACAATGGCCATGATCGCTGCCGAGCTAATGCCGGAGTGGAAGATGGTCTCGAACCAGTTGGGGAATTGCGCGTAGAAGTTCGGCGCGGCAATCGGGATCATGCCGAAGCCCAGCGAGGCGGCGACGATGATCAGGTTGACGTTGTTCTTGTAGCTGACCTTGGACAGGGTACGGATACCGCTGGCGGCCACGGTGCCGAACAGCACGATACCGGCACCACCGAGCACCGAGGTCGGTACTGCGGCAATCACCCGGCCCATGATCGGCAGCAGGCCGAGCACCACCAGGATCACCCCGCCGGTCGCTACGACGTAGCGGCTTTTCACCCCGGTCACGGCGACCAGGCCGACGTTCTGGGCGAAGGCGCTCTGGGTGAAGGAGCCGAAGATCGGCGCCAGGATGCTCGACGCCATGTCAGCGCGCAGGCCATTGCCCAGGCGTTTGGAGTCAACCTTGGTGTCAATGATTTCACCGACGGCGAGGATGTCGGCCGAGGTTTCCACCAGGGTCACCATGATCACGATGCACATCGACAGGATCGCCGCGATGTGGAAGGTCGGCATACCGAAGTGGAACGGGCTTGGCATTGCCACCAGCGGGCCTTCAAGCACCTTGCTGAAATCGGCCATGCCCAGCGACCAGGCGATCAGGGTACCGATGACCATCGCCAACAGGATCGACAGGCGCGAGATGGTGGCACTGCCGAGTTTGCTCAGCACCAGCACGATAACGAAGGTCAGCGCTGCCAGGCCGATGTTGGCCATGCTGCCGAAATCCGGGGCCTTGCTGTTACCGCCCATGACCCAGCGCGCAGCAACGGGCATCAAGGTCAGGCCGATGGTGGTGATGACGATACCGGTCACCAGTGGCGGGAAGTATTTGGTAATCCGCGAGAACACCGGGGTGATCAGGAAACCGATAAACGACGCGGCCATGACTGCGCCCAATACTCCGGGCAAACCGCCACCGCCTTCACTGCTGAGGATCGCGCCCATGGTCGCGACACCGGCAAATGAGACCCCTTGCACCAGCGGCAGCTGGCAACCGAACCACGGCAGTCCGAGGGTTTGCAACAGGGTTGCCAGGCCGCCGGCAAACAGCGACGCGGCGATCAGCAGACCAATGTCCGCGGGTGTCAGGCCAGCGGCCTGACCGAGGATCAACGGCACGGCGACGATGCCGCCATACATGGTCAAGACATGTTGCAGGCCGTACGCCAGGTTGGCACCCAGGCCAAGGTTCTCGTCTTCGGGACGTGCTGCTGAAGACGTGCTAGAGGAGGACGTATTCATGAGGCGGGGTCTCTGTTTTATTGTTGTGGCGCTACTGTAGACAAGTCCTACGCTATGAAGCCAGAACAATTGTATACAATTTTTAGATTGGCGTAGGAACAGTCAGACGCTCAATTTGGGTGTTTAAGTGAATGCAGTTATCGTTCCAACACGCAAACGCAGGCCTCGCAAGGCTGCGTGAAAACGGATAGGAGGGGTAAAAAAGCTGTCCGAGTGGACAAAAACGTAACGAGAGGGAAATCCGGTAGCAAGCTAAGTTATTTTAAATTTCGATCAGTTCTCGCAGTTCACGCATCATTTCGGGGTTGTCGGCCAGGTTGAGTTCCACCAAACGCCGTAAATGACACGATGAGTCGATATCAGTGCGCAGGCAGACAAAACCCAGTCGATTACCTTCTTCATGGCGCAGTTCCACCTGCATCCATAACGTTACCTGCTCCCCCAGGTGGACAAGGGCCTCGAAATCCTGGGTCAGGTCGGGGTCCCACGGCTCCGGGCATTTGATCAGCAAGCCCTTGAGGGACAGGTCAATCAGCTCGACCGGCCAGCATCGCTCGCCCTGGCGCAGTTCAGTGGGGCTATCAAAGGCAACACGCTGGAAACGTCGACGTTCTTGGTGGTCGCTCATGTTCAGGCACTCCGGGGTTCTTCCTGACTATAGCTCAGCACTTGCCAAGGTCCGCGCAAGGGCGCATAACGAGTTTTGTTCAACCCGCGTTGAAGGCTCTAGACCAACGTGGGGGGTGGCCTTTCCTGTCAGGATCGCTAGACTCGAAAGGCTGTCTTTTATCCACTAGCTGGAAGCAAACCATGAACAACAATAATAGCCTGCTACGCCACATTCCGTGGCTGGCGCTGGCAGTCATAGGAGCCTGTGCGCTGGGTGTGGTCGCCCTGCGTCGTGGCGAGGCCATCAACGCCTTGTGGATCGTCGTCGCTTCGGTGGCCATCTACCTGGTCGCCTACCGCTACTACAGCCTGTTCATCGCCACCAAGGTGATGCAGCTGGACCCGCGTCGGGCTACCCCGGCGGTGCTCAACAACGATGGTCTGGACTATGTGCCGACCAACAAGCACATCCTTTTCGGTCACCACTTTGCCGCCATCGCTGGCGCCGGCCCGCTGGTCGGTCCGGTCCTGGCCGCGCAGATGGGCTACCTGCCCGGCACGCTCTGGCTGATTGCCGGCGTGGTGCTGGCCGGTGCGGTGCAGGACTTCATGGTCCTGTTCCTGTCCACTCGCCGCAACGGTCGCTCGCTGGGTGACATGGTCCGCGAAGAAATGGGCCGGATTCCGGGCACCATTGCCCTGTTCGGCTGCTTCCTGATCATGATCATCATCCTCGCGGTGCTGGCGCTGATCGTGGTCAAGGCCCTGGCCGAGAGCCCATGGGGCATGTTCACGGTCATGGCGACCATCCCGATCGCGATGTTCATGGGCATCTATATGCGCTACATCCGTCCGGGCCGTATCGGCGAGATCTCGCTGATCGGCGTGGTGCTGCTGTTGCTGTCGATCTGGCTGGGGGGCCAGGTTGCAGCGGATCCGGTCTGGGGCCCGGCATTCACCTTCACCGGTGTGCAGATCACCTGGATGCTGGTGGGTTACGGTTTTGTCGCTGCCGTACTGCCGGTGTGGCTGGTGCTGGCGCCACGTGACTACCTGTCGACCTTTCTCAAGATCGGCACCATCGTTGGCCTGGCCATCGGTATCCTGATCATCGCCCCCGAGCTGAAAATGCCGGCACTGACCCAGTTCACCGACGGCACCGGCCCGGTATGGAAAGGCACCCTGTTCCCGTTCCTGTTCATCACCATCGCCTGTGGCGCGGTGTCGGGCTTCCACGCGCTGATCTCCTCGGGCACCACGCCCAAGCTGCTGGATAACGAAACCAACGCCCGTTACATCGGTTACGGCGGCATGCTGATGGAGTCGTTCGTGGCGATCATGGCCATGGTTGCCGCTTCGGTGATCGAGCCGGGCGTGTACTTCGCCATGAACAGCCCGGCCGCAGTGGTCGGTGCCGACGTCGTCTCGGTGGCGCAGACAGTCAGCAGCTGGGGCTTTGCGATCACCCCTGACGCGCTGGAAGCGGTGGCCAAGGACATTGGCGAGCACACCATCCTCGCCCGTGCCGGTGGTGCGCCGACCCTGGCGGTGGGTATCGCGCAGATCCTGCACCAGGTCCTGCCGGGTGAAAACACCATGGCCTTCTGGTACCACTTCGCGATCCTGTTCGAGGCGCTGTTCATCCTCACCGCAGTGGACGCCGGTACCCGTGCCGGTCGCTTCATGCTCCAGGATTTGCTCGGCAGCTTCGTACCGGCGCTCAAACGTACCGAATCGTGGGGTGCCAACCTGCTCGCTACTGGCGGTTGCGTAGCGCTCTGGGGCTACCTGTTGTACCAGGGTGTGATCGATCCGTTGGGCGGTATCAACACCTTGTGGCCGCTGTTCGGCATCTCCAACCAGATGCTCGCCGGCATCGCGCTGATGCTCGGTACCGTGGTCCTGATCAAGATGAAGCGCCAGCGCTACATGTGGGTCACGCTGCTGCCAGCTGTATGGCTGCTGATCTGCACCACCACCGCCGGCTTCATCAAGCTGTTCGATCCGAACCCGGCGGTCGGTTTCCTGGCGCTGGCCAACAAGTACAGCGTGGCGCTCGATGCCGGGCAGGTACTGGCACCGGCCAAGGATATCGGCCAGATGCAGCACGTGATCTTCAACGCCTATACCAACGCTGGCCTGACGATCCTGTTCCTGTTCGTGGTCTTCAGCATCCTGTTCTTCGCCCTCAAGGTCGGTATTGCCGCCCTGGGCAAAAAAGAACGGACTGACAAAGAGTCTCCGTTCCAGGCACTGCCAGATGCGTAACCCAAGAGGAATGCAGTGATGTTCAACGATCTCGGTCGACTGGGTAAGTACCTGGGGCAGGCAGCCCGCCTGATGGTCGGCATGCCCGACTACGACAACTACGTCGAGCATATGCAGACCAAGCACCCGGACAAACCGGTGATGAGCTACGAGGCGTTCTTCCGCGAACGCCAAGAGGCGCGTTACGGTGGCAAGTCCGGGCCCAAGTGCTGTTGAATGACAGCTACTGACGGCAGTTGAACCTGTGGGAGCCCGGCTTGCCGTGCTCCCACAGTCATTTTCAGTTCAGGAGATTTTCCGTTTGCACGCGCCCATTCCGGTAACAGTACTCAGCGGTTTTCTGGGGGCCGGCAAGACCACCTTGCTGCGCCATCTGCTCAAGGCCGAACATGGCCTGAAGATCGCTGTGATCGAAAACGAATTCAGTGACGCCGGCATTGATACCCAGTTGCTTGGCGATGAACCGGTGCAGGTCATGACCCTGGCCAACGGCTGTGTTTGCTGCAGCATTCACACCGACCTGACCAAAGCCTTGTTCCTGCTGCTGGAACGTCTGGACGCCGGCGAAATCGCCTTCGACCGCCTGGTGATCGAGTGCACCGGTTTGGCTGATCCGGCGCCGGTGGCGCAAACCTTCTTCATCGACGAGGACCTGCGCGAGCGCTACATCCTCGACGGCATCATCACCCTGGTCGATGCCGCCCACGCCGAGCAGCACCTGACCCAGGCGATCGCCCAGGCGCAGGTAGGCTTTGCCGACCGCCTGCTGGTGAGCAAGACTGACCTGGTCGATGCTGACAGCTTCAAGGCGTTGAGCCATCGGCTGGGGCGCATCAACCGTCGCGCGCCGATCCGGGTGGTCGAGCACGGCCGTATCGATCTGGCCGAACTGCTTGATGTGCGAGGTTTCAACCTCAATGCCGATCTCGGCGGCGGCCTGAGCCTGCGTCCGGTCAGCCAACCGGCCACGCCGGATCGCATCTCCAGCCTGGTGCTGCGCACCGACACGCCGCTGGATATCGACCGGCTCAGCGACTTCATGAACCAGTTGCTGGAAGACCATGGCAAGCAGCTGCTGCGTTACAAGGGTGTGCTCAGCATTGCGGGTGAGGATCGCCGCCTGGTGTTCCAGGGGGTACTGAAACTCTATGGTTTTGACTGGGATACCGAGTGGGCAGAAGGGGAGACGCGTGAGAGCGTGATGGTGTTTATTGCCGATGATTTGCCGGAGGCGAAGATTCGCGAAGGGTTCGAGCGTTTGTAGGAGCGGATAAATCCGCTCCTACAGCAGGCACAAAAAAGCCCGGCTCAAGAGCCGGGCTTTTTCACATCAGGTAACTGCGATTACTTGCCGTATACCGGCAGCTTGGCGCAGATAGCCTTGACCTTCTCACGAACGGCGTCGATCACCGCTTCGTTGTTCAGGTCAGCCAGGATGTCGCAGATCCAGCCGGCCAGTTCTTTACACTCAGCCTCTTTGAAGCCACGAGTGGTCACAGCCGGAGTACCGAAGCGCAGGCCGGAGGTGACGAACGGGGAGCGTGGGTCGTTCGGTACCGAGTTCTTGTTGACGGTGATGAAGGCTTTGCCCAGGGCAGCGTCAGCATCTTTACCGGAGATCTCTTGCTTGATCAGCGACAGCAGGAACAGGTGGTTCTGAGTACCACCGGAAACCACGTCGAAACCGCGCTCGATGAACACGCCAGCCATGGCCTGGGCGTTTTTCACGACCTGCTGCTGGTAGGCTTTGAACTCAGGCTGCAGCGCTTCCTTGAAGCAGATCGCCTTGGCGGCGATAACGTGCTCCAGCGGGCCGCCCTGGGCGCCCGGGAAGACTGCGGAGTTCAGCTTCTTCTCGATGTCGGCGTTGGCACGGGCCAGGATCAGGCCGCCACGTGGACCGCGCAGAGTCTTGTGGGTAGTGGTGGTGACGACGTCGGCGAATGGTACCGGGTTCGGGTACACGCCTGCAGCGACCAGACCGGCAACGTGGGCCATGTCGACGAACAGGTAGGCACCGACCTTGTCAGCGATTTCGCGGAAGCGCGGGAAGTCCAGAATCTGCGAGTAGGCAGAGAAACCGGCAACGATCATCTTCGGCTTGTGCTCGACGGCCAGACGCTCGACTTCGTCGTAGTCGATCAGGCCGTTGGCGTCGATGCCGTACTGCACAGCGTTGTACAGTTTGCCCGAAGAGCTGACGTTGGCACCGTGGGTCAGGTGACCACCGTGGGCCAGGCTCATGCCCAGGATGGTGTCACCGGCCGACAGCAGGGCCAGGTAGACAGCGGCGTTGGCTTGCGAACCGGCGTGTGGCTGGACGTTGGCGTAATCGGCGCCGAACAGTTCCTTGGCACGGTCGATGGCCAGTTGCTCGACCACGTCGACGTATTCGCAGCCGCCGTAGTAACGCTTGCCTGGGTAGCCTTCGGCGTATTTGTTGGTCAGAACCGAGCCCTGGGCTTCCATGACTGCCGGGCTGGTGTAGTTTTCCGAAGCAATCAGCTCGATGTGCTCTTCCTGGCGCTGAGCTTCTTGCTCCATGGCGGCAAAAAGATCGGCGTCGTACTTGGCAATGGTCAAATCACGGCTGAACATGGCGGTCCTCAAGGATCGTGCTGAAATAGGCGGGCATTCTACCTCATCAGCTTTTGTCTGGCATATGAAAGGGCATCATGTCGCAGACAAATGGGGCTCATGAGCGACAAGCTGCAAACCTACTCGAACATGAACAGCGTTTCGTTGCTGAACTGCGCTTCGAACTGGTTGGCCGGCATCGGCCGCCCGAACAGGTAACCCTGCACTTCGTCGCAATCGTGCTCGCGCAGAAACTCCAGCTGCTCGTGGGTTTCCACGCCTTCAGCAATCACCGCCAGGTTCAGGCTGTGGGCCATGGCGATGATTGCCCGGGCGATCTGCGCGTCCTGCTCGCCTTCGGGCAAACCGTCGACGAAGGTGCGGTCGATCTTCAGTACATCGATAGGGAACTGTTTGAGGTAGTTGAGTGACGAGTAGCCGGTACCGAAGTCATCGACCGCAATGCTCAGGCCGAGCTTTTTCAGGCTGTCGAGGATCACCATCGCCTCGTTGACTTCACGCATCAGGATACTTTCGGTCAGCTCCAGCTCCAGGCATGCCGGTGGCAAGCCAGTGTCCTTGAGGATGGTGGCAATCCGCGTGCCGAGCTGGCCGTCGGAGAACTGCCGCGCCGAGATGTTCACCGAGACCTTGGGCACCTGCACCTTGTCCTGATGCCAGACCTTGAGCTGGCGGCAGGCTTCCTTGAGTACCCAGTCGCCGACATCCACGACCAGTCCCAGCTCTTCGATCACCGGAATGAAATCGCCCGGCGGCACCAGCCCGCGGCGCGGATGACGCCAGCGCAGCAGGGCCTCGGCACCGGTCAGGCGCTTGCCGTCACCGCTGAACTGCGGCTGGTAATAAAGAATGAATTCGTTCTGCTCCAGGGCATGGCGCAGGTCGCTTTCCAGCTCCAGGCGCTCGAGGGCGCTGGCGTTCATGTCGGCCTGGTAGAACTGGAAGTTGTTCTTGCCACGCTCCTTGGCGTGGTACATGGCCGTGTCGGCGTTCTTCATCAACTGGCTGAGCTCGCTGCCGTCCTGCGGGCTCAGAGCGATGCCGATACTGGCGGTGACGAAGAACTCGCGGTTTTCCAGGACGAACGGTCGTACCAGGCTGCCGAGGATCTGCTCGGCAACGTTGATGGCGCGGTTCAGGGCCGTTTCCCGGGTCGCCCGCGGTTGCAGCAACAGGGTGAACTCGTCACCGCCCATACGCGCCACGGTGTCATCATCATCGACACAGTCGAGCAGGCGCTCGGCCATGTCCTTGAGCATGCGATCGCCAGCGGCATGGCCGAGGGAGTCGTTGATCGGCTTGAAGCGGTCGAGGTCGAGGAACATCAACACCACCCAGGCTTTTTGCCGGTCAGCCTGCTGCAGGGCCGTGTGCAGACGGTCCTGGAACAGGGTGCGGTTGGGCAGGTGGGTCAGGGCGTCGTAATAAGCCAGGCGGTGAATGCGCTGCTCACTGGCTTTGCGTTCGCTGATGTCGGTGAAGAAGCACACGTAGCTGGCCAGGTCGCCTTCGTCGTCGAGCACTGCGGTGATGCCGACCCAGGCCGGGTAATGCTCGCCATTGCGACGCTTGAGCCACACTTCACCTTCCCAGGTGCCACGCTGGTTGAGCTGCTTGAGCACATAGCGCAGGTGCGCTTCCTGGTGTTCGTCCACCGTCAGCATGCTCGGCAATTGATCGAGCACATCGGCCACGGCATGCCCGCTGACCCGGCTGAACGCTTCGTTGGCCTGGACGATATAGCCGGCCGGGTCGGTGATCAGGATCGCCGATGTCGAGTGTTCGAATACCGTGGCGGCCATGCGCAGGTCTTTCTCGGCGCGGCGCTGCTGGCTGATGTCGCGGCCGACCCCGAGGATCCCTTCGAAACGCTCCTGATCGTCCCAGACCAGCACCAGGCGCAATTCGATCGGAATCTTGCGGCCATCGGCGCGCAGGCAATCGAACAGGAACAGCTGGTTGGGCAGTTGAGTGCGCAGTTGCTCCAGTTGCTCAGGGTCATTCAAGGCCCGGTTGACCCGTTCGACCAGGGCATAGATGCCGGTCAATTGCGCCGGGTTGGCGATGGTCGAATGCCAGCCGTTGTCGAAGATCCAGTCGACCTCATAGCCCAGCACAGCCTGTACCGATGGGCTGACATAGTTGAGCTGCAACTGGTTGTCGGTGGAGAAGATCACATCGCTGATGCTTTCGGCGAGCATGCGATAACGCTGTTCACTGTCGCGCAGCGACTCGCTGGCCTCGATCTGGTCGGTCACGTCCTTGCCAACGCCGATGATGCGGGTGACAACGCCGTTGCCATCGCGGGTCAGGGCTTGCTCACGAATGTCGAAGCGCCGCCAGCGTTGATCGTAATGACGGAAACGCAGTTGGCAATGCAATTGCTCGACACCGCCGGTGTCGAGCAATTGCTGGCGAACTCGCCAATACAGCTGGGCATCGTCCGGGTGCAGGAGGATCTCCCAGAAGCGTTCGCCCATCTGTGCCAGCTGGCTACGGTCGTAACCGAGGGTCTGGCCGAGGTTGCGGTTGCTGAAGATCATCTGCTTGCTTTGCACATCTTGCACGTACAACTGGTCAGGCACCGTACGCACGACGTCCGACCAGAAGCTTTCGCGCTCGAGCAACGACAGCTCGACCTGCTTGCGGCTGGTGATGTCGCTGATGCTGAGGATCACCGCTTCATAGTCGCGGCGCTGCTCGGGGAATTTCACCATCAGCCAGAGGTGCAGGTCCTGGCCGTCGGCGTTCGGCAGGTGGACTTCCAGTTCCAGCTGCTGCTGGTTGTCCAGCACCGCTTCAACCAGTTGCACGCCAATGCCTTCGATACCGGCTTGCGTGCCTTCGACCAGACAGTTCCAGGCGGCATCGCAGCAGTTGACCCCCAGCAGTTGCAGGGCCACCTGGTTGACCTCGGTGACCTTGAGTTCCTGCAGCAAGACCCGCCGCAGTGCCCGGTCAAAGGCCAGGCGTTGCTGCAAGGCCTGGCGGCTGCGCAGACGATGACGCTCCAGCTGCACAGGCAAGCCGGAGAGGTCGAGTACGCACAGGGCAACGCCAGTGCCTTCGAAAATATCGTGATAGCGCCGACGGCTTTCCTGCAGCATGCGGTGCCGGCGACGCATATTGATCAAGGCAAGCAAGGGCAGCAGGGCGCAGAACAGGCCGAGCAGACACTTGCCGATCAGTGCCGGCAGCAGTTGTTCGCGGGCCAGTCCTGCATCGAACAGGCCGCGTAGTTGCCAGGTACTGTTGTCGAGGAACGCGAGCATTACGCTTTGCAGCGGTTCGTCACTGCCCGGCGCCGGTTGATGGCGATTGATGATCTCGCCGGTGCGGCTGTTTTCCAGGAGCCACAACGGGTGATTGGGGCGGTCCAGGTGTGAAGTCAGCTCGCTGTAGTAGGCCGGGCCCAGGCGCAGCAGCCAGTAACCCGGGGTGTCGCCCGGCTGGCGCAGCAACAGGTAGATCAGACGATTGTCCGCGCTGTTGCTGTAGTAATGGTCGTGACCCTGGTTGAGCCGCAGCAGCTCGTCCACAACATGACGATCCGGGGTGGCGCCGAGGCTGTCGCTGAGCACCTTGCCTTGGGAATCGATCCACACCAGGCTCTGCAAGGCCGGCAGTCGGGCCTGCAGTTTCGCGAGGATGTCCGGCAGTTGCGCAGGGCTTGGCGACGAACGGTAAGGCTGGACAATGTTGTGGGCCACCTGCGCCTTGAGCGACATGCTCAGGGCCATGTGATCGGCCAGTTCGGCGCTGGCGTCAAGGCTGTGCTGGTACTGGTCGGCCTGGGTGTGGCGGTACTGGTCGACCAGTTGCCAGAGCAGCAAGCCGAGCAACAGCAGGACCAGCAGGGCCAGCGCGCTTTTCAGAGAACCGCGTAATGCAGAGCCGGGTGCGCTGGACGGCGTGCGCAGGGATGTCGGCTGAGTGAGATTGGTCAAGCGATGATCCTGCGGTATGGCTGGATGGCAGGTTTAGAGCTGCTGGCTTGCAAGCGCCACGGTCCCTGGCGGCTACTCTGGTCACGCACTATAAGCCTGACGCCCGAAGGGCGGCTAGCATGCCCGCAAATGTGGCAAAGTGCCAGCCCTGTTCGTCGGCGGTTTGCCCAACAAGGCGCATTGCGGTAGCTTTGGCCCTTTCCTGGGGGCCGCGGCTCCCTTCATCTGTTTCGCGCTCATTTTTTCGTCTCTGACGCTAGGTTTTTCCATGGCTCAATACGTCTACACCATGCATCGGCTGGGCAAAGTTGTCCCGCCGAAGCGGGAAATCTTGAAGAACATCTCCCTGTCGTTTTTCCCCGGCGCCAAGATCGGCGTGCTCGGCCTGAACGGCTCGGGTAAATCCACCCTGCTCAAGATCATGGCTGGCGTCGACAAAGAGTTCGACGGCGAAGCCCGTCCGATGCCGGACCTGAACATCGGTTACCTGCCACAGGAACCGCAGCTGGACCCGAGCAAGACCGTCCGTGAAGTGGTCGAGGAAGCGGTCAGCGTGATCAAGGACGCCCAGGCGCGTCTGGACGAGGTCTACGCCGCTTACGCCGAGCCCGATGCCGACTTCGACAAGCTGGCCGCCGAACAGGCCAAGCTTGAAGCCATCCTGCAGGCCAGCGACGGCCACAACCTCGAGCGCCAGCTGGAAGTCGCGGCAGATGCCCTGCGCCTGCCGGCCTGGGAGGCCAAGGTCGAACACCTGTCCGGTGGTGAAAAGCGCCGTGTGGCGCTGTGCCGTCTGCTGCTGTCGGCCCCCGACATGCTGCTGCTCGACGAACCGACCAACCACCTGGATGCCGATTCCGTCGCCTGGCTGGAGCACTTCCTCCACGACTTCCCGGGCACCGTGGTAGCGATTACCCACGACCGTTACTTCCTCGATAACGTCGCTGGCTGGATCCTCGAACTCGACCGCGGCGCCGGTATTCCGTACGAAGGCAACTATTCGGGTTGGCTGGAAGCCAAGTCTGATCGTCTGGCCCAGGAATCCAAGCAGCAGTCGGCCCACGAAAAGGCCATGAAGGAAGAGCTGGAGTGGGTGCGCAAAGGCGCCAAGGCTCGTCAGTCCAAGTCCAAGGCCCGTCTGCAACGCTTCGAAGAAATGCAGTCGCAGGAATTCCAGAAGCGCAGCGAAACCAACGAGATCTACATCCCGGCCGGTCCGCGCCTGGGCGACAAGGTCATCGAATTCAAGAACGTCACCAAAGGCTATGGCGACCGCGTACTGATCGACAACCTGTCGTTCAGCATGCCGAAAGGCGCCATCGTCGGTGTGATTGGCGGTAACGGTGCCGGTAAATCGACCTTGTTCCGCATGCTCATGGGCAAGGAACAGCCGGACTCGGGCAGCATCGAGATCGGTGAAACCGTGCAACTGGCCTGCGTTGACCAGAGCCGCGAAGACCTGGACGGCAACAAGACCGTGTTCCAGCAGATCTCCGACGGTTCCGACCAACTGCGTATCGGCACCTACGAGATCCCGTCGCGGACCTACGTCGGTCGCTTCAACTTCAAGGGCGGCGATCAGCAGAAGTTCGTCAAGGACCTCTCCGGTGGTGAGCGTGGCCGTCTGCACCTGGCCCTGACCCTGAAAGAGGGCGCCAACGTCCTGCTGCTCGACGAACCGTCCAACGACCTCGACGTAGAAACCCTGCGTTCGCTGGAAGAAGCCCTGCTGGACTTCCCGGGCGCCGCCATTGTGATCTCTCACGATCGCTGGTTCCTGGACCGTGTGGCGACCCACATCCTGGCTTACGAAGATGATTCGCAAGCGGTGTTCTTCGAAGGCAACTACACCGAGTACGAAGCCGATCGCAAGAAGCGTCTCGGCGAAGCTGCTGCCCAGCCACACCGGGTACGGCACAAAAAACTGGCATAACCCTTCGGGTTTTGCACTGAAACGGGGCCTTCGGGCCCCGTTTTTTTTTGCGGGGCTGTGGGAGCGGGCTTGTCCGGCGAATGTATACACTTATACAAATGCACCATTTAATTTCATAAAAACGACATATCGCTCTGTTCCGGTGCGACTGGTTCTTGGTAGAGTCTGGAAAAAAACCAATAAGTCCAAATCTCTATCTGGTGAAGTGTCTATGATCGAATCCGTCGAAGATTTCCTTGCGCGCCTGAAACAGCGCGACCCTGCCCAGCCTGAGTTCCACCAGGCAGTCGAAGAAGTGCTGCGCAGTCTCTGGCCATTCCTTGAGGCCAATCCGCATTACCTTCAGGCCGGCATTCTTGAACGTATGGTCGAGCCTGAGCGGGCAATCCTGTTCCGTGTGTCGTGGGTTGATGACGCGGGCAAGGTCCAGGTCAACCGCGGCTACCGTATCCAGATGAGCAGCGCCATCGGCCCGTACAAGGGCGGCCTGCGTTTCCACCCCTCGGTGAACCTCGGCGTACTGAAGTTCCTGGCCTTCGAGCAAGTGTTCAAGAACTCCCTGACCTCGCTGCCCATGGGCGGCGGCAAAGGTGGCTCGGACTTCGATCCGAAGGGCAAGAGCGATGCCGAAGTCATGCGCTTCTGCCAGGCCTTCATGAGCGAGCTGTACCGCCACATCGGCGCGGATCTGGATGTGCCAGCCGGTGACATCGGTGTCGGCGCTCGCGAGATCGGCTTCATGTTCGGCCAGTACAAGCGTCTGGCCAACCAGTTCACCTCGGTGCTGACCGGCAAGGGCATGACCTACGGTGGCAGCCTGATCCGTCCGGAAGCGACCGGCTACGGTTGCGTATACTTCGCCGAAGAGATGCTCAAGCGTCAGGACCTGCGCATCGACGGTCGCCGCGTGGCGATCTCCGGTTCCGGCAACGTTGCCCAGTACGCCGCGCGCAAGGTCATGGACCTGGGCGGCAAGGTCATCTCGCTGTCCGACTCCGAAGGCACCCTGTTCTGCGAAGCCGGCATGACCGACGAGCAGTGGGACGCGCTGATGGAGCTGAAGAACGTCAAGCGCGGCCGCATCAGCGAGCTGGCCGAGCGTTTCGGCCTGGAGTTCCGCAAGGGTCAGACGCCATGGAACCTGCCATGCGATATCGCCCTGCCGTGCGCCACCCAGAACGAACTGAATGGCGAAGACGCTCGCACCCTGCTGCGCAACGGCTGCATCTGCGTGGCTGAAGGCGCGAACATGCCGACCACCCTCGACGCTGTGGATATCTTTATCGAGGCGGGCATCCTGTTCGCTCCGGGCAAGGCCTCCAACGCCGGTGGTGTTGCGGTGAGCGGTCTGGAAATGTCGCAGAACGCCATGCGCCTGCTGTGGACCGCTGGCGAAGTGGACAGCAAGCTGCACAACATCATGCAGTCGATCCACCACGCCTGTGTGCACTATGGCGAGGAAAACGGCCGGATCAACTACGTCAAAGGCGCCAACATCGCCGGCTTCGTCAAGGTTGCCGACGCCATGCTGGCCCAGGGCGTGGTCTAAACCTCAGGCTCGATGGCGACGATCTCGATCGACAGATCCCCTGCCGGTCGTCGCCACAGCACCTCGTCACCGGGCGCAGCTCCCAGCAGTGCCCGGCCCAGTGGTGAGCCCCAGTTGATCAGGCCCTTGCCAGCATCGGCCTGATCTTCACCGACCAACTGCACCTGGTGCTGCTGGTTCTGTTCATCGATAAAAATCACCCGGCTGCCAATCTGCACCTTGTCCGATGCGCTCGCCTTGGCAACGACCTGGGCACTCTGTACGCGGGCAGTGAAGTAGCGCAGGTCGCGCTCTGTGTCGGCCCGGCGTTGCTTGTCGGCGTGTTCGCCCTGGGCCTGCAAGTCGCTGTGCAGGGCGTGCAGCTCAACTAGCCGTTGTTGCAACTGGGCCAGGCCCTGGGCGGTGACGTAGTTGGGCTGTTCGCTGATCTTGCGCTCCACCGGCTGGTCGGCCTGGGCGGCAGCCTGGTCTTCATTGACGAATGCTCGGCTCATGATGGCCTCCTGTGCATAGAGACCATGCTGACAGATCAAGAGGTGTCGGGGTTGTCCGTTCGCGACCTATTTACGTCGGTAGGCGCGTGCCGCATCGCGGTCTTTCTCTTCCTGCCACTGTTCGTCGCGTTCATCCCAATGACGCGCACGGTAGTCCTGCAAGTCCTGGTTTTCCTGCATGGCATGGCACTGGCGGAAACCGTCGTCCCAGCCGGTTTCGTACTGGCGGTTGTGCAGGTAGCGCGGTACGTCCTTGCGAAAATCCCCGGCCATTACCCCGGCCGCCTGGCGACCGCTGCTGCAACCGTCCTGGAAGCCATCGGCATAGGCGGGTGGATAGCCTTGGTTGATCAATTCTTCGTGGGTTGTCTGGCAACCTGCAAGTACCATTATTACGCCCAACAACCACCCACACCGCTGCATGTCCGGACTCTCCGCAATCTATGGATAAGTCTAGGTGAGCAGTTGTCGGTGATGCGTCAAAACGCTGTGAAGCTATCGCGGGGCAAGCCCGCTCCCACAGTGCCCCGCGATGGGATCAATAGTGGTACCACTTCACCTCCAGCATCACCTCGTTCTGCGCCGTCGCCAGCTGACTGAATTCACGCTTGGCACTCAGGCGCAAACCCAGGTCACGGGACAGCTCCCACTGCTGGTTCAGGCTCAGGCTACGGCGCACTTCGCCATTGGTGAAGTAATCGGCCTTCGCCTCGACACTCAGGTTGCCCAACGGATTGCGCCACAGCAGGCCGGTGTTGAAGCCGGCAGCCGGAGCAATGAATTCGGCAAAGTCGTTGTTGTGTTCGACCCGCACCGTCCCCAGTGCAAAGCCAAGCATTTCGTCAGCCAGTTGCCAGGTGCCGCCCGCACCGCCATTGACGTGGCTGACCAGCACTTCATCGTCATGCTTGCCCAGCACCCGCTCAAGGCCGCCGGTCACCTGCCACGACCAGGGTTGCAGCAGGTCGTTGCGCGGCGTCAGCGAGCGGATGGTGGCCAGGTCCAGGCGCTGGACCTGCCAGTCGTTGTTTTCATACTGGCGCACCTTGAGCTGAAGGATCTCGATCTGTGCGCCGAGGGGGAAGCCATAGGCGTTGTCGTTGAGATCGTGGTAGGCCATGCGCAGGCCGTATTCGGCAAAGGCGCGGTCTTCGCGGGTACCCGCGCCAAGCTGCCAGGTACGTGACTGATGGCCATCTTCAGGCAGGCCCGGGCGTTCGATATCCAGTTCTGGCGCCGGGTTGCGATTGATCGCCCGCAGCAGCTCGAAGCTGCGTTGGGTGCGTGCCGGGTCGCGCTCCTGACCGTTGGCGCGATAGCGTTCGAGGCGGTATGCAGCATCCTGGATCAGCGCCTGGCGCTCGAGCGGCAGTGCGGTGAATTCGGCGCTTTGCAGGTGCGCCGTATCGGCACTGACCGCCAGCACTTGTTGTTGCTCCCCGGCGTCCAGCGGCTTGGCGCGCTCCAGCAGTTCGCGCTCGCGCGACGGCCGATAGTCGATGCGTTCCACCAGGCCCGACTGCTTGACCGCCTTGACCGTGTCGGTGGGAATCGCGGTCAGGGGAAACTGTGAGGTCAAGTCCAGGCCCGGGCGGGCGACCTGAAGCAATTCGAGCAGCCGGTAGGAGCAGTTTTCGTCGAAGAAGAAGTAGTCGAACTGGATCTGCTTGAGCTCCCAGACATGTTCGACCATGCGCCCGGTTTCTTCTGGCGTCAGGTTAAGCCGGTATTCCCACAGGTCGCGGTTTTCCAGGCTGCGGTACTCGGAGAGTTTTTCCTGGTAAGGCACCAGTGCGAACAGTCCCGGATAGCCGCCCATCAGGCCTTTCCAGGCGTAGAGGATGCTGTTGTCGTTGCCTTCGATGTAGGCGCCGAAATTGATCGCGTAGCTGAGCAGGGCGGTCTCGTTGCTCTGCACGTCGGCCTGGTCGATGCGCAGCAGGGTGTGGCCGAACATCGACGAGGGGCTGTTGAGGTAGGCGGCAGGGAAGATCATTACCGCACTGTGCGGTGAAACGTCCTTGTACCACTGGGTGTATTCCTTGCAGTCCGGCGCCGGCAGGTCATCGAGCTGCAATTGTTCGCGCAGCCAGCGGGTGCGTGCCGGGAATACACATTGCGCATGTTTGTCGCCCAGACTGGCCGGTGCATACAGGGCCTGCAGCGTGGCACGCAGCTCCTGGTCGGGATGGTGGGCACCGTCCTCGGCGAGGAAGAAGCGCCGGTCATCGACATAGCTGCGCCAGCCGCCGAGCTTGGCGGTCTCGTAGTGGCCCAGGGAAATCCAGTAACGGTCGGCGGCCAGTTGCGCAAGGCGCGTGTCATCGAACGAGGGAGCAGCTTGCAGCGGGGCGCAGGCACAGAGCGCCAGGTAGGCAAGGCGTTTGAGCATGTCGGGCAACTACGTCTGAATGATGCCGATAGAGGCAGGAAACAACCCGCCCCGGCCTGGGGCGGGTGGGCCGAGCTTAAGCCTGGGTCGCGTATTTGGCCAGGCGTGGATCGCTTTTGAGTACCGCCAGGGTGTTGCTGTGAACGTCTTCGGCGGTCACATCCGCAGTCTTGAAGATTTCCTGGAAGTGCTGGTGGGTGACGGCGGCAAAGTGCGCACGGTCTTCCGGAGCGACGCCAAGTACCACGGCGTAGGTGGTCAGCGCTTCGCCCTGACCTTTGGCCATGTCTTCGGAGAGCTCGTTCATCATGCCATTCATGGCGAACCAGGATTTACCGCCATAGGTCAGTGCCGCGTTGGTCGAGCAGCCGTTGGTGCCCGAGGTCATGCCGAACGTAGCGTTGCCGGATGTACCGTTGGTGGTGGAGGCGAGGAAGTGGGCCGGTGTGCCGCGCTGGCCCTCGAACAGCATGTTGCCCCAGCCGCAGTCCGGTCCACCAGGGGCCTGGGCCATGGCGTTGAGGGAAACCGCGGTGAACAGAGTACCCAGAAGAATCCGTTTCATAGCTTTGTTCTCTTTCTAGTCGTCGATACCAAAGGTCAGGGTTATCTGGCATGTCTGTCAGCAGAGTTGCCAGGGGCGGGTCGGTTGTTTACCCAGCCGCGCAGTAATGGAGTTTAGGCACGATCTAAGGGTTCCGTGATTTATTGCGAAAAATTGCTGAGGAAGGTTGATCTGGCGCGGGTTTTCGGCACTGCGACATATTGTGCCGATGAGCCTTGCAAGGCGCGGGCAGGCGGCGCCAGAATGCCGTCATCTGCCCCGCCGAAGTAAGGAAGCCCGATGCCCGATCCTGTCGCTGCGAGCCTGCGTCTTGCGCCAGAAGCCTTGACCCGGCCGTTTTCCGCCGAACAGTTCGCCTTTTCCACCACCAATGATCTGGAGCCTTTTCGCGGTGTGCTTGGCCAGGAACGTGCTGTCGAAGCCTTGCAGTTCGGCGTCGCCATGCCCCGTCCCGGTTACAACGTGTTTGTCATGGGTGAGCCCGGCACCGGGCGATTCTCGTTCGTCAAACGTTACCTCAAGGCCGAAGGCAAGCGCCTGCAAACGCCGTCGGACTGGGTTTACGTCAACAATTTCGACGAGCCGCGCGAGCCGCGCGCCCTGGAACTGCCGCCGGGCAGCGCCGGGGCGTTCATCAGCGATATCGGCGGTCTGATCGACAACCTGCTGGCCACCTTCCCGGCGGTGTTCGAGCACCCGTCCTATCAGCAGAAGAAAAGCGCCATCGACCGCGCCTTCAATCAGCGCTATGACCGTGCCCTGGATGTCATCGAGCGCGCTTCGCTGGAAAAGGACGTGGCCCTGTACCGCGACAGCAGCAACGTCGCCTTCACGCCGATGGCCGATGGCAAGGCGCTCGACGAGGCGGAATTCGCCCAGTTGCCCGAGGCCGAGCGCGAGCGCTTCCATGAAGATATCGCCGCCCTTGAAGAGCGCCTCAATGAAGAGCTGGCCAGCCTGCCGCAGTGGAAGCGCGAATCGAACAATCAGCTGCGCCAACTGAACGAAGAAACCATCACTCTGGCGCTCCAGCCTTTGCTTGCGCCGCTGTCTGAAAAGTACGCGGAGAATGCTGCCGTGTGTGCCTACCTGCAGGGCATGCAGGTTTATCTGCTGCGTACCGTGGTCGAGCAACTGGTCGATGACAGCAAGACTGACGCCCAGGCGCGCAAGCTGCTGGAAGAGCAATACGCACCAAGCCTGGTGGTCGGTCATCACGTCAGTGGTGGTGCTCCGGTGGTGTTCGAGCCGCACCCGACCTACGACAACCTGTTTGGCCGGATCGAATACAGCACCGACCAGGGCGCGCTCTACACCACCTACCGCCAGCTGCGCCCCGGCGCTCTGCACCGGGCCAATGGCGGCTTCCTGATCCTCGAAGCGGAGAAGATGCTCGGTGAGCCGTTTGTCTGGGATGCGCTCAAGCGCGCCCTGCAATCACGCAAGCTGAAAATGGAGTCGCCGCTCGGTGAATATGGCCGCCTGGCCACCGTCACGCTGAATCCGCAGATGCTGCCGCTGAACATCAAGGTGGTGATCATCGGCTCGCGCCAGCTGTACTACGCCTTGCAGGACCACGATCCGGACTTCCAGGAAATGTTCCGGGTGCTGGTGGACTTCGACGAAGACATCCCCATGGTCGACGAGAGCCTGGAGCAGTTCGCCCAGTTGCTCAAAACCCGCACCAGCGAGGAGGGCATGGCACCACTGAGCGCCGATGCGGTGGCGCGCCTGGCGACCTACAGCGCACGCCTGGCCGAACATCAGGGGCGTTTGTCGGCGCGCATTGGCGACTTGTTCCAGTTGGTCAGCGAGGCGGATTTCATTCGTCACCTGGCCAACGACGAGATGACCGATGCCGGTCATATCGAGCGGGCGCTCAAGGCCAAGGCGACTCGCACCGGCCGGGTCTCGCAGCGCATCCTCGACGACATGCTGGCGGGGATCATCCTCATCGACACCGAAGGCGCTGCGGTCGGCAAGTGCAACGGCCTGACCGTACTGGAAGTCGGCGATTCGGCCTTTGGTATCCCCGCGCGCATCTCCGCCACGGTTTATCCCGGCGGCAGCGGTATTGTCGATATCGAGCGTGAGGTCAACCTCGGCCAGCCGATTCACTCCAAAGGCGTGATGATCCTCACCGGGTACCTGGGCAGTCGTTATGCCCAGGAATTTCCTCTGGCGATTTCCGCGAGTATTGCCCTGGAGCAGTCCTACGGTTACGTGGACGGTGACAGTGCGTCGCTGGGCGAGGCCTGTACGCTGATCTCGGCGCTGTCGAAAACCCCGCTCAAGCAGTGCTTTGCCATCACCGGTTCGATCAACCAGTTCGGCGAGGTGCAGGCGGTTGGCGGGGTCAACGAGAAAATCGAAGGCTTCTTCCGCCTGTGCGAAGCCCGCGGGCTGACGGGCGAGCAGGGCGCGATCATTCCGCGTGCCAACGTCGCCACGCTGATGCTCGACGAGCGGGTGTTGCAGGCGGTGCGCGCAGGCATGTTCCACGTCTATGCGGTCAGCCAGGCCGACGAGGCGTTGAGCCTGCTGGTCGGCGAACCGGCCGGTGAGCCGGATGCCGAAGGCGAATTCCCCGAGGGCAGCGTCAACGCCCGCGTGGTAGAGCGCCTGCGGGTGATTGCCGAGATGATCAGCGAGGAGGAGCTCAAGGAGGCGGAGAAAGAGCATGCCGAGCAAGCCCTGGCTCAGGTGAAATCGTCCTGAGTCAAATTATCGGCGCCGCAGCGGCCATGACCGCTGGGCGCCGGTTTTTCCACGCGGCAGCGGATTTCTTCTATTCTTCAATTCAGGGATCGTAGTCATTACAGGATCGAAACAGCCTTGCCCGCAGGGCTGAAACCAGGGTTTACCGAGGATCGTCGCCATGCCGCGCAGCCTCAGCCTCACCCGCCAATGCCTGGGCCTGGTGACCCGCATTGAATGCAGCATTCGCCCACTGGCCGGTGACAACGGCATGTGGACCCTTTTATTTGCCGCCGGCATGGCTGGCGAGCAACCTTCCGCGATCAAAGCCCAGGGGCCTTTTCACGGGCCGTTTGTGGCCGAGTCGGTGCTCGACGCGATTGTCGACAGCCTGACCCTGCATGGCTATCAGGTGGCCGACGACCCGCAGATCTGGTGCGTGCATCTGCAGGCCCAGTTACGCCGGATCAATGGTGAGCGTGTCCATCACGTCGGCGACTTCCAGTTCAACCCGGAAACCTGAAGCGGCGATCCGCAGGCACTGCAACAACGCCCGGCGCTGCCCCTGTGGCAGCGTGCCACGGGCTTTTTCTGTCATGGCTGGCTGTTATACTCGCGCTCGCTTTTTTTGCCACCTGACGAGTTTTCAATGGAACGTATTATCGAAAATGCGATGTATGCCTCGCGCTGGCTGCTCGCCCCGATCTATTTTGGTCTGTCGTTGGGCCTGCTGGCGCTGGCACTGAAGTTCTTCCAGGAGATCTTCCATGTACTGCCCAATATCTTCTCGCTGGCCGAGGCTGACCTGATCCTGGTGATCCTTTCGCTGATCGACATGGCCCTGGTCGGTGGTCTGCTGGTGATGGTGATGATTTCCGGCTACGAGAACTTCGTTTCCCAGCTGGACATCGACGAAGACAAGGAAAAACTCAACTGGCTGGGCAAGATGGACTCGTCTTCGCTGAAGATGAAGGTGGCGGCGTCGATCGTGGCGATCTCCTCGATCCATCTGCTGCGGGTGTTCATGGATGCACGCAACATCGAGACCGAGTACCTGATGTGGTACGTGATCATCCACATGACCTTCGTGGTATCGGCCTTCGCCATGGGTTACCTGGACAAGCTGACCAAGCACTGATCGACCCGCTCAGCGCCTCACATGACCGCCCGTCCGTTGCAAAACGGACGGGCGGTTGCGTTTTTGTCTTGTGCTTTGACACATGCTGTACAAAAAATGAACCGTCACTTGAAGTGCCTGCTCAACGTTCCAGTAGCGAGGTATCACCATGAACCTTCAACAACTGAACACCGAGGCCAAGGCCGGTCATGTCGAAGAGCTCAACCTGATCGCCCTCGAAGGCGGCGATTTCATCATTGAGGCACGGGTAAAAGGTCATGCCCATCCTCTGGATGACAAGCATGGGCAACGCGTGAAAGTACATTCAGTGGTCGATGCCCAGCGTCTACTCAACGGTTTGCCAGCCGTGCCGGTGCACATGGTGCACTGGTCGATGGATGACGAGATGTGCGGCGCAGGCAGCGCCGGTGACGGCGACCTGAAAATCCCGATGCCACGCCGCTCTGCCTGGTAGCTGAACAGCTTTGCCGCAGTGTGCTAGGCTGCTCGCCCTTTTCATAAAGGGCGCGGTTGTCGTGCGCCCTGCAGCGGAGCAAGCAAATGTCCGAAATCAACCTGTCTACCGACGAAACTCGCGTCAGCTACGGCATCGGCCGTCAGCTGGGTGGCCAACTGCGTGACAACCCGCCACCGGGTGTTAGCCTGGACGCCATCCTGGCCGGCCTGACCGACGCGTTCAACGGCAAAGACAGCCGCGTCAGCGAAGAAGACCTGTCGGCCAGCTTCAAGGTCATCCGTGAAATCATGCAGGCTGAAGCTGCGGCCAAGGCCGAAGCTGCTGCTGGCGAAGGCAAAGCCTTCCTGGTTGAAAACGCCAAGCGTGACGGCATCACCACCTTGGCTTCGGGCCTGCAGTTCGAAGTGCTGACCGCCGGTGAAGGCGCCAAGCCGAGCCGTGACGACAGCGTGCGCACTCACTACCACGGCACCCTGATCGACGGCACTGTGTTCGACAGCTCCTACGAGCGTGGTCAGCCAGCAGAGTTCCCGGTCAGCGGCGTGATCGCTGGCTGGACCGAAGCCCTGCAACTGATGAACGCCGGCAGCAAATGGCGCCTGTACGTTCCGAGCGAGCTGGCTTACGGCGCTCAGGGCGTTGGCAGCATCCCGCCGCACAGCGTACTGGTGTTCGACGTCGAGCTGCTGGACGTACTGTAAGCACTGCGCAGGGCCTTTCGGCCCTCATCGCCGGCAAGGCCGGCTCCCACGGATTGTACTGATCTGAAGATCAACCGGGTCTCTGTGGGAGCTGGCCTTGCCAGCGACGCTTTTTCAGTTCCACTCGGCTCCACCGCCAGGGCGCAACGCCCGCGCATAGCAGAACAGGAACAGGTTCCTCACCAGTTCCTTGAGCACAATCGGCTCACTTGAATTCAAACCGTTAAGGTCCAGGTCACCCTGGTCGCGCAGCTCGTCCAGTGCTTCTTGTTCGAGCACGGCACAGACTTCGCCGGTTTCCCGGTGCAGGATGCGCAGGTAAGGATGCGGGCGGTCAAGCCAGGCGTCTATCAGATAAGTCATGGCTATTCTCCTTGGAAGCGTCCAATGAGAATAATTCTTATTATCAAAATAGCAAGAGGCTATTGGGAAAAAATCGCCCAATGGTGTTTGGCGGGATGTTTCGAGGCTGGCTGGCAGCCCCGAAACCACCGGGACTCAGACCTTGCGGACGAACTCGGATTTCAGCTTCATCGGGCCGATGCCGTCGATCTTGCAGTCAATGTCGTGGTCGCCATCGCACAGGCGGATGTTCTTGACCTTGGTGCCGACCTTGACCACCAGCGAGGTGCCTTTGACCTTCAGGTCCTTGATCACGGTGATGGTATCGCCGTCCTGCAGGACGTTGCCCACCGAATCCTTCTTGACCGCTTCATCGCTCACTGCCTCGGCTTCACCGGCGGCGGACCACTCGTGTGCGCACTCGGGGCAGATCAGCTGGGCGCCGTCTTCGTAGGTGTATTCGGAGTTGCATTTAGGGCAGGGTGGCAAAGTGCTCACTAGGGTTCCTCAAGACGTACAGGTACAAAACCTACATTGTATAGGGTTTTGTCCGTCAGAGGGTAATCGGGCCCATCGAGCGATGGGCCAGAGGCGGGATCAGTGGGTACGGGCGACCGCGAATTCGCTCAGTTCCACCAGGGCATCGCGGTACTCGCTGGCTGGCAGCACGTCCAGGCAGGCGATGGCGCGGGCCACGTAGTCGCGGGCCAGTTGCGCGGTGTAGTCCAAAGAGCCGGAAGCTTCGACCGCCGCACGGATGCTTTCGAGGTCTTCGATGCCGCCTTTCTGGATCGCCTGGCGCACCAGTGCAGCCTGTTCGGCGGTGCCTTCGCGCATGGTGTAGATCAGCGGCAGGGTTGGCTTGCCTTCGGCCAGGTCGTCGCCGACGTTCTTGCCCAGGGTTTGCGCATCGCCTTTGTAGTCGAGCAGGTCGTCGACCAGCTGGAAGGCTACGCCCAGGTGATCACCGAAGGTGCGCAGCGCTTCGCTTTGCTCAGGGGTGGCCTGGGCCAGGGCGGCGGCACTGTGGGTCGAGGCCTCGAACAGCATCGCGGTCTTGCCGCGGATGACGTCCATGTAGACTTCTTCGGTGGTGCTCGCGTCGCGGACCTTGGACAGCTGCAGGACTTCGCCCTCGGCGATGACCCGGGTGGCCTTGGAGAGGATCTGCATAACCGGCATCGAGCCCAGTTCGACCATCATCTCGAACGAGCGCGAATAGAGGAAATCACCAACCAGCACGCTCGGTGCGTTGCCCCACAGGGCATTGGCGGTGGACCGGCCGCGGCGCATGCCGGACATGTCGACCACGTCGTCGTGCAGCAGGGTGGCGGTGTGCAGGAATTCGATGGTGGCGGCCAGCAGGCGCACGTCGTCGCCTTCGCGACCCAGGGCCTTGCCACACAGCAGCACCAGCAGCGGGCGCAAGCGCTTGCCACCGGCTGAAGTGATGTAGTCGCCGATTTTCGATACCAGCGGTACACGCGAAGTCAGCTGTTTCTTGATAATCTCGTCAACGGCGCTGAAGTCGTCCGCTACCGCTCGGTAGAAAGCTTGGGGTTGCATCGGCCACAGGTGCTCCATAAAGGTTGCGCGGCATGCTAGGTCGCGGGTCCCGGCGTGTCAAGGCGCGGTCCCCGCAGGCCGGGGGCGGGACTTGCAAGGGGCGAGCGGCTTGCGTACAATCGCGCACCCTGAACTTCCTGGGCAGCACCTGCCTTACGCAATTGCACTGGGCCGTTCCAGCCCTATGCAGCCATGCCAGCCAATACTCTTCCTATAAAGAGCTGGGTGAGCAGGATTATCGGAGAAATACCCATGTACGCAGTAATTGTTACCGGTGGCAAGCAGTACAAAGTCGCCGAAGGTGAATACCTGAAAATCGAAAAACTGGAAGTCGCCACTGGCGAATCCGTGACTTTCGACCGCGTTCTGTTGGTTGCCAATGGCGACGACGTGAACATCGGCGCTCCAGTCGTTGCTGGTGCCAAAGTTGTTGCTGAAGTGATCTCCCAAGGTCGTCACGACAAAGTTCGCATCATCAAGTTCCGCCGCCGTAAGCACCACATGAAGCGTATGGGCCACCGCCAGTGGTTCACCGAAATCAAGATCACCGGTATTTCGGCTTAATCGCCTGAATCCATTTCTGGAGAATTGAACCATGGCACACAAAAAAGCTGGTGGTAGTACCCGTAACGGTCGCGACTCAGAAGCCAAACGCCTTGGCGTGAAGATGTATGGCGGCCAGGCTATCATTCCTGGCAACATCATCGTGCGTCAGCGCGGCACCCAATTCCACGCTGGCTACGGCGTTGGCATGGGCAAGGATCACACCCTGTTCGCCAAGATCGCGGGTAAGATCAAGTTCGAAGTAAAAGGCGCCTTCGGTCGTCGTTACGTGAGCGTTGTCGCCGAGTAATCGCGCGAACGCTGGAAAAGCCCTGTCTCGCGACGGGGCTTTTTCGTTTGTGGGGTGAGTCTCTTGCAAAGCTGTTTGTATGGGCTGCCGGCGCTGGTGTTTCGGTCGTTGACGGGGGCCGCCGCGCTCACTTTTGCAAGAGCCTTATGTCTTTGTGTCACTCAGCTCGTCCAGCTGACGAGAGGCGGTTTTTATGAAGTTTGTTGACGAAGTATCGATCCGGGTCAAAGCCGGTGATGGCGGTAACGGTTGCATGAGCTTCCGCCGCGAAAAGTTCATCGAGAACGGTGGTCCCAACGGCGGTGACGGTGGTGACGGCGGCTCGGTATTCATGGTTGCCGACGAGAACCTCAACACCCTGGTCGACTACCGTTACACCCGTCATTTCGAAGCCCAGCGCGGCTCCAACGGTGGCAGCACCGACTGCACCGGCAAGAAAGGCGACGACCTGATCCTGCGCGTGCCGGTCGGCACCACGGTGATCGACTCTGCCACCCAGGAAGTCATCGGCGACCTGGTCAAGCCTGGCCAGAAGCTGATGGTGGTTCAGGGCGGCTGGCACGGCCTGGGCAACACCCGTTTCAAATCCAGTACCAACCGTGCGCCACGCCAGACCACCCCAGGCAAGCCGGGTGAGCAGCGTGACCTGAAACTGGAAATGAAAGTACTGGCCGACGTCGGTCTGCTGGGCTTGCCGAACGCCGGCAAAAGTACCTTCATCCGTTCGGTGTCGGCCGCCAAGCCGAAAGTCGCCGACTACCCGTTCACCACCCTGGTGCCAAACCTGGGCGTGGTCAGTGTCGACCGCTGGAAGAGCTTCGTCATCGCCGATATTCCCGGCCTGATCGAAGGCGCCTCCGAAGGTGCCGGCCTGGGTATCCGTTTCCTCAAGCACTTGGCGCGTACCCGCCTGCTGCTGCACCTCGTCGACCTCGCGCCGCTGGATGAAAGCAGCAGCGCCGATGCCGCCGAAGTGATCGTCAACGAGCTGGTTCGCTTCAGCCCGTCGCTGGCCGAGCGTGACCGCTGGCTGGTGCTGAACAAGACCGACATGCTGATGGACGACGAGCGTGACGAGCGCGTCAAGGAAGTGGTCGAGCGTCTGCAGTGGGAAGGTCCGGTCTATGTGATCTCGGCGATCTCCAAGCAGGGCACCGAGCAGCTCAGCCGCGACATCATGCGCTATCTCGAAGACCGCGCCGACCGCCTGGCCAACGACCCGGCCTACGCCGAAGAGCTGGCTGACCTCGATCAGCGTATCGAAGACGAAGCCCGTGCCCAGCTGCAGGCGCTGGACGACGCGCGTGCCTTGCGCCGCAGCGGCGTCAAGAGCGTGCACGACATCGGCGACGACGATGACGACGATTGGGATGATGACGACGAAGACGGTCCGGAAATCATTTACGTGCGCGACTGATTCGTTGCAGTACACTAAACGCCGCTCTCTGGAGCGGCGTTTTAGTATCTAAAGATCTATATAGGTTGGAAGAAGATGCGGAGCAAGGTGACGGGTGCGCAGCGCTGGGTGGTGAAGATCGGCAGTGCCCTGCTGACAGCAGATGGCAAGGGCCTGGATCGCGCCGCCATGGGTGTCTGGGTCGAGCAGATGGTAGCGTTGCATGAGGCAGGTGTTGAACTGGTATTGGTGTCGTCCGGGGCGGTTGCCGCCGGGATGAGCCGTCTGGGCTGGGCCAAGCGACCGAGTGCGATGAACGAGCTGCAGGCTGCGGCTTCGATCGGCCAGATGGGTCTGGTGCAGGCCTGGGAATCGAGCTTTGCCGAGCATGGCCGGCACACTGCGCAGATCCTCCTGACCCACGATGACCTCTCCGACCGCAAGCGTTACCTCAACGCTCGCAGTACCTTGCGCACGCTGGTCGAGCTGGGCGTGGTGCCGGTGATCAACGAGAACGACACGGTGGTCACCGACGAAATCCGTTTCGGCGACAACGACACCCTGGCGGCGCTGGTTGCCAACCTGGTCGAAGCCGACCTGCTGGTGATCCTCACTGACCGCGACGGCATGTTCGATGCCGACCCGCGTAACAACCCCGATGCGAAGTTGATCTACGAAGCCCGTGCCGACGATCCGAGCCTGGATGCGGTAGCCGGTGGCACCGGTGGCGCCCTCGGCCGTGGCGGCATGCAGACCAAGCTGCGTGCTGCGCGTCTGGCGGCACGCTCCGGTGCCCACACGATCATCGTTGGCGGGCGTCTGGAGCGTGTGCTCGACCGCCTCAAGGCCGGCGAGCGTCTTGGCACCCTGCTGTCGCCTGAGCGCGGCATGCTGGCGGCGCGCAAGCAATGGCTGGCCGGGCACCTGCAGACCCGTGGCACTCTGGTGCTCGACGACGGCGCGGTGAAGGCCTTGCGCAAGGACAACAAGAGCCTGCTGCCGGTTGGGGTCAAGACCGTGCAGGGCAGCTTCCGCCGTGGCGAGATGGTGGTTTGCGTCGGCCCTGATGGCCTGGAAGTCGCCCGCGGCCTGGCCAATTACAGTGCCCTTGAGGCGCAAAAAATCATCGGACAGTCGTCTGAAGCGATCGAAGGCTTGCTCGGCTATAGCGCCGAGCCGGAGCTGGTGCATCGCGACAACCTGATTCTGGTCTGAGGAAACAACCGTGCTCAAAGGGATAGTGACTGCTGCACTGCTGGCGTTGCCGGTGCTGGCCTCGGCCGAGGAAATTGGTCAGGTGTCGACCGTGTTCAAGTTTGTCGGGCCGAACGACCGCATCGTCGTCGAGGCTTTCGACGACCCGAAGGTGGAAGGGGTGACCTGCTACCTGTCGCGGGCCAAGACCGGCGGCGTGAAAGGTGGCTTGGGCCTGGCTGAAGACCGTGCCGAAGCCTCGATCGCCTGTCGCCAGGTGGGGCCGATTCGCTTCAAGGAGCAGCTCAAGGACGGTGACGAGGTGTTCAAGGAGCGCACCTCGCTGGTGTTCAAGACCATGCAGGTGGTGCGCTTCCTCGACAAGAAGCGCAATACCCTGGTCTATCTGGTGTACTCGGATCGCTTGATCGAAGGCAGCCCGCAGAACGCGGTGACGGCGATTCCGATCTTGCCGTGGCCCCAGCAGTAATACCGGGTTGAATTCATCGCCGGCAAGGCCGGCTCCCACAAGGGCCGCTATCTGCAGTCCCTGTGGGAGCCGGCCTTGCCGGCGATGGGGCCTGAAAGGCCCCCGCAGAAGCCTCAGGCCGAAGCTTCTTCCTCTTCTTCTTTGCGCACCACCGCCTTCTCCACATCCCGACGGCTGATGTATTTCCAGTCCGCCTCGTCAATGTAGATCCCGTTCGGCCCGCTGCCGCCTTCCAGGTCAATGGCGACATGCGCCGAGACCTGCGGCTTCACACTCGCCAGAATCGGCACGAAGCCCAGCTGCAGGCTGGTTTCCAGCAATGCGGCCTGGTTGCGTTCGTCGATGTCGGCCGCCTCGTCGAGGTAGTACGGCAGGCGCACGCGACCGGCCAGGTCACGGTCCATCAGGTGCAGCAACAAGTACATGTTGGTCAGCGCCTTGATGGTCATGGTGGTGCCGTTGGACGCCGCGCCGTCGATGTCGGTGTGGATCACCGGCTGGCCACCGACCTTGGTGATCTCGAAGGCCAGTTCGAACAGGTCCTTCAGGCCCAGCTGGTTGTGGTTGGCCGCTACCAGGCGCGCCAGGTACTCCTTGGCCTCTTCGTTCTTGTTGTCCTGCTCGGCGCTGGCGCTCAGGTCGAACACCGACAGGGTCTCGCCTTCTTCGTACTGGCCGGCGCTGTGGATGATCTGGTCGATGTGCTTGAGCGCTTCCTTGTTCGGCGCCAGGACAATGCGGAAGCTCTCCAGGTTGGACACCTGACGCTTGTTGATCTCGCGGTTGAACAGCGCCAGCTGGTGCTCGAGGCTGTCGTAGTCGCTGCGGATGTTGCGCAGGGTCCGGGCAATGTCGGTGACGGCCGCGCGGCGTGCCTTGCCCAGGGTCAGGGCTTCTTCGGTACGGTGCGAGTAGGCGTTGATCAACAGTTGCAGGCGGCGCTCCATGTCGTCTTCGCTGTCGAACTTGGCCACGCCCTTGAGGCGTACCTGGGCGTACAGCGCTTCGATCTGGCCGTCGACCCGCAGCAGGCCCTGCCAGCTGTCCTGGTAGTCGTTGAGCAGGGGCAGCAGGTTGTCCATGGAGTCGTCGACCGGCTCCATGAACGGCGTGCCGAACGGCAGGTCGGCCGGCAGCAGCTGGCGACGGCGCAGGGCGTCGTCGAGGGTGCGCTGCTTGGCTTCCATGTCGGCGATCTGGCGGCCGACCAGTTGCAGCTTGGCCGACAGTTGCTGGACGCGCTCGGTGAAGGCGTCGCTGGAGCGCTTCAGTTCGTCCTGGGCGGCTTCCATCTGCGCCAGCTGTTCGAGCTTGTCGCCTTCCTCGGCGGCCAGGGTCTGGCTGCGGCGGAAATCTTCCAGGGCCTTTTGTGCGTCCAGTACCTGTTGGTACAGGGCTTCGGTCTGGGTCTTGCTCGCGGCACGGTCGGCGGCGACCGCTTGTTGGGTCTTGAGCTGCTTGAGTTCTTTCTCCAGGCGTTCTTTCTGGTCGCGCAGCGCGGCACGGTCGGCCAGGGCCTGCAGGGCAGGCGGCTCGATGTGCGACAGGTCGATCGACAGGCCCGGGGCTTCGAAACGCTCGCCCTTGAAGCCGTCGAGCACCGCTTCCAGGGATTTGACCCAGACGTCGCTGTCATCCAGTTCGATGCCGCGCTCGCCCAGTGGCAGGCTGAACAACGCGCCGTTGAACAGGCGCATCAAGCGCTCGACGTCCTGCTGCGAGAACTCTTCGCGCAAGCGGGCGTAGCTGTTGTTGTCGGCGTGGTCGAGCTGCTGCTTGACCGACTTCAGGCGCTTTTCCAGGTCGCGCAGACGCTCTTCGAGGTCTTCGGCGCTGAACTGGCGGGACTGGGCCAATGCACCGGCGAGTTCGTCGTGGGCGTCCTTGGCGGCCAGCAGTTGCTGCTCCAGAACCTTGACGTCGTCGACCAGGGCGAAGCGGTGCTTGAGCACCGACAGTTCGCCGAGCCAGCGCTGCACGCCGGTGATTTCGCGTTCCAGGCGCATCAGCTCCTGGGTGCCGCCGCGCTGGTCGTTCTGCAGGTGGTCCTGTTCGTTCTTGTAGTGCTCGGCCTGGATCACCAGCTCTTCTTTACGGGCGCTGGCGTAGTCCTGCCAGGTGCCGAGCAGCGAATCGAGCAGCGGCGACAGGCGATGCAGTTTGCCGCGCAGGATGTCGCGCTGGGCCACGCCGTTGGCCAGGGCCTCGACCAGCGGGCCGGCAGCGACCAGCGAGTTGTAGTCCTGCTCCATGCGGCGCACGTCGCGGAAGGCTTCTTCGCAGGCGGCGATGTAGTCGACGCTGCCCGAGCGCAGGCTGTGCTCGAACGCATCGAGGAACAACTGCTTGAGCTTGGCCGCAGTAATTTCACGCATGTGCAGCAGGTTGATGAACAGTGCGCGGAAGGTTTTCAGGCTCTGCTCGCTGGTGGAGCGCAGCGGGATCAGGGTGAGGTCGAGCGGGATCGAGGTGTGGCCGCCGACCAGCAGGCGTCGCAGTTCGTCAGGCTTGAGCTCGTAGGCTTTGAGGCCATTGCGCTCAAGGTTGTTGAACAACTCCTTCTGGCGCAGGCAGGTGTCGTCCTTCTGGTAGTGCGCCAGGTCCAGCTCGCCGGCGTAGGCGAAGAACTGGTGACCGAAACCACCGCCCGGGCCGCGCCCGACCACACCGATCACGTGCGGGCCGTGAGGCAGGTTGACCTCACAGAGGATGTAGCTGGTGTCGCTGGCAAAGTAGAAACGGCGCGACTGCTCCAGGCTGTACTTGCCGAAGCTCATGTCGGACATGCGCGCCAGGATCGGAAACTGCAGGGCGTTGATCGAGGCACTCTTGCCCAGGTTGTTGGCACCGTAGACCGACAGCGGGTGTTCCAGGGGGAACAGGCCGAGGCTGTAGCCGGCGGTGTTGAGCAGTGCGAAGCGGCGAATGCCGTAGCGTTCCTGGCTCATGCGTCAATCTCCTGTTGCTCTTCGGCGATGGCTCGGGCCAAGGCGTCTTCTTCGCTTTCTTCGAACGGGCTGAGGTCGAGCGGGTCGTCGGTGCGGTTCAGCTCTTCAGGGCTCTCTTCCTCGACCAGTACCGGCGTTGGCAGCGGCAGGGCGCTGTGCAGGCTGGCGGCCAGGTCGCGGTCCTGCTGGACCGACAGGCAGACATCGAGGAAGCGGTGCATCGGCGGCAGGAAGCGGTAGATACCGTTTTCTTCGTGAGCAAAGCCGAGCTGGGTCATGCGGCGCATGATCTTCTCTTCCAGCTCATCCGGGGTTTGCACTTCGGCCTGAATGAACAGGTCGCGGTATTTTTCCAGCATCGATGGCAGTTCATCGCGGCCGAGGCTGCCGCCATCGAGGACCGACATCGGATCGCGGCCCTGGTCGGCCAGGTGTTCAACCAGGATGAAGGTGAACAGCGACAGGCGCTGGGCGGTCTTGTTGACCTGCGCGGCGGCCAGCTCCGGGACGAAATAGTAGAAACCACGGGTGTCGCACACCAGTTCGAAGCCCAGGGCCTTGAACAGGCCGCGGTACTGGTCCTGGAAGTTCGACAGTTGGGCGTACAGCTCCGGGTCGCGGCGGCTGATGTGGAAGCCCTTGAACAGCTCGCGGAAGATCGGTGCGAGCTGAGGCAGTTCGGAAAGATCAAGATGCATGGGCAGGGCTCGCAGTAGGCTCAGGCGATGGTTCGCGGCTCGATGTCAGGGCGAAGGAGCGCAGGCTGACCAGGTGTTCGCGGGTGAGGTATTCGCGGCGCTCGAGGCGCTCGCGGGTAAAGCGTTTTTCCCGCGACAGGCGCGAGAACCAGTACAGCAGCTCGTCGGTGGCGCCTTCGGGCTCCTGGTCCAGCAGCCAGACCATCAGGTCCGGCAGGGGCAGGGCACCTTCGCAGCGCTCGAGCATTTCCTTGACCGTACGCGGCGCGCGCGGGGCCTCGCCCTTGTGGCTCTTGTGCGCCTTGGGGAACTTGGCCGGCTTGGGTTCGAAGCGGGCCAGGGCATACACGTAGGCCTCAACCTGGCTGGCACTGCCGAGGAAGGTGCTCTGTGGCCGGGTGAACATCGGCATGGCCGCCTGGGGTACGGCATCCAGGCCCTTGCGGCGGATCACCGAGAGGGCCAGGGCGGCGCCACGGGTCACCGCGTTGTGGCGGCGGGCTTCTTCGCGTAGTGGCAGCAGCAGTTCGCGGGCATGGCGCAGGGTCAGCTGGGCGCTGGTCTGCATCTCGAGGATGCGCGCGTGGGTGCGCAGCAGCATGTCGTCATCGACCAGGTGGCCGAGCCGGGCCTGCTCGCCGAGCAGGCGCAGCAGCACGGTCTCGACCTTGCGTACGCCTTGTTCGAAGGCACCGTCGGCGTTGACCAGCTGGATCATCGGCTCGACATATTCATCCCAGGTCGCCAGGACCTCGGCATAACGCTGGCGCAGGGGGATCTGGCGGTCGCTGGTCTTGGCCCGTTCGGCCACGGCGACCAGCGCCTGCTCATCGTTGTCGAGCTTTTTCAGGACATCGCGCACGCGCATGTCGAGCAGGCGCAGCTGGCGCGCCAGGTCGTTGCCATCGCGAATCTCGAAGGCGTCCTGGATGTGTCCGGCCAGACGCTCGAGGTGGCGCAGGTAGGCCTCGATCTCCAGGCACAGGCCCAGGCGGTGCTCGCGGCGCAGGTAGGCGAGGAAGTCGTGGATCTGTGCGTTGAGCTCGAAGCGGTTGGGGCTTTTCGCCACCGGCACGAGAATATCCAGGCGGATCCAGACGTCGAGCAGGCTGGTGATGTCCTGGGGCGTGCTCTCCAACTGCTGGTTGGCCAGTTGCTGGCGCAGTTCGCTGAGGCTCAGGGTGCCCCCGTCGAAGCGCTCGCACAACGGCTCAAGCAAGGCCCAGTGTTCGGCTAGGGCGCGCAGGACGCGCTTGGGTTCGATCATTGGCGGGTCGACTCGTTGCCAAATAAAAGCGCCGATTGTACTGCATCAGGTGCCTGTCGATTCACCCCCTGATCGTTTGAACCTGCTGTCGGGCGGTTTTCTGCCGATCAACAGCGGCGCCGAGCGGCGAACAACGTTAGAATATTGGCCCTGACTTATCCACAGATGGCCGATCCTTCTTGTTAATCGAGTCCCGCCGCCGCGCTTACCTCAACGCCATGCAAGTGGTGCACTGGCTGCCGCGTACCGAACTGCCGTTCGCCGCCCCGTCGCGCCCGGAGCTGTTGCTGCCGCTGGCGCCCGAGGTGCTGCCCGAGTTCGACGCACCGCAGGTGGAGCCGGCACGGGTGGCGGTCAATGCGCCAGTGGCGCGCAGTGGCGAACGACCAAAAATCGAGATCCCGCGTCCTGGCAGCACGGCCAAGGCCGCCAGCAAGCCGGTTGAAGAGGCTGAAGCGGCCCCGGTAGTGGCCAGGCCGGTAGCGGTACCGCCGCCGCGCTTCGCGCTGCAACTGCTGCGTGCTGGCAGTTGCCTGCTGTTGGTGGAGTTGGCTACTGGCCAGCCGTTCCAGAGCCGTGACCCCTCGTACCTGTTGCTCAAAGACATGCTGCGCGCCGCCGGTCTACCCGACAGCCCGCAGATTGTTGGCGAACCGGTGCGTTGGCCATTGCTGGTGCGCGGCAACCTCGATCAGGGGCCGCAGGCAGCAACCGATTTTGTTCAGGGCTTCATTCAGGCCCGGCTTGAAGAGGCTCCCTGTGTCTGTTTATGGCTGATTGGCCTGCCTGCCGTGCGTTTTGCCGGTGAAGCGGACGCCGAGGCTTATTACCGCGAGTTGCCGGTCGAGGGGCTGGGCACTGCCTGGGCCTTGCCTGGCCTTGAACTGTTGATGGACGAGCCGCAACGCAAGGCGGACGTCTGGCAAGCCATGCGCCGGCTGATGGCGCGCTGGAAACCAAGCGATGAGTAACACGATCAGTTTCCGCCGGATGACCGAGGCGGATCTGGATGCCGTACTGAAGATCGAATACGCCGCCTTCAGCCACCCCTGGACCCGGGGGATTTTCCTCGACGGGCTAAAATCCTATGAAATCTGGCTGATGTTCGAAGGTGAGCAGCAGGTGGGCCACGGTGTGATCAACGTGATCATCGACGAAGCGCACCTGCTCAATATCACGGTCAAACCGGAAAGCCAGGGCCGCGGCCTGGGCCTGCGACTGCTGGAAGAGCTGATGAAGCGCGCCTACGAGCTGAACGGCCGTGAGTGCTTCCTTGAAGTGCGTGCCAGCAACCAGTCGGCCTATCGCCTGTATGAGCGCTACGGCTTCAATGAAATCGGGCGGCGCCGCGACTACTACCCGGTAGCCGGCGGTCGCGAAGATGCTTTGGTCATGGCCTGTACCCTGATCGAATGATCGAGCGTCACTGTAGCCCGGCAACATCCAACAGATGAGAAGCGAACATGCACGATCTACAAGAACTGATTGATAACAACGCACGCTGGGCCGATGCGATCAAACAGGAAGATCCGGATTTTTTCGCCAAACTCGCCCGCCAGCAGACCCCTGAATTCCTCTGGATCGGTTGTTCCGACGCACGGGTGCCGGCCAACGAGATCGTCGGCATGTTGCCGGGTGATCTGTTCGTGCACCGTAACGTCGCCAATGTGGTGCTGCACACTGACCTGAACTGCCTGTCGGTGATCCAGTACGCCGTGGATGTGCTCAAGGTGAAGCACATTCTGGTGACCGGACATTACGGTTGCGGTGGTGTCCGCGCCTCGATGCAGGACCGGCAACTTGGCCTGATCGACGGCTGGCTGCGTTCGATTCGCGACCTGTATTACGACAATCGGGTGGAGCTGGCCAAGCTTGCCACCGAAGAGGAGCGGGTTGATCGCCTGTGCGAGCTGAACGTGATTCAGCAGGTGGCCAACGTCGGTCACACCACCATTGTCCAGAATGCCTGGCACCGCGGTCAGAGCCTGTCGGTCCATGGCTGCATCTATGGCATCAAGGATGGTCGCTGGAAAAGCCTGAATGCGACCATCAGTGGCCTGGATCAGTTGCCGCCGCAGTATCGGTTGCGCCCGCAGGACTGAGTCGGCCCTATCGCGGGGCAAGCCCGCTCCCACCAGATTCACTTCCACCCGGTGGGAGCGGGCTTGCCCCGCGATAATTACCCGCGTCCATGCTTAACTCGTTGTGACTCTTGGAGCGAGTGAGACTAATGACTTCGTGGCGCACAACCGGACTCTTGCTGACGCTACTGTGCAGCGCTCAATCGCACGCCGATGAGCGCGACCTGTACATGTTTGCCCAATGGGCCGGCGACCATGAAACCCGGGCGTTTCGCCAGATGCTGGTGGATGCGCGGTTGTATGGCGTGGTGCCGATCTATCAGCTGCTGCGTTCGGCCAGTGACTGGCGCCTGTGTTCGGCACAGCCCTTTGCGGTGGCACCAGCGGCGCAGTGGCCAGCGGTGCGTTCGACCCTGCAACTGCTCAAGACCCTGGGGGATCAGGGCCTGCTGCAGCGTTATGAAGTGGTTTCGAGCTACCGTGATCCGCGCCTGAACCGCTGTGCTGGCGGCGCCGTGGACAGCGCGCATACCCGGGCGTTTGCGGTGGATGTGTTGTTGCCATCCTGGGCTGATCCCAATCCGTTGTGCCAGTTCTGGCAGACCCAGGGCAAGGCCTGGAACATGGGCCTGGGCCGTTATCCATCAGGGCGCATTCATATCGACACGGCGGGCTTTCGCACCTGGGGCGGGGACTTCAGCGCCGGCTCGTCTTTCTGCGCCTTGCCAACGGCCTATAAGCCTCAGAGCAAATGAGCCAGGCAGGCTTCGGCCTGCGCGCTGACCCACTGGGCGAAGCGTCGGCACTTGTCGTCGTCGGCCATTGCTTGCTGACAGAGCAGGTAGTACGCCGATTGGTCCTGGACGAAGCTGCGCGGTGCTTGCAACTGACCGCTGTCGATTTCGTCCTGAACCATCAGGAATGAAGCCATCGCCACCCCCAGACCGGCCACGGCCGCCTGGATGCACAGGTAGAAATGCTCGTAGTCGGCGCGCTGGGTATCCCGGGCCGACTCGCCGCTCAGGCGCAGCCAGGTACTCCAGGCGTTGGACCGTGATGCGCTGTGCAGCAAGCGCTGGCCGTCCAGGCCCTGGCTCGCGATGGTCAGGTTGACGCTGCTCACTGGCCCCACCCATTCGTCACAGATCTTCAGTGCATGCAGGCTGGCGTCCCAGCGAAAATCATCGCGGCGCAAGGCCAGGTCGACGCCACTGCGGGAAAAGTCGATGGGGCCACCGGCAGCCACCAGGTGCAGGTGAATATCGGGATGGGCGGCATGGAAGGCCGGCAGCCTCGGGATCAGCCATTTCATCGCGATGGTCGGCTCGCATGACAGTACCAGCACGTTTTCCCGCGCCTGTTGTTGCAGGCGATGGACTGCGCCTTGCAACTGTTCGAATACCGACAGGGTAGTGCCATGCAGGGCGCGGCCGGCCGGGGTAAGGAAGATTGCGCGATTGCGCCGCTCGAACAACTCCACCCCCAAGGACTCTTCCAGCAGGCGCACCTGACGGCTGACGGCGCCATGGGTGACGTTCAGTAATTCGGCGGCGCGCACAAAGCTCTGGGTCTGCGCGGCCACGTCGAAATAGCGAAAGGCGGAGAGTGCGGGAAGTTTCATATCTGTGAGGAAAACTAGCGGATTTAGCGCACTATAAATCGCTTTTGGTCGTAGACGAAGCTTTCGATAATGGCGGCGTGTGCAGAGTGAGCGCGGGGCAAGCCCGCTCCTGTCTGTGCGATTTTTTAGCAGATCGAGGAGCTTTTCGTGAACGAACTCATTGCCGTTGCCGTGTTCACCGTCCTGGCGGTGATCAGCCCGGGTGCGGACTTTGCCATGGTCACCCGCAGCAGTTATGCCTTTGGCCGACGTGCCGGTTTGTCTGCCGCGCTGGGCATCGCCCTGGGGGTGCAGGTGCATGTGTTGTACACGGTACTGGGCATCGCCTTGATCATCAGCCAGACCCCGTCATTGTTTCTGGCGATGAAGGTGCTGGGGGCCGGTTACCTGATTTACCTGGGTTACAAGTCGTTGACCAACACCACGCGGATTTCCCTTGAAGGCGGCACAGCTTCCAGCCAGCTTGGTGTGTTCGCAGCCTTTCGCTCCGGTTTTCTGACCAATGCCCTCAATCCCAAGACCATGCTGTTCGTGGTCAGTGCCTACACTCAGGTGGTGCAACCGGGCAGTTCGCTGGCGACCAGTCTTGGTTATGGTCTGTTCATGTCTGTGGCCCACTGGTTGTGGTTCAGCCTGGTCGCGCTGTTCTTCTCCTCGGCATCCTTGCGTCGGGTCATGCTTGATCGGCAGTTGCTGGTCGATCGGGTGATCGGTGTGGCCCTGATCGGTCTGGGGCTGGCGGTAGTACTGGCCAACGTGCGCTGAAGAGCAGGATTGCCCGCACAACACTGCGGACATGGCGCAGGAAACCTTCATGCGTCTGCTCGGTGCCGATGCCTATGAACAAATCACCTTCTGCACAAGTGCTGCAAGAGGCGGCCGAATGGCTGGTGCGCCTGGAGGGTGAAGTCGGCGCTGCCGAGCGCAATGCCTTTCGTGACTGGCTCGACGCCGACCCTGAGCATCTGCAGGCTATCGAGCGTTTGCAGGGCAGCATGGCGGCGCTGCGCGATCTGCCGGGTGAACCGGCGCGGGCGGTCCTCGACAGCCTTGCTCGGCGGCGTGCAGCCCGACAGCCGATCAAGGCCCTGGCGCTGGCCGCGTTGCTGTTGTTGCCGATCGGCTTGGCGTTGCAGCAGTTTCCGCCGTCTTACCTGCTGGCTGACATCCGCACCGGCAGCGGCCAATGGAGCACCCGGCAGCTACCCGATGGCAGCCGTATCAGCCTGGATGGAAGTACCGCCGTTGATCTGCAGTTCGATGGTCAGCGCCGCACGGTGCGCCTGGTGCAAGGAGAAATCCGGCTGGATGTGGCCAAGGATGCCACGCGACCGCTCCTGGTGCTGACCGAACACGGCAGTGTGCGAGCGCTGGGTACCCGTTTTGTCGTAGAACAGTTGCCTGACTCTAGCTGGGTGGCGATGATTGAATCGACTACCGAAGTCGACAGCGCTGGCAAACGCGTAGTGGTTCAGGCCGGGCAGGCGGTGCGCTTCGATGCGGCGGGGCCGGGGGCGCTGCAGTCTATCGATGCGGCAGGGATTGAGCAGGCCTGGGAGCAACATCAACTGCTGGTGCGCGATCAGCCCCTGGACCAGGTGCTTGAGCGGCTGGCGCGCAATCATCGGGGTTACTTGATGTATGACCCCAAGGACCTGGAGTTGCTGCGGGTCACTGCGGTGCTGCCCGCCGACGACAGTCAGCGGGCACTGCGTTTGTTGGCGCGCAGCTTGCCGATCAGGATTGAGCATTACCCCCCGTTGATCACGCGGGTTTCACTTGAGCGGCCTTGAAGGCCCTGCTGATTGCACAAGGCAAAAAAAAAGGGCCTACCTTGCGGTAAGCCCTTTTTCGGTACTTGGTGGCTACACAGGGACTTGAACCCCGGACCCCAGCATTATGAATGCTATGCTCTAACCAACTGAGCTATGTAGCCAAGTGGCGCGCATTATTCGCTTTAAACGGATACCTGTCAACACTCTTTTTTAAAAAAATTCATCGTGCGATCAACTGCTTAGCGGGCAGGTAGCTCAGCAGCACCAGCTGCGTGGTGTGGCAACGGTGCTGATCAGCGGACGATGATCAATTGCCCGGCAAGGTTGTGGGTGCGCAACTGCTCAGTGGTGGCCAGGGCAGCGAAGGCATCGGCGGCCTGATCGAGGTTGAAGTTACCGCTGACCAGGCGTCGGCCGGCCTGTTCATCGAGCAGCAGCAGGCGGCTGCCCTGGTAGTCGGCCAGCCGTTGCAAGACATCGCGCAACGGCACATCGCGAACACGCAACTGACCGTCACGCCAGGCCAGCAGGCGTTCGGCATCGACACTTTCGACCTGGCCCAGACGGCCGCCGCGCAAGTTCAGGCGCTGGCCAGGAGCAAGCATGCGCTTTTCGCCGAAAGCGCTGCTGACCTCCACTTTGCCCTTGAGCAGGATCACTTCATTGCGGTCACGACCACGGCTGACCGCGAAACGTGTGCCAAGCACCTGAATCCGGGTGTCATCGACTTCGACCACAAAGGGGCGGCCATCATGGATCACGTCGAGGAACACCTGCCCCCGAACCAGACGCACCTTGCGTAGCGGTCCGCGCAGGTCGACATCCACCGCGCTGGCGCTGTCGAGCATCAGTTTCGAACCGTCGGCCAACTGGATCTGCCGACGCTCGCCAGCGGCGCTGGCCACATCGCTGTTCAGGCGTTGCAGGTAAGGAAGCTGCACCATCAACACCAGCGCGCCGACCAGCAAAACACAGGCGGCGACTACCCAGCCCAGCCAGGAGCGCGGGGCCTCGCGCCGTTGCGCTTTGTGTGCCCGGTAGCCAGGCTCGGTCGGTAGTACTGAGGTGGGGGAAGAGTTCATGGCAGTGTGATGCTCTGAGCGGGAAGCAAGGGCTGGGAAACGCACAAAATGCTATAGCTATTGAGAATCATTAGCAAGAATGTCGAAATCACGTTCGTCGAAAAGAATAGTGCGCTTGCTAACGAATTCTGGATAATTGGATCCCACCCACCGGATGGAAGACCTTGTCATGGCTGTAAGCAGTGCCTCGTCCATTTCCCCCGCCAGCGCCACGCCTGCCCAGAGCAGCCCGCTGGTCATGCGGATCATCGCCGCTTGCGCCCTGGCGCACCTGATCAACGACCTGATCCAGGCGGTGCTGCCGTCGATCTATCCCATGCTCAAGGCCAACTACGGGCTGAGTTTTGCCCAGGTGGGGATGATTACCCTGACCTTCCAGATCACCGCCTCGCTGCTGCAGCCCTGGGTGGGTTTCTACACCGATCGCAAGCCGATGCCGAACCTGCTGCCACTGGGCACCCTGTGCACGCTGGTGGGGATCGTCATGCTGGCGTATGTCGGCAGCTTTCCGATGATTCTGCTGGCGGCGGCGCTGGTGGGAATCGGCTCTTCGACGTTCCATCCGGAAACCTCGCGCATTGCCCGGCTGGCCTCGGGCGGGCGCTTCGGGCTGGCGCAGTCGACCTTTCAGGTGGGGGGTAATGCCGGCTCTGCGTTTGGTCCTTTGCTGGCAGCAGCGATCATCATTCCGTTCGGCCAGGGCAATGTCGCCTGGTTTGGCCTGTTCGCTGTATTTGCGGTACTGGTGACCTATGGCTTGAGCCGCTGGTACCGCGAACACCTGAGCCTGTTCAAGGCCAAGGCCGGCCAGGCGGCCACTCACGGCCTATCGCGCGGGCGCGTGACCGGTGCGTTGGTGGTGCTGGGGCTGCTGGTGTTCTCCAAGTATTTCTACATGTCCAGCCTTACCAGTTACTTCACCTTTTACCTGATCGAGAAGTTCGACCTGTCGGTGGCCAGTTCGCAACTGCACCTGTTCCTGTTCCTCGGTGCGGTGGCCGCCGGGACGTTCTTCGGCGGGCCGATCGGCGACCGCATCGGGCGCAAGGCAGTGATCTGGTTCTCGATCCTCGGCGTGGCGCCGTTCACCCTGTTGCTGCCATACGCGGACCTGTTCTGGACCAGCGTCCTGAGCGTGATCATCGGCTTTATCCTGGCGTCGGCGTTCTCGGCCATTGTGGTTTATGCCCAGGAGCTGGTGCCGGGCAATGTCGGCATGATCGCCGGGATTTTCTTCGGCCTGATGTTCGGTTTTGGCGGTATCGGTGCGGCGTTGTTGGGCTACCTGGCCGACCTCAAAGGTATCGAGTACGTCTACAGCCTGTGCTCTTACCTGCCTCTGTTCGGTCTACTGGCGATCCTGTTGCCGTCCACTGGAAAGCGTTGAAGGCAGGTGACAAGCGAGGAACTTCGACAAGGCATCAACTTTTGGAAGAAGTTGGCGGCTGCGTGGCCAGACCAGACTGACGGGTAACCCGGCTGTAGACAGTTCAGGAAGGATCTCCACCAGTTCGCCACGCTGCAGCTCGTCCCTGATCATCCAGGTGGCCAGCTGAGCAATGCCGTAGCCGCCTTTGACCGCTTGAACCTGTGCTTCGCCACTACCGAGGACGATTCTGCCGTTCATGGCCCGACGCTCTATCTGCCGGTCGGGCCCGGCAAAATGCCAGGGACTGATGCTGCCGTCCGCCCGTCCATACATCACATATTCGTGCTGATCGAGGTCTCGGCTGTTGATGATCGGGGCATGCTGGCGCAAGTATTGCGGTGCCGCGCAGAGGATCAGGCGCTCCTGACCGATAGGCAGGTGGGCGAGCAGGTCCGGGAGTTGATCAATGCTGCCGATGCGCACGGCCAGATCGATACCTTCTTCAATGACATCGACGAAGCGATCGGTGAACGAAGTATGCAATCGCAGCCGTGGGTTGTTTTCGGTGAAATTGAGCAGAAGCGGCATCACATGCTGGCGGCCGAAAGTTACCGGGACATCGACGCGCAAGCGTCCCGCAGGCTCGTTGCGTTCGGCTGCCAGGACGGTCTGGGCCTCTTCGAGTTCGGCCAGGATCCGGGTGCAGGTGAGGTAGAACGCATCGCCTGCATCGGTCAGGTTGAGACTGCGCGTCGTGCGCTCGAACAAGCGTGTTCCCAGCCGGGCCTCCAGACGTGCGATACCTTTGCTGACCGCCGATGTTGTCAGGTGGAGCTGAGTGGCGGCGGCGGTAAAACTGCCGGAATCTGCTGCCGCTACAAAAACTTCGATGCCTTTGAGGTGCTCTGTAAGCCTCATTGTCGATCCTTGAATGGCTCGTCGATGTACTTCGGTGGAGCGTTCATCATCTCGTGGAATGCTGATCCGCTCCAACCGCACTGCGAGGCTCGGAGTGTGGCATCAATGCAGGTCTGTTGCGGTTGGGGTGAGTGCCAACGGTACTTGCTTGATTCGGGCCATTGCCGCGGCCATCAGCACCGCCAGCAAGGCAATGCCGGCTGCGACATAGCCAATGCTGGCGAGTCCGCCGTGTTCAATGCTGTAGCCGCCAATGATCGCCCCAAGGCCGATACCGGCATTGGCGGCCGAGACGTTCAACGTACCGGCCAGTGCCTGGGCGTGGGTGGCAGCCTTCATGACACGAACCTGGCAAACCGGATACAAGGCGGTGTAGGCGATGCCCCATACCGTCAATGCAACCGCGAGCCAGAGGTAGGAGCTTGCCAGCGGGATGCTGATCGCCATGCCGATACCCAGTATCAGCACGAAGACAGCGGTAGCGCCCAGTGGATTGCGGTCGACGAAGTGGCCACCAAGCCAGTTGCCGAGCAGTCCGATTGCACCAAAGCCCATCAGCCACCAACCGACCGCTACCGGCTCGATGCCCGCCAGGCGTTCCAGCAGGTCTGCCAGGTAGGTATAGGCAGTGAACATCGCGGTAAACACGACAACCGAGAGGATCACATTGGCGACAAAGCGGCGGTCGCCGAGGATGCTCAGTTGCTTGAGAAAACCGGTACGCTGCGGGCGCGCCAGCCTGGGCATGAATACAGCCAGCAGCACGGTCATGACCAGCGACAGTACCGCCAGCCCCCAGAACGCACCACGCCAGCCAATCATGTTGGCTGCGACCGTGCCCAGCGGAATGCCGAACAAGGTGGCGGCAGCAATCCCCAGATAGACTTGAGACACTGCACGCCCGGCACGTTCGAGGCCAACCAGCTGGCTTGCGGTTTCACTTGCCGTTCCCCAGAACACCGGCAGCAGCAGGGCAGGGATGAAGCGCGCCAGGCTGAGTATCCAGATGTTGGGCGCCATTGCGGCGAGGGCGTTGGACGCTGCGAACACCACCATGATGACGATGAACAGCCGCTTGCGTTCGATGTGAGCCAGCGCCGCGGTCAAGGGTGGGCCGAACAGCATGACCGTGAACGCGAAGAGTGTGACCAGTTGGCCAGCAACAGGGATTGAAATATGCAGGTCACGGGCCAGAGCGGGCAGCAATCCGATTATCAGAAACTCGGTCGTCACAATGACGAACGCAGCCACCGCCAGCAGTGCGATGGAGAAGCCGCTGGCGCCTTGGGGAGCGCTAGTGGTCTGGGGATGATTCAATACTTGAGTCATGGACTGGAATCCGACGGACGAAGAGTCCCCATAGGCTATAAAAGATTTTTATTCTTATCTTGGATGTGTTTTCTTCCGATTGTTGAATCCAGTTCTCTAATAAGCGACTTATCTCAATCGCTTTTACAACTATTCCGCTGCACATTGACGCGTGCCGTGTGCATCCCCTAGAGTGCGCCTCCCTTTTCCGACGGTTGCTGATGCATGAGCCGCTCTTGCAGTTGTTACACGATGCCACCACCCGCAGCCCAGGCCGCGTGGTGCAACTGGCCGTGTGACACGGTACTCAAGCGTCGGCGCAGCGTGTTGTTCGCCTTCACCTTCTCTCCACCCGCGTTCACTCTCTGACGCGGTAAATAGCACGCCCGGCATCGCCGTGGTCGAGCTTGCCTGCACCTGAACTCTTTAAGGTCATGTATGAGCTGGCCCAGGACGACTTCGTTCTTGCGCCAGTGGTGGAGTTGTAATGAACAAGCGTTTTCTGGCGGGCCTGTTGTTCGCCGTGTCGGTGGTCGGTTTCAGCCTCGGGGCGAGCCTGCCTTTGGTGTCACTGCGTCTGCTCGAAGCAGGCGCCAGTACCTTGCAGATCGGCATTCTCTCGGCCATTCCGGCGGCGGGGATGATGCTCTCGGCGTTCATGGTCGATGCCTGCTGCCGGCACCTGACACGAAGAGCCATCTACCTGCTGTGCTTCGGCCTGTGTGCTTTGAGTATCGGCCTGCTGGAGTGGGCCTTTTCCTCGATCTACCTGCTGGCGCTGTTGCGCTTGGGCCTGGGCATCGGCATGGGCATCGCGATCATTCTCGGCGAGTCCTGGGTCAATGAACTGAGCGAAGAACACAACCGCGGCAAGGTCATGGCGCTGTACGCCACCGCGTTCACCGGCTTTCAGATGCTCGGCCCAGCCATGCTGGCGCTGGTCGGTGCGCAGAGCGCATGGGTGACCGCAGTGGTTACCGCCTGCTACGGCCTGGCGTTGCTGTGTATTGTGCTGACAGTGCCCAACGATCACGTCGAGCATGGCGAGGAGGGCGGCAAGAGCTTCTCCCTGGCAGGCTTTTTCCGCGTGGCGCCGGCGTTGTGCATGGGGGTGCTGTTCTTCTCGTTCTTCGATGCGGTGATTCTCTCGCTGATGCCGGTGTACGCCTCAAGTCACGGTTTTGCCGTGGGGGTGGCGGCGTTGATGGTGACAGTGATCCTCACCGGCGACATGCTGTTCCAGCTGCCCCTGGGGTGGTTGGCTGACCGCAGCGAACGGACCCTGGTGCATCTGGTGTGTGGCGTGGTGGCGATGCTGATCGGCCTGGCCTTGCCCTGGCTGCTGCAGGTGCAGTGGCTGCTGTGGCCGGCCCTGGTAGTGCTGGGGGCCGTTGCCGGAGGTGTCTATACCTTGGCACTGGTGTTGATTGGCCAGCAGTTCAAGGGTCAGGATTTGGTGACCGCGAATGCCAGTGTTGGGTTGTTGTGGGGCGTTGGCAGCCTGGTCGGGCCGCTGGTCAGCGGTGCGGCCATGGATGTCGCACCCCATGGTTTGCCCATGGCGCTGGCGATAATGGCCGCGTTGTTCGTGTGCTTTGCCCGCAGCGCCAACCGCAAGGCCAGACGCCTTGCAGTTGCGGGCTAAGCCGAGATGCCCATCATCACTTTGATGGGGGCTGCAATCCTGCTCAGAAACGCTCGGGAATCAGGCGGAACGGGTAGTCGGCACTCTTGTAGCTGCCGATTTTGCCGCGCTTTGGCAGCTTGATCTGCTGGTCGTGGGTGATGTCCTTGTAGGGAACCTGCTTGAGCAAGTGGCTGATGATGTTCAGGCGGACCCGTCGTTTGTCTTCAGAGTGCGCCATGTACCATGGAGCCCAGGAAGAATCGGTGGCAGCAAACATCTCATCGCGTGCGCGGGTGTAGTCGTCCCAGCGGCTGAACGATTTCAGGTCCATGGGGGAGAGCTTCCAGATTTTGCGACCATCGGTGATGCGTTCTTCCAGGCGTCGTTGCTGCTCTTCGGCGCTGACTTCCAGCCAGTACTTGATGACGATGATGCCGGACTCGACCAGCATCTTTTCGAACAGCGGGGTCACCGCCAGGAATTTTTTCGCCTGGTCGTCGGAGCAGAAGCCCATTACCCGCTCGACCCCGGCGCGGTTGTACCAGCTGCGGTCGAAGATCACCACTTCGCCAGCTGAGGGCATGTGCTGAATATAGCGCTGGGCATAAATCTGGCTCTTTTCCCGCTCGGTCGGTGCCGGCAGTGCGACAACGCGGAATACCCTCGGGCTGACACGCTCGGTGATGGCCTTGATGGTGCCACCTTTGCCGGCGCCGTCACGCCCCTCGAAGACGATGCAGACTTTCAAGCCCTTGGCCGTCACCCACTGTTGTAGCTTGACCAGTTCGACATGCAGGGCTTTGAGTTCTTTTTCGTATTCCTTGCGGGGTAGACGCTCTGCGTTATGCTCTTTTTCTTTCTTCTTTGCCATGCGCCGATACCTCATCAGTGAAAGTGGTTCTGAGTATAGACAGGGTGGTCTCAGAGGGGCCTGACGCGGCTCAATGGAAAAGAAAAACCCCTTGAGGCGGATATCCTCAAGGGGTTTTGTGTGCATCGGGGCCCAGCAGGACCCGCAGGCGGCTTAGACGTTAAAGCGGAAGTGCATCACGTCACCGTCCTTGACGATGTAATCCTTGCCTTCCAGACGCCATTTGCCAGCCTCTTTCGCGCCGCCTTCACCCTTGTACTGGATGAAGTCGTCATAGGCGACTACTTCGGCACGGATGAAGCCTTTCTCGAAATCGGTGTGGATCACGCCTGCCGCCTGAGGGGCAGTGGCGCCGACACGCACGGTCCAGGCGCGGACTTCCTGAACACCGGCAGTGAAGTAGGTCTGCAGGTTGAGCAGGCCGTAACCTGCGCGGATCACGCGGTTAAGGCCAGGCTCTTCCAGGCCCAGGGCCTCGAGGAACATGTCCTTTTCTTCGCCTTCGTCGAGCTCGGCGATTTCCGCTTCGATCTTGTTGCACACTGGTACGACTACGGCGCCTTCTTCTTCGGCGATGGCGCGCACGACGTCCAGGTGCGGGTTGTTCTCGAAGCCGTCTTCAGCGACGTTGGCGATGTACATCACCGGCTTGCTGGTCAGCAGGTGGAAGCCACGGATCAGTGCCTTTTCGTCGTCTGCCATGTTCTTCATCAGGCTGCGCGCAGGCTTGCCTTCGGTGAAGTGCGGGATCAGTTTTTCGAGGATGGCTTTCTGGGCCAGGGCATCCTTGTCGCCGCCCTTGGCATTACGCGCAACCTTCTGCAGTTGCTTCTCGCAGCTGTCGAGGTCGGCGAAGATCAGTTCCAGGTCGATGATCTCGATGTCGCGCTTGGGGTCGACGCTGTTGGAGACGTGAATCACGTTCTCGTCTTCGAAGCAGCGCACCACGTGAGCAATGGCGTCGGTTTCGCGGATGTTGGCCAGGAACTTGTTGCCCAGGCCTTCACCTTTCGAGGCACCGGCAACCAGGCCGGCGATGTCGACGAATTCCATGGTGGTCGGCAGTACGCGGTTCGGCTTGACGATGGCCGCCAGCGCATCCAGACGCGCATCAGGCATCGGTACGATGCCGCTGTTCGGCTCGATGGTGCAGAAGGGGAAGTTCTCAGCCGCGATACCGGATTTGGTCAAGGCGTTGAACAGGGTGGACTTGCCGACGTTGGGCAGACCGACGATGCCGCAATTGAAACCCATGGTGAATCCCTCTTCGTGGAGTCAGGCCTTCTGGCTGTGCAGCTCTCTCATCGCACGCGTCCAGTCGCCGGCGAGGATGTCCGGCAGCACGCCGAGGGCAAAATCGATACTGGCGTCCAGCTTTTCCTGTTCGGCGCGTGGCGCCTTGCCCAGGACAAAGCCGGAGACCCTGCTGCTATCACCCGGGTGGCCGATGCCAAGCCGCAGACGGTGAAAGTCTTGGTTGTTGCCGAGCTGCGCAATGATGTCGCGCAGGCCGTTGTGTCCACCGTGGCCGCCGCCTTTCTTGAGCTTGGCGACGCCGGGCGGCAGGTCGAGTTCGTCGTGGGCCACCAGGATGGCATCTGGCGGGATGCGGAAAAAGTTCGCCAGTGCAGCAACGGCCTGGCCGCTACGGTTCATGTAGGTGGTCGGAATCAGTAGACGAACGTCTTTGCCCTGATGGCTGAATTTAGCCGTCAGGCCGAAATACTTGCGGTCAGCGGTCAGGTTGACACGCTGGGCGTTGGCAATGCGTTCTACGAAAAGAGCCCCTGCGTTATGCCGGGTCTGTTCGTATTCGGGGCCAGGGTTTCCCAGGCCGACGATCAGTTGGATGGCGGTCACGTCAGGGGCTCTTCCTTGGAGTTGGGGGTTACAGTGCGGGGCACTGTAACCCGATCAACGCCGGCGTGCTGAGTAGATTACTCGGCAGCGCCTTCTGCAGCTTCAGGCGCAACACGCGGAGCGTGAACGTTGGCAACAGCTTTGTCATCACCGTGGGCCAGAGCAACGAACTCAACGCCTTTCGGAGCTTTGAGGTCCGACAGGTGAATGATGGTGCCGACTTCGGCTTTGGCCAGGTCGACTTCGATGAACTCAGGCAGGTCTTTGGCTTCGCAGGAAACTTCGATCTCAGCCACTACGTGGGAGATTTCGCCGCCTTTCTTGATCGGAGCTTCTTCGTTGATGAAGTGCACCGGAACGATAGCGGTCAGTTTCTGGCCAGCAACAACGCGGACGAAGTCAGCGTGCATGATGAACTGCTTGGCTGGGTGACGCTGCATGGCTTTGACAACGACGTTTTCTTTCTTGCCGTCGATGTTCAGCTCGATAACGTGGCTGAAAGCAGCTTCGTTTTCGAACAGCTTGGCAACTTCTTTAGCCAGCATGGTGATGGAAACTGGCTCTTTGTCACCGCCGTAAACTACAGCAGGAACGGAAGAGGCGAGACGACGCAGGCGGCGGCTCGCACCTTTCCCCAGGTCGGTACGCGCTTGGGCGTTCAGGATGAAATCAGTCATTTTGTATCTCCAAAATAGCCATCTCCCGCAGGCGTTTGCGACCAGCGCCAAACGGGGTGGGCAAAAAAGCCCCGCCCCAACAACAGGTGTTGGGGCGGGGCGCTTTTCGTCAACGAAAGGTTCGCGAGGGCAAAACCCTCAGCGGAACATCGCGCTGATCGATTCTTCATTGCTGATGCGGCGAACCGCTTCAGCAACTACCGGTGCGATATCCAGTTGACGGATACGGTCACAGGCTTGTGCAGCTGCGGACAACGGGATGGTATTGGTAACCACCAGTTCGTCCAGCACGGAGTTCTCGATATTCTCGATCGCCCGACCCGACAGGACAGGGTGCGTGCAGTAGGCGTAAACCTTGGCAGCGCCGTGTTCTTTCAGGGCCTTGGCCGCATGGCACAGGGTGCCGGCGGTATCGACCATGTCGTCGACGAGAATACAGGTACGTCCTTCGACGTCGCCGATGATATGCATCACTTCGGAGTGATTGGCCTTTTCACGGCGTTTGTCGATGATACCCAGATCGACGCCCAGGGACTTGGCAACAGCACGTGCACGCACGACGCCGCCGATGTCCGGGGACACGATCATGAGATTCTCGAAACGCTGGTCTTCGATGTCATCCACCAGAACGGGGGAGCCGTAGATGTTATCTACCGGAATATCGAAGAAACCCTGGATCTGGTCAGCGTGCAGGTCGACAGTGAGAACACGGTCGATACCAACGACGGTGAGCATGTCAGCGACGACTTTGGCGCTGATAGCTACACGCGCCGAACGCGGACGGCGATCCTGGCGGGCATATCCGAAGTAAGGAATCACGGCAGTGATTCGAGACGCTGAGGAGCGGCGGAAGGCATCAGCCATCACTACCAGTTCCATCAGATTATCGTTGGTTGGCGCGCAAGTCGGCTGAATAATGAAAACGTCTTTACCACGAACATTTTCATTGATCTCAGTGCTGATTTCGCCGTCGGAGAATTTACCGACAGAGACGTCACCGAGAGGGATATGCAGCTGACGTACGACACGCCGAGCCAGATCGGGGTTAGCGTTCCCCGTAAAG
>Ga0247827_10000018_pt1 | contig 113937 bp, 107 predicted proteins | sample 12C_Control_Day2_FD_194414 | JGI IMG/M metagenome (GOLD analysis project Ga0247827, IMG submission 194414) | Soil microbial communities from agricultural site in Penn Yan, New York, United States - 12C_Control_Day2 | ecosystem: Environmental > Terrestrial > Soil > Agricultural land | place... | reverse complement strand
GCCATCAAGCACGGTGCGGTGCTGGAAAACGTCGTGATCGACGACGCCAAGCACGCCGACTACGCCGATGTCAGCCTGACCCAGAACAGCCGCGCCGCTTACCCGCTGGAGCACGTTGCCAAGCGTTCCGAAGCGAACCTGGGTGGCGAGCCAAACGCTGTTATCTTCCTGACTTGCGACCTGACTGGCGTACTGCCACCGGTTTCGATCCTGAACAACGAGCAGGCGGCCTACCACTTCCTGTCCGGTTACACCGCGCTGGTCGGTTCCACCGAAATGGGTTCGGGCAGCGGTATCAAGTCGACCTTCTCCACCTGCTTCGGCGCGCCGTTCTTCCCGCGTCCGGCTGGCGAGTACGCTGAACTGCTGATCAAGCGTATCAAGGGCTTCGGCTCCAAGGTCTACCTGGTCAACACTGGCTGGACCGGTGGTGGCTACGGCGTCGGCAAGCGCTTCAACATCCCGACCACCCGTGCGGTGATCGCAGCGATCCAGAGCGGCGCGCTGGTCGGTGCCGAGACCGAGCACCTGGACATCATCAACCTGGACGTGCCAAAAACCGTTCCTGGCGTCGATACCGTCCTGCTCAACCCACGCAACACCTGGGCTGACCAAGCCGCCTACGATGAAGCAGCCAAGGCCCTGGCCAACCTGTTCATCGACAACTTCAAGAAATTTGAAGTGTCCGACGCCATCAAGGCCGCTGGCCCACAGCTGTAAGCTGACGCCGGTGTGAAACGAAAAGCCGCCCTTAGGGGCGGCTTTTTGTTGTCCGGGGTTTCAATGCATCACGGCCATTGCTGCCTTGAATGCAGAACACGAATGAACTCGATGTAGTCAGCGGTCACCCGGTAGACCATCACATAATTCGGGCGAACGACAATCTCGTGAGTGCCTGGAAATCTGCCTGCTTTGTAAAGCATTGGCGTTTGCTGAGTTTGTTGGGCTTTGTTCTCGAAGGCCTCATCCAGAGCGATAGCAGCATCCGGGTTGGCCGTCGCAATATGCTCCATGATCCGCTCCCGGTCCTTTAACGCCAGAGCTCGCCATACCAGGCGCATTAATGAGAACGGGCTTTGAGTGCTGCCCTGCGAGCGGCAAACAGGCGTCGAGCCTCGTCGTCTTCAACTACCGGTGTCGGGTCTTGCAGACTGGCTTCAACCTGCGCGTTGAACCAGGTCTCATAGGCCGCTGCCTCATGGGCTAGTTTGAGTGCTTGTGCGCGATCGGGGCGCTGGTAGGTCTTGAGCATTTTGGGGTCGTAGCCGGAGGTATCGACCTTGAAGTACTCGATTCCCAATCCTTGGAGATAGCTGACCAGGGTTTCGAGCTTTTTGAACAATCGAACATTACCGCTGCGCTGTGCAGTCAGGATATGTTCCTGATCATTGATGGACACCTGCACTGCCCATCCACCCGGTTGCCCGACTATATGTGTTGCATCAATACGGCCACTCCCTGCCATTTGGCTGAGGTTCGAGTGGTCAACGTGGTGAGTCGGCATAGGGGAAAGTCTCTGTTTCATTCGGTCAACCCATGCTATGCGATCTATAGTTGATTGCGACTATAGGACTTCTGATGTGATTGTGGGAAGCTTCTTCGATCCGTATCAGCAGCACAGGCCAGCCATGACCGATACCCCTCAGCGCCACGACTATCCCCACCTGCAACCGATCCTCACGCGCTGGCAGGACAGTGACCTCAACGGCCATATCGCCGGTGCCACGGTGTACAGCTACTTCGACACCACCATCCAGGCATTCCTCCAGCAGCAGGGCGGTCTGGACCCGCAGGAAGGGGCGGTTGTCGGTTTTGTGGTCAGCTCGGCGGCGGATTTTTTCGCCTTGCCGGCATTTCCCGATACCCTTGAAGTCGGTCTGCGGGTAGCACGCCTGGCCGGCAGCTCGGTGGAGTACCAGTTGGGCTTGTTCCGGGTCGGCGAGGCGCAACCCTGCGCGGCGGGCAAGGTGGTCCAGGTGTTCGTCGAGCGTGCCACGGGCCGGCCAGCGTCGTTGCCGGCCGAGTTGCAGGCGGCGCTGCTGAGCTTGCAAGGCTGAGCAGCGCGTTCAGTCGTTCAGGCAAATGATGCCTTCACGAACCGCAAACAACACCAGACCCGGCACATCATGAATCTGCAGGCGATGCATGATCTGTGAGCGGTGCGCCTCGATGGTTTTCACGCTCAGGCCCAGGCCGTCGGCAATCGAGCGGGTGCTTTCGCCACGGGCAATGAGCCGCAGGATTTCCAGCTGACGGGTTGTCAGCTGCATGGCGTTGTTTGCGGGCGTGCGCTTGCGGCTGTGTTTGACCGCCTGGCCAATGACCATTGGCAGAACCGCCGAGGACAGGTACTGACCGCCATTCTTCAAGGCCTGCAACGCCTGCTCCAGCTCTTGCACGGTGGCACTTTTGAGCAGAAAACCATGGGCGCCGAGTTGCAGGCAACGCATGACGAAGTCCAGTTCCGAACGTGACGAGAGCATCAGTACGTGGCAAGTCGGTGCACGTAAATACAGCTCGCGCAGGATCTGCTCACTGTCCAGGGTGTCGGCAGTCATGGCGAGAACGATGACATCAGGCTTGAGCCTTTCCGCCAGGGCGACAGCGGTCATGCCGTCGCCTGCGTCACCGATTACGGCGTATTGTTTTTTTTGTTCGAGCAACGCGCGCAGGCCGGCTCGAAAGAGCGGCGAGTCGTCGGCAAGTAGGATTCGGCAAAGCATGGGTTCGAGCCTGTTTCGCAAGTGTTGGGAGGCGGCAGGTTTGCTCGGTCCGTATGAGTGCTGCCGCGACGGCGCGTGATCAGTATCGAAGGTCTGCCGTCGGTGTCGGCAGCGCAGGTCAACATAGGCGCTCGAACACCGACGGCAGTATCGGCCGTAATGGCAGATCAAGCCCGTGAATGCTTTCGCTGTGGCCGATCAACAGCAGCCCACCTGGGCGCAGCCGGGCCAGCAGGCGCTGGACCACCCGTTGCTTGTCATCCTGACTGAAACAGCTCAGCAGATTACGCAGCAATATCGCATCGAATACGCCGAGGTCATCCGGCAATGCCTGGATCAGATTGATTTGCCGCCAGCTGACGCGCTCACGCAGGGCAAGCTGTACTTGCAGGCGCCCGGCCATTTCGCCAACGCCACACTGGCAGTAGCGCTGCAACCAGCCCTGCGGAAAGTAACGTGCCTGGGCAATGTCGTAGATGCCTTCGCGGGCAAGTCCGAGCATGCCTGGGCTCATGTCGCTGGCGAGGATGCGCCAGTTGTCGTTGACGGCGTGTTCGCTGGCGACCATGGCCAGGCTGTAGGCTTCTTCGCCAGACGCGCAGGCGGCGCTCCAGAGGCGTGTAGGACCGGGGTGCTCAGCCAGCCAGTGGGCAAGGAACTCGAAATGCCGGTGCTCACGGAAGAAATAGGTCTCTTTGGCGACCAGCAATTCGACCACGCGCTGGCGCTCGGCATGCTGTCCGGGCAGCGTGAGCAGGTGCAGGTAATCGGCGAAGGTTGCCAACTGATAGTGTCGCAGGCGTCTGGCCAGGCGGGCTGCAATGACCGCACGGCGGTCAGGTAGCAGAATCACGCCCGATGCGTGTTCGACCAGTGATTGCAGCTCAAGAAACTGTATTTCGTTGAGCGCGGGTAAGCGTTTGCCGGCCGGCATATCAGCCTCTGCGGGCAATGGGCAGTCGGGTCGGCGTTGCAGAATCGATGCGCATTCCCTGCGTCCATTGGCTGATTGGGGAATGATCAATGATAGCTACTGGCTATTACTGGCAGAATCGGGGTGACCCCTAAGGCCATAGACAAGGTAGGGGTAATAGGGCGCTGTGAGGTTTTGCTGAGTCAGCGGGAGATTTGCCTGAACGGCTTGAGCGGTAACGCGGATGGAGCGCTCGAAGTCCCTGCCGGTGAAGGCAGGGACTAAGAGATTGGCTTAAGCCCAGGCACGCTTAGCGGTGGCGCCAGTGCTTCTTGTGCTTGCGATGGCCATAGTGGTGGCCACGGTCGTGGTAGTAACGACGGTCGTCATAACCGCGTCGGCTATGGCGATAATCGTCCTCGTCCGCTTCTTTGCCCATGTAGTTACCCAGCGCACCGCCGGCACCACCGCCTGCGGCGGCACCCATGTAGCCACCAGTAGTGCCGCCCACGCTGCGGCCGATTGCGTTACCGCCCGCTGCGCCCAAGGCGCCACCGATGGCCGCTTCACCGCGGCTGTGCTTGTTCGCACCGACCGCACTGCCTGCCGCGCCGCCAAGGCCCGCGCCGATTGTCGAGCCAGTGCTGCCGCCAATCGAGTTGCCGACCACTGAGCCCAGTACCCCACCCAATGCGCCGCCAATACCGGCTTCGGTGGTGCCACCTGCCGAGGCAACGCCACTGAGCAGGCCGAGAGACAACAACAGAATCGAGGAGTACTTCATCAAGAAAGCCTCATAGGGATGACGAGGCGATCCTGAGGCTGGCGAAGGGGGCTGGCAACGGAAATCCGACGAGTAACACGACTTGTGCACAATTCGCTAAGTTACTGTTTTAACTGTGAAACTTTCTTGATTTTACGCTGTCTGAGCTTACTTGAGACAAGGCCCCGGCATCGCTGCCAGGGCCTTTTTTTTCGTTCTCGAACAGAGAATGCTGTTACAGGATGCGGGCGTTGTCGCTGGCGGCCAGCAGTTTGATCGCGACGAACTTCGAGGTCGGGGTGTGACTGCCGTCACCGACGCTTTCCAGCGGTACCAGCGGATTGACTTCCGGATAATACGCCGCCGCCTGACCCGCCGGGATGTCGAAAGCCAGCAGGGTGAAACCCTTGACCCGACGTTCGCGGCCATCGCTCCAGAGCGACACGATATCGGCCTTCTGCCCTGGGTGAAAGCCCAGACGGATGATGTCGGCCTCGTTGGCGAAGAGGACGTTGCGCTGGCCCTTGACCCCCCGGTAGCGGTCGTCGAGGCCATAGATGGTGGTGTTGTACTGATCATGGGAGCGCATCGATTGCATGATCAGGTCCGGTACCTGGCCGGTCGCGCGCACGCACTCGTGCAGCAAGTCGTCCGGCAGTCCGTTGGCTTTGAAGTTGGCCCGGCCGCTGGCGGTCTTCCACTGCCGCTGCCCGGCGCTGTTGCCCAGATAGAACCCGCCAGGGTGCTCCAGGCGCTGGTTGAAGTTGTCGAAGCCGGGGATGGTGTCGCCAATCAGGTCGCGGATACGTCCGTAGTCGGCCACCAACCAGTTCCAGTCCACCGGTTTGGCGCCGAGTGTGGCGGCGGCAATGCCGGCGATCACCGCAGGCTCCGAACGCATTTGCCGTGACAGTGGCTGCAACTGGCCGTTGGAGGCATGCACCATGCTGAACGAGTCTTCCACCGTGACCGCCTGCGGGCCTTCGCTTTGCAGGTCGATGTCGGTGCGGCCCAGGCAGGGCAGGATCAGCGCCTGTTTACCGTGTATCAGGTGACTGCGGTTGAGCTTGGTGCTGATCTGCACGGTCAGCTCGCAGCTGCGCAAGGCCTGGGCGGTACGTTCGGTGTCGGGTGTCGCCTGGGCAAAGTTGCCGCCAAGGCCGATGAACACCTTGGCTTGACCGACGAGCATGGCGCCGATCGCTTCCACGGTGTTGTGGCCATTATGGCGCGGCACCTTGAAGCTGAAACGACGCTCCAGGGCATCGAGCAGGGCCACCGGCGGGCGTTCGTTGATGCCCATGGTCCGGTCGCCCTGGACGTTGCTGTGGCCGCGCACCGGACACAGGCCGGCACCGGGAGCGCCGAGGTTGCCACGCAGCAGCATCAGGTTGGCGATTTCCTGGATGGTCGCCACCGAGTGACGGTGCTGGGTGATACCCATGGCCCAGCACATGATGACTTTCCTGGCTTTGCAGTACATCCGCGCGGCTTGTTCGATATCGGCCAGGCTTAGGCCGGACTGGGCCTCGATCTGCGCCCATGAGGTGTTATCGACCGCTTGCAGATAGTCGGACACGCCTTGGGTGTGTTGATCGAGGAAGTCATGATCGAAGATCGCCGGGGCGTTGTTGGCCTGCGCTTCGCGCTCCCACTGCAACAGGAACTTGGCCATGCCGCGCAACACCGCCATGTCGCCGCCCAGCGCCGGGCGGAAGTACGCGGTGTTGGTCGGACGGTCGCCGTTGGTGAGCATTTCCAGCGGATGCTGCGGGTGCTGGAAGCGCTCCAGGCCGCGCTCCTTGAGAGGGTTGATACACACCACCTGGGCGCCGCGCTTGACCGCCTCACGTAGCGGTTCGAGCATGCGCGGGTGGTTGGTGCCGGGGTTCTGGCCCCAGACGAAAATCGCATCGGCGTGCTCGAAATCGTCAAACGTCACCGTGCCTTTGCCGACCCCGACACTCTGGCCCAGCGCCACGCCACTGGCCTCGTGACACATGTTCGAGCAGTCCGGGAAGTTGTTGGTGCCGTAGGCGCGCACGAACAGCTGGTACAGATAAGCCGCCTCGTTACTGGCCCGGCCCGAGGTGTAGAACTCGGCCTGGTCGGGGCTGGCGAGGTTTTGCAGGTGGCTGGCGATCAGGGCGAAGGCTGCGTCCCAGTCGATCGGGCGGTAGCGGTCGGTACTTGGCTCATAGACCATCGGCTCGGTCAGCCGCCCCTGGTATTCGAGCCAGTAATCACTCTGGGCCAGCAGTGAGGTGACACTGTGGCGGGCGAAGAACGCGGCATCGACGCGGCGCTTGGTGGCTTCCCAGTTCACGGCCTTGGCGCCGTTCTCACAGAACTTGACCATGCCGCTTTCCGGCGAGTCGCCCCAGGCGCAGCCCGGGCAGTCGAAGCCACCATTCTGGTTGGTCTTGAGCAGGGCGCGGATGTTCTTCAGCGCGTTGTCGCTGCCGATCCAGGCCTGGGCCACACTGCGCAGCGCGCCCCAGCCGCCGGCGGCACCGTGGTAGGGCTTGTAACGCGGGACGGGCTTCTGATCGGCTTGGTGATGCAGGCTCACGGTCAATTCTCCAGCACGGGGCTGAACACCCGTGGCGCACTGTGTTTGGGCAGATGGATCAGGTTGAGGTTGTGGCGACGTGCCCATTGCAGGGCCAGACCGGTCGGCGACGACAGGCTGACCAGGGTCTGGATGCCGGCGCGCAGGACTTTCTGGATCAGCTCCAGGCTGCAGCGGCTGGTGACGATCGCCAGGCCACCGTCGAGACTGATGTGCTGGCGCAACAGGGCGCCGATCAGTTTGTCGAGGGCGTTGTGCCGGCCAATGTCTTCGCGGCCCAGCAGCAGTTCACCCTGGTTGTTCATGAACAGTGCCGCGTGTACCGCACCGCAGTGCTGGCCCAGCGGCTGGAAAGCATCGATGCGCTGGCGCAGGCCGTCGAGCCAGTGCGCGGGCGGCAGCGGAGCGCCAGGCAACGCCTTCAGTTCCGGCAGCGCCTGTTCCAGGGCTTCGACACCGCACAGACCGCAGCCACTGGTGCCAGCCAGCTGGCGGCGTTGGTCTTTCAGGTTCCAGAAGGCGCGGCTGGCGATTTCCACTTCTGCACTGATCGCCGAACCCCGGCCGGTGAGCTTGAGGTCATAGATGTCGTCAGGCGAAGTGATGATGCCGCTGCCGAGGCTGAAGCCGACGATAAAGTCTTCAAGGTCGGTCGGGCTCACCAGCATTACCGCCTGGTTGATGCCGTTGTAGGCAATGCCCAGGGCGACTTCTTCGGCCAGCGGTGTGCTGGCCTGGCTGTCATCGGTCAGGTGGCTGTAGTCATAGCGGTTGCTGGCCGCGGGCGCAGTCAGGGGGGCGGACGCCGCGCAGGCCGGAGGTGTTGTGCTCATTAGAGATACCGGCGGCTGGTCTGGTTTAAGCCTAGGCTTGCGCTCGGGTATCGTCTAATCGCTAATGCTGATGCCTTGATAGATGGCGTCGATCAGGCACCGCTTTGCAAGGCTTGGAATTCAGCCAGGCAGGCTTCGGCCAGGGCCGAGCGTGGCGCCGTGCGCCGCATGATCAGGCCCAGTGGCGCGAGGGTGCTGGCCTGCTCGATCGGTTGCAGGCGCAGCCGTTCGGTGAGGACTTCCAGGCCCGCCGCCAGCGGCATGATCGCGCAACACAAACCGCCGCCGACCGCCTGGACCAGCTGATGGACGGCATCGGTCTGTAGCAGCAACCGCGGCTCCAGCCCCCGGCTGTGAAAGTTGTGATCGATCGACTGGCGAAAGTGCATGCCGGCGGTCAGCAGGCCCAGCGGTAGTTCGGTCAATGCCTGCCAGCTTAAGGGCTGCTCGTCGAAGCGAAAATGATCTGGGTCATACAACAGGCCCATGCGTGTTTCACCCAGAGGCAGGGACAGAAAACGCTCGTGGTCCAGGCGTTCGAGGTAGGACACCCCCAGATCCAGACGGTTACTGGTCAACTGCTCAAGAATCTGCTCGGAGCTCAGCGCGCTGAGTTCGAAGTTCAGGTCCGGGTGGTGTTGGTGCAGGCGTTGCAGCAAGGGCAACGGATCGAAGCTCGACAGCGGCACCACGCCCAGGCGCAGGTTACCGACCAGGTGACCGCGACAGGCAGCGGCTTCAGCGTGCAGGCCATCGTAAGCCGCAATCACCGTACGCGCCCAGGCCAGCACCCGCTCGCCCTGGGCGGTGAAGCCTTCGAAGCGCTGGCCACGGTTGACCAACGCCAGGTCCAGCTCTTGTTCCAGGTTGCGCAGGCGCATGGACAAGGTCGGTTGGGTTACATGACAGCGGGCCGCGGCTTGGCCGAAGTGGCGGGTTTCATCCAGGGCGATGAGGAATTTGAGTTGTTTGATGTCCATCGTCGCTCCGTGGCGCAAAGCAGGCGGAGCATTCTAACCTGTCCTAGACTCCAGGCTCCGAGATTCATCACCAAGGAGAGCGGTATGAGCATTTTCAGTTTCATCAAAGAGGCCGGTGAGAAAATCATCGACCTGCTGACCCCGGGTAATGCCAATGCCAGCGACCAACTGCAGAAGCACGTGGAAGCGGTTGGCCTCGGTAACCCGAACATCAAAGCCACGGTTGATGGCGACAAGGTGACGGTCACTGGAGAAGTGGCCAGCCAGGAAGAAAAGGAGAAGATTCTTCTGGCGCTGGGCAACATTGCCGGCGTGGCTAGCGTGGATGATCAGATCACCGTGACCGGACCGGTCGTCGCCGCTGCGCGCTTTGTGGTGGTGAAAAAGGGCGATACCCTCAGCGCGATTTCGCTGGCGGTGTATGGCAACGCCAATCTGTACAACAAGATCTTCGAAGCCAACAAGCCGATGCTCAAGCACCCGGACAAGATCTATCCGGGCCAGTCGCTGCGCATTCCCGAGTAATCACAAACCTTCGAGTAGCGCCCGGTAGTCTTCGACCGCGGCGAACTCTTCGGTATCCCGTGGCCCTTTGCGGCTATCCGGCTGGCGCACCGCAAGCAGGTGCGCCACGCCGAAATCACGGGCGCTGCGCAGGATCGACAAGGTGTCGTCGATAAACAGGCTGCGCTCAGGCGTGAAATTGATATCGGCCTGCAAGGCTTCCCAGAACTGCGGGTTTTCCTTGGGATAACCGTAGTCATGCGAGCTGATCAGGCGCTCGAAGTAGGGCGCAAGTTCCACCCGCTCCAGTTTCAGCGACAGCGAGTCGCGGTGGGCGTTGGTGATCAGGATCACCCGCTTGCCGGCCTGCTTGATGGCCTGGAGAAAAGTGTCAGCGTCCGGGCGCAAGGCGATCAGGTGGGCGGTTTCCAGCTTCAGGTCGCGCACTGACAGATTCAGCTCGCGGCTCCAGAAATCCAGGCAGTACCAGTTCAGCGAGCCGGCGTGCTGCTCGAACAGGGGCTGCATTTCCAGCTCGGCCATCGCCCGGCTGATACCGTGCAGGTCGGCATAGCGCTGGGGTAGGTGTTCGAGCCAGAAGTGGTTGTCGAAGTGCAGGTCCAGCAGGGTGCCGTCCATGTCCAGCAGGACGGTGTCGATGGTGGACCAGGCTAAAACGGGCATATGAAATTCTCGGACAGTCAGGGCAGCGGTGGCCGGGCAAGCCACGGTATAGTAACCCGTTCACGCCCAGGAGCCGCCCCATGCGCCAGAAACCCACCGTCCTCTCCCGCGAAATTGTCGCCAGCAGCCGTCTGTTTCGGGTCGAAGCTGTGCAATTGCGTTTTGCCAATGGTAACGAGCGCACCTACGAGCGTCTGGTGGGGCGCGGCAACGGTTATGGTGCGGTGATGGTCGTGGCGATGCTCGATGCCGAGCACGCGGTGCTGGTGGAGGAGTATTGCGGCGGCACCGACGAATACGAGCTGTCTTTGCCCAAGGGCCTGATCGAGCCAGGCGAGGATGTGTTGGCGGCGGCGGACCGCGAGCTCAAGGAGGAAGCCGGCTTTGGTGCGCGTCAGCTCGAGCACCTGACCGAACTGTCGCTGTCGCCGGGCTATATGAGCCAGAAGATCCAGGTGGTGTTGGCCACTGATCTGTACGAAGAGCGTCTGGAAGGCGATGAGCCGGAGCCGATGCGCGTCGACAAGATCAACCTGCGCGAACTTTCAGCGCTGGCCCAGCACCCGCAGTTCTCCGAAGGTCGCGCGTTGGCAGCGTTGTACCTGGTGCGCGACCTGCTGACGCAACGTGGGGTGTTCAGCGCATGAATGACCAGCAACTGATGCAACAGGTGGTTGGCCTGGCACGCGAGGCGGGCAAGGCCATCCTGCCGTTCTGGCGCGCCGATGTCGCGGTAACGGCGAAAGCTGATGATTCACCGGTCACCGCTGCTGACCTGGCCGCCCATGAAGTGATTGCCAAGGGGCTGCAGGCGTTGGCACCGGAGATTCCGGTGCTGTCTGAGGAAGACTGCAACATTCCCTTGAGTGAGCGTCAGCAGTGGCAGCGCTGGTGGCTGGTCGACCCGCTCGACGGCACCAAGGAGTTCATCGCCGGTACGGAAGAGTTCACCGTCAATATCGCCCTGATCGAGCAGGGCCGCGTAGTGTTTGGCGTGGTGGCGATTCCCACCAATGGTCGCTGCTACTACGGCGGCCAGGGCCTCGGTGCCTGGTGCGCCGAAGCCGATGCGGCGCCGCAGACCATCAAGGTTCGCTTGGCCCCACCCGTGGGCGTGGGCTTCACCGTGGTCGCCAGCCGACGCCATTCAAGCCCGCAGCAGGAAGCCCTGCTGGCCGGTTTGAGTACAGCGGTCGGTGAGCTTGAGCTTGCCAATATCGGCAGCTCGCTGAAGTTCTGTCTGTTGGCTGAAGGGGCTGCCGACTGCTATCCGCGCCTGGCGCCAACGTCCCAGTGGGACACTGCAGCCGCGCAAGGTGTGCTGGAGGGGGCTGGTGGGGAAGTCCTCGATCTCGATGGCCAGGCCTTTGCCTACCCGCCGCGCGAGTCGCTGCTCAACCCCTTCTTCCTCGCCTTGCCAGCCGCCGCGCCGTGGCGCGGCAAGCTGCTGCAACTGGCTTCAACGATGTAGCACGTACTGGCCGCTGAACAGCACGGCGGCCTCATCGCTACCCGCATTGCTGACCTGGGTGTGCAGGTTCAGGCGCGCCCGGCCGCGACGTTGGTAAGTAGCAACGAAGCGTTCCCAGACTTTCTCCTCCGGTGCTGCGCACACGGCGATGGCAGCCCCGGTGACCGGCAGCGGATAGCTGATCTGTCCTTCCTGAATGACGATATGACCATCGTCGATGCCCGCCTCACGCAAGCGCAGGTGCAACCAGCCCCATCCGACCAGCACGGCAGCGCAGTACAGGCTGCCGCCGAACATGGTGCTCTTGTGGTTGACGTTGGCGGCCAGCGGCAACTGCAGGCGCAGTTGCTGGTGCTGCCAGTCGAGCACCTGCAAGCCCATTTCGCGGGTCAGCGGAATGTCGCCGTGCAGCACAGATTCCAGGTAGCGGCTGTCCGTGGTCATGGGCGGTTGTCCTCCATCTCGTCAGGGCTGGTATTGCTGTCGGCGAAGCTCAGGCCATGCTTGCGCAGTTTGTCGTGCAGGGTCTTGCGTGGAATACCCAGGGCTTCGGCAAGGCTGCGCATGGAGCTGTGCGGCTGGGCCAGTTCGGCGGCGATCAGCGAGCGTTCGAACTGCTCGACCTGGTCGCTGAGGTTGCCGCTGCTGGTAGCGATTGATTGTTCGTGGACCTGTGCCGGTGCTTCACCGTCCAGTGCCAGCTCCAGCCCGAGGGCGAAGCGTTCGGCGGCATTTTGCAGTTCACGTACGTTGCCAGGCCAGTTGTGACGCAACAACAGCGCGCGCTGTGCTGGCTGCAAGCTGTGCGCTGGCAGACCGTGGCGTTCGCTCGCGGCATCGGCAAAATGCTGGAACAACACCAGAATGTCATCGCCGCGTTCACGCAGCGGCGGAATGCGCAGCGGCGCGACGTTCAGGCGGTAGTACAGGTCGGCGCGGAAACGGCCCTGGTCGGCGGCCTGACGCAGGTCTTCCTTGGTGGCGGCGATGATGCGGATGTCCAGCGGGATCTGCTGGTTACCGCCCAGACGCTCGACCACGCGCTCCTGCAGCAGACGCAGCAGCTTGACCTGTACGTCGAGGCTCATGCTCTCGATTTCGTCTAGGAATAACGTGCCGCCATTGGCAAACTCGAATTTGCCGATCCGGCGTTTCTGCGCCCCGGTAAAAGCCCCCGGCTCGTGGCCGAACAGTTCGCTTTCGACCACCGATTCGGCCAGGGCGCCGGCGTTGATCGCCACGAACGGGCCGTCGCGACGGCTCGACAGGTCATGCAGGGCGCGCGCGACCACTTCCTTGCCGGCTCCGGTCTCGCCGAGGATCAGCACGTCGGCGCGGGTCCCGGCCAGGGCGCCGATCTGTTCGCGCAGGCGCAGCATGGGAGTGGAGTGCCCGACCAGGCGGGTGCTCAGTTGCTGGCGGTCACTCAGAGCCAGGCGCAGGCTGCGGTTGTCCAGCACCAGGCGGCGCAGGGCCAGGGCGCGGCGCACGCTGTCGAGCAGGGCGTCGCTGGCGAAAGGCTTTTCGAGAAAATCATAGGCGCCGGCACGCATGGCCTGGACCGCCAGCGGCACATCACCGTGCCCGGTAATCAGCAGCACCGGCAGTTCCGGGTCCTGGGCGTGCACCTGTTGCAACAGCTGCAGACCATCAATGCCAGGCATGCGGATATCGCTGACCAGCACGCCGGGCCAGTCCTGTTCGATGCGTCCGGCCAGGTTCTGCGCATCGCTCAGCGACAGGACGTTGAGACCGGCAAGATCCAGGGTCTGGCTCAGGGCCTGGCGCAGGTGCGGGTCGTCGTCGACCAGAATCACCTGTACGCGGCTGTCGATGAGCGGCTCGGTCGTCATGCCGATGGGTCCTCCGAAGTTTGCAGGTTGGCGCCGGGCTTGGCGACGCGCAGCTGCAGGGTAAGCAAGGCGCCACCTTCCGGGTGGTTGCCGAGCAGCAATTCGCCGCCCAGCGCGCGCATCAAGGTATCGCAGATCGCCAGGCCCAGGCCAAGCCCCTGGGTACGCGTCTTGGTGGTGAAAAACGGTTCGCGCGCACGGGCCAGCGCTTCGCTGGTAAAACCCGGGCCGTTGTCGCGAATGTACAGGTAGACGTTGCCGTCGCGCTGTTCGGCACTGAGCATGAGTTTACGCGGGTTGGCTTTTTCGGTCAGGGCATCGAGGGCGTTGGCCAGCAGGTTGCCGAGCACCTGGCGCAGGCGGGTTTCGCCGGCCTGGACCCACAGCGTCGCATCCGGCAGGTCGCGCACCAGCTCCACCGCCATGGCACGGCGGCGCTTGGCCAGCAGGGCCAGGGCGTCATCCAGCGCCGGCTGCAGTGCCACGCTTTCCGGCGCATGCCTGTCGCGGCGGGCGAAGGCGCGCAGGTGGGCAATGATCGAAGCCATGCGTCCGGTCAGTTCGCTGATCAGTTTGAGGTTGCTGCGGGCATCGTCGGTGCGCTGGTGATCGAGCAGGATCTCGGCATTTTCGGCATAGCTGCGGATCGCCGCCAAGGGCTGGTTGAGCTCGTGGCTGATGCTTGCCGACATGGTCCCCAGCACCGACAGTTTGCCGGCCTGGACCAGCTCGTCCTGGGCGCGCACCAGTTCCTGCTGGGCTTGCTCGCGCTCCAGTACCTCGTCTTTCAGGCGGCTGTTGAGCCCTTCGAGGTCGGCGGTGCGCTCAATCACGCGCTTCTCCAGCTCCTGGCGGGCATGCGCCTCAAAGTCTATGCGGTCCATGTAATGGCGTCGGCGTTGCATCATCAGACCCAGCAACAGCATCAGTACCAGCAGGGCGGCGGCGCCGATGGCGACCACGGTGTTCACCGAGCGGTCGATCAGGGTTCGCGGGGCGAGAATGCTGACCTGCCAGCCGGTTTCCTCAATCGCCTGGGTCTGGATCAACCAGGCCGCCTGGTCAAGGTTCAGTGGCTGCGGGGCCTGGGTCGGGTAGGGCTGGATGGCGGCAATCGCTTCGCGTTCGGCATCGCTCAGCGGCCGGGTGGCTCGAAAGCGCCAGTCCGGACGTGAAGTGAGGATCACTACGCCGTTATGGTCGGTCAGCAGCAACTGTTCAGGCGTTTTGCCCCACAGGGTTTCGGTGTGATCCAGATCGACCTTGACCACCAGCGCGCCGATGATCTGTTCACCATCGCGTACGGCCGCGGCGAAGAAATAGCCGCGTTTGGCCGAGGTTGTGCCCTGGCCGAAGAAGCGCCCCAGGCGTCCGGCAATCGCTTCGGTGTAGTACGGGCGGAAGGCGAAGTTGCGACCGACGAAGCTGTCGTGCTTGTCCCAGTTGGACGCCGCCAGGGTATTGCCCCGCGCGTCCATCAGGTACATGACTTCGGCGCCGGTCTGGGTGGCGATGTCCTTGAGCAGACGGTTGGCGTTGGTCAGGGTTTCCAGGCGCAGCGGATCGGCCAGCACCGCGCGCAGGGCGGGCAGGTCGCCAAGGATCTGCGGCAGCGTTTCATAGCGATGCAGGGTGCCCAGCAGGTTGGCGACGTACAGGTCCAGGGTCTGGCGGTTCTGGCCGGCCAGCTCACCTTGGTAATAGTGTTTGGCCAGGTGCTGCAGGGGCCAGAGCAAGGGCGCCAGGCACACCGCCAGCAATGCCAGGCTGCGCCATCGAGGGCGGCGGGGAAGAGGTGGAATCTTGGTCATGGTAACTGCGCCAGAATGATCTGGCGCATTATGCGCTACTTCAGGCAGTCGATCAGCGCTTGCTGCCAGTGCGGTTGGCTGACCTGCCACTCGCGTTGCAGGCGGCTGCAATCGAGGCGCGAGTTGTGCGGACGACGGGCCGGGGTAGGGTACTCGCTTGAAGAGATCGGTAGCAGCTCGGCGCACGGCAGACCTTGGGCCTTGAGTTGCTCGCCGATGGCCTGGGCAAAGCCAAACCAGGAGGTTTCACCTTGAGCGGTCAGGTGGTAGGTGCCCCAGGCGCCAGCCTGGCCTGCCTGCCAGCGTTCGATCAGAGCCCGGGTGCTCAGCGCGATGGTACCGGCCCAGGTCGGTGCGCCGATCTGGTCAGCGACGATGCGCAGTTCAGGCTTTTCCTGCAGCAAGCGCTGCATGGTCAGCAGGAAGTTACGCCCGTGGCGCGAATACACCCAACTGGTCCGCAGGATCAGGTGCTCGCCACCGACCAAGGCAATGGCCTGTTCACCGGCCAGCTTGCTGCGCCCGTAGACGCCCAGCGGATTGGGCACATCGTCTTCGGTGTAAGGACTGTCCTTGTTGCCGTCGAACACGTAGTCAGTGGAATAGTGAATCAGCGGGATTCCCAGCTTCGCGGCTTCTTCGGCGAAGATGCCCGGTGCCTTGGCATTGATCGCAAACGCCAGTTCCGGCTCGCTTTCGGCCTGATCCACCGCAGTGTGAGCGGCAGCATTGATGATCAGGTCAGGCTTGAGCGCCTGCACCCGCTCGCGGATGCTTTCGGGGTGGGCCAGGTCGAGCTGGTTACGACCCAGGACGTGCAACTGGCCGAAATCGCCCAGGTGCTGTTGCAGCTCCCGGGATACCTGGCCGTGCTGGCCGCTGATCAGGATATTCAGTCGGCGTGCGGTCATGGGAGCAGGTCCAGCTCTTTCAGCGATTTTCCGGCTTGGTCCTTGGCGGACAACTGCGGTGCTTCAGTCAGTTGCCAGTCGATGGCCAGGTCTGGATCATCCCAACGAATGCAGCGTTCAGCGGCCGGGTTGTAGTAGTCGGTGGTTTTGTAGAGAAACTCGGCGCTGTCGCTCAACACGACGAAACCGTGAGCGAAACCTTCCGGTATCCAAAGCTGGCGGCGATTGTCGGCAGACAGCCTTACCCCGACCCACTGCCCGAAGTGCGGGGAACTGCGGCGGACATCGACAGCAACATCCAGCACTTCACCGTGGGTCACGCGAACCAGCTTGCCTTGGGTATTTTCCAGTTGATAGTGCAGCCCACGAAGTACGCCTTTCTGCGACTTGGAGTGGTTGTCCTGGACAAAGGTTGTGCTTACACCGGTTTTTTCTTCGAACGCTTTGGCGTTGAAACTCTCGTAGAAGAAACCGCGGTCATCACCGAATACTTTCGGTTCGAGGATCAGTACACCCGGCAGATCAGTAGTAATTACGTTCATTAATGTTCTTCAGCCAAGGCATAGAGGTATTGTCCGTAGCCGGTCTTGCCGAATGTCTTGGCACGTTCCAGCAAATGCGAGCGGTCGATCCAGCCTTGCTGGTATGCGATCTCTTCAAGGCAGGCAACCTTCAAGCCCTGCCGATGTTCGATGGTCTGCACGTACTGCGAAGCTTCCAGCAGGCTGTCGTGGGTACCGGTATCGAGCCAGGCAAAGCCGCGACCGAAACGCTCCACACGCAGATCGCCGCGTTGCAGGTAGGCGTTGTTGACGTCGGTGATTTCCAGTTCGCCACGTGGCGACGGTTTGACGTTCTTGGCTATTTCCACCACATCGTTGTCGTAGAAATACAGACCGGTCACCGCATAGCGCGACTTGGGCCTGGCGGGTTTCTCTTCGATCGACAACGCGCGGCCGTGTTGGTCGAAGTCGACAACCCCGAAGCGCTCCGGGTCCTTGACCAGATAGCCGAACACCGTGGCACCAGAGGGCTGCTTGATGGCACGCAACAGCTGTTCGCTGAAGCCCTGGCCGTGGAAGATGTTGTCGCCCAGGATCAGGCAGACCGAATCGTCGCCAATGAATTCTTCACCGATCAGGAAGGCCTGGGCCAGCCCATCCGGAGAAGGCTGTTCGGCGTAGCTCAGTTCGATACCGAACTGGCTGCCGTCGCCCAGCAGTTGTTTGTATTGGGGCAGGTCGTACGGGGTGGAAATCAGCAGGATTTCCCGAATACCGGCGAGCATCAGCACCGAGATCGGGTAGTAGATCATCGGCTTGTCGTAGATCGGCAGCAGTTGCTTGGAAACACCGAGGGTGATGGGGTGCAGGCGGGTGCCGGAGCCTCCGGCCAGAACGATACCTTTGGTCATGCAATAAGATCCTTGAAGTCGCTGGCGCCCAGGCGTTGGCCTTGATAACTACCGTCTTGAACCCGCTGGCACCATTCCAGGTTGTCCAGGTACCACTGCACAGTCTTGCGCAGGCCGGTTTCGAATGTCTCTTGCGGGACCCACCCCAGTTCGCGCTCGATCTTGCTGGCGTCGATGGCGTAACGCTGGTCGTGACCAGGGCGGTCCTGAACGTAAGTAATCAGGTCGGCATAGTTGGCAACGCCTGCCGGACGCTGTGGCGCGAGCTCTTCGAGCAAGGCGCAGATACCCCGGACCACATCGATGTTCTTCTGCTCGTTGTGCCCACCGATGTTATAGGTCTCACCGACCTTGCCCTCGGTTACCACTTTGAACAAGGCACGGGCATGATCTTCGACGAACAACCAGTCGCGTACCTGCAGGCCATTGCCATAAACAGGCAGGGGCTTGCCGGCCAGCGCATTGAGAATCACCAGCGGAATCAGTTTTTCCGGGAAATGGAACGGCCCGTAATTATTCGAGCAGTTGGTGATCAGTACGGGCAGGCCATAGGTGCGTTGCCAGGCGCGGACCAGATGGTCGGATGCCGCCTTGCTCGCAGAGTAGGGCGAGCTTGGCGCATAAGGCGTGGTTTCGGTGAACAGGTCATCGACGCCATGCAGGTCGCCATACACTTCGTCGGTGGAGATGTGATGGAAGCGAAACGCTGCACGCTCCTGCGCTGGCAGTGTCAGCCAGTAGGCGCGGGTTGCTTCCAGCAGGCTGTAGGTGCCGACGATGTTGGTTTGAATGAAGTCTGACGGGCCATCGATCGAGCGGTCGACGTGCGACTCTGCCGCCAGATGCATGATTGCATGGGGCTTGAATCGCTCAAGCAGCGCACTGACGGTTGCCTGATCAGCAATATCGGCGCGGACGAATTCATAGCGGGTATTGGTCGCGATGCTGGTGAGCGATTCCAGATTGCCGGCATAGGTCAGTTTGTCGAGGTTGAGAACCTCGTGCTCAGTGGCGCTGATCAGGTGGCGAATCAGGGCTGAGCCAATAAAACCGGCTCCGCCGGTTATGAGTATGCGCATATCCAGTGACCTTTGATGAATCTTATGATGATCTGCTCAAGCCTAGCTTGCGGGCAAACCCGTGCAAGGCAGTTACGCCGCTACGGCAGGGTACTGCGGTACACCTCGTTGTTCATCGCTTTTTCCTGGCCGTACTTGCTTATCGGCAAAAGCGGTGGCGATATAAGCAACAAAAAAATGAGGTCTCACCATGCCGCTCAGTACCTTGCTCCACCGCTCCAGCCAGCCTTGTCCCGACGTCAGCGAGCAGCAGGCGCTGCGGGTATTGCAGGAGCACTATGGGCTCAGTGGTTCTTTGCAACCTTTAGGTAGTCAGCAAGACCTGAACTTTCGTGTCGATAGCGCCCAGGGGCGCTATGTGCTGAAAATCTGCCACGGCGATTATACCGTTGCTGAACTGGAAGCCCAGCATGCCGCTCTGAGCTACTTGCTCGAACGTGGTTTACCGGTGCCCGCCGTAATCGCTGCAGGTTCCGGGGAGCACCTGCTGGCGCTGGACCTGGACGGCCAGCCCCTGCGTGTACGCCTGCTCGACTATATCGAAGGGCAGTCGCTGACCCGCCTGAAGTATATGGCCCCGCAGTTGGTCGCTGAGCTGGGCAGGCTCTGTGCGCGCATTGACCAGGCGCTGGCCGGATTCACCCATCCAGGACTTGAGCGCACGCTGCAATGGGACCCACGCCATGCCCCGGCCCTTATCGCTCATCTGTCGCCAGTACTCACCGACGGGCCGCGCAAGGCGCAGCTGCTAGCCGCCACCGCCAAGGCCGAGCAGTGCTTGCAGCCATTGATCGAGCAACTGCCGATGCAGGCTGTGCATCTGGACATCACCGATGACAACGCTGTCTGGCAACGTGACGAGCAGCGCCAATGGCAGTTGCAAGGGGTCATCGATTTCGGTGATCTGCTGCACACCTGGCGAATCGCCGACCTGTCGGTAACCTGCGCGGCCTTGCTCCATCATGCCGAGGGCGATCCACTGCGCATCCTGCCTGCCGTCCAGGCCTACCATGCGCTCAATCCGCTGACCGAAGCCGAGCTCAAAGCCCTTTGGCCGCTGATCGTTGCTCGCGCTGCGGTACTGGTGCTCAGCAGTGAGCAGCAATTGAGCGTCGATCCGGGCAACGGCTACATTCGTGACAACCTCAGTCACGAATGGGAAATCTTTGACGTCGCCACCAGCGTGCCGTTCGAACTGATGGAAGCGGCGATTGTGCAGGTTGCCGGTTTCGATCTGCCCGCATTGCCGCTGCAGGCCAGCCTGTTGCTACCTGGCTTGCAGGCCAGCACTGTCACCCGCGTGGACCTGGGTGTATTGAGCAGTCACTTCCAGGCTGGCAACTGGGAACAGCCCGGTATCGACCAACAGCTGTTGCGCGAACAGGCCGGAACACAAGGTGCAGCCTGTTCGCTCTACGGTCAGTATCGTCTGTCGCAAACCCATATCGACAACCCGCAAGAGCCGCGTACCTTTGCTTTGCATGTTGAGCTGCAGGTGGCGGCGACTACCGAGGTGCAGGCGCCTTGGGCGGGGGTGTGGGTGCAAACGGCAGAGGGGCAGGGTTGCCTCAAAGGCGAGCAGTGCAGCCTGTGGTTGCGCGGGCTGGAGGATGCGCCTGACTCGGGGACGCAACTGATCCCAGGGCAGCGCCTGGGGCAGACTGACGGCATCTTGCGGATCCAGTTGTGCCGGGTCGCGGATCTGTATCCGCCGTCCTTCGTTGTGCCGTCGCGAGCTGCCGCCTGGCAGGCACTGTGTCCGTCGCCGCAAGCTTTGCTGGGGTTCGCCTGTGAGGCCGAGCCGCTGGTCGATGCGCAACAATTGCTGGAACGCCGCGACGCCAGCTTTGCCCGCTCGCAGAAGCACTATTACGAGCAGCCGCCGCATATCGAACGCGGCTGGCGCAACTACCTGATCGACATGCAGGGACGCTCGTACCTGGACATGCTCAACAATGTCGCGGTACTCGGCCACGGTCATCCACGCATGGCCAGCGAGTCGGCCCGGCAGTGGTCGCTGGTCAACACCAACTCACGCTTTCATTACGCGGCCATCGCCGAGTTCTCCGAGCGGTTGCTGGAGCTGGCGCCTGACTCCATGGACCGGGTGTTCCTGGTCAACAGCGGTACCGAAGCCAACGACCTGGCGATTCGCCTGGCGTGGGCCTACAGCGGTGGCCGCGACATGCTCAGTGTGCTGGAGGCCTATCACGGCTGGTCGGTGGCCACCGATGCGATTTCCACCTCGATTGCCGATAACCCTCAAGCACTGAGCACCCGGCCTGACTGGGTGCATCCGGTCATTGCACCGAACACTTACCGCGGTGCCTATCGCGGCGAAGACAGCAGCGCCGAGTATTTGCGCGATGTCGATGCCAAGCTGCAGGCTCTGGCCGCCGAGCAGCGTCAATTGGCCGGATTCATCTGTGAGCCGGTGTACGGCAACGCCGGCGGCATTTCCCTGCCAACGGGTTACCTGCAGCAGGCGTATGCCAAAGTCCGGGCCGCGGGTGGCGTCTGTATCGCCGATGAAGTACAGGTCGGCTACGGGCGGCTGGGTGAGTATTTCTGGGGCTTCGAGCAGCAGGGCGTGGTGCCGGACATCATCACCATGGCCAAGGGCATGGGCAATGGTCAGCCCCTGGGGGCGGTTATCACCCGTCGGGAGATTGCCGAAGCGCTGGAAGCCGAGGGTTACTTCTTCTCCTCTGCTGGCGGCAGCCCGGTCAGTTGCCGGATCGGCATCGCCGTACTCGATGTCATGAAGGAAGAGGGCTTGTGGGACAACGCCCGCGACGTTGGCAGGTATTTCAAGGCGCGCCTGCAGGCATTGGTCGATAAACATCCGCTTGCCGGTGCCGTGCATGGCTCGGGCTTCTACCTGGGCCTGGAGCTGATACGCGACCGCAGCACCCTGGAGCCGGCCAGCGCAGAAACCACCACCCTGTGCAACCGCCTGCGCGACCTGGGGATCTTCATGCAGCCTACCGGCGACTACCTGAACATCCTCAAGATCAAGCCGCCGATGTGCACGACCCGTGAAAGCGTGGACTTCTTCGTCGACAGCATCGACAGGGTCCTGTCAGAAGAGCTCTAGCCCGCGGGCTGATAGCCGCTTAAGTCGATTGTTATCGGCTTAAGCGGCTTTTTTATGCCTGAATATTTTGATTGTCGGCTTTTAAAGTCGATATTTATCGGATATAAAGTCGACCATCACTCAGCAATCTGTCATCGGTCGTCTGCACGGTCAGCCGGCCCAGTCATCCTTCGAGGAGGTTTTCATGAGCCGCACCGTTACCGTCGCCGCCACCCAGATGGCGTGCTCCTGGGATCGTCAGGACAACCTGGCCACCGCCGAAAAGCTGGTCCGCGAAGCCGCGGCCAAGGGCGCGCAGATCATCCTGATCCAGGAACTGTTCGAAACCCCGTACTTCTGCCAGAAGCCGAACCCGGACTATCTGCAGTTGGCTACCCCGGTTGAAACCAACGCCGCTATCGAGCATTTCCAGGCACTGGCCAAAGAGCTGCAGGTTGTACTGCCGATCAGTTTCTTCGAACTGGCGGGACGCGCGCGTTTCAACAGCATCGCGATCATCGATGCCGACGGCAGCAACCTCGGTGTGTACCGCAAGACCCACATCCCGGATGGCCCTGGCTACCACGAAAAGTATTACTTCAACCCGGGCGACACCGGCTTCAAGGTCTGGCAGACCCGCTACGCCAAGATCGGCGTCGGCATCTGCTGGGACCAGTGGTTCCCGGAGTGCGCGCGCAGCATGGCGTTGCTCGGCGCCGAAGTACTGTTCTACCCGACCGCCATCGGCAGCGAGCCGCATGACAAGAGCATTTCCTCGCGTGACCACTGGCAGCGTGTGCAGCAGGGCCACGCCGGTGCCAACCTGATGCCGTTGATCGCCAGCAACCGTATCGGCACCGAAGAACAGGACGGCTACGACATCACCTTCTACGGCTCGTCGTTCATCGCCAACCAGTTTGGTGAGAAAGTGCAGGAGCTCAACGAGACCGAAGAGGGCGTGCTGGTGCATACTTTCGACCTCGACAGACTGGAGCACATCCGCAGCGCCTGGGGCACGTTCCGTGACCGCCGTCCGAACCTGTACGGCCCGGTCAAGACCCTCGATGGCGCGCTGGAATCCTGATCATTCAATGACCTCGACGCAGGCCTCGATGCCTGCGTCGGACACTGCAAAGGTTTACTCATGAAGACCCTGACCAGCACCCCACGCGCCGACGGCTTCTACATGCCAGCCGAATGGGCGCCGCAAACCCAGGTATGGATGGTCTGGCCCGAGCGTCCGGACAACTGGCGCCTGGGCGGCAAACCGGTACAGGCCGCACACGTGACCCTGGCCCAGGCCATCGCCCGTTTCGAGCCGGTGACCGTGGCCGTTTCTGCCGCTCAGTACGACAACGCCCGTGCCCGTCTGGACGGGCCGAACATCCGTGTGGTGGAAATCAGCAACGACGACGCCTGGGTGCGTGACACCGGCCCGACCTTTGTCATCAACAACAGCGGCGAAGTGCGCGGCGTCGACTGGGGCTTCAATGCCTGGGGCGGCTTCGAGGGCGGGCTGTACTCGCCATGGAACCGTGACGAGCAAGTGGCCAGTAAAGTCCTGGAGATGGAACGCTGCCAGCGTTATCACACCGAAGGCTTTGTGCTTGAGGGCGGTTCGATTCACGTCGATGGTGAAGGCACCCTGATCACCACCGAAGAATGCCTGCTCAACCACAACCGCAACCCGCACCTCAATCGTGAGCAGATCGAAGCGGTGCTGCGTGATCACCTGGCGGTGGACACCATCATCTGGCTGCCCGATGGCCTGTACAACGACGAGACCGATGGCCACGTCGACAACTTCTGTTGTTACGTGCGCCCGGGTGAAGTGTTACTGGCCTGGACAGATGATCCGCAAGACCCCAACTACGCGCGTTGCCATGCTGCACTCGAAGTGCTGCAGAACAGCCGCGATGCCAAAGGACGCGCGTTTACCGTGCACAAAATGCCGATCCCGGGACCGCTGTTCGCCACTGAAGAAGAGTGTGCGGGTGTCGATCCGGTGGCCGGCAGTCAGGAGCGTAACCCGTCGGTTCGCCTGGCCGGGTCCTACGTCAACTTCCTGATCGTCAACGGCGGCATCATTGCGCCGAGCTTCGACGACCCGGCAGATGCCGAGGCTAGAGCGATTCTGGCCCGGGTGTTCCCGGAGCATGAAGTGGTCATGATCCCGGGCCGCGAGATGCTTCTGGGGGGCGGCAACATCCACTGCCTGACCCAGCAGCAACCGGCACCGTTCAAGGGCTGAATCCAAGCCCAACAAAAACCCGTCTTCGGACGGGTTTTTTTATGCGCGGGCGACGATCGGCGAGGCGCGCTGGCACATCTCTTGTATTTGTTTTGCATTGTATTTCAAGCGGATAGGGCAGCTTCGTTCTGTCACAAAGTTTGAGTAGTTTGCCGCTCACGGCCCAGGGAGTATGTGTCGAAATGAATGCAGTAAGTGAGCCGGCTTCGCCCTCATCAGCAGTGAATCACGAGGCCCTTCAGCGGGTAGCCCAGTGGTTGAAAGACAATGGAGCAATCCGCGGCAGGAAGCCCGATCAGCGCCGCTCGTTGCTGGCCCGTTACCCGACGGGGCTGATTACCGACGCAGAGCTTGAAGCGCTGCTGGGTGTCTGGCACGGCTGAGTGGTATTTGCCAAGAACAAGCCCGATTTTTGAATCGGGCTTTTTTTCGGGTGTTAGTTAAGTACAGCTGTTGCTCAGGCGCGCTCTTCCAGAATGAAGCTGCAGGCGATTTTGCCTTCATTGACACAAGGAAGTAGTTCTATGGGCACTCATCGAGAACGATCATTTATTGCCAGCGTTGCGTCGGAGTCCGGTTCGCTTGGATATTTCGGGCAGTTGCATGCGGAAAGCCTCATAAACCCCTTCAATGATTTTTCTTGGTTCGGTGTCGGGAATAGTCATTTCGCTTCCCATGTTCTCGGACATGTAGGGGAACCCAGGGCCATACCAACATTGCATTGGTATTTTCGTTCCACCGACACGGGTTATTTGATTTACGTTAGAAGCCAACAGTTTTTCGGTAGGTACATTGGTCACAGAAGATCCTGCTTTGGTGCGTTTAGCACGAACGATGAGGGCCGCTCCACGTTCCGTTTTGACCCCCTCATTGGTGAAGAACACCGACTCGGGGAAGAGTTCGTCACCAGACTGATCTCACTGGACACAGGCCAACCGCTCTGCCTGCGAAGCAGGTACTTTCGATATCGTGTTCGCAAAAACCACTATGAAGACAAGCTTTGTACATTCGTTGCTGCTGGTGGCGGTGAACCGCTTCACCTGCGCCTCAAAGTCGTTCAGACCAACGCACCTTATCTGGATAACCCCGATGAAGTCTGAAGGCGCAACCGCCTGCTATGGCGTTGCTTGCGCTTGGGTATAGAGAACAACAGCGGCAAATCGAATGTTTGCCGCCCTTTCTGGTCGGGAAAAATCAGAAACTATAGGTACCGGTAACCACCAGGCTGCGTGGATCGCCGAACTGGATCTGCGCGGCGCTGGTGGCCGAGCTGTAGTAGGTCTTGTCGGTGATGTTGCTCAGCGCCGCGCGCAGGTCCCAGTCCTTGCTGCGGAAGCCCGCCAGGGCGTCCCAACGGCCGTAGCCTGGCAGCACGGCGGTGTTCTGGTTGTCGGCGTAGCGTTCGCCGACCAGGGTCAGACCGGTTTCGCCGTACCAGCCCATCTCCGGTTTCCAGGTAACGAACAGGCTGCCGTTGCGTTTGGCGACGTCGCTGACACGGTTGCCTTCAAAACCATTGTTGTCCTCGACGATGGTTGCATCCTGAATACCGATACCACCGCGCACATACCAATTGCCAACGATGTTGCCGGTAGCCGTCAGCTCCACGCCGCGCGAGCGTTGCATGCCGGTAAGCAGAGTGATGCTCGGGTCGTTCGGGTCGCTGGTGCGACGGTTGTAGAGCTCAAGCTCGTAGATCGCCAGGGTGGTGCTCAGGCGCTCGTCGAGCCAGTCGCTCTTGACCCCGATCTCCTTCTGGCGAGTCTCTTCCGGGCTGGTTTCGTTGCTGTTGCCGGCCGCACCCGGAGTGATACCGATCAAGCCACCGCCTACCGGCGAGAAGGTCTTGCTCCAGGACGCGTAGAAGGAGTGCTCTTTCCACGGTGAATAGACCACACCCAGGCGTGGGCTGGTGCTGTTGCTGTCCTGCTTCTCGGAAATGCCTTTGATCTTGTTGGTGGTCTCCACCTCGAACTGGTCGAAGCGCACACCGGCCAGCACCTGCCACTGATCGTTCAGGCGTAGTTGATCCTGGATGTACAGGCCGCGGCTATCGACCACGGTGTGGTTGTTGCTCGATAGCGCCATTGTGCCGTTGTGCTGCAGATCGCGGTTGGGGTTGTCCAGGTCCACGCTTGGCACCGGACTGGCACCGGGCCCCTTGGTGGCGGCGTTGTACAGCAGCGGATCGCGGCGCTGGTTGCCGAACTCAACGCCGGTCAGCAAGGTGTGCTGCAGGCCGAAGGTGTCGAAGTCGCCTTCCAGCTCAAGGTTGTTGAACAGGTTGCGGGTGTTGAGGTCTTGCTGCCAGCGTTGCCGGGTGACCTGATTGGTCCTGGCGTTGTAGCCGGTCTGGTAGGTGTTGTCGAAGTCGCTATTGAGCTTGAACAGGCCCAGGGTGTGGCGTACCTGCCAGTTTTCATTGAGCTGGTAGTTCAGGCGCGAGCGCAGCGATTGCGCCTTGTCGTCGATGAAATCGCGCTGAGTGTCGCCGTAGGTGGTGTCGCGGCCGACATCGGCCGGGCGGCCATTGACGCTGGGGATGCCGCGATCAGGGGTACGGTTGTAGCGGCTGTATTCGTACTGCACCAACCAGTTGAGCTCCGGGGTCAGCTGCCAGCTCATGGACGGGGCGAACAGCTGGCGGCTGCCGTCGATGCCGTCGCGGAAGCTGTTGTTGTCCTGGTTGCCCATGTTCAGGCGCAGGCTGATGTTTTCCGACGGATCGGCACTGAGGTCGGCGTACAGGCTGCGCAGGTCTTCGCTGCCGCCTTGCGCTTCGATGGTCGAGCGCCGGCCGGCTTCCGGCATCTTGCTCACGCGGTTGACGATGCCGCCCTGGCTGCCGCGTCCGTAAAGCACCGCAGCCGGGCCCTTGAGCACTTCGATGCGCTCGATGTTATGCAGGTCGCGCACGTACTGGCTATCGTCGCGGATACCGTCCAGATAGAAGTCGTTGCTGGCATCGAAGCCGCGGATGCGCACGCTGTCGAAGCGGGTGTCGGCACCGTTGCTGACGTTGGGGATGCCGCTCAGTGCCTTGCCCAGATCGCTGGTGCCATAGTCCAGGACGTTGCTGGTTTTCACCGAGTCGATGGCCTGGGGCACGTAGCGGGCTGGGGTGGAGGTGCGGGTAGCGGTACTGACTTCCTTGACCCGTGGATCATCGCGATCACGATCGCTTTCGGCGGTCACCGAGACTTCAGGCAGGGTGGTTGTGGCGGCCAGCGCCAATCCGGAACTCAGAAACAGGGACACACCCAGGGTCAAGGGTGACAGGCGGCAAGGGGCAGGCATCAAGGACATCCGAAGGGGGTTGGGTAGCAGACGGAAAAGGGATAGAAATTTTGCGCGGATGATAATGCTTGCTATTTACTTGCGTTAATTGTTTCTCATTTGCTCTTACTGTTTAATGTTTCAAATTGTTTCAGTGGTGTCTGTCTGCGGCGAATTGACTCAATTATCAATTCAATTTCACGAATTTTTGACATGCTGATCCGCACACGGATAGGATTCGGTCAACGCCTGTAGGCCCATAGGCCAAGAGTCCAGAATAAAAGGCCCGCTGCGATCACTCGCAGGCGGGCTTTTCATTTTCTGACCCGCGAGCGTCAACCCACGCAGGGGGCGTGGTTTTTGGCGTAGGCCGCAGAGCGTATTTGACTACGTAATAAGGAAAATAAAATGTTGAAAACCAGGATCAGTCTGATCGCGCTGGGGCTTATGGCGGCGACTCAGGCTTCGGCCAATGACCAGGCCTCTTCAAAGGGCTTCATCGAAGACAGCAGCGCCAGCCTTTTGCTGCGCAACGCTTTCATCAACCGTGACAAGAAGCACGACACCCAGGACCAGCGCGAATGGGGTCAGGCCTTCATCGGCAAGTTCTCCTCCGGCTTCACCCAGGGCACCGTCGGTGTCGGTGTGGATGCTTTCGGTCTGTACGCTGTGCGTCTGGACGGTGGTAAAGGTCACAACGGCGGCGCCGGTATCGACTTCTTCAAGCCGGCTGATGGTGATACCGAGCTAAACCCACAGAATTCCCCGCACAACCTGGCCCGTGGTGGCGCCGCGGTCAAATTCCGCGTCTCCAACACTGTACTGAAGTACGGTGACCAGATGCCGGAACTGCCGGTACTGCAGTACGACGACGGCCGCCTGCTGCCAGAGAGCTACACCGGTACCCTGATCACCTCCAAGGAAATCCAGGGCCTGGAACTGAACGCCGGTCGTTTCACCCAGGAAGCGCGTAAAAGTGCTGAAGGCCGTGACAGCGGTGGTCTGAAGTCGATCAACGTATTCGGCGGTAGCTACAAGTTCACCGAGAACCTGTCGGCCTCCCTGTACGGCTCCGACGTCGAAGACGTGCTGAAGAAGCAGTACCTGGGCGTCAACTACGTTCACCCGCTCGCGTCTGACCAGTCCCTGACCCTGGACTTCAACGGTTACAAGACCAAACTGGATCGCGAGTTCGCCACTGACGACCGTCGTGACAACACCATCTGGAGCCTGGCGGCAACTTACGGTTTCGGCGCGCACTCGGTGACCATCGCGCACCAGCGCAGCACCGGTAACACCGGCTACAACTACGGCTTCTACCAGAACGCCGGTGGCGTGGGTGATGGTGGTTCGACCATCTACCTGGCCAACTCCTACTGGTCTGACTTCAACAACGAAGACGAGCGTTCCTGGCAGCTGGCCTATGGTCTGGACTTCGGCGCCTTCGGCGTACCGGGCCTGACCTACAAAGTGGCTTACGTGCGTGGTGACCACATCAACACCCGTGGCTTCGGCGAAGGTGAAGAGCGTGAGATCTTCAACCAGTTCAAATACGTAGTTCAGGAAGGCCCGGCCAAGGACCTGTCCATCAAACTGCGTAGCTCGTTCCTGCGTACCGACACCAGCATGCGTCAGGCCGAACTCAACGACGACGGTAACGAAGTCCGCGTGTTCGTCGAGTACCCGATCAGCATTCTCTGATTGCTGTTTGCGTCTCCAGCAACCCCGGCCTAGGCCGGGGTTGTTTCTTTGTGGCGTAGCACCGGCTTGATTGCCGGCGCCTCACCCGGCTCTGGCTCGAAACTGTCGCTGCGGGCCATCCGCCACATCCGCGCATAGAACTCACTGTCGATCGAGCCGTTGAGCAACTCACCGGGCTTGAGGAATACATGCAACTGGGAAAACAGGCAGATTTCGCTGGCGCTGATGCGTCGGACCAGGTGTTTGGGCTTGAGCTGTGACGGATGCTCAAGACCTGCGGCAGCGAGCATCTCGGCCAGGGCATGCAGGGTGTTGCGGTGAAAGCTGTAGACGCGCTCGGCCTTGTCCGGCACCACCAGTGCGCGTTGTCGCAGCGGGTCCTGGGTCGCCACCCCCGTGGGACATTTATTGGTGTGGCAGCTCTGCGACTGGATGCAGCCAATGGCGAACATGAAACCTCGCGCCGAATTGACCCAGTCTGCGCCGATGGCCAGTACGCTGGCGATATCGAAGGCACTGACAATCTTGCCGCCCGCACCGATGCGCACCTTGTCGCGCAGGTTCAGCCCCACCAGCGTGTTGTGTACGAACATCAGCCCTTCACGCATCGGCACGCCGATGTTGTCGCTGAACTCACGCGGTGCGGCGCCGGTGCCGCCTTCCTTGCCGTCGACGACGATGAAGTCCGGAACAATGCCGGTCACCAGCATGGCCTTGGCAATGCCCATGAACTCCCAGGGGTGGCCCAGGCAGAATTTGAAGCCTACCGGTTTACCGCCAGACAACTCGCGCAATTGCGCAATGAACTGCAACAGCTCGACCGGCGTGCGAAAGGCACTGTGCGCTGCCGGTGAGATACAGTCCTCGCCGACCTCCACCCCACGGGTAGCGGCGATTTCGCTGCTGACCTTATGCCCGGGCAGTATCCCGCCATGTCCAGGCTTGGCACCCTGACTCAGCTTGATTTCGATCATCTTCACCTGCGGGTCGCGGGCCTGCTCGGCGAAGCGTTCGGGATCGAAACGGCCAGCAGCGGTGCGGCAGCCAAAATAGCCGCTGCCGATTTCCCAGATCAGGTCACCGCCGTGCTCACGGTGATACGGGCTGATACTGCCTTCCCCGGTGTCGTGGGCGAAGCGGCCGCGCTTGGCCCCTTGGTTGAGCGCGGCAATGGCGTTGGCGCTGAGGGCGCCGAAGCTCATGGCCGAGATATTGAAGATCGAGGCGGAGTAGGGCTGGCGACACTGCGGACCACCGATGGCGATACGGAACGAGGCGGGATCGGGGGTATCTGCTGGCAGCATCGAATGGCTGATGAACTCGAAGCCGGGCCGGTAGACATCGTTGAGCGTACCGAAGGCCTTCTCGGCGCTTTCATTCTTGGCCCGGGCGTAGACCAGCGAGCGCTGGGCGCGGGAGAACGGCAGCTTGTCATCATCGCCCTCAAGCAGGTACTGGCGAATTTCCGGGCGGATGGTTTCGATCAGGTAACGGATGTTGCCCACAATCGGATAGTTGCGCCGTACCGCATGGTGGCTTTGGCGCAGGTCGTTCAGGCCAACCAGGCTGAGCAGGGCGCAGATCAGGGTGAAGGGCCAGAGCCAGGCATGACTCGCAAGAAAGGGCAGGCTGATGCAGGCGAAGAGCAGGCAGCCGGCCAGACAGGCGTAGCGGCTGGGAAGCGAAGCTTTCATGAATCTTCCACTGATATGAGAGATCCTGCCAAGGATAGGGCAAGCGCCCGGGCGGAAAACCCGTGAAATCAGTAAAAGACTTTTATCCCCGGCGTGCTTGCAAGGCCGGCCTCGGCGGGTTAGTTCGCTGCCTGCTGAACCTGACTCCGGCACTTGCATAACTGCCGCTTACAGCAGCCGTGCTACAAGGCATTTCCAGTATTTGCCAAGTGAAGCCAGACCATGCCCGCTACCCGCGCAGCACCCACGGTACAGGGCTTTGGCCTGCTGTGCCTGGCCAGCTATCTGCTGTCGTTGTCCTACGGTTCGACGTTTTTGCTGTCGCTGTTGGTCAGCAGTCGTGGCGGTAACGAACAGGACGCCGGGCAGATCATTTCGCTGTCCATGCTCAGTACCGTAGTCGCCGTGCTGGGCAGTGGGCATCTGGCCGATCGCCTGGGTTCGGCGCGGGCCATCGCGCTCTGTGCACTGTGCTTGGTGACGGCGTGCCTGGGCTTTGCCCTGGTGCCTGGCACAGGCAGTGGACTGATGGTGTGTGGTCTGGTCCTCGGCCTTGGTTGGGGAGCGTTCTACACTCTGGGGCCAATCCTGGTCAGTGAACGGGTCGATGCTCAGCGGCGCACGCACAGCTTTGCCCTGCTCTCGGGCAGCATGATGAGCGGGATCGGTTCCGGGCCGCTGGTCGGCAAGCTGGCCAGCGTTTTCGATCTGCCGGTACAGACTGCGTTCTACACCGCAGCCCTGGCCGCGCTGTGCGGCCTGCTGATTTTCAACCATCTGGCGCGACTGCCACGTCCGGCTTCGAGTCCGGTCAGCATCAGTCGCCGCGTCTGTATCGAGGTGCTGGGTTCAAAGGCGCGCTGGCCGATTCTCATGGTCGGCCTGGGCGGTGCGATCTTCGGTGGCCTGGGCAGCTTCCAGACCTCCTATGCAGCGGGGCGCGGCCTGGACTACTCGTTGTTTTTCATTGGATTCATGAGTGCGGCGATCAGCTGTCGGTTGCTGATCGCCGGCTGGGTGGTCAAGCGCGATGCCTATCGGGCGTCGTGCCTGCTGTCGGGCTTTATCGTCCTGGCGGTACTGGGCTTGGGTTGGGGCGTGGAGGGCAACCTGGGTTACTTGCTGGCGGCGGCCTTGCTGGGCGTCGGTTATGGCCTGAACTATTCGGTGATCAACGGCCTGGCGGCGAACCAGGCACCGCCCGGGCACACCCCGCAGGCCCTGCTGCTGTTCAGCCTGGCGTACTTTCTCGGGGTGTTCGGCTTTCCCTGGCTGGCGGGCCACTTGATTGTCAGCAAGGGTACCGAGGCGATGATGATCAGCCTGCTGGTTGTGGCCCTGCTCAACTGGGCGATCAGCGTCGGCCGTCTGTACGGGCGCCGACGCGCGGTGGCACTGTCGGTGCCAGGCTGAGCCATTACTGCCCGGGGGCGATAGCGAACATCAGCTTGTCGCCTTCGAGGTACACGACGGCTTCGTGGCCCAGAACATCCACCGGAACAGCCGAAATCGCTTCATGCTCGGGGACGATCTTTTCCAGCGTCTTGTTCTGTAGATCAACACGCCAGACGCAGGCAAAGTCGCCGCTGTTGTCGAAGTACAGCACCGGCCGGGTTTCGTTCCACACCGGATTGACCAGGCTCCAGCCTTTATCGTTCTTGTCCATCACCTGGTCGTAAGCGTTCGAGTCGTACTCGTAGGGGTAGTACAGCCGCAGGTGGTAGTTTTCGACGTTCAGGTCATTGGCGATCCGCGCCTTGGAAAAGCGTTTGCTCCCGGACTCAGCGGAAAACAGCTGCGTTGAAGGTTGTGGTTCTGCCTTGGAACCCAAGGTGTAGGCCATGCTTTGTTCGGCTTCGCCCTTCACGCGATGACGGTAGTAAAACACCCCATCGATGATGCCGGCAAAGCGCTCGCCCTGATCATTGGCGCCGATCTTGTTCCAGCCGCTGAAACGGATGTCACGGACAATCGGATGAAGGCCTGGACGGGCGTCGGAGTACTCATACAACGAGCCGAAGTAGCGGCGCTCATAGCTATTGCCAGGGCTGCGGATGGTCTGGTCCAGGTGCTCGCCAACAAAAATCACCACGTTGAGCACACCGTCCAGGGTTGCCACGTCAACCACCTGGGCATAGTCGACACCCTTGACCTGCGGGAAGCTGGCCAAGGCAAAGCGTTGCCAGGCTGCATCCTCGATCTGCAGGTAGGGTTGCTGGTCCTGTGCAGGCTTTAGCGCAGGTGTCTCGGCTTGAGGGTTGGCCGGCACCGGTGTGAGCCGTGAAATCTGTTGATCGTAAGCCTCCTCGATGCACGGGACCGCCGTGCAGCGATTGCGTACCTCACGCAGCCATTGCCTTTCCAGCTCACGGAAAATCTTCAGGTGTTGCAGCGGACGATAGTGCTCATTGAGCAGATCATCCTTGGCCGACAGTGAAGGTGTGGTGCAGATGGCAGTTTCCACCAGCGTTCGGGCTTTACTGCAGTCGAAACTAGCGGCAAAGGCAGCAGGGCTGGTCAGGCAAGCGACGATCAGGGCGGGCAGCAGGCGCGTAAAGGCTTTCATCGGACATCCATGTGCACAGAAGCGGGTGGGGGATGATAAGGCAGAGTCTACAGTCACGGCAAAATCGCGGCCTGACGAGCGTCACGGCTATCCGCACTTTTATTGATCCTGGTTAATTTTTGTACAAATCCCTTGCCTAGACTGTCGGCTCTCCACCCTTGAAGGGGAAATGGCATGACGATTATCGTGACCGGCGCCGCCGGGTTTATCGGTAGCAATCTGGTGCAGGCCCTCAACCAGCGCGGCGAAACCGAGATCATCGCTGTTGACGATCTGACCGATGGCGACAAGTTTCGCAACCTGGCCGACAGCGAAATTGCTGACTACCTCGACAAGGACGACTTCCTTGAGCGCTTTGCCCGCGGCCAGTTCGGCAAGGTCCGCGCTGTGCTGCACCAGGGGGCCTGCTCCAGCACCGTCGAAGGCGACGGGCGCTTCATGATGGACAACAACTACCGCTTCAGCCGCGACCTGCTCGAAGCTGCCCAAGGGCTGCAGGTGCCGTTGCTGTATGCCTCGTCGGCAGCGGTGTATGGCGCCGGGCGGGACTTTCGCGAACAGCGCGAAAGTGAGCGGCCACTGAACGTTTACGGCTACTCCAAGTTCCTCTTCGACCAGCGTGTGCGTAGGCAATTGCCCGTTGCGCGTAGCCAGATCGTCGGCCTGCGTTACTTCAACGTCTACGGCCCGCATGAACAGCACAAAGGCGCGATGGCATCGGTGGCCTTGCACTGCTTCAACCAGTACCAGGCCCATGGCAAGGTCAGCCTGTTCGGCAGCTACGGTGATTACCCAAGTGGTGGGCACCTGCGCGACTTCGTCTCGGTGGAAGACGTGGTCAAGGTCAACCTGTTCTTCCTTGAACGCCCGCAGCTCAGCGGCATTTTCAATGTCGGCAGCGGCCGCGCCCAGCCGTTCAACGACGTGGCCCTGGCAGTGATCAACCGTCTGCGTGAACAGCAGGATCAGCCGCCGTTGTCACTGGAGATGGCTTTGCTTGAAGGCATCCTCGAGTACAGCGAATTTCCCGAGCATCTGCGTGGCAAGTACCAGTGCTACACCTGTGCCGATCTTGAGCGTCTGCGCGCCGTGGGCTATCAGGCGCCGACGCTGACGGTTGGGCAGGGTGTAGTGCGTTACTGTGACTGGTTGCTGGGGCTCGACAGTCCGCCGCCTGCTTTCGCATGACGCTCCGTCGGGATTGAGCCTCGGAACTCATGAACACGGCGTTACTAAAACACAAACAAAAAAGGCCCACCTTGCGGTGAGCCTCTTTTTACTGCAGGCCCGCAAAGAGCCCGCTCAACCACGGTCACTCTTTGATGCAGTAGGCCGTCGGCGTCAGGCACCAAGGGAACTTGCGCAAGGTGACCTTGATGTTGCGCGACTTGACGAACTCATCGAACGCCGTCGCCTCGCCACCCCATGGCGGCAGGCCGTACTCGTCGAACACCACCACGCCGCCCGGCACCACCAGGTCCCAGAGTTTTTCCAGGGTGTACAGCGTCGGCTCGTACAGGTCCAGGTCGAAGTGCAGCAGGTTGATGCGCAGGCCAGGCGTGGCCTCCAGGAAAGGCCCCAGGGTGTCCTGGACCCGCCCCTTGATCAGCCGCGAGCGCTCCCGAGCGAGGATGTTGTCTTCATTGAACAGCCGGGTCAGGGCGAAGATCTCGCCCTCGACCGACTCGGCCGACCAGCCGCCGGACTTCTTGTCGGCCTGCAGATCGTTGACCGTCACGCCATCCTTGCTGTTGAAGTCGGACAGGCCTTCGAACGAGTCGAAGCCATAGACTTTCTTGGAGGTGTCGGTGGGCGCGAAGATCTCCAGGAACTTGTGGAAGGTGAAGAACGACACGCCACGCGAAACGCCGAGCTCGACGATGCTCCCCGGCAGGTCCACGGTCATCTTGAACAGTTCGAAATGAGCCAGGAAACGCGTCATCAGGATCCGCTTGGTGTACACCGGCCAATGCGTCAGCGTGTGCAGCGTACCGTGCGGATACTGGGTTTGAATGTCTTCCAGTTCGTTCCAGAACTTTTTGTCTTTGTCAGACTGCACCCCGTACATCTGTTCGAGGGGTGCGTCATGCGGGGTTAGATCCCAGATCGCCATAGACCACCTTTACTTTGAAAACTACAACGAAGAAACCACATTGGGTTTGAACGCATGGCTGATAAATTCTGCATTGCCGAAGTCGGCGATCCTGATTTGGATGGTGAACCGCGAGTGCTGCGCGGACGCGACCGGCCGTGACTTGTGCAGCGTGTTGAACTTGAACAGCACCACATCGCCCGGGCAGCACAGCCCTTCGATGGACTGCGCGTGCGCCTGCGGAATCGCCTCGTCCAGCAGCACCGAGTCGGCATAGGTGACATAGGTGTCGCCGGGCCGGGTCCGGTACAGCCGCCCCTGGGTATGCCGATGGGAGATCAGGTCCAGGCCGCCGGTGTGCTGGTCCACCGCCGTCAGTGGCACCCAGGCCACCAGCGATTGCGGCGAACACACCGAAAACCAGTAGTCCTGATGCCAGTCGAACAGGAAGCGGTCCTCACCGAACGAGTCGATGCGGCAATTGATATCGATGATCGCCGGTGACGCCACGTTGCCATGCCGACGGGCCAACGCCAGCAGCTCGGGGGAACTGGCCAGGCTCATAACCGAAGGCAGACGCTTGAAGGCGTTATATAGCAGCCCGCCCAGTGCCCGGTCATGCGCCTTGAAATGGTTCCAGGCCGCGTCCAGCGAGGCGAAGGACTGACCCGCCAACTGGGCGGCGACGTCGAGCAGTTCCGTTTCGATACCTGAGATGTAAGGCTGGGGAATGGCGTTCGAAAAAATCTCGAAACCATCCGAATCAAGCGAAAAAGCACTCATAAGGCCCCTGCGACTTCCTGGACAAGCGACTCTCTGCGCCGCCTCGTTTCTTCAGCGCTGGGCCTGCAGGCGATGGGTCATGTGCCATCGAGCCGGCGGCAGCGCGTTGACTAGCTTATCGTCAGGCCTGGCGAAAGCTTGAGCGCGGCGCTCGCCCCCTGCCAAGGCTGCTCGCGATCTAGAGCAGTACTCCGCAGAGGCGTCCCAAAAGGCGTTTGAGGAGGCAGTTCGGCTAGTCACTGGAAAAAATAATGCCGAGGCGCGTGGTGAACACTACCTTTTTACTCCTGCTCAGTACGACGGGATGGTTGTGATCCCTGATAGAGCGGGTCTGCTCCGATTATTTTCCCCATCTTTCTGTAGATAAGCTGAAAGGCAAGATAGCACGCGGCGAGATTCGGCTACCACTGATCGCGATCGAGAGAAGCCAGAAGTCCGCATATCAACGCTGAAAGCCGGAGCCCGTTACCTGGTTTGGTCCGGCTGGAGCAAGCTTTCGGTATCGACATGGCGTTATGAGAGGCGTTGCGGGCGGTGCGCAGGGGAAGAGCTAGAGGTAAGCGGAAACGGGGAACGAACGGGGAAAAATGCGGGGTCGAAAACTCAGAAACGAAAAAGGCCCACCGCGGGGTGAGCCTTTTTCGTTGATCTATATGGGCACCAGGAGTCGAAAAAAATTTTAAGATTATAATTCTATTGATTTTTTTATATGGTAACTCAAAGCGCTATCTCTAAAAATATCCTTAGCATAGGGCTGATGTTTGTGTGGTTAGGTAGTCAGACACCAGAAGGTATGCGGCTTCTTTGCCAGAATTTACTGTAGATGAGCAGGTGATTCCATTTTTCAGGCGGGGCGTATGCTGTCGGGGCTCCGCAAGCCGCCTGAAATATTATTTGTTGATGCCCTAGTAGAGAGTCATTCTTCACTGAGCTGTAGAAGACCCTCTGAAATAGAACAGGTTCGCTTTAGTTGCGTTTTAGTATTTCTTCTAGAAGGTCGAATATTGTTTCAAAGTTTGTGAAGTCTTCTTTGGTTCCGTGCTCGCAGATCCAGTTGCACATGTTCCCCTTCTCATCCTTGTTTACGCTTCTTATTGCCGGCGTCTCTATGGTTGTATTGCGAACACGTTTCGCCACTGCTGGCTGAAAATCGATGAATTGCGGGTTGGTCTCTTCTAGAGCTAAAATAGTTTTTTCGGAGAATAAGTTCTCAATTCCAATTGCAATTGGGTTTTCAAATTGTACGGGCATGGTGCGTTTATAAACTTGACCCTTATCCACGTCAGGTTTTTTTGTGTCGCAGTCATACAGTAGAATTAATTTTTGAGGTAGTACGGAGCTGGTTGGGTTCTCATAGCCTCTCCAGATCTTATCTAGGTTACCAAAGCCGTTGCCATCCTCAACTCTAAGCATATCCAAAACGGCCTCTCTATTTAAGAGTTTGGCCGCTTTTTTTAAGTATCTAATGTCATAGTCGCCCTCAACGTACAAAAGTGGTTTCTGTGACTCTTCGATGCGGGTGTTGATTTCATCTTTATGCCGTTCTGTCTGAATGAATGCCTCGTACGCGTCCCCGAACTCAGAAAATTCTTCGACAGCTACAGGGGATCCTTGGGGCATTTGTATTGCATGAAAGCCATCAGCTCCAAGCTTTTGCTTAAGGCCTAATAAAAAAAGCGGTGAGTGAGTTGTGATAATGAACTGTACTTTGGGAAAAGAGGCAATCAGTTCGGGGAGTACATTCATTTGTTGCGTTGTATGCAGGTGCGTATCTATTTCGTCAATTACAACAATGCCTTTCACATTCGACATGTCGCCAAAAGACGCTTCTGATAGATCGAAGTCTTTGATTATAGTTAGGAAGAAGTTTAGAAGCTGAGTCTCTCCCGTTGAAAGTTGGAAGATATTTGGGATCCATTCGGCCTCATCTTTCATTACTGCGATTTGTCTTGATTTTCTTCCACCCAAACCAAGTCTTACGTTTTCGCCCTGCCGCATTATGATTCGAATAAGTTTTTGGATGGTCTCAAATACATTACTGCTTTCGCCTTTGTAGCCTCCAAATATCGGAAGGCTAATTCCTTGTCCGGGCTGACCGTTGGGTAGGTTTATATTGTTGACTTGTATTTCATACAGACTTCGATCTAAAACTAGATCTAGTATCCAATTTCGGTTTGACTCTAGTGGGGATGATACTACGAAATCTCTATTTGATTGGCGAGAGATATTTTTAAGTTTTGTAAAGTTTACGCGGCGAGTTGCATTTTCAATATTTAGCCAGGCTGGCTCTTCATTTCGGTGTACTGGGAAGTACAAGCAGCACTGCTTTTTGAATAGGGAGTCAGTTGTGCCGGGGTGTTGACTGAAACTTGCGGAGAAAGCCGAGGTTTCCTCGGGGGGCATCATCTGATAAATATCCAGTCCGGCATAATTTGTGTCGGGTGGAATAAGTGCTGATTTTTTATTTCTCAGTTGGAGTTCTTCAACTTTGGCTCCGGACTGGAATTGGACTTTTATATAGCTGTAAGATTTTCCCGAAGAAATGTAGCTGGGCATCCTGTACTTATATACTCTTCCTTGCTCCACCTCATTGTCATCGTACTCGTCCTGTCTTCCAGTGATCAAAGCATTGATGATGTTTGCAAGGAATAGGCTCTTGCCCGCTCCATTCTGTCCGACTAACAACACGGGCTTGGGGTTTTGACCGTTAAAAGGAAAGTCTAAAGATAGATCGCTGATCGGACCGTAATTACTTATTTGGATATTAGATATGTACATCGGATGTCCATTTTTCCAAGGTAGATTGTTTAGGCTACGATTACTGTCGTCAAACGTCAATATTAAATAGCCATCACGCTCTCGCGCTCAGTCATGGCAGGTGAATCATTCCTCGGGTGCAGTGAGATCAGGGCTGTAAACTCAAACCCTGCCATCCGCTTTAGGTCTACTGCTGTTAGATATTGCAAAAGATCGTTGTTAGGCATAGTGCCTCAAGAGTCATGCTTCTGAGTAAAAACCCATGACTTATCTAACCGGTGCACGAGTAGGCGGACAGTCAGCAGGTAGTAATACCTCGTCCCAGCGCTGCGCTGTTTTAGCCATTGATCCAGAAACCAGTTGATATGCTTCCTCTGCCAACTCCACGGTGTTTCTAGCTGCCAGCGTTTTTTAATCTCAGCCTGGATAAGCTTTGCTTGCCGCAGATGGCGTTGCCTCGTTACATGCGATCCTGTCAGCATGCCGGCCAAGAACAGTTCCATATCGAATGGCTTACTCATGTGCGTCCTCCGATGTAGGCACCGACTACGTCGATTCGACCGTGCCCCAGCTCATAGCTGATTTGCTTTCGGGCCTCACGATCGAGGCTCCTATCTATCTGGCAACAGTGGCCGCCATTGATAGGCGCGCGGTGTTGGGTGATTTGCTCGTAGCGCTCACATGCGTACGCCGCTCGTAGCTCATGGAAGCCTTTTAGGTTGTGGGCATGGAGGATGTTCCGCGCAGGACGGACGACTTCTTGCAAAACGTTCAGGTAATTTTCGTTCGGCGCAATCAGGTTGCGACTACCCGTAGGCGTAATCTGCCGTGCAGAGTTAAGTGCATCTCGAATATGGTCGTCCACCGCAATCCATCGTGGCGCTGAGGCGCCAGCTCGGCCACCTTTGGTGCCATCCTGAATGTTGATCCTACCTAGATCGTTAGCCTCACGGCTCAACCGTGGCAGGTCGGCCAAGATGGCCTCCCGCAAGCGCATGCCGGTGGCTCGCGCCAACAGAATGATCGCGGCGGCACGTAGAAGATCATGGCGGCAAAGCGCATCGACGATCTGTTTAACCTGTTCGCGGTTTTGGCCCTGCGCCACTGAGTGTCGAGCTCCGCTGCGCTGCATACCCAACGCCTTACTCGGGCTTGGCAACTTCACGCACTGATCACCGCGAAGCGCTGCCATGGTCCTGTTAACGCTGGATAGGCGGTTTTGTGCGGTGCTGACAGCAAGGTCACCGCGCCTAACCACGTCGCGCAGATACGCTGCATAGTCCGCCAACATCTTCCGATCAATCTGCCGCGCATCATTGATACCCGGCCCCTGTTCTGAGCGGCACCATTTCACGAATGCCTGCCACCGATCACAGTGCGCCTTGACGGTGCCGTAATGGCCACCGCCAAACATGTCTTTCAGCGCCTGCGGTCCTGCGTAGCTCAGTTGCCTGCCGTAACCGAAATTGCGGCCATCGCGTCTACCCACCAATGCCATGTCGGTCACCTCATCTCTTGCTCTTCAGTCCTCGCCCCACGTCATCCCGCCAAGAATGTTGAGTGTTATCAGGGATCAAGGCCCCTGCGACCTGTGGGGGAGTGTCCTCTACGCGGGACTGGCGGCTCCTTACATCCGGGAGCAAGGGCATCTCATGATCTGGCCTCCTGAGCACCGTTACCGGTGGGCGGGTGGAAGCTGCATTGGCTGACGAGACCAGTGCCGCGAGATCCTGAGCCAGGTGCAAGCAGCAATGCGATGACCGGGGCATGCCTGACTGTCAGTCAGGTGCAGTCCATTCCTTGGTCTGCGGCACCATCATCTACAGCGCTGTTGCTGGTGACATCGGCGTTTGTCACGTCGATTGTCACGAGGGGGATTGCCGCAAAGCCATGTGCGATCGGGGCTGCAGCAGTGGTAGAAGTGCCCGTCTCTTTCCAGAAGAAAGAGACGGGCACAGGTTGGCGCAAGATTCGGCCAAGCGGATAGGTTGCTGCAGGGCAGCGAGGTACGGTGTGTCTGGCGCACAAGGGCCATAGGTATAAGAGCATCCATCACCTGGAAGGTGACCGGGCGAGCTGCCGGATGCGAATCGCCTTTGGGGAGAACCACCGCGGGAGCGGCGTGACCTTTAAGGTTCGGGTCACCTGGGGTGCTGTCATCGACAGCGCTTGCGACTCCCGGTCTACGCCTGTGGACAATATTCGTCAAGCGCCGCGATATCAGAGGTTTAGCGCCTGTGGATAAAACTATCCCCCGGTGGACGTCAGTGGTTTTCCACAGACGTACGCTGTGCCAGGAGTTTTTTCTTAGGTATGGTCCATTCAAACGGGGCGGCTTTGCCGCCCCGTTTGAATGGACCCGCGCGGAGGAGCTTCATGCGGTGCTGTGGGTAACTTCACAGCGAGTTGAAGTGGTGGTGCGGCGGGTTACTCGGTCCTCTTGGCACTGCGCAGGTGCGTGACGTTCTCGCCCGTCTGCTTGGCAAATTCATGCGGCGTCACATGGTCCTCGCGATTCGCCTCCAGAAACCGGCTCCACCAGGTCATGATCATCCGGCGCTCTTCAAGGAACTCAGCCTTGTGGGTATAGGCGGCGCGCACGTTGTTGCGCTCCTTGTGGCTCATCTGCCGCTCGATAGCCGTCTCCGACCACAGCCCGGACTCCACTAGCGCACTGCACGCCATGGCTCGGAACCCGTGGCCGCAGATATCCACCTTGGTGTCGTAGCCCATCGTCCTGAGCGCTGCATTCACCGTGTTCTCGGACATCGGTTTCCACGGTTTGGCATCTCCCGCAAACACTAGGTCGAATTTGCCGGTGATCGCGTGGATCTGCTCAAGCAACGCCACTGCCTGCGGCGATAAGGGTACAACGTGAATGTCCCCGGCCATCTTTGTACCCCTTGTGGAAAACGGCACACCATCCAGCGCCGGGCGAGTATCGGGGATCTCCCAGATACCTCGCTTGAGGTCGAACTCATTCCAGCGGGCGAAACGCAGCTCACTGGAGCGTACGAAGACATGCAGCGACAGCATCACCGTGAGGCGCGTGAGCGGGCGGCCCTTATAGCCGTCGATGCGTGCCTTTAGCTCTGGCAGCCGCGATAAGGGTAGTACGGGTCGGTGAGTTACCCGTGGTGTTTTGATCGAGCCATCGAGGTCGTGGGCTGGGTTCGCCGTGATCAGCCGCAGCCGTTTGGCTTCGCGCATGATGCTTTGCAGGTAGTTCTTAATCCTGAGCGCCACGTCGATGGTGCCGCGCTTCGTCACGGCTTCCAGTGGCTGCATGAGGTCGTGGGTGTCCAACTCAACGATTGCCCTGGCACCGAGCAAAGGGAATACGTGAGTCCTCAGCCGACTGAGCACAGTTTTGGCGTGGCCCGGTGCCCACTTCGGCACCATCCCGGCATGCCAATCGAGCGCAACGCTTTCGAAGGTGCGGCCATTGATCACGGCTTGCACCTTCGCCTGCTGCTTGGACTGTATAGGGTCAATGCCATTGGCGAGTTGCTGCTTGAGCTCGAAGCGCTTGCGGCGTGCGTCAGCCAGCCCGACCACCGGATAATTGCCGAGTGAGGTCAGACCCTCGCGGCCATCGGGCTTCACGTACCTGAGCCGCCAGCCTTTACGACCATTGGGCTTCACGAGCAGGTAAAGGCCATCGCCGTCGAAAAGCTTGTACTCACGTTCGCGAGCCTTTGCAGTGCGGCAGGCGTTGTCGGTAAGGGGAGCCGTTGTGCGAGCCATAAGGGTACTTTCCAATATCGAATTGGTAGGTATCCTTAAAAGTACACTTATTAACGCTGGCTACCCTCGGAATCCGACGGAACGCCAAAACAAAAAAACCCGCCAGAAGGCGGGTTTTTCGGGGGTTCCAGAGATTTTGAAAGCTTTCTATGGAACCTTGAATGGTGCCGGCACCAGGAATCGAACCCGGGACCTACTGATTACAAGTCAGTTGCTCTACCATCTGAGCTATACCGGCACAGGGGCGTCATTATAGCGATCAGTTTGCGTCTGTAAACTACTTCTGCAAGATTCCTTTCGATGCCCGTTTTCCACAGGCATCGGAAGCGATTTTCTTACCAGCCGCGGTGCAATGTCGTGGCGTCGGGCTCGGCTTTGCTTGGGTCGAACAACATCGGTTTGTGATCGTGGCAGCCGCGCTTGTTGCAGTGCATGTAGGGCTGAGCCGGCAGGCCGTTGTCGCCCAAGACCTGCATCTTCGGCATGTCCCAGCCAGCGTCCGGCGTGTAGCTTGAGCTGCTGCAACCGGCCAGGGTCAGGATGATGGTGAGCAAGGCAAGTGAGCTGAGTGTGTTCACGGTGAATTCCGTTTTCCGAAGGTTTCAGTCTTTGTTGAGAATGCGCTGGATAGTGCCGCCGCAAGCCTGGTAGCAGCTATCGTAGTCGTTGCCACAACTGAAGCTTGAGCCACTGTTGTATGGGTAGCTGGGGTAGTAGCAACTTTTGCGTGCGTCTTTTTTGCTCTTGCCGGCCTGGCAGTATTGATAGCTTCTGAGGTTGGCCTGGTACAGGGCCTGCTTGCTGTTCTCTTGCAGGCGGGCCATCTGTTTGCAGTGGTTGCGTTCGCTGGCGCAGCTGTTGATGCAGTTCATGCCCATCACGCTGGGCGGGGGCGAGTATCTATAGGTGTAGCTGGGGCCGCAGCCGCCGAGCAGGGCGACAGCCAGGAGCAGCGCAACGCGCCACTTGAGTGAATTGCTCACGAGTTACCACTTCCTTGATCATTCCTCGCTGAACTCCAGCAGGTCACCTGGCTGGCAGTTCAACGCGCGACAGAGTTTCTCCAGGGTTTCGATCTTGAAACCCTTGATCTTGCCGTTTTTCAGCAACGACAGATTCGCTTCCGTAATCCCGATAATTTCGGCCAGATCCTTGGAACGGATCTTGTTTTTGGCCATGACCACGTCGAGGCGGATGATTATCGGCATAGGGGGAAGCTAGACATAACAGTTGTGTTCATCGCTGATGGTTTTGGCGTCACGCATGAGGAGTGAAAAGGCACAGAGCAATATCCCTTTCATGATCTCGTAAACCGCCACGGATGATACACCGATCGATACGCTGAAGCTTCTTTCCCCGGCCGGCAGATCGATGGCAAAGGCCAGGCCCTGGAGGGTGCCGATCAGCGGCCAGAGCATCGGTGTGCAGATACACAGCAGACCTACCCACCACAGCAACTTGATGTTCGACGCGGTCCAGGTTTGTCCTTTTGACAGGCGCATGAAGAACAGGCCGGTGAAGAACAGCGCCAGCACCGAGAGGCTGCTGGGGATCAGCTCAAGGGCCAGTACCAGGCTCAAGGCCAGGGTCGAGGGTTGATGGTCGGGTGCCAGCAGCAGTGGCATCTGATCGCCATAGCTTTGCAGGTAGGCGCTTTGTACCTGGGCTTTGTCGAATACCCAGAGCAGCAAGTTGCCGCCAAATTCGGCAATGGCGGTTGTCCAGGTGAGGAGGGCGGCGAAGGCGCCGATCACTCGAAGGCGCGAGCGCGCATAGGCCACTGTTTTACTGTTCATGAATTGCCTCCGTTCGGTGTTGAGCGGTGGGCATTATTTTCTAGAAATTATCGTAATACAATAATTAATTGTTGTTTTTGTGGGGGTGCGGCGTTTTGAAACAGTTTGGTCTGTGGGAGCCGGCCTTGCCGGCGATGGCATCAGCGCGGTGTCAGTTGCTACGTGCCGTCTGCATCGCTGGCAAGGCCAGCTCCCACAGAGGATTGCGCAGGTTGGGTAATATAATTTACGAACCTTTCTGCAGCCTTTAAGGGCTTTCACCTGAATACGTGCTCAAAGGCGCGAAATTTAATTAGTAATTTTCTATCGATTTGACTTTAACGATGCCTTGAGCTAATTTGTTGTTCATTATGTTGAACACTAAAGCGTTTCTGCTCCCCACCTCTCGTCTGGCTTCCCGTGAAAATCACTGGACCGGCGGTCTCTAGCGCCTCCCCCGACAAACAGCTTTTTCTCTCTTTTTGTCTGTAGCCGTCGCCGTTTGTGCGTCGGGTTTGTGTCGCCCGTGGGAGGGCATCATGCGTTCCTGGATCTATTTGTTTATCGCTATCACCGCTGAGGTGATCGGCACCGCGTCGATGAAATTCGCCGCCACTGAGCACCCGGTGCTTGGCCATGGCTTGATGTACGCGATGATCGGCCTGTCGTACTTCTTCCTGGCCCTGGCAGTAAAACGTGTGCCGGTCGGCGTGGCTTACGCGCTGTGGGAAGGCATCGGTATCGTGCTGATCACCCTGATCAGCGTTACCTGGCTGGGTGAAAGCCTTGGCCTGCTCAAGGCTGCGGGCCTGGGTGTGATGATCGCCGGTATCCTGCTGATCAAGGCCGGTACCCGCCCGGCACCTGCCGAACGCAACATGGAGGCCCTGCCATGCTAAGCATGAACTGGATTCCTTTTGCCTGGTTGGGCCTGGCTATCGTGCTGGAAGTTATCGCCAACCTGCTGCTCAAATACTCCGACGGTTTCCGCAAGCGTGGTCTGGGGATTCTGTCGATTCTCTGTGTACTGGCAGCGTTTACCGCACTGGCCCAGGCTGTTCGCGATATTGAACTGTCGCTGGCTTATGCCATTTGGGGCGGCTTCGGCATCCTCGCTACCGTGGCGATGGGCTGGGCATTGTTTGGTCAGCGTCTGGCCGGGCGGGGCTGGTTGGGCCTGGTGCTGTTGCTGGCCGGTATGAGCCTGCTGAAACTGGCCTGATTTGCCTGCTTAGAGCAAATCGCTAAAGCGCTTATGCACAACGCACGTGCCAGCCAGGCAGTACGTGCGTCGGAGCGACGCAGGCCGTTGGTCTTTGCGCAAATGGCTGTTTTTGCTGGCGATAAGCCGCTGGATAAAAAACCACCAATCACCGAAAGCGCTTGGATCCAAGGTTTTTCAGGGTTTTTTCAAAAGGTTGCCCACAGACTTATCCACAGGCTGCGCACAGTTGGCAGCGGCTACTGGCGTTCGGCCAGAAGCATCAGATTGCGCGGTGTCAGCGGTTGCTCGCAAAACACCCCCAACTGCACCCGGTAGCCTTGCTCCTGCAAGTACAAGCCGCGGTCCAGTACCAACCACATTTCCAGCGGGCGCCGGAACAGATTGCGCAGTAGTTCCAGGTTGCGTACCTCGGCCAGACGCTGCCAGCCCTTGGCCTGCAATGCCTCCCAGTCGGGGGCGTGGTCAATCTGCAGGTCTTTGCGGGCAGCCAGATCCCGGCAGTAGTCGGCAAAGGGCTTGTGTAGCCAGCTGACCGGCAATGACGGTGTTGGCAGGTATTCATCCTTGCCGCGCAGCTGGCGTTGCAGCAGATCGAATCCCAGACGCCTGGCCATCGACTCGTCGCGCTGGCGTCGTACCCGCGCGCCGGCGGTAACGGTTTCACTCAGGGGCAGACCCAGATCATCAATGGACAGCTGTAGCCCTGAAGCAATTGCAGCAGTGGACATCGGCTGGTACTGCGCTGCCTGAATGCGGTTGTAGCAGCAAGGTGCGATGGCCAGCTGGCGGCAGCCCTGACGGCTGGCCAGTTGTATCAGGCGGACATGCAGATCACCGCAGGCATGCAGGGCCACCGCGGTATGTGCACTACTCAGGTGGCGATCGGCATCGTCGGCCAGCACGTCCTGCAGCAGGTGCTGGCTGGGCAGGCCGTGATGCTGACTGAGCTGCTGGCCTGCTTCGACCAGTGCCGCGTCGTATTCCAGGCAGGTCAGATGTTGCCTGTCAGTTTGCAGCAACCGACGGCCAAGGTGACCTTTGCCCGAGCACCAGTCGAGCCAGTGTTGCGGTTGGCGGGTAAAACCCAGGTGGCTGGCAAACGCTTCGATCTGCTGCCACTTGCGCCCGGGCACATCGACATTCAAACGATGACCTGCCGAGGGCAGAGCGACTGTGGATAACTCCCCGACCTCTGACAGCTGAGCGGCCAGGCTGGCCAGCTGTGGAAAAGGCGCGGGGGCGTGCAATTGTTCGGGGTGATTGTGTGCTGCTTCCGCCTCGTTCAGCGAACGTTGCCGCAACCAGCTGGCCAGGGCCGGGTGCTCAGTCTCCCAGGGCAGGTGCAGCTGGGTGAAGGGGCGTGGCCGCCAAAGCGACTGGTGCTCGCGCAGGAAGGCGTCCAGGGCCTGGAAGCGGCTGAGCAGCTGGTTATCTTCGAGCGGGCGGGCAGTGGTCATGGGCAGATACGAAAACGGGGCTGTGATCAGCCCCGTTATACAGGTTCAGCGACCCTGGCAGGCGTCGACGCGCAGCCAGCGTTCGAGTTGCTTGAACGCTTGCACCAGGAGGAACGAGATCAACAGATAGAACAGGCCCGCGGCGAAGAAGATCTCCACCGGCAAATAGGTGCGGGCGATGATCGTCCGCGCCATACCGGTCAACTCCAGCAGTGTCACGGTACTCGCCAGGGCGCTGGCCTTGAGCATGAGGATCACTTCGTTGCTGTAGGCCGGCAGGCCGATCCGCGCCGCGCGCGGCAGCATGATGTAGAACAGTGCTTTGGCCCTGGACATGCCCAGTGCCCGCGCTGCTTCGATTTCACCGCGTGGTATGGCCTGCAGCGCGCCACGCAGGATCTCGGCGATGTAGGCGGCGGTGTGCAGGGTCATGGTCAGCACGGTGCACCAGAACGGGTCGCGCAAGTAGGGCCACAAGGCGCTGTTGCGCACGGCATCGAACTGCGCCAGGCCGTAGTACACCAGAAACAGCTGAACCAGTAGCGGCGTGCCGCGGAAGAAGAAGATGTAGCCGAAGGGCAGGGCGCGCACGTACCAGTGCCGGGAAGAGCGGGCGATACCCAGCGGAATGGCCAGGATCAGGCCGGCAATCACGGCGATGGCTACCAGCTCGAGGGTCAGAGTGGCGCCTTGGGCCAGGCGTGGCAGCCACTTGATGATGACTTCCCAGTTCATTGGTTAGGCCTCACGAAGCCGCGTGCGGCACGTTTTTCCATGAAGTGCATGCCGATCATGGCAAGGATGGTCAGGCCCAGGTAGATAACCGCGGCGACCATATAGAAGGTGAAGGGCTGCTTGCTCACTGTCACGGCGATCTGCGAGTGACGCATGATCTCTTCCAGGCCAATCACCGATACCAGTGCAGTGTCCTTCATCAGGATCATGAACAGGTTGCCAAGGCCCGGGAGGGCGATGCGCCACATCTGCGGCAGGATAAGTTTGGAGAAGATCCGCCCTTTGGAAAGGCCCAGGGCCAGGCCTGCTTCACGGTGGCCCTTGGGGATGGCCAGGATCGCGCCACGGAACACCTCCGTGGCATAAGCGCCGAAGCACAGGCCCAGAGCAATGACGCCCGCAGCAAAGGCGTTGAGCTCAAGGCCGGGAATATTCAGGGCTTCGCCGAGCCGGTTCATCAGGCTGACGGTGCCAAAGTAAATCAACAACACCCAGAGCAGTTCGGGCACGCCACGAACCAGTGTGGAGTAGAAACCACCCAGCCATCGCAGGGGTTTGTACGGCGAAGTCTTGGCCAGGGCGCCAAGCAGCCCCAGTACCAGCCCCAGACATAGGGCCGACAACGCGAGTTTGACGGTCATCAGCGTCCCGGCCACCAGGGCCGGACCGAATCCGTAGAGATCAATATTCATGGGCAGGTTTGTTCAAGGGACCGGCATCGCCCTCAGGGCGATGCCGGTCGGGGCGAATCAATAGATGCTGAACGGGAAGTACTTGTTGTTGATCTTCTCGTAGGTGCCGTCGGCAACGATTTCCTTCAGTGCGGCGTTCAGCTTGTTGCGCAGTTCATTGTCGCCTTTGCGCACAGCGATACCGACCTTGTCGCTTTCGTTCACCGGCTCGCCTTTGAACTCGTAGTTTTTGCCGGCTTCGGACTTGAGCCAGTCGTAGTTGGCGTACTTGTCGGCCAGCAGGGCGTCGACGCGGCCTGAGGTCAGGTCCAGGTAGGCGTTTTCCTGAGTGTCGTAAAGGCTGACTTTGAACTTGCCGTCCATGCCGCCGTGATCGTCCAGCCAGATAGCGGCCTGGGTGGCGCGCTGGGTACCGAGGGTCTTGCCGGCGAGCGACGCATCGTCAGTCTTGAAGTCGACGTTTTTCGGGGCGATGAACTGCTGCTTGTTCGAGTAGTACGGGTCGGTGAAGTCCACGGCCTGCTTGCGCTCGTCGGTGATCGACAGCGACGAGACGATGAAGTCGAACTTCTTGGCGTTCAGGGCCGGGATGATGCCGTCCCAGTCGGAGGTGACCACTTCGCACTCGACTTTCATCTTGGCGCACAGGGCGTCACCGATGTCTTTGTCGAAGCCGACGACCTGGCCGCTGGCATCCTTGTTGTTGAACGGCGGGTAAGCCGCCTCGATGCCCATCTTCAGTTTCTCGGCAGCCATTGCATTGGCCGAGAACACCAGCGTGGCGGCAGCGGCCAGGAGGAATTTCTTATAGGTCTGCATGCGTGTTGCTCCGTTAGCGGTTGCTGGACATGAATTGTTTACAACGCGCCGAGTTCGGGTTTTCAAAAACCTGCTGCGGCGTTCCCTGCTCTTCGACCAGCCCTTGGTGCAGGAAGACGACTTCGCTGGACACCTGACGGGCGAAGCCCATTTCGTGCGTAACCAGTAGCATGGTACGGCCTTCTTCGGCGAGAGCGCGGATAACGTTGAGCACTTCCTGGACCATTTCCGGATCCAGGGCCGAGGTCGGCTCGTCGAACAGGATGACCTTGGGTTTCATTGCCAGGGTACGGGCAATGGCTGCGCGCTGCTGTTGGCCGCCAGACAATTCGGCCGGGTAGCTGTGACGCTTGTTGTGGATCCCCACCTTGTTGAGCAGCGCCTCGGCATGCTCGATGGCTTCGACCTTGCTCTGGCCAAGCACGCGGCGTGGTGCCTCGATGATGTTGTCGAGGATGCTCATGTGCGGCCACAGATTGAAATTCTGGAACACAAAGCCGATCTCGCTGCGCAGGCGATTGATCTGCTTGTTGTCGGCAGCCACCAGTTCGCCGTTCTTTGCGGCCTTGAGCCGGAGTTCTTCACCGGCCACCAGGATCTGGCCCTGGTGCGGGTTCTCCAGCAAGTTGATGCAGCGCAGAAGAGTGGACTTGCCGGAGCCGGAGGATCCCAGGATCGAGATCACGTCGCCATCGCGTGCGGTCAGCGAGATGCCCTTGAGGATCTCCTGGTCGCCGTAGCGTTTGTGCAGGTTGCGGATTTCCAGCGCGGGCGTGGCCTCAGCCATGTGCGGTCCTCATGTGTTCTGGTGCGCTCCTGCTGTTGGCGGCCTTCTTGGCGAGCGCCAAGCTAGCATAGCGGCCGAATGACAGCCAACAAGGTCGGGAGGGGCAAGCAGTTGCCAGGTGGGCGAGTGTCGCATCGCTGCAGCGGACTGTCGCGCGGATGACCACTTGCCCTCGTTTCCAGGGCCGGAGCCTTGATGAAAAAAGGCGCGATGGTGCCATTTTTGGCCAGTGCTGGGAAGTCGTTTCTGACCTTGGGTACAGCTTCGGGCCGTGAATGGCGGCTTTGGTTGTACCTGAGGGTTGCGCCTTTTTGTTTCTTCGATGTGCGTGAGGTGTTACCGCTGGATGATTTTGGTGCACCTGGGGCATTTGTAAGTGGGTATTTCAGTAATCGTGGTTTCCGAGGGTTTTTGAGGGTCTTTCGGTCAGCTTCTGGCAGAAAGGCCTGTAAGCCTTGTTTGACGGGGGTGTGAGATATTTCGAACGAACGGTCATCGTGCTGGCGCGGATATTGCCTTATGGATCGGCAACAGGATGTAGCAATCTTTTTATCCAAGGCGCGCCTCAGGTCGCAGGATCAGAACGCAATTCTTGCAAAGGTAGTTTTATGAGCGGTACGCACAATTCCAATGACCTCGCTCAGGGGCTCAAACAACGGCATGTCACCATGCTGTCCATTGCTGGTGTTATCGGTGCCGGCCTGTTCGTAGGCTCTGGCCACGCCATCGCCGCCGCCGGTCCGGCCGTTCTGCTGGCCTATGCCGCCGCCGGGACCCTGGTGGTGCTGGTGATGCGCATGCTCGGGGAGATGGCAGTCGCCTCGCCGGATACCGGGTCCTTCTCTACTTATGCCGACAAGGCCATCGGCCACTGGGCCGGCTTTACCATTGGCTGGCTTTACTGGTGGTTCTGGGTACTGGTGATTCCGCTGGAAGCCAACGCCGCAGCGGCCATCCTGCATGCCTGGTTCCCTGATGTCGGCATCTGGGTGTTTAGTCTGGTCATTACCCTGCTGCTGACCGCGACCAACCTGTTCAGCGTGAAGAACTACGGCGAGTTCGAGTTCTGGTTTGCCCTGCTCAAGGTTATCGCCATCATCGGCTTCATTATTCTTGGCACGGCGGCCGTGTTCGGTTTCCTGCCTAACAGCCAGGTCAGCGGCGTCAGCCACCTGTTCGACACCCAGGGCTTCATGCCTAACGGTCTGGGCGCAGTGCTGGCAGCCATGCTGACCACCATGTTCTCGTTCATGGGTACCGAAATCGTTACGATCGCGGCAGCCGAATCCAAGGATCCGGGCAAGCAGATCTCCAAGGCCACCAATTCGGTGATCTGGCGGATTTTCCTGTTCTACCTCGTGTCGATCTTCCTGGTCGTGGCGCTGGTTCCATGGAACAGCAGTGAGCTGGCTGAAGTCGGTTCCTACCAGACCGTGCTGAACCTGATGGGCATCCCTAACGCCAAACTGATCGTCGACATCGTCGTACTGATCGCGGTAACCAGCTGCCTGAACTCGGCGCTGTACACCTCCTCGCGCATGCTCTTCTCCCTGAGCAAGCGTGGTGATGCACCGGCCGTGGCCCAGCGCACCACCTCCAGCGGTACCCCGTATGTTGCGGTGGTGCTGTCGACCGCAGCGGCGTTCCTGACGGTGGCTGCCAACTACGTGGCACCTGCCGCGGTGTTCGAGTTCCTGCTGGCCAGCTCCGGCGCCATTGCCTTGCTGGTGTATCTGGTGATTGCCATCTCGCAGCTGCGCATGCGCCGCCAGCGTATGGCGCGTGGCGAGAAGATTGCCTTCAAGATGTGGCTGTTCCCGGGCCTGACCTGGGCGACCATCTTCTTCATCGTCGCCATTCTCACCGTGATGCTGGTGCGTCCGGATCACCGTATCGAGATCATTGCGACCGGCTTGCTGTCGATTGCCGTGGTTGCGGCCGGCCTGCTGGTGGCGCGCAAGCGCAAGGCCGAGGCGGCTGGGCGTGCGGTGCTGAACAACTGATTCAGTGCTGTTGAAATGAAAAGGCCGCGATCTGAGAGGATCGCGGCCTTTTTTATTGCTGCTGGCCTGACTCAGCCAAACATCTTCTGTTGCTGCTTGGCCACCGCTTCCGAGGCCGAGATGTAGGCTTCCTGGAATTCGTCGCTTTCCAGCCAGGCCATGGTGGTGGCTTCGTCAGCCCCGTCCAGCCATTTGCGGTAGGCGCTGAAGACCATGACGATGTAGTCGGTGGCGTGCTCTTCCTTGTGGCCTTTGAGTACCAGGGCCAGTAGCGGATCGACCAGGAACACCGAAATCAAGGCCACCAGGCCGCCTTCCTGGGCTTGCTTCATCTTGTCGAACAGGGCGGTGTAGCTGCCCGAGTTCATGGCCTTGTCGAACACCTGCTCGACGCTGGCGCTGGAGCTTTCGCCGGAGCTCTTGACCGCCTGGCCGCTGCGCACCATGCGGTTCTCGCGAGCCTTGGTGGCGGCGCGCTTGGCGCGTTTTTGCTGTTTGCTGTTGGAGGCCATCGGTGAATCCTGAGTCGTAAAATTTTGCGTATTGAAGCCTAGTTGGCAAAGAAACCCAAGTGCCGCCGACGGCCTTCGCTCAGGCGGGCTGTGCCAGCTCCCCACGGTCTTCCTCGACAAGCACCCGTGCCGCGCGCTCAACCAGCAGTGGATCGGGCTGGTGGGCCACGCTCAGGTCCTTGCCCGGGTAGTCGAGCGAATGCAGGAAGTGACGGATGCAGTTGATCCGTGCGCGCTTCTTGTCGTCGGACTTGATCACCGTCCAGGGCGCGTCGGCGGTGTCGGTATGGAAGAACATCGCTTCTTTGGCGGCGGTGTACTCGTCCCATTTGTCCAGCGACTTGATGTCGATGGGCGACAGTTTCCAGTGCTTGAGCGGATCGTCACGGCGCGAGATGAAGCGGCGCAGCTGTTCTTCGCGGTTGACCGAGAACCAGTATTTGAACAGCAGGATGCCGCTGTTGCAGAGCATGCGCTCCAGGTCAGGTGCCTGGCGCATGAACTCCAGGTACTGCAGCGGCGAGCAGAAATCCATTACCCGTTCGACGCCGGCACGGTTGTACCAGGAGCGGTCGAAGAAGACCATCTCACCTGAAGTCGGCAGATGCTGGATGTAGCGCTGGAAGTACCACTGTCCCTTTTCCTGCTCGGAAGGCTTCTCCAGGGCGACGATACGCGCGCCACGCGGGTTCAGGTGCTCCATGAAGCGTTTGATGGTACCGCCTTTGCCTGCCGCGTCACGGCCTTCGAACAGCACGACGATGCGCTGGCCGGTTTCCTTGGCCCAGCTCTGCACCTTGAGCAGCTCGATCTGCAGCTCGTGCTTGGCCTTGTCGTACTCCGCGCGACGCATGCGGTTGCGGTAGGGGTAGCTGGCGGGCAGCTTTGCAGTGGTGCTGTCTTCGTTCGAGCCGCGTGGGGCGGAGGCAACCTTGAGGGCGGCGGGTTGCTGGCTGATGGCGCTGATTTCACTGTCGGCGGCAACAGTGCCGGGCTTGCGGGTGGTGCGTGGTCGCCGTGGGCGGCTGGTGCCGGGCGCGCGTGACGGGGTCTGGCTGGTACTGGCCGATGTATCTGAAGTCGGTGAGGGCAGAGGCAGGGCAGTGGATTCTTCGCTCATTGGGGGCCTGTTGGTTTTTTCGAATGTCCTTCAGGCAGCATACGGCGGTGTGGCAAGCGCGTACTGACGGTGGTCAACGCCGCGCTTTTTTATGGCGCAAACAAAAAACCCCTGAATCTCACGATTCAGGGGTTTCGGTATTAGTGGTGCCCAGAGACGGAATCGAACCGCCGACACGGGGATTTTCAATCCCCTGCTCTACCGACTGAGCTATCTGGGCAACGGGGCGCATTAAAAGGCTTTTTCGGATTTACGTCAACGACTTTTTGAAAATTTTTTAAATTAATTCCGTCGCTTACGATTTTCCGGGGTTATTCGGCTGGTGGAACGTAGCCTTCGGCCTTTTCGAATTCCTGGCCGGAGAAGAACTTGTCCATCTCGCCCTGGAGGAATTTGCGGTCCTCGGCGTTCATCATGTTCAAGCGCTTCTCGTTGATCAGCATGGTCTGTTCCTTCTGCCAGTCGGCCCAGGCCTTCTGCGAGATGTGCTCGTAGATGTCCTGGCCCTTGGCGCCCGGGTACGGTGGACGCTCCAGGCCTGGCAGTTGTTCTTTGTACTTGCGGCACATTACGGTGCGGGTCATCGCGACTCTCCTGCAATCAAAACGTCGGCCGCGCGTTTCAGCAGTTTTTTCACCGGGGCGGCAAGGCCCAGGCGCGGCGGGGTGGCGAGGTTATACCAGAGCCAGTCGGCCTCGGCCACGTGGGCCCGGGTGTCATCGACCCGGACCAGCCATGGTTCGATGGCCAGCTGGAAATGGCTGAAGGTGTGCGTCAGGCCGTCCAGCGCCTGACTGGCGCTGAGGCTCAGCCCGTGCTGGTCGGCCAGGTCGTCGAGCTGCTCCAGGCTGTCCAGCTCCGGCAGGCTCCACAAGCCGCCCCAGAGCCCCGTGGAAGGGCGCCGGTAAAGCAGGATGGCACCTTCGCGGGCCAGCAGCGGCATCAGCGTGCGCCGCTGTGGCAGCTCCTTGCGCGGCTTGGGTATCGGGTAGCGGATCTCCTGGCCGAGCATGTGCGCTTCGCAGCCGAGCTTGAGCGGGCACAGCAGGCAACTGGGCTTGCTGCGGGTACACAGGGTGGCGCCGAGGTCCATCATTGCCTGGGTGTAATTATTGACCCGGGTGTGAGGGGTATAGCGTTCGGCATTGGCCCACAGGGCTTTGGCCACTTTCGGCTCGCCCGGATAGCCTTCCTGGGCGGTGTAGCGGGCCAGTACGCGCTTGACGTTGCCGTCGAGGATCGGCGCGCGCAGGCCCATGCTGATACTGGCAATGGCGCCGGCGGTGGACAGGCCGATGCCAGGCAGCTCGGTCAGCTTTTCGACATCGCGGGGGAATTCGCCGGCGTACTGCTCGACGACGATTTTCGCGGTCTTCTGCAGGTTGCGCGCGCGGGTGTAGTAACCCAGGCCTGTCCACAGGTGCAGCACTTCGTCTTCAGGGGCTTCGGCCAGGGCCTGCACGGTCGGCAGCGCGGCCATGAAGCGGTCGAAGTAATTGAGCACAGTGCTGACCTGGGTCTGCTGCAGCATGATTTCCGAAACCCACACCCGATAAGGCGTGATGCCCTGTTGCCAGGGCAGGTCGTGACGGCCGTTACGGTCGTACCACTCCAGCACGGCGCTGGAAAACTGCTCAGGACTCATCGCTTGAACAACCCCTTGAGCGCATCTTTGAGTTCCGGACTGACCTTGTCACCGAGCTTCTCGTCGATCTTGTCACCGAGTTTTTCGCTGACTTTGTCGCCCGCCAGCTTGGCGGCGACTTTGCCCAGCGCATCTTTGTCCAGGCGGCAGGCTTTGGCGCCGAGCTCAAGCGGGCCACGGCAGCGCAGCGGCAGTTCGAGGCCGACATAGCGCTCGCCGACCTGGCAGGCAGGGTCGGGCATGTCACGTTTGTCGCCCTCGACGATCACGCCAACCCGGTAGTCCATGCCCAGTACACGCAGGTCGAGGTCGCCCTGACCATTGACCGTCAGACCGGGAATACGCGCCTTGAGGTCAGGGTTGCTGGCCACGCCATTACGCAGCACCAGGCTGCCTTTGAGCTCCTGGAAGGGCGTGTCCTTGCCGCGTGGTTCGCCGCTCAGGGCTTTGCGGTTGAGGGTGGCGATGGCCTGGCACAGCTGTTGTTCAAGGTTGGCGTTGACCAGGATGCCGTCGTTGATGACAAAGCTGGCGTTGCCATTGAGGGTGTCGACCAGCGCCTTCTGACTGTTGCCGGTGGCGGTCAGGTCGCTGCTCAGGGTCAGCAGGCCCTTGACCGGCGGGGTTTCGGTCTGGCTCTTGATGAAGTGCTCGACCGGCACCCGGTTGACCTTGGTGGTGAGGCCGATCTGCGGCACCGCCGGGCGAACATCCAGGGTGCCCTTGCTTTCGAAGTCGCCGTCATACAAGCCGCCGCGCAGGGCTTCCAGGGTGATCAGGCCGCCCTGGCCCTGGGTTTTCAGGTGGGCGTTTTCGATCGGCAGTTTTTCCAGGGTCAGCAGGCCGAACGTCAGGTCAGCTTGCAGATCGAGGCGGCGCAGGCGATCGACCGGCAGCAGCTTGTCGTTGCTCCAGGCCACCTGGGTCGGGGCGTCAGGTAGCGGCGTGTTGCCGGCGCTGGCCAGGGCGCTTTGTTCCTTGCTCTTGACCTCGGCCTGGCGCGCTGCAGTGGCACTGGCCGCCGCTTCACTCTTGGCCGGCATATAGCGGTCGGCGTCGAACTTGTCGGCCTTGAGCTGGATGCGCAGGGCTTGTTTGGCGAAGTCTTCGACCGCCAGGCGGCCACTGAAGGTGCTGTCGTCGAGTTTTACCGCCAGGTCTTCCAGGGCCAGGCTGGTAGGGCTGCCTTGCAGGCGGCTGACCAGTTCGAACTTGTTCAGCGCGCTGGCGTCAGCTGTGGCGGGCAGCGTCACGCCGACGCTGTCGAGGAAGGTACGCAGGTTGATCTGGGCGATCGACAGGCCACCCGTCAGTTGCGGGGTTTTGTCCAGGTCACGCAGGTTCAGTTCGCCAAGGGCGCGCAACTGGTTGGCCGAGAGTTTCAGGCCGTTCCATTCGGCGACGTTGGCCGCCAGGTCGACCAGCAACTGGCCCTGGGCAGCGAAGGTCAGGGTTTTACCCTGCAGAGGCTCGCCCGAGGCTTCACCGCTGAGCTTCATGTCTTCGAACTGGTAGCGCTTGAGGCGGCGGTCGAAACGCAGCTCGCCGTTGAGTTCCGTGCGTGCTTTGAGTACCGGTTGCCCGACGCTGACAAAGGCGGTCATTTTCAGCGGGATATTCACCCCTTCGTGGACCGCGCCGGTGCTCAGCTGGATGCTTTCGGCGCCAAAGGTCTGGCCGCTGCGGGCATCGCTGTACTGAACCCGGGCGTTGTTGACGGTCAGGCTGTCGATATCCAGCTTGACCGGACGCTCGTTGCTGTCGCTCTTGGTCTCGGCCTTGGCCGTGGCTTCGCCAGCGGGTGCGGCGCCGTCGGCGGGGGCTGCGGCAGCGACCGGCAATGGCTTGCCAATGTCTTCCCAGTTGCCGTGGCCGTTCTCGTCGCGATTCAGGCTCAGGTTCAGGCCTTCGACGCGTACGTCGCTCATCTGCACTTCGCGGCGCAACAACGGCAGGACGCGCACTGACAGACCGAGCATCTGCAGGTCGGCAAACGGCACTTTCGGGTTGTTCAGGGTGGCGATGCTGGCTTCATGCAGCTCCAGCCCCAGCCAGGGGAACAGGCTCCAGCCGATGTCGCCATTGAGCGTCAGCTCGACGTGGGCTTTGTCGCGTGCAAGCTGGCGAATCTCGTCTTTGTAGTCGTTGGGATCGAAGAGGTGGGTCAGGGCAAATCCCAGAGCCACAATGATCAGCAACAACCCGAGAAGCACCAGCCCCAGGATTTTGCCGAACGCTTTCATGGGCGAGTCCTTGTAGTTCGATTCTAAAATTTAGCCGCAGAGTATAGCGCTGCGCTTGGCGTCGCTGGAGATGCTCAAGGATTACTGAGGATTTCTCCTACAGCGCTGGCCTGATTTGCTCAGGATTTCGACAGCGATGGGTATGACAGTTCCTTGCACAGAGCAATCAGCTGCCGAACAAAAGACGATATCAGTTTGCTTTCAAAGGCAGAGGCTAATGCTACTCTTGCGCCGCTCACAGGCCCTTGTGCGGCGATTTGTCGCGTTCTACAGGGCAATTGTGCCAAAAAACGATCAGTTGCCTTAGTGCCAAGGTCGTGAGCCGTGAGCTGACCATCTCTACGCGGGGAACACAATAAATGAACAGCAGTATCACGGCAGGCACGTTAACCAGCAGCCCTGGTTTTCTGTCCAAGGAGCGGATCATCGCCGCGCCTGGTTTCAACCGCTGGCTGGTACCACCGGCGGCGCTGGCCATCCATTTGTGCATTGGCATGGCCTACGGCTTTTCGGTGTTCTGGTTGCCGTTGTCGCAAGCGATCGGTATCACCGCGCCGGTTGCCTGTGCGCCGGACATGAGCTTCTTCGCCCGCCTGTTCAGCACCGAGTGCGACTGGCAGATCTCGATGCTCAGCTGGATCTATACCCTGTTCTTCGTGTTCCTCGGCTGCTCTGCAGCCGTTTGGGGTGGCTGGCTGGAGCACGCCGGGCCGCGCAAGGCCGGGGTGGTTTCGGCGCTGTGCTGGTGTGGTGGCCTGCTGATCTCGGCGTTCGGTATCTATACCCACCAGCTCTGGCTGATGTGGCTGGGCTCGGGTGTCATCGGCGGTATCGGCCTGGGTTTGGGCTATATCTCGCCGGTTTCGACCCTGATCAAGTGGTTCCCGGACAAGCGCGGCATGGCCACCGGTATGGCGATCATGGGCTTTGGCGGTGGCGCCATGGTCGGCGCGCCATTGGCGGCAGCGCTGATGAACCACTTTGCCAGCCCTGAAGGTGTAGGCGTCTGGCAGAGCTTCGTGGTGATGGCGGTAATCTACTTCGTGTTTATGATCGGCGGTGCCTTGGCCTATCGAGTGCCGCCGACCGGCTGGAAGCCCGAGGGCTGGACCGCTCCGCTGAAGAAAGCCAGCAACGCGATGATTACCCACCGCCACGTACATGTCAGTGTGGCGTGGAAAACGCCGCAGTTTGCCTTGATCTGGTTGGTACTGTGTCTGAACGTGTCGGCGGGTATCGGCATTCTGGGCATGGCCTCGCCGCTGTTGCAGGAAGTTTTTGCCGGTAAATTGCTGGGTAACGACTTGAGCTTCAGCGAACTCAGCAGCGCGCAACTGGCGCAGATTGCCGCAATCGCTGCCGGCTTTACCGGCCTTTTGAGCCTGTTCAATATCGGTGGGCGGTTTTTCTGGGCGTCGTTCTCCGACTACATCGGGCGCAAGAACACCTATTTCGCCTTCTTCGCCCTGGGTGTCGCGCTGTATGCGCTGGTGCCGAACATGGGCCACCTGGGCAACATCGCCCTGTTCGTGGCGGCGTTCTGCATCATCCTGTCGATGTACGGCGGCGGCTTCGCCACAGTGCCGGCGTATCTGGCCGACCTGTTCGGTACGCAGATGGTCGGTGCCATTCATGGTCGTCTGTTGACTGCCTGGGCGGCTGCCGGCGTGCTGGGGCCGGTGCTGATTACCTACCTGCGTGAGTACCAGCTGGCGCTGGGCGTGGAGCGTGCGGCGGTCTACGACATCACCCTGTACATCCTGGCCGGCCTGCTGGTGCTGGGGTTTGTCTGCAACGCGCTGGTGCGCCCGGTGGCCGACAAGTATTTCATGACTGACGCACAGTTGGCGGCGGAACAGGCGCTGAGCCATGACCAGGGCAACGGCAACGCCCGGGTACTGGAGTGGCACGCAGCGCCGGGCAGCCTGCCGCTGGTGGTCGCTGCCTGGCTGCTGGTGGGGATTCCACTGGCCTGGGGGATCTGGGTGACACTGCAAAAAACCGCAGTGCTGTTCAACTGACCCCTCTGTTCTGATCAGAAGTTGCAGAAAATCATCATGTGGCAGGTAAATCCCCTGCCACATGTCATCTTCGTTTCATGCCACGCGCTTCTAGGCCTATAATGATCGCCTTTTTCGCCCAATGATTTTGCGGAGCTGGTGATGGTCGAACGTAAGGCTTCCGTCGAGCGCAATACTCTGGAAACCCAGATCAAGGCCTCGATCAACCTGGATGGCAGCGGCAAGGCCCGATTTGATATCGGTGTGCCTTTCCTTGAACACATGCTCGACCAGATCGCCCGACATGGGCTGATCGATCTCGACATCGAGTGCAAGGGCGACTTGCATATCGACGATCACCATACCGTCGAAGATGTCGGTATCACTCTCGGCCAGGCTTTCAACCAGGCCATCGGCGACAAGAAGGGCATCCGCCGCTACGGCCATGCCTATGTGCCGCTGGATGAAGCCCTGTCGCGTGTGGTCATCGACTTCTCCGGCCGTCCCGGCCTGCAGATGCACGTGCCCTACACCCGCGCCTCGGTAGGCGGCTTCGATGTCGACCTGTTCCAGGAATTCTTCCAGGGCTTCGTCAACCACGCCAACGTCACCCTGCACATCGACAACCTGCGTGGGCACAACACCCACCACCAGATCGAAACGGTGTTCAAGGCGTTCGGCCGCGCGCTGCGCATGGCGATCGAGCTGGACGAGCGCATGGCCGGGCAGATGCCATCGACCAAGGGTTGCCTGTAATGCAGACAGTTGCCGTTATCGACTATGGCATGGGTAACCTGCACTCGGTGGCCAAGGCCCTGGAGCACGTCGGCGCCGGCAAGGTGCTGATCACCAGCGACGCTGCGGTAATCCGCGAGGCTGACCGCGTGGTGTTTCCGGGGGTCGGTGCGATTCGCGACTGCATGGCCGAAATTCGCCGCCTGGGCTTCGACAGCCTGGTGCGTGAAGTCAGCCAGGACCGTCCGTTCCTCGGCATTTGCGTCGGCATGCAGGCCTTGCTCGATCACAGCGAAGAGAACGACGGTGTCGACTGCATCGGCCTGTTCCCAGGCCAGGTGAAGTTCTTCGGCAAAGACCTGCACGAAGACGGCGAGCACCTGAAGGTGCCGCACATGGGCTGGAACGAAGTCACCCAGTCCATCGACCACCCGCTGTGGCACAACATTCCTGACCTGGCGCGCTTCTATTTCGTCCACAGCTACTACATCACCGCGGCCAAGGCCGTGCAGGTGGTGGGGCGCGGTCACTATGGCGTCGATTTCGCCGCCGCGCTGGCCGAAGGTTCGCGTTTTGCCGTGCAGTTCCATCCGGAGAAGAGCCATACCCATGGCCTGCAGCTGCTGCAGAACTTCGCCGCCTGGGACAGCCGCTGGTAATGAGCAAGTCCAGGACCAAGGCACCGATCCTCACCCTCGCCCCGGAACAGGAACGCGAGGCGCTGGATGTTCTCAAGCGCTTCCTCGAAGACCGTTTCGAGTTGCAGCTGGGGTCGTTCGAGGTCGCCGAGGTGCTGGATCTGTTTACCAAAGAGATTGCCCCGCACTACTACAACAGGGCGATTTTCGATGTGCAGAACCACCTCAAGGAACGGTTCGAAAGCATCGAAAGCGACCTGTGGGCGCTCGAGAAGAACTGACTTCCCGAGCATCACTGTTTACCGAATAGACAGGTTTTGCAGATGCTGATTATCCCCGCTATCGATCTCAAGGACGGTGCTTGCGTACGCCTGCGCCAAGGCCGCATGGAAGATTCCACGGTTTTCTCCGACGACCCGGTGAGCATGGCCGCCAAGTGGGTCGAAGGCGGCTGCCGCCGTCTGCATCTGGTTGACCTCAACGGCGCCTTCGAAGGCCAGCCGGTCAACGGCGAAGTGGTTACCGCCATTGCCAAGCGCTACCCGAACCTGCCGATCCAGATCGGCGGCGGCATCCGTTCGTTGGAAACCATCGAGCACTACGTCAAGGCTGGCGTCAGCTACGTGATCATCGGCACCAAGGCGGTCAAAGAGCCAGAGTTCGTTGCCGAAGCCTGCCGCGCGTTCCCGGGTAAAGTCATCGTCGGTCTTGACGCCAAAGACGGCTTCGTCGCCACCGACGGCTGGGCTGAAGTCAGCTCGGTGCAGGTCATTGACCTGGCCAAGCGTTTCGAAGCTGACGGCGTCTCGGCCATCGTCTACACCGACATCGCCAAAGACGGCATGATGCAAGGCTGCAACGTGCCTTTCACCGCCGCCCTGGCCGCGGCCACCAAGATCCCGGTCATCGCCTCCGGCGGTATCCACAACCTGGGTGACATCAAGGCCCTGCTCGACGCCAAGGCGCCAGGCATCATCGGTGCGATCACCGGCCGCGCCATCTACGAAGGCACCCTGGATGTCGCCGAGGCACAAGCCTTCTGCGACAGCTATAAAGGCTGAGGACTCCGACATGGCACTGGCCAAGCGCATCATCCCTTGCCTGGACGTGGACAACGGCCGGGTGGTCAAGGGCGTCAAGTTCGAGAACATCCGCGATGCCGGCGACCCGGTGGAAATCGCCCGGCGCTACGATGAACAGGGCGCTGACGAAATCACCTTCCTCGACATCACTGCCAGCGTCGATGGTCGCGATACCACCCTGCATACCGTCGAGCGCATGGCCAGCCAGGTGTTCATCCCGCTGACCGTGGGCGGTGGCGTGCGTACCGTGCAGGACATCCGCAACCTGCTCAATGCCGGTGCCGACAAGGTCTCGATCAACACTGCCGCAGTGTTCAACCCGGAGTTCGTTGGCGAGGCTGCCGCGCACTTCGGTTCGCAGTGCATCGTGGTTGCCATTGACGCCAAGAAGGTTTCCGGCCCGGGCGAAACCCCGCGCTGGGAAATCTTCACCCACGGCGGTCGCAAGCCGACCGGCCTGGACGCGGTGGAGTGGGCGAAGAAGATGGAAGGCCTGGGTGCCGGTGAGATCCTGCTGACCAGCATGGATCAGGACGGCATGAAGAACGGCTTTGACCTGGGCGTGACCCGGGCCATCAGCGATGCCCTGGGCATTCCGGTGATTGCTTCAGGTGGTGTGGGTAACCTGCAGCACCTGGCTGACGGGATTCTGGAAGGTCATGCCAGCGCGGTGCTGGCAGCGAGCATCTTCCACTTCGGTGAGTACACGGTACCGGAAGCCAAGGCCTTCATGGCCAAGCAAGGCATCGTCGTTCGCTGAACCCTTGTGGGAGCCGGCCTTGCCGGCGATGCTTTCAGCGCGGTGTCAGGTGCACCGTGTCGTCTGCATCGCCGGCAAGGCCGGCTCCCACAAATGCTTTCACCCCAGATTCTTGCCCAGCAGCGCGTGATACAGCTCGCTGTCGCCGAGAATCCCCACCACCGTATTACCTTCCTGCAGCACCAGCTTGTTACCGGTCTGGTAACGGATCTGCAGGGCCTCACGCATACCGATGCTGGCACTGACCAACGTTGGCTTGCGGCCCAGCCCTTCCACCGCTTCCCCCGGTGCCCAGTTCTGCAGGTCCATGCCTGTGGCGCCCTGGCGTGCACCCTTGATGGTGTTGCCTTCGGCCAGGTCCAGCCAAGAGTCGCCGCCTGGATCGATGCACACCGAGCCATTGATGCGCTTGCACTTGTCCAGGGTACGCATCAGGCTGCGGCCACACAGCACGTTGAGTGGGTTGGTATGGGCGACGAAGGTCCGTACATATTCGTCTGCCGGGTTGAGGACGATCTCTTCAGGCTTGCTGTACTGGATGATCTTGCCGTCTTTCATGATGGCGATCCGGCTGCCCAGCTTCAGCGCTTCGTCCAGGTCGTGGCTGACGAACACGATGGTCTTGCTCAGCTTGCGTTGCAGCTCCAGCAGCTCGTCCTGCAGGCCCTGACGGATCAGCGGGTCGAGGGCCGAGAAGGGTTCGTCCATCAGCAGGATGTCGGCGTCCATGGCCAGCGCACGGGCGAGGCCGACGCGCTGTTGCATACCGCCTGAGAGTTCATCGGGTTTCTTGTTACGCCATTGCGTCAGGCCGACCAGTTCGAGTTTCTCGTCGACCAGCTTGCGCCGCTCTTTCTCCGGACGCCCCTGCATTTCCAGGCCGAAGCTGATGTTCTCGCGCACCGTCAGCCAGGGCATCAGGGCGAATTTCTGGAACACCATGGCGATGCGCTTGGTGCGCATCATCTTCAGCTCTGCCGGGGTGCAATGGGCGATGTCGATATGCGAGCCTTCGTGCTCGACGAACAACTTGCCGCGGCTGACGGTATTGAGGCCGTTGATGCAGCGCAGCAGGCTCGACTTGCCCGAACCGGACAGGCCCATCAGCACGCAGATCTCGCCTTTGTTGATATCCAGGTTGGCCTTTTCCACGCCGACTACCAACCCGGTTTTTTTCAGGATCTGCTCCCGCGAAAGGCCTTGGTCTAGCAGGCTGAGGGCCTCACGCGGTCGGCTGGAGAAGATAACGTCTACATCTTCGAAGCGAATAATGCTCATGCTTCACTCCTCACCGGTGCGTCGGGTTGTTTGCAGATACGGTCGAGCATGATCGCCAGCAGGACGATCGCCAGACCCGCTTCGAAGCCCAGAGCGATATCGGCAGTGTTCAGTGCGTTGACAACAGGTTTGCCCAAGCCATCGGCACCCACCAGGGCAGCGATCACCACCATCGACAGCGACAACATGATGCATTGGGTGACGCCGGCGGCGATGCTCGGCATGGCATGCGGCAGTTCGATGCGTGACAGCAGTTGGCGGCGTGAGCAACCGAAGGCCTTGCCGGCATCGAGCAGCTCCTGGGGCACATCACAGATACCCAGGTAAGTCAGGCGGATCGGCGCGGCGATGGCAAACACCACCGTCGAGATCAGCCCGGGGACCACGCCCAGACCGAACAGGGTCAGGGTCGGGATCAGGTACACGAAGGTAGGTACCGTCTGCATCAGGTCGAGGACCGGGCGCATGGCGGTGTAGAACATCGGTTTGTGCGCAGCGAGGATGCCCAGCGGTACGCCGATAGCCACGCAGACCAGGGTGGCGAACAGCACCTGGGCCAGGGTCTCCATGGTCTCTTGCCAGTAACCGAGGTTGAGGATCAGCAGGAATGACAGCACGCAGAAGGTGGTCAGCGCCCATTTGCGCTGGATCAGGTGCGCGATCACTGCAATCAGGCCGATCAGGACGAAGGGATTGAACCAGGTCAGTGCCCCGGTTACACCGTGGATCATGTATTCCAGTGCCGCAGCGAAAGCATCGAAGTAGTTGGCGCCGTGTTGCGTCAACCATTCAACGAAGCCTGCGATGTACTGGCCCAGAGGGAGTTTTTCATCGATCAGCATGATAGCGAGCGTCCACCTGCAAAAAATTGAAGACAGCCTGCGGCGGGGCCAGCCCGCCGCAGGCAGTGCTTACTGCGTCAGTTTGGCCTTGGCCGCCTCCAGGCCCGGTTTGCCGTCAACGGTGGTAACCCCTGCCAGCCAGGTATCGAGTACCTGAGGGTTGTTTTTCAGCCAGGCCTTGGCGGCTGCGTCGGGTTTCATCTTGTCGTCCAGGACGTTGCCCATCAGGGTGCTTTCCATGTCCAGGGTGAAGGACAGGTTTTTCAGCAGCTGGCCGACGTTGCTGCATTCCTGCGCATAACCCTTGCGGGTATTGGTGAGCACGGTCGCTTTACCGTATTCGGGACCGAAGAAATCATCGCCGCCGTCGAGGTATTTCATCTTGAAACGGGTGTTCATCGGGTGCGGTTCCCAGCCCAGGAACACCACCGCAGTGTCGCGGCGCTGGGCGCGTTCAACCTGCGAAAGCATGCCTGCCTCGCTGGACTCGACCACCTTGAAACCGGCGTCCTTGAGGCCGAAGGCGTTCTTGTCGATCATGCTCTGGATGGTGCGGTTGCCGTCGTTGCCCGGCTCGATGCCGTAGATCTTGCCGTCCAGTTCCTTCTTGAACTTGGCAATGTCGGCGAAGTTTTTCAGGCCCTTGTCATACAGCGCCTGCGGTACGGCCAGGGTGTACTTGGCGTTCTCCAGGTTGGCCCGCACGGTTTCCACCGTACCGGCATCACGGTACTGCTTGATGTCGTTTTCCATGGTCGGCATCCAGTTGCCGAGGAACACATCCATATTCTTGCCGTCGGCCAGCGACTTGTAGGTCACTGGCACCGAAATCATGGTGGTCTTGGTTTTGTAGCCCAGCGATTGCAGCACCACACTGGTCACCGCGGTGGTCACGGTGATATCGGTCCAGCCGACATCGGAGAAGTTGACGGTATGACACTGCTCAGGCTCGGCGGCCTGGGCCAACAGCGGCACACTCAGTAGCGCGGTCAGCAATAGCGAGGGTGAACCTTTCATGCGATGGACTCCTGATGTTTTTTCTCGGATGTCCCACGGGACCGCCGTGCTTTATGGTTTGCATTCGGTCGGGCCTGACTATCGGGCGATAGCGGGACAGGTGCCGTGCAATCGAGTCGATACCGATCATCTAACAGCGAAAATCAAACGCCTACAGGGTGCGTCGTATCCAGTACAGACAGGGTCGCATCCAGTGTCGATGAGGTCGTTTACAGATTTATCCCACCCCGTAAACGCAGTTTTGCTGCTTCTGCACCGCAAAAAAACGGCGCAGAAACGGTCGTGACAGCTGGCGGCGTTGCTGGGCAAGAACGCGTCGGTTGTAGACGTCAGAAGTCCGCTCAAAAGCCTGATGATGCGCGAATTCGGCGGATTGCCGCCTATTTAGCGTAGCAGTTGCAACGCCCTTGGCCTGGCTTGGGGGTGGCTGCTCAATCAGGAGGTAGGTGGCATGGCCATCAGTGTGTTCGACCTGTTCAAGATTGGCGTCGGCCCGTCCAGCTCTCATACTGTCGGGCCCATGCGGGCCGCGGCGCTGTTCGTCCAGGGCCTGCGTGAACGTGGTGAGCTCGAGCAGGTGCGCCGCATCGAGGTGCGCTTGTACGGCTCGTTGTCGGCCACGGGGATCGGTCACGGCAGCGACAATGCGGTCATCATGGGCCTGATGGGCGAGTGGCCGGACGCTATCGACCCCTCGCAAATCGGCCCCCGCATCGCCGCACTGCGCGAAACAGACACCTTGCTGCTCGATGGCCGGCTGCACGTCGGCTTTGTCTGGGCGCGCGACATGCTGTTGCTCGACGAGAACCTGCCTTATCACCCCAACGCCATGACCCTGATCGCTGAAGGCGCGGCGGGCGAGCTGCATCGCGATACCTATTACTCGGTCGGCGGCGGCTTTGTGGTGGATGCGGCGCAGGCCGCCAGTGGTGTGCTGGACGCCGATAACACGGTGCTCCCCTACGATTTCAACAGCGCTGTGGAACTGCTGGAACTGTGCAAGAAAAACGACCTGCGCGTGTCGCAACTGATGCTGGAAAACGAGAAGGTCTGGCGTAGCGAAGCGGAGATTCGCGCCGGTCTGCTGAAGCTCTGGCAGGCCATGCAGGCCTGTGTCGAAAACGGTCTGAAGTACGAAGGGATTCTGCCCGGCGGGCTGAATGTGAAGCGCCGGGCGGCCAAGCTTTATCGCAGCCTGCAGGAACTGAACAAGCCCAATGTGATCGGCTCGACCTTGAGCGCCATGGAGTGGGTCAACCTCTACGCGCTGGCGGTGAATGAGGAAAACGCAGCCGGTGGGCGCATGGTCACGGCGCCGACCAATGGCGCGGCCGGGATCATTCCGGCGGTGCTGCACTACTACATGCGCTTCAGCGACGAGGTCAGCGAAGCCTGTGTGGTCGACTTCTTCCTGGCGGCGGCGGCGGTGGGTATTTTGTGCAAGAAAAACGCGTCGATCTCCGGTGCCGAAGTGGGCTGTCAGGGCGAGGTCGGTTCGGCTTGTGCGATGGCGGCGGCAGGGCTTGCCGAAGTGCTCGGAGCGACGCCGGCGCAGCTTGAAAATGCCGCAGAAATCGGTCTTGAGCATAACCTCGGGCTGACCTGCGACCCGGTCGGCGGGCTGGTTCAGGTGCCGTGCATCGAACGCAATGCCATTGCCGCGGTGAAGGCGATCAATGCCGCGCAGATGGCGCTGCGAGGCGATGGTGAGCACTTCATCTCGCTCGACCGGGTGATCCGCACCATGCGCGACACCGGCGCCGACATGCATGACAAATACAAGGAAACCTCGCGTGGTGGCTTGGCGGTCAACGCCATCGAATGTTGATCCAGCCTGCGCCGTTTCTGCCCATGCGTGCCACCTTTTAGCGCGCCGCTCGATATCCCTTCGATAAACAGCTGTCACCCCGGCCATTGGCGCCTGGGGTGACACTCGTTAATGTCGTTTCTGGGCATCCTTCCCACAAGTGCTACCGAATTGCTCAGGTCGCCTGTGCAGCGGCGCTAGGGCGCCTGTTTGCGTTTGCAGCGCGGCTTCGCAACAAAGGCCACTTAGACGCTGCGCGACGTCGTTTTTGGGTTTTATTGAATGCCCATTCAATTTCAGGCATGGCAATTGCGTTGTGATTGGCAAAGCCCCTGCATTCGAATCGGGGCCGTGACAAAAAAAGCCCGTGCCTGCCTGAGGCGCACCCTGCATTGTGTGAGGAGATACCGCGATGACGTCGTACAACTCCGGGACCCCAACCCAGAACCGCGCACCTCAATCCATCGGCTTCCTGCTGCTGGACAACTTCACTCTCATCTCCCTGGCTTCAGCAGTCGAACCGCTGCGCATGGCCAACCAGCTATCCGGCCGCGAGCTGTACCGCTGGAGTACCTTGAGCGTGGACGGTGGGCAGGTGTGGGCCAGCGACGGCTTGCAGATCACCCCGGATGCGGCGATGCACAAGGCACCGGCCATGGACACCGTGATTGTCTGCGGCGGTATTGGTATTCAGCGCACCGTGACCCGTGAGCACGTGACCTGGCTGCAGAGCCAGGCCCGCCAGTCGCGGCGTTTGGGTGCGGTATGCACCGGCAGCTGGGCACTGGCGTGCGCGGGTTTGCTCGACGGTTTTGATTGCAGTGTGCACTGGGAATGCCTGGCGGCAATGCAGGAAGCTTTCCCGCGGGTGAGCATGAGTACCCGGCTGTTCACCCTCGACCGTAACCGCTTCACCAGCTCCGGTGGTACCGCGCCGCTGGACATGATGCTGCACCTGATCAGCCGCGATCATGGTCGCGAGCTGTCGGCAGCGATCTCCGAGATGTTCGTCTACGAGCGCATTCGCAACGAGCAGGATCACCAGCGTGTGCCACTCAAGCACATGCTCGGCACCAACCAGCCGAAGCTGCAGGAAATCGTCGCGCTGATGGAAGCCAACCTGGAAGAGCCGATCGACCTGGATGAACTGGCCGTGTATGTCGCAGTGTCGCGGCGCCAGCTTGAGCGCCTGTTCCAGAAATACCTGCACTGCTCGCCGTCGCGCTACTACCTGAAGCTGCGCCTGATCCGTGCCCGGCAACTGCTCAAGCAGACGCCGATGTCGATCATCGAAGTGGCGTCGGTGTGCGGCTTTGTCTCCACGCCGCACTTCTCCAAGTGCTACCGCGAGTACTTCGGTATTCCGCCGCGTGATGAGCGCGTGGGTTCCAATACCGCGCAACAGGTGGCGATGATGCCGATTCCGCAGGCCTTGGTGCTGTCGCCGCTGGCCGGGCCGATGTCGGCGTTGAGCCAGGCGCGCAATGAATCGACGTTTGCCAGTGTACGCCTGTAACTGAAGGCCCTTCGGGCCTTATCGCCGGCAAGGCCGGCTCCCACAATCGATCAGAACATGTGGTCCCTGTGGGAGCCGGCCTTGCCGGCGATGGGGTCAGCCACGATTGCTGTTGAACTGCGCCAAGGCCGGCAAAAGCTGCTTTTCGATTGCCTGACGCACAGCGGGCAGGATGGTCGCATTGCCGGTGTACATCTGCTCAACCATGCCCTTCAGGGCTTTGGCCCGTGGTTCACTCAAACCCCGCACTGCGTACTCGCAGGCCTGTTCGGCGCTGGCGTCGGCCGGCATCTCGAAACCCAGGGCGCGCAACTGACCCAGCAGGTCGTCTTGATCAATCAAATCCGCATGCATCATGGTTGTTGTCCTTGTTTGCAGGTGTGATCGCCAGTCGATTCTGTGGGCACAGGTGCAGGGCGGCAAGGACAGAATGACGTAATGGCTGCTTTACCTAAGAACAGGTCGTTTTCGGGTAAATCGACAGGGAAGGGAGGCTGCACACTGAGGCCATGCACAGAAAAGGAAGGTTTGGTCACCGTCCGCTTTAGCCCCGGTTGCTTCACGGCTTTCCGGGGCTATTTTTTGTCTCAGTTTCGGTGGTGACTTCATCGCTGGCAACGCCAGCTCCCACAGTGTCCAACTACTGTGGGAGCTGGCGTTGCCAGCGATGAGGCCTTTAGCCTGGTAAGCCCATCACCCGGCCAACAAACTCGGCAGCAGGCAAATCAATCTGCTCATCGACTATGCCCTGCAAGCACTCCACCACCTCCGGCGCAAACGGCGACGAACGCGGGCCGGCCAGGTCCACATGCAGCAACATCTGCTCACTGGCCGCCAACGCCTCGGCAAAACCTTCACGGTGCAGGCTGTGATACAGGTGCAGGCGCTTGCGATCAAAACCGATCACCTGCGTCTGCACCCATACCTGAGTACCCAGCTTTACCTCATGCAGGTAGTTCAGGTGGCATTCCAGGGTAAACAGCGAGTTGCCGCTGGCGCTGCGGTTGTCGCTATCAAGGCCGATACGGTCCATGAAGGCATCGGTGGCGTAACTGAAGATCAGCAGATAGAAGGCATCGCGCAGATGCCCGTTGTAATCGACCCAGTCCGCCTGGACCGGGGTTTGGTAGGTGATCAGTGTCGGCATCCGAGGGCTCCGTTCAGTCGCTGAAGGCCATGCCATGCTTGGCCTTGGTAGTTTTTACTGCCTCCAGTACGGCCAGCAGGCAATCATCACGATAGCGTTCCAGCGCGCTGATGCTGCGTTCGCCCAACTGTTCACTGGTGCCTTCGACTACAGCGTCGATCAAGCCGTCAGTCAGCTCCGGCGCTGGCAGGTAGGTCCACGGCAGTTGTAGCGCCGGGCCGAACTGCGCCATGAAGTGGCGCATGCCGGCATCGCCACCGGCCAGGGTGTAGGTGAGGAAGGTGCCCATGAATGACCAGCGCATGCAGATCGCCTCACGCTACGGCATCAGCAACAAGAAGCTGGTGCAGGTGATCGGCGAGATGGAGCGCAACACCGAGCAACCGCTCAACACCCTGGTGCTGGCCGAGTCGGTGCAGGTTACCCGGCGTCAGCTGGAGCGCCTGTTCCGCCTGTACCTGCACGACACCCTCAGCGGCTTCTACCTGCGCTTGCGGCTGGACAAGGCGCGGCAACTGCTGCGCCAGACCGACATGAGCGTGCTGGAGGTGAGTATTGCCTGCGGTTTCGAATCAGCGTCGTACTTCACCCGCTGCTACCGGGGGTGTTTCGAGCGTTGTCCCCGGGAGGATCGCAAGGCTCGAACCGTAAACCTCAGCGGCGCTTGAGCAACACCGCGCAAGCGCTCTTGAAGGCTTCGTGCTGGTATTTGTTCAACGAAGCGGGCAGCTCGATGTTGTGCTTCTTGGCCTGAGCGCTGACGGTCTGTGGTGAAACCAGCTCCACTTCACAATTGTCCAGCAACTGCAGCACGCCTTCGATCTTGAAGGTGGTCGGGCCGCCGGCGAAATCACCTTTCTTGCTGCGCTTCTTGATTGCCAGGTGGCTGATGCCGTGTTCAGCGATGAACTGCCGGGCCTGGCTGGCGAAGGCTTTGACGTTGTCCGCCTGCTCATCGTCTTCCAGACCGATCTTTTTCGTCGCCAGGGCAACATGCACCGGGCTTGCGCCGTCCAGCGTGGCGACGGCGAGCAGCGCTTCGCTGCCTTTGATTTCAATTCCGCAGATTTTCATGCTGTTCTCAATCGGAGTTTTGCAGACCCAGGGACTGCAGGTATTCGGAGCGATCGTCGCTACGTTGGGCCAGGCAGGTATTCAGGGCCGCGTCGAAGGTCTTGCCCGGTTTTTCGTCGAAGGTTTCCACCTTGCAATCGGCATCGCGCAGTTGTTTCCACAAGGTTTCGGCGGCGTTCAAACGCTTGCTGACCTCACTGATCTTCGCGTCCTGCCCGGCATACTGTTCCTTGATGCGATCCAGCAGGTCGCTAAACGCGGCCTCGAGCTCACGTTCGGCGGTGGTGCGGCTGAACAGCGCGCAGTCGTAGTTCTGCTGGTCGGTCTCGACGTTGTCGCACGGCGTACTGTCTTCTTCACTGGCGTGGGCACCAAAGGCCAGGGCCGCCAGGACCAGCCATACCATCGTTCTCATGCAGTCATCCTCTCCAGGGAACATGGGTGCCGATTCTCGCTCAGCGCCATAACCTTGAACAGCGTTACTCGACATTTGTCATGAAGCCTCACGGGCGCCACGCCGGCTTGTGTCAGTCCCTGTCCGGCACCAGCAGGTTGTCAGGTTCGTCCGGGGCAGCAAGCACTGGAACTGTCATTTTTTCCGGCCTATGCTCCAGCACGTTCTGCACCTTTGTTCTGATTTTGGCGTAATCGGCTTTGAGCTGGAATCCGTTGGTCTGGACAAGATAGTTTTCAGCCATTCCAGGGCTGTTCAGCTTGTGGTTCAACCAGTCCTCACCTGACGGACATTCGATGTTCTCAAGTGTCAGATTGCGGGCAAACAGGTTGGTGGCACTTCGCACCACGAGGAGCTCAATCCACACGCCTTTTCGCTGTGCAGCATCGGTGGTTTTGCCGACGGCAGCCTGCAGTGCCAACCTGGCGCTTTCGTTCAGCGAATTGGTGAGCTGGTCGAAGGCGGTAAGCACCTCCTTCTTGAATGGCGGCACTGCCAGGGTGTTGCGCAGCAATTCGAGCAGTGTAAACGTCTTGTTTGGCAAGGGGAGGCTCTCAGTGGCCGTCGCAGTGCGCAGCCAGTGCATACGTGAAAGTCCGATGCCGTATTGGTGTCGCCATTCACCCACCGTGGCGTGTGGGGCTTTGTTTGAGGTCAACTGAGCCAACAGGCTGGACTGCAGGATGTCCTGCTTCTCGCCCGTTGGAAGGCGTGTGTCGATCAGTACGAGTTGCGCCCCATTGATGTAAATGTCGTAGGAACTGTGCATTCTGTTTTATCCTCAACGATCAATGCGTCGGCCGCGACGCGGCCGGCGCTGGTCCTCTTCAGAGCTCGATGTCGGCGAAGTAATCGTCTGCGCCTTTACCCAGGATTTCTTCAAGCCGATTGCGTTGCTTGGCGTAATGAGCCACGTTCAGCTCAAACTTCGCCGCCGCGCGATAGATATCTACCTGGGTTTTTTGAAACGTCCAGAACAGCACTTTTCTGGTCTTTACGGCTTTCTTGAAATCGATGCTCATCAAGATCATCGAAGGCGTGCCGCCACCCGTTTCGGTGCAGGGCAGCGTCTGGAAAGTTGCATAACTTTCGGAAGCGCTGTTGTTTTCCAGAAGACTAAGAGCTTTGCCATTTTCGTCTGTGGCGATCAGTGCTTTTTCTGCGATTGTGACGAACTCCTGGGCACCGCCGGCGGCTGCGCGAATGATGTCCAGTGCGACTTTTTCCATGGAAAACGAGGTGGCGGAAGGCGAATACTGTTGCCGGGCATAGTTGATCGTGTTCCAGCCCATCATCTTCAGTGCTTTGTAGTATTCGTCGGTCCAGCCGCGCAAATTGGTCTCTTTCTGGAATCGTTTATCCGCAATCTGTTGGGCCAATGAAACACAGTTCATGACGTCAGTTGCATTTTGTGGGGACAGGCGGTCGGTCATGCCTATGACCGCCTCACCGATGACTGCACCGTTTTCCTTGCCGGGTTCGATGATGTCGCCAGGCAACGAGGCGAACGAGCTGATCGCGGAGCGCGTGCGGCTCTGCGGTCGCAGGATGATTTCGGAAAAGTATTGATTTACTTCTGATTGGTACATGGTAATTCCTTGGGCTATCCGTTCGTTGTCGGAGGGTCAACGATGGCAGGCAGCTGACAGCCAATCGAGCAGGAGTGAGTTCCTCCAAGGGAAGCGTTTGAAAGCGTCTGCTAGTGAAGCCTTTGACGCTTTCGGTAAACCCTCTGTCGTTTTTGCATCTGGTTCACCTGTCGAGCAGGCATATGCTGGCCCCAAAGCGCCGGCAGACGATTCGGCGCAGGTAATGCCAATAAAGGGGACAGCCTGATGAGCCCAGCCGAATTACACGCCGACAGCATCGTTATCGACGGGCTGATCATTGCCAAATGGAACCGCGAGCTGTTCGAAGACATGCGCAAGGGCGGCCTGACCGCAGCCAACTGCACAGTGTCGGTCTGGGAAGGCTTCCAGGCCACGGTCAACAACATTGCCGCCAGCCAGAAACTGATTCGCGAGAACGCCGACCTGGTGATGCCGGTGCGTACCACCGCCGACATCCGCAAGGCCAAGGAACTGGGCAAGACCGGCATCCTCTTCGGCTTCCAGAACGCCCATGCCTATGAAGACCAGATCGGTTATGTCGAGGTGTTCAAGCAGCTCGGCGTCGGTATCGTGCAGATGTGCTACAACACCCAGAACCTGGTCGGTACCGGTTGCTACGAGCGCGACGGCGGCCTGTCGGGCTTCGGCCGCGAGATCGTCGCGGAAATGAACCGGGTCGGGGTCATGTGCGACCTGTCCCATGTCGGTTCCAAGACCTCCGAAGAAGTCATCCTCGAATCGAAAAAGCCGGTGTGCTACTCGCACTGCCTGCCTTCCGGGCTCAAGGAGCACCCGCGTAATAAGTCCGATGAAGAGCTGAAATTCATCGCCGACCATGGCGGCTTTGTCGGCGTGACCATGTTCGCCCCGTTCCTAGCCAAAGGCATCGACTCGACCATCGACGACTACGCCGAAGCCATTGAATACACCATGAACATCGTTGGCGAAGACGCCATCGGTATCGGCACCGACTTCACCCAGGGCCATGGCCAGGACTTCTTCGAGTACCTGACCCACGACAAGGGTTACGCCCGGCGCCTGACCAACTTCGGCAAGATCATCAACCCGCTGGGCATCCGCACCGTGGGCGAGTTCCCCAACCTCACTGAAACCTTGCTCAAGCGCGGGCACAGCGAGCGCGTGGTGCGCAAGATCATGGGTGAAAACTGGGTCAACGTCCTCAAAGACGTTTGGGGCGAATAAGCCGCCAGTAACCGTCTTCCGACCCCTGCCACCGGCGCAGGGGCAGCCAACCAAATTTTCTGGAGTTCAGTTTCCATGGCCAAGATCGCCCCGCAATTGCCTATCGAAGTCGACAGCGAGACCGGTGTCTGGACCAGCGATGCCCTGCCGATGCTGTACGTGCCGCGGCATTTCTTCGTTAACAACCACATGGGTATCGAGGAAGTGCTGGGCGCTGAAGCCTATGCCGAAATCCTCTACAAAGCCGGCTACAAGTCCGCCTGGCACTGGTGCGAGAAAGAAGCTGAATGCCACGGTCTGGAAGGCGTGGCGGTGTTCGAGCACTACATGAAGCGCCTGTCGCAACGCGGCTGGGGCCTGTTCAAGATCCAGGACATCGACCTGGAAAAAGGCACTGCCAGCGTCAAGCTTGAGCACTCGGCATTCGTCTATGTGTACGGCAAGGTCGGGCGCAAGGTCGACTACATGTTCACCGGCTGGTTCGCCGGGGCCATGGACCAGATCCTTGCCGCTCGCGGCAGTTCCATCCGTACGGTCGCCGAGCAGGTCTACGGCGGTTCGGAAGAAGGCCACGACGACGGCCTGTTCATCGTCAAGCCGCTGTAAGTCGAGGATCCCGCCATGGCTTTCGAAGCAATGTTCCAGCCGATCCAGATCGGCAAACTGACCATCCGCAACCGGGTCCTGAGCACTGCGCACGCCGAGGTCTACGCCACCGACGGCGGCATGACCACCGCGCGCTACATCAAATACTACGAAGAGAAGGCCAAGGGTGGCCTGGGCCTGGCGATCTGTGGCGGCTCCTCGGTGGTGGCCATCGACAGCCCGCAGGAATGGTGGGCCTCGGTGAACCTGTCGACCGACCGGATCATCCCGCACTTCCAGAACCTGGCCGACGCCATGCACAAGCACGGCGCCAAGATCATGATCCAGATTACCCACATGGGCCGCCGCTCGCGCTGGGACGGTTTCAACTGGCCAACCCTGATGTCGCCCTCGGGCATCCGTGAACCGGTACACCGCGCGACCTGCAAAACCATTGAGCCGGAGGAAATCTGGCGGGTGATCGGCAACTACGCGCAAGCCGCGCGTCGGGCCAAAGAAGGCGGCCTGGATGGCGTCGAGCTGTCGGCGGTGCATCAGCACATGATCGACCAGTTCTGGAGCCCGCGGGTCAACAAACGTACCGACGAATGGGGCGGAAGCTTCGAGGGGCGGATGAAGTTCGGCCTGGAAGTGCTCAAGGCCGTGCGTGCCGAAGTCGGCCCGGATTTCTGCGTCGGCATGCGTATCTGCGGTGACGAATTCCATCCTGATGGCCTCAGCCACGAGGACATGAAGGAAATCGCCAAGTACTACGACGCCACCGGCATGCTCGACTTCTTCGGGGTGATCGGTTCGGGTTGCGATACCCACAACACCCTGGCCAACGTTATCCCCAACATGAGTTATCCACCGGAGCCGTTCCTGCACCTGGCGGCCGGGATCAAGGAAGTGGTCAAGGTTCCGGTGCTGCATGCGCAGAACATCAAGGACCCGAACCAGGCCACGCGCATCCTTGAAGGCGGCTATGTCGACATGGTCGGCATGACCCGTGCGCACATCGCCGACCCGCACCTGATCGCCAAGATCAAGATGGGCCAGGTCGACCAGATCAAACAGTGCGTCGGTGCCAACTACTGCATCGACCGTCAGTATCAGGGCCTGGATGTGCTGTGCATCCAGAACGCCGCGACCTCCCGTGAATACATGGGGGTGCCGCACATCATCGAAAAAACCACCGGGCCCAAACGCAAGGTGGTGGTGGTTGGCGCCGGCCCTGCCGGGATGGAAGCGGCGCGGGTATCGGCCGAGCGTGGTCACGACGTGACTCTGTTCGAGAAAAAGGACGCCATTGGCGGGCAGATCAGCATCGCCGCCAAGGCCCCGCAACGCGATCAGATCGCCGGTATTACCCGCTGGTACCAGCTGGAGCTGGCGCGCCTGAAGGTCGACCTGCGCCTGGGCACCGCCGCGGATATCGACACCATCAAGGACCTGCGTCCGGACGTGATCGTGCTGGCGGTGGGCGGTCATCCGTTCCTCGAGCAGAACGAGCACTGGGGCGCTGCTGAAGGCCTGGTGGTCAGCAGCTGGGATGTGCTCGACGGCAAGGTGGCGCCGGGCAAGAACGTGCTGGTCTACGACACCATTTGCGAGTTCACCGGGATGTCGGTGGCCGATTACCTCGCCGACAAAGGCAGCCAGGTCGAGATCGTCACCGACGACATCAAGCCGGGCGTGGCCATTGGTGGTACGTCGTTCCCGACCTACTACCGCAGCATGTACCCCAAGGAAGTGATCATGACTGGCGACCTGGCGCTGGAAAAGGTCTACCGCGAGGGCGACAAGCTGGTGGCGGTGCTGGAGAACGAATACACCGGCGCCAAAGAGGAGCGGGTGGTCGACCAGGTGGTGATCGAGAACGGCGTGCGGCCGGACGAAGCGCTCTACTACGGGCTCAAGGAAGGTTCGCGCAACAAGGGCCAGATCGATGTCGAGGCGCTGTTCGCGATCCAGCCGCAGCCGATCCTCAGTCAATCGGGCGAAGGCTACTTGCTGTATCGCATCGGTGACTGCGTGGCTCAGCGCAACACCCATGCGGCGATCTACGACGCCTTGCGCCTGTGCAAGGATTTCTGATCGCACAAGGTTTGCTACTTCCCCTGTGGGAGCCGGCATTGCCGGCGATGGGATCAGCGCAATACCCGTTGTTGCGCGGTGTTTGCATCGCTGGCAACGCCAGCTCCCACAGTGATCCCCTGGCAAGGCACTGAGGTGCCTTTTGGGAGCTTCCCATGTTGAACACCCTGATCCCCATCCTCCTGTTCGCCGCCCTGGGCCTCGCCGTCCTCGGCGCGCTGCGACGTGTGCGGATGTGGCGCCAAGGCCGGCCGTCCAAGGTCGACCTGCTCGGCGGCCTGCTGGCCATGCCGCGGCGCTATATGGTCGACCTGCACCACGTGGTCGCCCGTGACAAATACATGGCCAACACCCACGTCGCCACCGCCGGTGGCTTTGTGCTGGCTGCGGTGCTGGCGATCCTGGTGCATGGCTTTGGCCTGCACAACAAGATCCTTGGTTATGCCTTGCTGCTGGCCACGGTGCTGATGTTTGCCGGTGCACTGTTCGTCTACAAACGCCGGCTCAACCCGCCTTCGCGCCTGTCGAAAGGGCCGTGGATGCGCCTGCCGAAAAGCCTGCTGGTGTTCGCCGCCAGCTTCTTCATTGCCACCTTGCCGGTGGCCGGCATCCTTCCCGAAGGCTTTGGCGGTTGGCTGCTGGTGGCCTTGCTCGGCCTTGGCGTGCTCTGGGGTGTGTCCGAGCTGTTCTTCGGCATGACCTGGGGCGGGCCGATGAAGCACGCCTTTGCCGGGGCCCTGCACCTGGCCTGGCACCGTCGCGCTGAGCGCTTCGGTGGTGGCCGTTCCACCGGCCTCAAACCGCTGGACCTGGAAGATCCGCAGGCATTGCTGGGCGTCGAGAAACCCAAGGATTTCACCTGGAACCAGTTACTCGGCTTCGACGCCTGCGTGCAATGCGGCAAGTGCGAAGCCGCGTGCCCGGCCTTTGCTGCCGGACAGCCGCTGAACCCGAAAAAACTCATCCAGGACATGGTCGTCGGCCTGGCCGGCGGTACCGATGCCAAGTTCGCCGGCAGCCCGTACCCCGGCAAGCCAATCGGCGAGCACGGCGGCAACCCGCACCAGCCGATCGTCAACGGCCTGGTCGATGCCGAAACCCTGTGGTCGTGCACCACCTGCCGCGCCTGCGTGGAGGAGTGCCCGATGATGATCGAGCACGTCGATGCCATCGTCGACATGCGTCGGCACCTGACCCTGGAAAAGGGCGCCACGCCAAACAAGGGCGCCGAGGTGCTGGATAACCTGATCGCCACCGACAACCCTGGCGGCTTCGCCCCGGGTGGACGGATGAACTGGGCCGCGGACCTCAGCCTGAACCTGCTCAGCGATACCAAGAGCACAGACGTGCTGTTCTGGGTCGGCGACGGCGCCTTCGACATGCGCAACCAGCGCACCTTGCGCGCCTTCGTCAAAGTGCTGAAAGCGGCTCAGGTGGACTTTGCCGTGCTTGGTCTTGAAGAGCGCGACAGTGGTGATGTGGCCCGGCGCCTGGGTGATGAAGCGACCTTCCAGCAACTGGCCAAACGCAATATCCAGACCATGGCCAAGTACAGCTTCAAGCGCATCGTCACCTGCGATCCGCACAGCTTCCATGTGCTCAAGAACGAATATGGCGCCTTTGGCGGCGAGTATCGGGTGCAACACCACAGCACCTACATTGCCGAGCTGATCGGCGCCGGTGCGCTGAATCTTGGGCAGCACAAGGGCGGCAGCGTCACCTATCACGACCCGTGCTACCTGGGCCGTTACAACGGTGAGTACGAGGCACCGCGTGAAGTACTGCGGGCCCTGGGCATCGAAGTGAAGGAAATGCAGCGCTCGGGCTTCCGCTCGCGTTGCTGTGGCGGCGGCGGCGGTGCGCCGATCACCGATATTCCCGGCAAGCAGCGGATTCCCGACATGCGCATGGAGGATATCCGTGAGACCGCCGCCGAGCTGGTGGCCGTGGGTTGTCCACAGTGCACGGCAATGCTCGAAGGGGTGGTCGAACCGCGCCCATTGATCAAGGACCTGGCAGAGCTGGTCGCCGATGCCCTGCTTGAAGAGCAGGCCCCGGCGAGTAAACCTGCCCCGGCAAAGCGTGAACCTGCGGAGGTGCACTGATGAGCGACATTATTCGCCGTGATCCGCGCGCCGAGTGGATTGCCCGCAACCGCCTGCACCCGCTGCACGCAGCTATGCAACAGGGCCAGCAGCACAGCTGGATGGGCCCCAACGGGGTCATCCGCAAGAACCCCCATGGCGTCGGCTTTATCGGCCCCAACGGCATCAAACGCATCGACCGCAGTGGCGCCCAACAAGGCACCAGCAACAAGCGCAGTGCGGCAGCGGTGGTGGAGTTGCCGCTGCATCAAGTGCTGCAACCGGCGTTTTACATCGCCGTGGTCCCGGACATGGTCGGTGGCCGCCTGGGCAGCCACGATCGCGACCTGCTTGGCCTCGCCCATAGCCTGGCCGGCAGTGATGGCGCGGTGTTGGCCGTGGTGTTTGGCGAGCACAAGGAAAACAACTTTTCCACAGCCGGTGTTGATCGCTTGCTGATCATCGAGGGGGATGAATTCGACGGTTATGCACCGGAGCAACTGGTGCAGGGCCTGCGTGCTGTGGATAACCAGTTCAACCCGCGCCACTGGTTGCTGCCCGACAGCCGTACCGGTGGCGGCGAACTGGGCCGGCGTTTTGCCGCGGCGATCAATGAACGCCCGGCTACGCGGGTCTGGCAGGTCAAGGACGGGCAATGCAGCGGTCGTGCCGGTGCTGGCCAGCAGGACCTGATACGTGGCTTGCCGCGCTTGATTCTGGCGGCGGCCGAATGCGCCGAGCCAGTCAGTGAAACGCGTCACGAAGCCTTGCCAGAGCAGTTATCCACAAGCGTGGCGCGCAGTCTGCCACGTATCGAAGACCTCGGCCCGGTGGCTGTCGACCCGGCCGCGATTGCCATGGCCGAAGCCGAGTTCATTGTGTCCGGCGGCAACGGGGTCAAGGACTGGGAGCTGTTCCACCGCGCCACCGTGGCCCTCGGCGCCACCGAGGGCGCGTCGCGGGTGGCGGTGGATGACGGCTTCATGCCGCGCAATCGACAAGTCGGGGCCACCGGCACCTGGGTGACCGCACGGGTCTATGTGGCTGTGGGTATCTCCGGGGCGATCCAGCACCTGCAGGGCATTGGCGCCTGCGACAAGGTGGTGGCAATCAACATGGACCCTGGCTGCGACATGATCAAACGTGCCGATCTGTCGGTCATCGGCGACAGTGCGGCGATCCTCCAGGCGCTGATCGAGGCTGTGGAAAACTATCGCAACGACGCCAAGCGCGACGCGGCATAAGGGCAGGGGACAACTATGAACACCAAGGTCATCAGTCTGGTTTCGATCGGTGCTCATCCCAGCTCCGGCCGCACCCGGCGCGCCGAGCAGGACGCACGGGCGGTGGAGCTGGGCCTGCAGCTGGCTGGGGATAACTTGCAGGTGCTGCATGCTGGCGATCCTCGGGAGCCGGCTTTGCGTGCCTATCTGGGCATGGGCCTGGAGCAACTGGATGTACTTGAGCAACCGTCGGGCGCCGATGCCCTCGGGGTACTCGGCGATTACCTGCGCGATGCCGGTGCCCAGCTGGTACTGACCGGGAGCCAGGCGGAAACCGGTGAAGGCTCAGGCATGCTGCCGTTCCTGCTGGCCGAACGCCTGGGCTGGCCGCTGGTGGTGGGGCTGGCCGAAGTGGAATCTATCCACAATGGCGTGGCCCAGGTGCTGCAGGCGCTGCCACGCGGCCAACGGCGCCGGCTCAAGGTGCGCCTGCCGCTGCTGGCAACGGTGGATAACGCCGCGCCCAAGCCACGCCAAAGCGCTTTTGGCCCGGCCCGGCGTGGTGTGTTGGCCGCCCGCCAGGTACAGATTGTCGAAGACGAGTTATTCACAAGCGCCGAACTGCAGCCGGCCAAGCCGCGGCCTAAGCGCTTGAAGGTAATCAAGGCCAAGAGCGGTGCCGATCGCATGAAAGCGGCCACGGCCAAGGCCAGTGGTGGCGGTGGACAGGTGCTCAAGGATGTCAGCTCGCAAGCCGGTGCCGAGGCCATCCTCAAACTGCTGGTGGAAGAGGGTGTGCTGCGCTGAGCAGTTGCTCACAAAGTCTGTTGGCCGATCTGTGGATAAAGTGTTTGTGTATGGCTGCAAGGCACGCATGGCGTGCCTTTCGGCGTTGTGGTCAAAAAATGATCAGGCTAAGTGGCGGATTTTTCGGGCTTTTCTCTCACCGCCTTGGTTGATATTGCCCACAATCGCTGTTGGCGGGTCTGTGGATAATATGTTTGCCCATGGCTGAGAGCCCCGTGTGGCAAGGGTTTCACGATGTTGATCAAAAAACACCCAATTCGCCTGTTTGCCTTAGCCAATGCCGTGCATCTGGGCCATTTGAGGCGTTATCCACAACGGTTTTCCACGCTTGGGACTTTTGCACACAAAGTCTGTTGGCGTCTCTGTGGATAAGGTGTTCGCCTTCTGCTGTGAGCCTTGTATTTAAAGGCTTGTAGAGATTTGATCAAATATTGATCAATATTTTTTGCAGGGAAAAACAAGGACTTGCCCACATTAGCTGTGGGCTGTCCTGTGGATAAAGTGTTTGCTGTGTGCAGGGGCCCAGTGGGGCCGGGGCGTTGCGGTGGCTGGTCAAAATTCGTACAGATAGTGTTTGCCCCATCGCCGGCAAGGCCGGCTCCCACAGGTTCCATATGTTCTTGGTCCCTGTGGGAGCTGGCTTTGCCGGCGATGGGCCGCAAGGCGGCCCCGCTTTACTGCGCAGCCACACCCTTGAGATAAGGCGCAGGCGCCGCCCCCAGGTTGTTCAACATACGCTCGCTGTACCAGTCAACGAAGTTCACCACCCCGAATTCATAGGTCTTGGAATACGGCCCAGGCTGGTACGCCGTGGAGTTGATCCCGCGCTGGTTCTCTTCGGCCAGACGCCGGTCCTGGTCGTTGGTGGCGTCCCACACCTGGCGCATGCGTTGTGGGTCGTAGTCCACGCCTTCGACCGCATCTTTGTGCACCAGCCACTTGGTGGTGACCATGGTTTCCTGGGCACTGATCGGCCACACGGTGAAGACGATCATGTGATCGCCCATGCAGTGGTTCCACGAGTGCGGCAGGTGCAGGATGCGCATCGAACCGAGGTCCGGGTTCTTGATCCGGCCCATCAGCTTCTGGCAGCCCTGCTTGCCGTCCAGGGTCATCGACACCGTGCCCTTGAGCAGCGGCATGCGCACGATGCGGTTGCGCAGGCCGAAGCTGGCGTGGGCGTACGGAATCTTTTCGGCGTCCCAGGCCGCAGCCGAGGCGGCGACGTGATCCTTGAAGGCCTGGTCGGCACGCGGGTCGGTGACGTCGTCCCATTCCAGCAGGGTTTTCAGCAGTTCCGGGTGCGAACCACTGCAGTGGTAGCACTCGCGGTTGTTTTCCAGCACCAGTTTCCAGTTGGCCTTTTCCATCAAGGTGGTTTGCACCGCCACCTTGGTGTTTTCCATGTCATAGGGCTCCATGTAGTGAGCCAGGGTGGCAAGAAAGTCGTCGATCGCCGGTGGATTCTCGGCCAGGCTGATGAAGATGTAGCCGCCAGCGGTCTTGACGTTGACCGGTTTGAGCCCGTACTGCTTCATGTCGAAATCGGCGCCCATCTCGGTGCCGGCGAACAGCAGGCGGCCATCGAGCTCGTAGGTCCACTGGTGGTAATGGCAGACCAGTTTCGCCACCTTGCCCTTGTCGCTGGTGCACAGCCGCGAACCACGGTGACGACAGACGTTATGGAAGGCATGCACCTGGCCTTCAGCACCGCGCACCACGAGGATCGGGTTCTTGCCGATCTGCAGGGTGAGGAAGTTGCCCTTGGCCGGGATTTCACAGGTCATCCCGGCGATCAGCCATTCCTTCTGGAAAATTTCTTCCATATCGATCTGGAACAGGCGTTCGTCGCAATAGAACGGCTGTGGCAGCGAGAAGGTGCGCTCGCGGCTCTGCAGCATCTCGGCAGTCGCCTTGCGCGCAGGTTCCAGTGGATCGCCCAGACTCAAAGTTGCGGTGACGTCCATCGTTCAGGTCCTCATGGCCGGTGTTTGTGGCCGGTGAAAGTGGCTAATCATTGTTATGGCGACGCAAGGCTGAATAACAGCAGGATCATTTGCGATGGAGTGTGCGTTCGAAGCCGCCGCGATCCATATCCATGGACGACATGATCAGATCCGTTTCCGACGCGCCAGCCCTTGTCGCAGGGGGCTGGTCGCGATAAGCACGCCGATGTCGCGGATAGGAATGTGTCCGCCGTGCAGCTTGAGCAGAATCGCAAGCATCAGGCCGCAGTCGGCCGTGGAGACGAGCATGTCCAATTTCCTCAATCCGGTCAGCACCCAGACCTGGGCCAACGGCCGCCACATCGTCCGTTGCGTCAAGGTGATCCAGGAAACCTGGGATGTGCGCACCTTCTGTTTCATGGCCGACCAGCCGATCATGTTCTTCTTCAAGCCCGGGCAGTTCGTCACCCTGGAGCTGGAGATCGACGGCGAGCCGATCATGCGCTCGTACACCATCTCCAGCTCGCCTTCGGTGCCTTACAGCTTCTCGGTGACGATCAAGCGGGTGCCGGGCGGCAAGGTCTCCAACTGGCTGCACGACACCCTGCACGAAGGCCAGGAGCTGGCGGTGCACGGGCCGGTCGGGCTGTTCAACGCCATCGACTTCCCCAGCCCCAAGGTGCTGTACCTCAGTGGCGGCGTCGGCATCACCCCGGTGATGTCCATGGCCCGCTGGTTCTACGACACCAATGGCAATGTCGACATGGTGTTTGTGCACAGCGCGCGCTCGCCGAAAGACATCATCTATCACCGCGAGCTGGAGCACATGGCGTCGCGGATCGACAACTTCAGCCTGCACATCATTTGTGAGAAGCACGGCCTGGGCGAGCCCTGGGCGGGCTATCGCGGCTACCTGAACCAGAAGCTGATGGAGCTGATTGCCCCGGACTACATGGAACGGGAAATCTTCTGCTGCGGCCCGACCCCGTACATGCATGCGGTCAAGCGTCTGCTTGAAGGCAGCGGCTATGACATGACCCGTTACCATGAGGAGTCGTTCGGCGCGACCCCGGCCGAGGTCAAGGCCGATGCCGTCGAGCTCGCCGAGCAAGCGGCCGACGCACCGGAAGTGGACAATGCCGATCTGCATCAGGTGGAGTTCACCGCTGCCGGCAAGAGTATTCGGGTGGCGCCGGGTGAGACCGTGCATGCCGCGGCGGCCAAGCTTGGCCTGATGATTCCCAAGGCCTGCGGCATGGGCATCTGCGGCACCTGCAAGGTGCTCAAGCTGGGCGGCGAGGTGGAGATGGAGCACAACGGCGGCATCACCGATGATGACGTCGCCGAAGGCTATATCCTGTCGTGCTGCAGCGTGCCCAAGGGCGACGTGCGGATCGAGTACTGATCAGACGCTGAAGCGTGCCACCAGCCCGTTCAGGTCAACCGCCAGGCGCGACAGCTCGGCACTGGCCGCAGTGGTCTGGTGGGCACCGGTGGCCGATTGCACCGACAGGTCGTTGATGTTGACCAGGTTGCGGTCAACTTCGCGGGCCACCTGAGCCTGCTCTTCGGCGGCGCTGGCGATCACCAGGTTGCGCTCGTTGATCTCGGCGACCGCGCCGGTGATGGTGTCCAGCGCCAGGCCTGCACCGCGAGCGATGTTCAGCGTCGACTCGGCACGTTCGGTGCTGTTGCGCATGGAGTTGACCGCCTGCTCGGTACCGCCCTGGATACTGCCGATCATCCGCTCGATTTCACTGGTCGACTGCTGGGTGCGGTGGGCCAGGGCGCGGACTTCATCGGCGACCACGGCAAAGCCACGGCCGGCCTCACCGGCACGCGCGGCCTCGATGGCGGCGTTGAGTGCCAGCAGGTTGGTCTGGTCGGCCAGGCCGCGAATCACATCCAGGACCTTGCCGATATCCCGCGATTCTTCCGCCAGGTTGCCGATCAGTTCGGCGGTGCCCTGCACATCGACACTCATGCGTTCGATGGCGCTGACGGTTTCCAGCACCAGATCACGGCCGTCGCCTGCCGAACGGGTGGCTTCCTTCGATGCTTCGGAGGTGCTCACGGCGTTGCGCGCCACTTCTTCAACTGCGCTGGTCATCTCGGTGACAGCGGTGGCGGCCTGCTCGATCTCGTTGTTCTGCTGTTGCAGGCCACGGGCGCTTTCGTCGGTGACGCTGTTCAATTCTTCGGCAGCCGAGGCCAGCTGCGTGGCGGAGCCGGCAATCAGCTGCAGGGTGTCGCGCAGTTTGTTCTGCATCTTGGCCATGGCCCGCAGTAGCCGTGCGGCTTCGTCGTGGCCCTCGGTCTCGATGGTACGGGTGAGGTCGCCTTCGGCGATGCGCTCGGCCGCCTGCAGGGCCTCGTCGATCGGCTTGACGATGCTGCGGGTCAGCAGCAGGGCACAGATCAGGGTCAGCACCGTGGCGGCCAACAGCAGGCTGATGACCAGGCTGATGGCGTTGGAATACTGATCGGCAGCGGTCTGGTTGATGGTACGGGTCTGCTCGGTGTTGATGCTGACCAGTTGATCCATGACGCTGTTGATCTGCTCGGAGCTGTTGAGCATGTCGCGGTTGATCAGGGTGCGCAGGGTTTCCAGATCGTTGCTCTGCGAAGCCTGGTGCATGCGGCTTTCCAGCTGGCGGTAGTCGCTGAGCAGTTGCACATACTGGTTGTAGGCGGAACGCTCCTGCGGACTGCTGATCAGCGGTTCATAAGCTCGGCGCGCTTCATCGATCTGCTGGTTGCGCTGGCCGATCAGCTTGAGGGTGTTTTGCAGGGTGTCGGCTTCGCGGTTGAGCAGCAGGCGATAGGACAAGGTGCGCAGGCGCAGGGTCAGCTGGGTGAGCTGATCGAGGTTGGTGATGCTCGGCACCGAGGACTGCTCGATGAATTCGCCGGCCTGGCGAATTTTGCTCATCTGGTTCAGGGCGAACAGACCCAGGCCCAGCATCAGCGCGCCGATCAAGGCGAACCCCAGCAGCGCGCGCGGGGCGATATTCATATTACGTAGGGACATGGTGGTCTTCCGGAGGGGGAAAAGGCGCGCCATACCGGCGCCGGATTCAGGATTGCCTTCCCTATCGGACAACCTTTGGCAGACTTGAGGGGCGGAAGGTGAAACTGTGAAATAGCGATCGGTTTTCCTGACGGGCGGGCATCTGCAGCGGGAACCGGACCGTGATCGGTGGGTCAATCTGCACCAGGCCGAAGCGTCTAACCCGATATCCCTGGCGACCACGCGGACTTTTCTTTATCGTGTGCGCCCCCTGAAAATCCCGAGAAGGCAATCATGTTGGAAACTTCCCTCAGTCAATTGGAACAACTTGTCAGCGACCTGGTACAGAAGAATCAGGAACTGACCGAACGCAACGAGCAGATCGCTGCTGAACTGGCCCAGGCCAAAGATGAAAACGAAAGCCTGCAACTGGCGCTGATGGAACAGGAAGAAAAACAGGGCGCCACCGCCGCGCGCATCCAGGCCCTGGTCGAGCGCGCCAGCGTTGGTACCGTTAACGCATGAGAACTTCAGCACAGCCGATCAATGTCGTGTCGATCCTCGGCAGTGACTATTCGATCAAGGCCCCCGAAGGCCAGGAACAGGCCCTGGCGCAGGCCGTGCAGATGCTCAACGCGTCGCTGGCCGAGACCAAGCGTAAATACCCGACCCTGATTGGTGACAAGCTGCTGGTTCTGGCAGCCCTGAACCTGTGCTCGCAGCAGATCGAACTGCAACAGCAGCACCAGCAGGCCCTCGACCGTTACCAAGAGCAAGTCAGCGCCACGGTCGATGTCATTGCCCGGACCATCGGCAACAGCTGATCGGCTCCCGCTACACCGTTCCACTTCTTTTGCTTGCTCACTGCCCTTTCGGCAGTGGGCGGCATTGTCGTGGGTCAATGGAATAATTGTATTTTCGTCTGTATACAATTGGCCTGGCTATTGCAGCACAAGGCTTATTTACTCAGGGGAAGGTTCATGCAGTTCTGGCGGCGCAGTATCCAGTGGCAATTGATTGCAAGCATGGGCGCAGCCCTGTTGGTGAGCATTCTTATCGTGGTCGGAATCTACTCGGTGGCGGTCAATCGCCTGACCGAGCGTTACCTGGTCGACACGGCGTTGCCGGCCAGCATTGAGGCGATTCGTAACGACATCGAGCGGATGTTGAGCCGTCCGCTCACCGCCGCCGCCGATATTGCCAACAACACGCTGCTGCGCGACTGGCTGGCGGCGGGCGAAGACAGTGCCCAGGCGCCGCAATTTATCGAGTACCTCGAGGCGCTGCGGCAGAAAAACCAGGCCTTCACGGCGTTGTTCGCAGCCACTGAAACCAACCATTACTACAACGAGAAAGGCCTTGATCGTACGTTGAGCCGCAGCAATCCGGCCGACAAATGGTTCTTTGGCTTCATCGACAGCGGCAATCCGCGCCTGCTCAACATCGACACCGATGGCAGTACCGGTGAACTGGCACTGTTCATCGACTACCGGGTGGAAAAGGCCGGAAAACTGGTCGGCATTGCCGGGCTCGGCCTGCGCATGACCGAACTGTCGGAATTGATCCACAACTTCAGTTTCGGTGAGCGCGGCCGGGTGTTTCTGGTGCGCGGCGATGGCCTGATCCAGGTTCATCCGGAGCAGCAATTGAGTGGCAAAACCAAGCTTGCCGAGCAGATCGGTGAGTCGGCCGCCCAGGCTGTCTTGAACCGAACCGAAGGCTTGCACAGCAGCCGCTTCGAGCGTGACGGCGAGGACTACCTGGCCCTGAGCCTGCCGCTGCGCGACCTGAACTGGACTCTGGTCGCTGAAGTACCGGAAGCGCAAATCTATGCCCCGGTGCGCGAGACGGTGTGGTTGACCAGCCTGATTGGTGCCGGCGTGGCGCTGGTGTCGCTGCTGCTGGTGGTGTTGCTGGCCCGTGGCATTGTCCGGCCGATCCGCCGGGTCACCGGGGCGCTCATGGCGATTGGTAATGGTGGCGGTGACCTGACCCAGCGCCTGGATGCGACGCGTGCGGATGAACTGGGCGACCTGGCTCGCGGGTTCAACCGCTTTCTCGACAGCCAGCGCGACCTCATCGGCGAGGTCTTGCACACCAGCGAACGCTTGCACCGTTCGGTCGAACTGGTGACCCAGGTTGTGGAGAACACCGCAGACCGCTCGGGGCGTCAGCAGGAAATGACCGAAATGGTTGCCACGGCAGTGCATGAAATGGGCCTGACCGTACAGGACATTGCGCAGAACGCCGGCAATGCCGCACAGGCGTCGGAAACCGCGCGTACTGAAGCGCTTGCCGCCCGTGAAGTGGTGCGCCGCTCGATTGCCCACATCGAGGGCATGTCCGGTGAAATAGGCCAGGCGGCCCATGCAGTGGGTGAGCTGGCCAGTGAAGTGGCGTCAATCGACGAGGTGCTGGCGGTCATCCGCAGCATCTCCGAACAGACCAACCTGCTGGCGCTCAACGCCGCCATCGAAGCGGCGCGTGCCGGGGAGATGGGCCGCGGCTTTGCCGTGGTCGCCGACGAAGTGCGCACCCTGGCCCGGCGCACCCAGGTGTCCACCGACGAAGTGCAGCAGATGATCCTGCGCCTGAAGCACGGCGCCGGCAGCGCTGTGACATCGATGCAGGCCGGGCAGGCGGCAACCGGCACCGGTGTGCAATCCAGCCAGCAGACCGGCGCCTCACTGAGCACCATTACCGATCAGGTCGAACACATCAGCGACATGAACCATCAGGTGGCCACGGCTACCGAGGAGCAGTCGGCGGTGACCGAGGAGATCAATCGTACCGTTCAGGGGATTTCCGATCTGGCTCGGGAGACGGCATCCGAAGTGCAGGAATGTCGTGAGGAGTGTCAGGCGTTGCGCGGGTTGGCCGATGATCTGGCGCGGCAGATGGGTGGGTTCAGGCTGTAGGTCTGTGTGAAATTCATCGCCGGCAAGGCCGGCTCCCACAAGGGCCGGTGTATGCAGTTCCTGTGGGAGCCGGCCTTTGCCGGCGATGGCGCTGTCAGGCGCCCATGGCCTCACGGATGTCCGCCGCCAGCTCACGCACCCGCGCCTCGTCGGTGTCCCACGAGCACATGAACCGTGCGCCACCGCTGCCAATAAAGGTGTAGAAGCGCCAGCCCTTGTTGCGCAAGGCTTCCAGCGCCGGTTCCGACATCTGCAGGAACACCCCGTTGGCTTCCACCGGGAACATCAGCTCTACGCCCGGCACGTCACTCACCAGTTCGCTGAGCAGTTGTGCGCAGCGGTTGGCATGGGCGCCGTATTTGAGCCAGGCGCCGGTTTCCAGCAAACCTACCCATGGCGCAGACAGAAAGCGCATCTTCGAGGCCAACTGGCCTGCCTGTTTGCAACGGTAGTCGAAGTCTTCGGCCAGTTTGCGGTTGAAGAACAGGATCGCCTCGCCTACCGCCATGCCGTTTTTGGTACCGCCAAAGCACAGCACATCGACACCGGCCTTCCAGGTCAGCTCGGCCGGCGTGCAGCCGAGGTAGGCGCAGGCGTTGCTGAAGCGGGCGCCGTCCATGTGCAGGTTCAGGCCCAGCTCCTTGCAGGTGGCGCTGATGGCCTTGAGCTCTTCCGGGCGATACACGCTGCCGACTTCGGTGGCCTGGGTAATGGTCACCACGCGTGGCTTGGGGTAGTGGATGTCCTGACGTTTAAGGGCAATTTCGCGGATCGATTCAGGGGTCAGCTTGCCGGCCACGGTACGGGCGGTGAGCAGTTTCGAGCCGTTGGAGAAGAACTCCGGGGCGCCACATTCGTCGGTCTCGACGTGGGCGGTCTCCGAGCAGATCACGCTGTGATAGCTCTGGCACAGCGACGACAGCGCCAGCGAGTTGGCGGCGGTGCCGTTGAAGGCGAAGAACACTTCGCAGTCGGTTTCGAACAGTTTGCGAAAGTACTCCGAGGCGCGCGCGGTCCACTGGTCATCACCGTAGGCGCGGTCGTGACCCTGGTTGGCTTTTTCCATCGCGGCCCAGGCTTCCGGGCAGATACCTGAGTAGTTGTCGCTGGCGAATTGCTGGCTTTTATCTGTCATGACACTGTCCTGTGAACGACGCAGGTGAGCACTGTAAACAAGATTTATGAAGTCGCCTATACAGCTGTATTGGACGGTAACGCATCGCGGGGCAAGCCCGCTCCCACAGGATCTGCACAACCCGGTGGGAGCGGGCTTGCCCCGCGATCAGGTCGCATGTCGTAAACGCACCTTTGTGTGGCGTCCATAGGCATCTGGGCTGTCTGCGTCGGTCATACCATCGCTGCAAAAGGGCAATTGCCCGACAAGAACCGATGCCGCTGCCGGGAGAGACGCGATGTTCAGCAAGCAAGACCAGATCCAGGGTTACGACGATGCACTGCTGGCGGCGATCAATGCCGAAGAACAACGCCAGGAAGATCACATCGAACTGATCGCCTCGGAAAACTACACCAGCAAGCGCGTCATGCAGGCCCAGGGCAGCGGCCTGACCAACAAATACGCCGAAGGTTATCCAGGCAAGCGCTACTACGGCGGTTGCGAGCATGTGGATAAAGTCGAGCAACTGGCTATCGATCGCGCCAAGCAGCTGTTCGGCGCCGACTACGCCAACGTCCAGCCGCACTCCGGATCTTCGGCCAACAGCGAGGTGTATCTGGCCCTGCTGCAGGCCGGCGATACCATTCTCGGCATGAGCCTGGCCCATGGCGGTCACCTGACCCACGGTGCCAAGGTGTCGTCCTCGGGCAAGCTGTACAACGCCGTGCAGTACGGCATCGACACCAACACCGGGCTGATCGACTACGACGAAGTCGAGCGCCTGGCCGTGGAACACAAGCCGAAGATGATCGTCGCCGGGTTCTCGGCCTACTCGAAAACCCTCGATTTCCCACGTTTCCGTCAGATCGCCGACAAGGTCGGCGCCTACCTGTTCGTCGACATGGCCCACGTTGCCGGTCTGGTGGCTGCGGGCCTGTATCCGAACCCGCTGCCTTACGCCGATGTGGTCACCACCACCACCCACAAGACCCTGCGCGGTCCACGTGGCGGTCTGATCCTGGCGCGCAGCAACGAAGAGATCGAGAAGAAGCTCAACGCCGCGGTATTCCCCGGTGCCCAGGGCGGCCCGCTGATGCATGTGATCGCCGCTAAGGCCGTGTGCTTCAAGGAGGCGCTGGAGCCGGGCTTCAAGACGTATCAACAGCAGGTGATCGACAACGCCCAGGCGATGGCCAAGGTGTTTATCGAGCGCGGCTTCGATGTGGTCTCCGGTGGTACCGACAACCACCTGTTCCTGGTCAGCCTGATTCGCCAGGGGCTGACCGGTAAAGATGCCGACGCTGCCCTGGGCCGCGCCCACATCACCGTCAACAAGAACGCCGTGCCCAACGATCCACAGTCGCCGTTCGTTACCTCCGGCCTGCGCATCGGCACCCCGGCAGTTACCAGCCGCGGCTTCAAGGTTGCCCAGTGCGTGGAACTGGCCGGCTGGATCTGCGACATCCTCGACAACCTCGGCGATGCCGATGTCGAGGCCGATGTTGCGAAGAACGTGTCGGCACTCTGTGCAGATTTCCCGGTTTATCGCTGAGCGGTTCAGGAGTGAAGACTATGCAACGCTACTCGGGCTTCGGCCTTCTCAAGCACTCGCTCAGCCACCACGAAAACTGGCAGCGCATGTGGCGCACGCCGACCCCGAAAAAGGTCTACGACGTGGTCATCGTCGGCGGTGGCGGGCACGGCCTGGCCACGGCCTACTACCTGGCCAAAGAGCACGGCATCACCAACGTTGCCGTGGTCGAGAAGGGCTGGCTGGGCGGTGGCAACACCGCGCGCAACACCACTATCGTGCGTTCCAACTACCTGTGGGACGAATCGGCGCATCTCTATGAACACGCCATGAAGCTCTGGGAAGGGCTGTCGCAGGACATCAACTACAACGTGATGTTCTCCCAGCGCGGCGTCTACAACCTCTGCCACACCCTGCAGGACATTCGCGACTCCGAGCGTCGGGTCAACGCCAACCGCCTCAATGGCGTGGATGGCGAGCTGCTCAACACCCAGCAGGTCGCCGAAGAAATTCCTTACCTGGACTGCTCGAAAAACACCCGCTATCCGATCCTCGGCGCCACCGTGCAACGGCGCGGTGGCGTGGCCCGTCACGATGCCGTGGCCTGGGGCTACGCGCGTGCCGCCGATGCCCTGGGCGTGGACCTGATCCAGCAGACCGAAGTGATCGGCTTTCGCAAGGAAAACGGTGTGGTTATCGGGGTCGAGACCAACAAGGGCTTTATCGGCGCCAAGCGCGTCGGTGTGGTCACCGCCGGTAACTCCGGGCACATGGCCAGGCTCGCCGGCTTCCGCCTGCCGATCGAATCGCATCCGCTGCAGGCGCTGGTGTCCGAACCGCTCAAGCCGATCATCGACAGCGTGATCATGTCCAACGCCGTGCACGGCTACATCAGCCAGTCGGACAAGGGCGACCTGGTCATCGGCGCCGGTATCGACGGCTGGGTTGGCTACGGTCAGCGCGGCTCCTACCCGGTGATCGAACACACCCTGCAGGCGATCGTCGAAATGTTCCCGATTCTTTCGCGGGTGCGGATGAACCGCCAGTGGGGCGGCATCGTCGACACCACGCCGGACGCTTGCCCGATCATCTCCAAGACCCCGGTGAAGAACATGTTCTTCAACTGTGGCTGGGGCACCGGCGGCTTCAAGGCCACCCCGGGCTCGGGCAACGTTTTTGCCGCCAGTCTGGCCAAGGGCGAAATGCACCCGCTGGCCAAACCTTTTTCCATCGACCGTTTCTACAACGGTGCACTGATCGACGAACACGGCGCCGCCGCTGTCGCCCACTAACAGGAGAAATCCCTATGTTGCATATCTTCTGTCCCCACTGCGGCGAGCTGCGCTCCGAGGAGGAGTTCCACGCCGCAGGCCAGGCGCACATTCCGCGGCCGCTGGACCCCAACGCCTGCTCCGACGAGGAGTGGGGCACCTACATGTTCTTCCGAGACAACCCGCGTGGCCTGCACCACGAGCTGTGGATTCACGCCGCCGGTTGCCGCCAGTACTTCAACGCCACCCGTGACACGCTGACCTACGAAATTCTGGAAACCTATCCGATCGGCGCCAAGCCGCAAGTGACCGGCAAAAACACCAGCCCGCAGTTGGCAGTCAGTGGTCAGGGAGAAAAGGTATGAGCCAGGTCTATCGCCTGTCCAACGGCGGTCGTATCGATCGCAGCAAAGTCTTGAACTTCACCTTCAACGGCCAGACCTACCAGGGTTATGCCGGCGACACCCTGGCCGCAGCGTTGCTGGCCAACGGTGTGGACATCGTCGGGCGCAGCTTCAAGTACTCGCGCCCCCGCGGGATCATCGCCGCAGGCTCCGAAGAGCCGAACGCGATCCTGCAGATCGGTGCCACCGAAGCCACCCAGGTGCCCAACGTGCGCGCCACCCAGCAGGCCCTGTATGCCGGCCTGGTGGCCACCAGCACCAACGGCTGGCCGAGCGTCAACACCGACGTCATGGGGATTCTCGGCAAGGTTGGCGGCAAGCTGATGCCGCCGGGCTTCTACTACAAGACGTTCATGTACCCGCAGTCGTTCTGGATGACCTACGAGAAGTACATCCGCAAGGCGGCCGGCCTTGGCCGTGCGCCGCTGGAAAACGATCCGGACAGCTACGACTACATGAACCAGCACTGCGACGTGCTGGTGGTCGGCGCAGGGCCTGCCGGCCTTGCCGCGGCATTGGCCGCCGGGCGCAGCGGTGCGCGGGTGATCCTCGCCGATGAGCAGGAAGAATTCGGTGGCAGTCTGCTCGACAGCCGTGAAAGCCTGGATGGCAAACCGGCTGCTGAATGGGTCGCGGCTGTAATCGCCGAGCTCAGGGGCATGCGTGAAGTGACCCTGTTGCCACGGGCCACGGTCAACGGTTACCACGACCACAACTTCCTCACCATCCACGAGCGTCTGACCGACCACCTGGGCGATCGCGCACCGATCGGCACCGTGCGTCAGCGTATGCACCGGGTGCGTGCCAAGCGCGTGGTGCTGGCCACTGGCGCCCATGAGCGTCCACTGGTGTATGGCAACAACGATGTGCCGGGTAACATGCTGGCCGGCGCGGTTTCCACCTACGTGCGTCGTTATGGCGTGGCGCCGGGCCGCAACCTGGTGCTGTCGACCAACAACGACCATGCCTACCGTGTGGCGCTGGACTGGCATGACGCCGGCCTGAAAGTGGTCGCCATCGCCGATGCCCGGCACAACCCGCGCGGTTCGCTGGTGGAAGAAGCGCGGGCCAAGGGCATGCGCATCCTCACCTCCAGCGCGGTGATCGAGTCGCGTGGCAGCAAGCATGTGACCGCAGCCCGTGTCGCCGCGATTGACGTCAAAGCGCACAAAATCACCAGCCCGGGCGAATGGCTGGACTGCGATCTGGTTGCCACTTCCGGTGGCTACAGTCCGGTCGTGCACCTGGCTTCGCACCTGGGCGGCAAGCCGGTCTGGCGTGAAGACATTCTCGGCTTCGTGCCGGGCGACGCACCGCAGAAGCGTGTGTGTGTCGGTGGCATCAACGGTGTGTTCGCCCTGGCCGACACCCTGGCAGACGGTTTCGAAGGTGGCGTGCGCGCGGCAACCGAAGCCGGTTTCAAGGCCGTGCAGGGCACCCTGCCGAAAGTCCTGGCGCGTCAGGAAGAAGCCACCGTGGCGCTGTTCCAGGTGCCCCACGACAAAAACACCGCACGGGCGCCGAAGCAATTCGTCGACCAGCAGAACGACGTCACCGCCGCCGCCATCGAACTGGCTACACGTGAAGGTTTCGAATCGGTCGAGCACGTCAAACGCTACACCGCCCTGGGTTTCGGTACCGACCAGGGCAAGCTGGGCAACATCAACGGCCTGGCCATCGCGGCGCGCTCGATGGGCATCAGCATCCCGGAAATGGGCACCACCATGTTCCGCCCCAACTACACGCCGATCACCTTCGGCGCCGTGGCTGGCCGGCACTGTGGGCACCTGTTCGAGCCGGTGCGTTTTACCGCGTTGCATGCCTGGCACCTGAAAAACGGCGCCGAGTTTGAAGACGTCGGCCAGTGGAAACGGCCGTGGTACTTCCCGCGCAACGGCGAAGACCTTCATGCCGCCGTGGCCCGTGAGTGCAAGGCTGTGCGCGACAGCGTCGGCCTGCTCGATGCCTCGACCCTGGGCAAGATCGACATCCAGGGCCCGGACGCCCGCGAGTTCCTCAACCGCATCTACACCAACGCCTGGACCAAGCTCGACGTGGGCAAGGCCCGTTATGGCCTGATGTGCAAGGAAGACGGCATGGTCTTCGACGACGGCGTGACGGCTTGCGTCGGCGAAAACCACTTCATCATGACCACCACGACCGGTGGCGCCGCACGCGTACTGCAGTGGCTGGAGATTTATCAACAGACCGAATGGCCAGACCTGAAGGTGTACTTCACCTCGGTGACCGACCACTGGGCGACCCTGACCCTGTCGGGCCCGAACAGCCGCAAGCTGCTCAGCGAAGTCACCGATATCGACCTGGACAAGGACGCGTTCCCGTTCATGAGCTGGAAGGAAGGCCTGGTCGCGGGTGTGCCAGCGCGGGTATTCCGCATCTCGTTCACCGGTGAACTGTCGTACGAGATCAACATCCAGGCCAACTACGCCATGGGCGTGCTGGAGAAAATCGCCGAGGCCGGCAAGCAGTACAACCTCACCCCTTACGGCACCGAAACCATGCACGTCCTGCGGGCCGAGAAGGGCTTCATCATCGTCGGTCAGGACACCGACGGCTCGATGACCCCGGACGACCTCAACATGGGCTGGTGTGTGGGCCGTACCAAGCCGTTCTCGTGGATTGGCTGGCGCGGCATGAACCGCGAAGACTGCGTGCGCGAAAACCGCAAGCAGCTGGTCGGGCTCAAGCCGGTCGACCCGACCCAGTGGCTGCCGGAAGGCGCGCAACTGGTGTTCGACCCGAAACAAGCGATCCCGATGGACATGGTCGGTCACGTCACCTCCAGCTATGCCAGCAACTCCCTGGGCTATTCCTTTGCCATGGGTGTAGTGAAAGGCGGGCTCAAGCGGATCGGCGAACGGGTCTACTCGCCGCAGGCCGATGGCAGCGTGATTGAAGCGGAGATCTGTTCTTCGGTGTTCTTCGATCCAAAGGGCGAGCGGCAGAACATTTGACCGGTTTAGGGTCCATAGAATTCAAGGCAGGTGAGTAATGAGCACGATCAACGTCTACCAGCAACGCCCCGGCAACGACGTCAAAGCCGAGTCGCCACTGCATCACGCCGACCTGCCCAGCCTGGTCGGCAAAGGCCGCAAGAACGCCGGGGTGACCCTGCGTGAACACAAGTTTCTCGGTCATCTGACCCTGCGTGGCGACGGCCGCGATCCAGCGTTCGCCGGTGGTGTGTTCAAGGCCCTGGGCCTGGAACTGCCAGTGGCGCTGACCGTGGTCGCCAACGGCGAGATGTCGCTGCAGTGGCTGGGCCCGGATGAGTGGCTGCTGATCGTCCCTGGCGGCCAGGAATTCGCGGTCGAGCAGAAGCTGCGCGATGCCCTCGACGGTCAGCATATCCAGGTGGTCAACGTCAGCGGCGGGCAAACCCTGCTGGAACTGAGCGGCCCGAATGTGCGCGAAGTGCTGATGAAATCCACCAGCTATGATGTTCATCCAAATAACTTCCCGGTCGGCAAGGCAGTGGGCACGGTATTCGCCAAGTCGCAACTGGTGATCCGCCGTACCGGCGAGGAAACCTGGGAACTGCTGATCCGTCGCAGCTTCTCCGATTACTGGTGGTTGTGGCTGCAGGACGCGGCAGCCGAATACGGTTTGAGCATCGAGGCCTAGGGAGAGTCGTCATGAGCCGAGCACCGGACACCTGGATTCTCACCGCTGACTGTCCGAGCCTGCTCGGTACGGTGGATGTGGTGACGCGTTATCTGTATGAGCAGCACTGCTACGTCACCGAACACCATTCGTTCGATGACCGGCTGTCCGGGCGCTTCTTCATTCGCGTGGAATTCCGTCAGCCGGATGACTTCGACGAAGCCAGTTTTCGCGCAGGCCTTGCTGAGCGGGGCGAGGCCTTTGGCATGCTGTTCGAGCTGACCGCGCCCAAGCATCGACCGAAAGTGGTGATCATGGTGTCCAAAGCCGATCACTGTCTCAACGACCTGCTCTATCGCCAGCGCATCGGGCAATTGAGCATGGACGTTGTGGCGGTGATCTCCAACCACCCGGACCTTGAACCGCTGGCGCACTGGCACCGCATTCCCTACTACCACTTCGCCCTTGATCCGCACGACAAACCGGCGCAGGAGCGCAAGGTGCTGCAGGTGATCGAGGAATCCGGTGCCGAACTGGTGATCCTTGCCCGCTACATGCAGGTGCTGTCGCCGGAACTGTGCCGCAAGCTCGACGGTTGGGCGATCAACATCCATCACTCGCTGCTGCCGGGCTTCAAGGGCGCCAAGCCCTATCACCAGGCCTACAACAAAGGCGTGAAGCTGGTGGGGGCGACGGCCCACTACATCAACAACGACCTCGACGAAGGGCCGATCATTGCCCAGGGCGTGGAGTCGGTCGATCACAGTCACTATCCGGAAGACCTGATCGCCAAAGGCCGCGACATCGAGTGCCTGACGTTGGCGCGGGCGGTGGGTTATCACATTGAGCGGCGAGTGTTTTTGAACGCCAACAGGACGGTAGTGCTCTGACTGACGCCATCGCCGGCAAGGCCGGCTCCCACACAAACACAACTGTGGGAGCCGGCCTTGCCGGCGATGAGGCCCTCAAGATCAAAACAGATTCCAGTAACACAGCGCCGCCCCCGGGCAGCGCACTTTGCACCGCTACATAACAACAAACTTTAGCGAGGTAAAAGCATGTCTGGTAATCGTGGTGTGGTGTATCTCGGCGCCGGCAAGGTCGAGGTGCAGAAGATTGACTACCCGAAAATGCAGGATCCGCGTGGCAAGAAGATCGAGCACGGGGTGATCCTCAGGGTGGTCTCCACCAACATCTGTGGCTCCGACCAGCACATGGTCCGTGGCCGTACCACGGCCCAGGTCGGCCTGGTGCTGGGCCATGAAATCACCGGCGAGGTGATCGAAAAAGGCCGCGACGTGGAAAACCTGCAGATCGGCGATCTGGTCTCGGTACCCTTCAACGTCGCCTGTGGCCGTTGCCGCTCCTGCAAGGAACAACACACCGGCGTCTGCCTGACGGTCAACCCGGCGCGTGCCGGTGGTGCCTACGGCTATGTCGACATGGGCGACTGGACCGGTGGCCAGGCGGAATACGTGCTGGTGCCTTACGCCGATTTCAACCTGCTGAAACTGCCCAACCGCGACAAGGCCATGGAGAAAATCCGCGACCTGACCTGCCTCTCCGACATTCTTCCGACCGGCTATCACGGCGCGGTAACGGCCGGGGTTGGCCCGGGCAGTTCGGTGTACATCGCCGGTGCCGGCCCTGTGGGCCTGGCTGCGGCAGCTTCGGCACGTTTGCTGGGGGCGGCAGTGGTAATCGTCGGTGACGTCAACCCGGTGCGCCTGGCGCACGCCAAGGCCCAGGGCTTTGAAATTGCCGACCTGTCCCAGGACACCCCGTTGCACGAACAGATCGCCAACCTGCTGGGCGAACCGGAGGTCGACTGCGCGGTGGATGCCGTAGGCTTTGAAGCCCGTGGTCATGGCCATGCCGGTGCCAAGCACGAAGCACCGGCTACCGTACTCAACTCGCTGATGGGTGTGGTCCGTGTTGCCGGCAAGATCGGCATTCCCGGCCTGTATGTCACTGAAGATCCGGGTGCGGTGGATGCTGCAGCGAAGATCGGCAGCCTGAGCATCCGCTTCGGTCTGGGTTGGGCCAAGTCGCACAGCTTCCACACCGGGCAAACGCCAGTGATGAAGTACAACCGTCAGCTGATGCAGGCGATCATGTGGGACCGCATCAACATTGCCGAAGTGGTGGGTGTACAGGTGATCAGCCTGGATCAGGCGCCTGAAGGGTATGGCGAGTTTGATGCCGGGGTGCCGAAGAAATTCGTTATCGATCCGCACAAGCTGTTCAGCGCGGCCTGACGAGTTGTTTTAGGGCCGCCATCGCTGGCAAGGCCAGCTCCCACAGTGTTCACAGCATGCAGTGTCATTGTGGGAGCCGGCCTTGCCGGCGATGAGGCCAATGGAACATTCCCCCACCTTCACAGTCCAACCCTCGTTTCCCCCCGCCTTTACGGCCGACGAGGTCCATTCATGAAACGTTTCGCACTGGTCACCCTGATGACCCTGGCTGCCAGCCCGGTGTTTGCCTTCAACCTCAGCGATGCGGCCAACGCCGTTTCCGCCATGCAGGGCAACAAGGACGGCGCTGCAGTGCAGGCGCCAGCCGCCTCGGCGAATCTGCTCAACACCCTCGGTAGCGAGCTGAAAATCACCCCGGAACAAGCCATCGGTGGCACCGGCGCCTTGCTCGGTCTGGCCCGTAATCAACTCAGCAGCACTGACTTTGAACAACTGAGCAAAGCCGTGCCCGGCCTTGATCTGCTCTCTGGCGAAAACGCCTTGGGCGGCTTGAGCGGGCTGGGTGAACTGCTCGGTAACAGCGGCAATTCGTCGGCCCTGAGCAATGCCCTGGGCGGCAACGTCAAAGACACCAATGACCTGAACAACGCCTTCAGTGCCCTGGGGATGGACACCGGCATGATCGGCCAGTTTGCCCCGCTGATCTTGCAGTACCTCGGTCAGCAGGGCGTTACCGGTTCGCTGTTGCAGAGCCTCGGCGGCCTGTGGGGCGCGCCGGCTACAGTGCCGTCGGTATAACGGCGCTTAGGCTGCTTCGGAGAAGTTCACCGTGCGTACCGGGCGGCGGAATCCGCCCGTCAGCACCATCAGATAGCCCAGGCCCAGGGCGAACCAGCTCAGGCCGATGGTCAGGGTCATGGCCGACAGGCTGGTCCACAGCCACAGGGTCAGGCTCATGCCCACCAGCGGGATCAGGCCATAACGCAGCAACCCGGCCAGGTTGCGGTGGCAGGTGTCGCTGATCAGGTGGGTGCGGATCACCGCCAGGTTCACCGCCGAGAACGCCACCAGGGCGCCAAAGCTGATCAGCGATGCCAGGGTCGCGAGGTCGATCACCAGCGCCAGCAGCGAAAACGCCGAGACCACCAGGGTAGCGGTGACCGGGGTGCCGAAGCGTGGCGAGAGGGTGGCGAACCAGCGTTGTGGCAAGACCTTGTCACGGCCCATGGTGTAGAGAATCCGCGATACCGCCGCTTGCGAAGCCAGGGCCGAGCCGAGGCTGCCGGCGACGAACGCAGCGGTGAAGAAGTTGGCCAGGAACTGACCGCCAGCCTTGAACATGACTTCATTGGCGGCCGCGTCGGTATTGGCGAAATGGCTGCCTGGCAGCACCAGCTGACTGATATAGGCCAGCAGGGTGAACAGCAGGCCAGCGCCGAGGGTGGTGAGGATGATCGCCCGTGGCACGTTACGTTCCGGGTCTTTGGTTTCCTCGGCCAGGGTCGACACGGCATCGAAGCCGAGGAACGACAGGCACAGCACCGCCGCCCCCGCCATCAGATGGCTGAAGCCCGGCTGAGTGCCATCGCCGAGAAAAGGTGAGAGCACATCGACCGGTTGCCCGCCGCCCAGGGTTTTCAGCGACAGCGCGACGAATACGCCGATGAAAATGATCTGCGCGCCGACAATCAGGTTGCTGGCCTTGGCCACCGAGTTGATGCCGACGACGTTGAGCACGGTAACCAGAGCGATCGACGCGAGGATGATGGTCCAGACCGGGATGCTCGGGAAGGCGATGTTCAGGAACAGGCCAATGAGCAGGTAATTGATCATCGGCAGGAACAGGTAGTCGAGCAGCAGCGACCAGCCGGCGAGAAAGCCGATGCTCGGCCCGAATGCCAGGTTGGTGTAGGAGTAGGCCGAGCCGGCAACCGGAAAGCGCCGGACCATGAAACTGTAGGACGTGGCCGTGAAGAGCATGGCCAGCAGGGTGACCAGGTAGGCGCCGGCGGTGCGTCCCCCGGTGAGTTCGGTGACGATGCCGTAGGTGGTGAAAATGGTCAGCGGGACCATGTACACCAGTCCGAAGAACACCAGGGCGGGAAGCCCGAGGACGCGGCGCAGTTGTGCGGAATCTGCCTGGGCAGCATTGCTGGATTGGTTGGCCATTGATCGATCCTGGCTTTCTTGTAGTTGTTAGTTGATCGATTTTTATCCAGTTAATCCGCCAATAGCAAAGAAGATTCCCTTATCTTGATTATTAACGCAGATTTTAATCGGCTATCGCGGGGGCCAGCTCCGCCCGCAATGCTTCAATCCGCTGATCTTTGTCGCGCCACAGCTGGTTGACCCAGTCCTGCACGGTCTGGCGCAACAGCGGGTCGTTCTCGTAGTTGCCATCCCACAGCGCCGGGTCCAGCTCGTGCACCTGGATGTCGATGATCACCTTCGGCACAGCGCCGCTGAGCAGGTCCCAGAAGCCCGGCGCTTTGTCACCGGGGTAGACGATGGTGACGTCAAGCAGGGCATCGAGCTGTTCGCCCAGCGCCGCCAGCACAAAGGCGACACCGCCGGCCTTGGGTTTGAGCAGGTGCTTGTAGGGTGACTGCTGGGCCACACGCTTGGCTTCGGTGAAGCGCGTGCCTTCGAGGTAATTGACCACGGTTACCGGCTGGCGCTTGAACAACTCGCAGGCGGCCTTGGTGATTTCCAGGTCCTGGCCTTTGAGCTCCGGATGTTTGTCGAGAAACGCTTTGCTGTAGCGCTTCATGAACGGGTAATCCAGCGCCCACCAGGCCAGGCCCAGCAATGGCACCCAGATCAGTTCTTTTTTCAGGAAGAACTTGAAGAAGGGGATACGCCGGTTGAGCACCTGGATCAGCGCCGGGATATCGACCCAGCTCTGGTGGTTGCTGATGGCCAGGTAGGATGTGTCCAGGCGCAGGTCATCGGCACCGCGCACGTCCCACACAGTGGGGATGCACAGACGGAAAATCAGTTTGTCGATTTCAGACCAGGTTTCGGCGATCCACATCACCGTCCATGAGGCATAGTCACGGTAACGGCCGGGCAGGACCAGTTTGAGCAGGGCAAAGACCAGCAATGGGCCGATCAGGACCAGGGTGTTGAGCAGCAACAGCAAGGTCACAAGAATGCCCGTCAGTAAGCGGCGCATAAGAAAGCTCTTATATTCAAGTAAGCGGCCGGCAATGATAAGCAGCCTGTCGGCATACGCCAAATGCTCAGGTCTGCTCGACTGGGACAAATGTTTCACATTGTGTTGAATAAGCTATTAACGCGAACCTATCCTGCCTTCGCAGTCTAAACACTGTCTTATCTCAAGGAAGCGGATCCCTGTGAAATCTGTACTTGCACTGCTGTCGCTGCTGGCCCTTCCGGTGATGGCTGCCGAGCCGACCCTGTATGGTCGCTACGAATACATCACACTGCCGGAGTTTGGTGGTGAAACCCTCAAGGCGAAAATGGACACCGGGGCGCTGACCGCGTCGTTGTCGGCCAAAGACATCGAGCTTTTTACCCGTGATGGTGAAGAGTGGGTGCGTTTCCGCCTGGCGACCAAGGACTCCAGCGGCAAGGTTTACGAACACAAGCTGGCGCGCATCAGCAAGATCAAGAACCGCGCCGATGAAGATGAAGACGGCGAGGGGGCGGAGATCAGCAAGCGTCCGGTGGTGGACCTTGAGCTGTGCCTGGGCGACGTCAAGCGTACCGTTGAAGTCAACCTGACCGACCGCAGCAGCTTCAACTATCCACTGCTGATCGGTGCCAAGGCCTTGCGTGAGTTCAAGGCGGCGGTGAACCCGGCGCGACGCTTCACGGCGGGCAAGCCTGAGTGCTGAACCGCATCGCGATAAATCCTTGCCAGGCGCCCAAGAATCTCCTACAAGTTCAACACCCCAGTGCCAGGCCCGGACGCCATGCCTCACATACTCATTGTCGAAGACGAAGCGGCCATTGCCGACACCCTGATTTTTGCCTTGCAGGGTGATGGTCACAGCACGGAGTGGGTGACCCTGGGCAGTGCGGCGCTCGATCAGCAGCGTCAGCGGCCAGCCGATCTGATCATCCTCGACATCGGTCTGCCGGATATCAGCGGCTTCGAAACCTGCCGTCAGCTCCGGCGTTTCAGCGATGTGCCGGTGATGTTCCTCAGTGCCCGCGACGGTGAAATCGACCGCGTGGTGGGCCTGGAAATCGGCGCCGACGACTATGTGGTCAAGCCCTTCAGCCCGCGCGAAGTCGCGGCGCGGGTACGGGCAATCCTCAAGCGCATGGCACCGCGTGCGGAGCCGGTGAGCGCACCGCTGCTGTTCCAGGTCGATACCCTGCGCATGCAGATCAGCTATCGCGGCCAAGCCCTGAGCCTGACCCGCCACGAATTCCGTCTGTTGCAGAGCCTGCTGGAGCAACCCGAGCGGGTGTTCAGCCGCGAGCAGCTGCTCGATGCCGTCGGCGTGCCCGCCGACGCAGGTTATGAACGCAGCATCGACAGCCATATCAAGAGCCTGCGTGCCAAGTTGCGGCTGGTGGCCGCTGATGCCGAGCCGATCCAGACCCACCGTGGCCTGGGTTACAGCTACAGCCCGAGCCACAGCTGATGCGCCTGGGTATCCGCATCTTCCTGGTCTACTTCCTGTTTGTCGGGCTGACCGGCTACTTCATTCTCAGCACCGTGCGTGAAGAGATCCGTCCCGGAGTGCGCCAGTCCACCGAAGAAACCCTGGTGGACACTGCCAACCTGCTCGCGGAAATCCTTCACGACGACGTCAAGGCCGGTACCCTCGGCCAGAGCCGTTTGCCGCAGGTGTTGCGTGCCTACGGCCAGCGCCAGCCGAATGCCGATATCTGGGGACTGTCGAAGAATCAGGTCAACCATCGCATCTATGTCACCGATGCCAAGGGCATTGTCCTGCTCGACTCCAGTGGTGCGGCGGTGGGCCAGGATTACTCTCGCTGGAACGACGTCTACCTGACCCTGCGCGGTGAGTATGGCGCACGTTCGACCCGCAGCGACCCGGATGATCCCGAGTCGTCAGTGATGCACGTCGCCGCGCCGATTCTCGATGCAGGCAAGATCATCGGCGTGGTCACCGTGGCCAAGCCGAACAAGTCATTGCAGCCGTATATCGATCGCTCCGAGCAGCGTTTGCTGTACCTAGGGCTGGGCCTGATCGGCCTGGGCTTGCTGGTCGGTGCCGCGCTGTCCTGGTGGTTGGCCCGTTCGCTACGACGCCTGACCCATTACGCCCAGGCTGTCAGCGAAGGAGAGCGCACCGCGCTGCCGCACTATCGCGGCGGTGAGCTGGGGCAGCTGGCGGCGGCGGTGGAGCGCATGCGCACCCAGCTGGAAGGCAAGGACTATGTCGAGCGCTACGTTCATACCCTGACCCATGAGCTGAAGAGCCCGCTGGCGGCCATTCGCGGCGCATCGGAGCTGCTCCAGGGACCGATGCCGGAAGCACAGCGCCAGCGCTTTGCCGACAACATCGAGAGCGAAAGTGCGCGCATGCAGCAGTTGATCGAGCGCCTGCTCAACCTGGCGCAGGTCGAACAGCTGCAAGCTCTGGAAGAACAGCAGCATGTGTCGCTGGCGGCCCTGGTCGATGAGCTGTTGCTGGCCCAGAGTGCGCGGATCGAAAGCAACGGTCTGCAGGTGCGCCAACGTGTACCGGCGAGTACCCGCCTGCTGTGTGAGCCGTTCCTCATGCGCCAGGCCATCGCCAACCTGCTGGACAACGCCCTGGACTTCACCCCGCCCGGCGGCAAGCTGGTGTTCGAGCTGGAGAGACAGGGCGCGCGCGTGGCTCTGAGCCTGTTCAACCAGGGTGAGGCGATTCCCGACTATGCCCTGGGGCGGGTGAGCGAGCGCTTCTATTCGCTGCCGCGGCCGCTTAGCGGGCGCAAGAGCACCGGGCTGGGGCTGAACTTTGTCGAGGAAGTGATGCAGCTGCATGGCGGTTCGCTGGAGGTTGCCAACGTCGAGGAGGGTGTACGCGTGCGTTTGTGGCTGCCCGCCAAACGCCTGGACTGAAACTTCACACACTCTGCACGCAAGCTCCACACATCTCCCCAAACGCTCCATTTTCATTGCGCAGACTCTGCTCATCGAAACCGGAGTGTTGCCCCATGAGTCGAACCCTGAGTCTGAAACTTGGCACCATCGCCTTGCTGATTGTGCTGTTGCTGATCCCGCTGTTCATGATCGGCGGCCTGATTGGTGAGCGTCAGCAACTGCGTGACAACGTCGTACAGGACATCGCCCAGAGCGCGAGTTTCAGCCAGCAGATCAGCGGCCCGGTGCTGGTGGTGCCGTATCGCAAGACCGAGCGAAGCTGGAAGACCGAAGAGGGCAAAACCTTCGTGGAAACCAAGCAAGTCAGTGGTCACCTGTACTTTCTGCCGGAGACCTTCGAGCTGAAGTCGGGCATCGACACCGAACTGCGTTCGCGAGGGATTTACCAGGCGCGGCTGTTCCATGCCGACAATCACATCAGTGGCCAGTTCAAAGTGCCGGCGAATTGGGGCATCAACCAGGACCTTGAGGATTATCGCTTCGAGCCAGCCTTTCTTGCGGTCGGCATCAGTGATATCCGCGGTATCGAAAAGGGCCTGCAATTGCAGTTCAATGACCAGCGCCTGGACTTCCAGGCCGGCACCGGCCTGAGCTGGCTGGGTGGTGGTGTGCACGTGCCCCTGGGCCGCCTCGACGGCAAGGCAGAAACCCTGTTCGACTATGCCTTCGATCTCAGCTTGCAGGGCACTGGTCAGCTGTATGTGCTGCCGGTTGGCCGCAGCACCAGTGTCAGCATGGCGGCTAACTGGCCGCACCCAAGCTTTGTCGGCAACTACCTGCCCAGCAGCCGCAAGATTGACGCGGGTGGCTTCTCGGCGCGCTGGCAGACGTCGTTCTTCTCTACCAACCTGGAAGACGCCCTGAGCCAATGTGCGGTCAATGCCAGTTGCGCGGATTTCCGCGACCGCGCCTTCGGGGTCAGCTTTGTCGACCCGGTGGATCAGTACCTCAAAAGCGAGCGGGCGATCAAGTATGCGTTGTTGTTCATCGCCCTGACTTTTGCTGGCTTCTTCCTCTTCGAGATTCTCAAGAACCTCAGCGTGCACCCGATTCAATACGCCCTGGTGGGTGCGGCCCTGGCGTTGTTCTACCTGCTGTTGCTGTCGTTGTCCGAGCATCTGGGTTTTGGCCTGGCGTATCTGCTGTCTGCCGGCGCCTGTGTACTGCTGATCGGTTTCTATCTGTCTCATGTGCTGCACAGCCTGTTGCGCGCCATGGGCTTTGCCCTCGGGCTGGCGGTGCTCTACGGCATGCTCTACGGGCTGCTCAGCGCCGAGGACTATGCCTTGTTGATGGGCTCACTGTTGCTGTTCGGGCTGTTGGGTGTGTTCATGGTTCTGACCCGGCGACTGGACTGGTACAGCGTTGGTCAGGGGAAACTGCAATGAGCGGCTTGCGCGAGGAAAGACACCTGGGAATGGTGTTGGCACGGGGTATTGCCAATGTGTGGACGGCAGAGGTCAGTGTGGGAGCCGGCCTTGCCGGCGATGAGATCGCTGCGGTGTCAGCTAGTGCGCGGCGTTTGCATCGCTGGCAAGGCCAGCTCCCACAGGGGTTGAATCAGCTGAGCGAAGGATCCGTCGCCCGCATCGACGCCCGCTGACTGACCTCGGCATACCAGGCCGCGAGCTTCGGCTGTTGTTCACGCCAGCCGAGGTCCGGCATGCGCAGATCAAGGTAACCCAGGGCACAGGCCACACCGATAGCGGCGATGTCGAACGCCGCGCTCAGCTCGGCAATATGCTCCTGCTCAAAGCTGGCCAGGCCGCGGCGGATCTTGTCCTGTTGGGCGTCGATCCAGCTGTCCCAGCGTTTTTCTTGCGGGCGCAGGAAGGTTTCGTAACGGGTCAGCACCGCCGCGTCCATGACCGCGTCGGCCAGCGAGGCGAGGGTCAGGCGATGCCAGCGCGACCAGCCTTCCCTGGGGATCAGCGGGTTGCCAACATGCTGCAGGTCGAGGTATTCGCAGATCACCCGGCTGTCGTGCAGCACGTTGCCGTCAGCCAGGCGCAAGGCCGGGATTTTCCCGGCCGGGTTGCCCTGGTTGAGTTCGGCAACCGGGCTGACCGGCGTCAGGTTGACGCTCTGCAGCGCTACGCGCTCGGTCTGCCCGGTCTCGTGCAGCACCACCATGACCTTGCGCACGAAGGGCGAAGCCGGCGAGTAGAACAGGACCATGCTCGGTGCGGACATGTCGAACCCTCAGTTGCCTTGCAGGCTGGGCGGCAGGCAGACACCGGTACCGCCGATACCGCAGTAGCCGTCAGGGTTTTTCGCCAGGTACTGCTGGTGATAGGCCTCGGCGAAGTAGACGGTCGGCGCCTGGTCGATCTCGGTGGTGATCTCGCCGAAGCCGGCTTTGCTCAGTTCAGCCTGGTAGGCCTGTTTGCTAGCCTGAGCCTGTTGCAGTTGTTCGGGGCTGGTGCAGTAGATTACCGAGCGGTACTGGGTGCCGATGTCGTTGCCCTGGCGCATGCCCTGGGTCGGGTTGTGCAGTTCCCAGAACATCGCCAGCAGTTCCTGATAGCTGACCTTGTCCTTGTCGAATACCACCAGTACCACTTCGGTGTGGCCGGTCAGGCCCGAGCAGACTTCTTCATAGGTCGGGTTGGGGGTGAAGCCGCCGGCATAGCCAACCACGGTGCTGACCACGCCTTCACGTTGCCAGAAGCGCCGCTCGGCACCCCAGAAGCAACCCAGGCCAAAGATCGCAAAGTCGACGTTCTCGAAGAACGGCCCGAGCAGTGGGGTGTCTTTGAAGACAAAGTGCTTCTCGGGCAGGGGCATCGGGGTTTCGCGGCCAGGCAGGGCCTGTTCCGCAGTAGGCAGGACGTTTTTGTTCACCAGGATTTCCGAGCGCAGGACCATGAACCCATTCCTCTTCAAAGTAGGACGATAAGGGATAGAGTCGTAGTGTGCCCGAGTGTTACGCCGCTGTCAGGCGCTTGGTCCACGCGGATAACGCTTGAGTTTGTTGACCAGCTCGGCCCCCGGAATCGGGCGGTCGAACAGATAACCCTGGCCGACATCACAGCGGTGACGACGCAGGAACGCCAGCTGTTCGGCGGTTTCGATGCCTTCGGCGACCACCTGGAGCTTGAGGTTGTGGGCCATGGCGATCACCGCCGAGGTGATTTCCATGTCGTCCTGGTTGTCGGGGATTTCATGAATGAAGCTGCGGTCGATCTTGATGATATCGATCGGAAACTTCTTCAGGTAACTGAGCGAGGAATAGCCGGTGCCGAAATCGTCCATGGCCAGGGTCAGCCCCAGCTGCTTGAGCTGGTCGAGCTGGCGGTGGGTGTCTTCGGTGGCTTCGAGCAGCAGGCCTTCGGTCAGCTCCAGCTCCAGCAGATGGGGCGGCAGCGCTTCTTCCTTGAGGATATTGGCGATCGAGGCAACCAGCTCGGGATCGGAAAACTGCTTGGGTGACAGGTTGATCGCCACCTGCAGATCGCCCAGCCCTTCAGTGCGCAACTTCTGGCTCATGCTGCAGGCCTGGCGGGCGATCCACTTGCCGATCGGGATGATCAGCCCGGTTTCCTCGGCAACGCTGATGAACTGATCCGGGCGGATCATGCCCTTGTCCGGATGGTTCCAGCGCAGCAGGGCTTCCAGGCCCAGCAGACGGCCGCTGCGCAAGCACAGCTTGGGCTGGTAGAACACATCCAGCTCGTTCTGGGTCAGGGCGCGGCGCAGGTTGTTTTCGACGAACAGCTTGTAGCTGGCTTCGGCATTCAGGGCTTCGGTGAACACCTGGGCCTGGTGTTTGCCGTTGGCTTTGGCCTTGTGCAGGGCCAGGCCTGCGTTTTTCATCAGGGTCTGCGGGTCGCGGCCATGCAGCGGGGCACAGGCCAGGCCCACGGAGCCGGTGACGTTGATCAGCTGGTTGTCGACGAACAGCGGTTTGTCGAGGGTCCTGAGCAGTTGCTGGGCAATCTGCTTGCCGTCTTTGAGGTCGGTGTCTTCGAGCAGGACGGCGAACTCGTTACTGGCAAAGCGCGCCAGGCTGCCGCCGGCGCTGAGGCTGTTGCGCAGGCGCCGGGCCAGGCTGATCAGCAGCTTGTCGCCGGTCTGGTGGCCGAGGCTGTCGTTGATCCGTTTGAAGTTGTCGATGTCCACCAGCAGCAGGCAGATCGGACTGTCGCTGTCGCGGGCGAAGCGTTCGTCAAGGTTGCGGATGAACGCCGGCCGGTTGCCCAGGCTGGTCAGGTTGTCGGTGTAGGCCAGGCGTTCGATACGCTGCTGCGCCAGCTTGCTCTGGGTGATGTCTTCGTAGATGCCGATGTAGTGGGTCAGTTCGCGGTTGTCACCGTAGACCTTGGAGATCGACAGCTGCCCCCAGTAGGGCTCGAGGTTCTTGCGCCGACTCTTGAATTCGCCCTGCCAGCTGTTGCCCATGGCCAGGCTCGAAGGGGCGTCGAACAACAGCTCACTGAGGTTTTCCAGGGCCGGTAGCTCGGAGAGGCGATGGCCATGGACCTCCTCGGTACTGTACTGGGTGATGGCGGTGAAACTCGGGTTGACGTACTCGACCACACCATCGCGGTTGACCAGCAAAAAGGCGTTGGCACTCTGCTCGACAGCACGCTGGAACAGATGCAGGGCGTTGGTGGCGGTACGCCGGTTGTGATTGTTGATGACCTGGGCGAACTGATCGGCGAGCTCGCCGGCAAAGGCAATTTCATCCGACTGCCAGGCCCGTGCCGAGCCGGTGTGCTCCAGGCAGAGCACGCCGACCACCTGGCCATCGATGCGGATACTGGCATCGAGCATCGCGTTGATGTCGCGCGGGCGCAGGCTTTCAGCCATTTCCCGGGTGCGCGGATCGTGACTGGCGTTGTGGGCGTCAATGGCGCGGCTGGTGTGCAGGGCGTCGAGGTAGTCGGGAAAGCAGCTGGCGTCGATGGGATCGGGCAGGTGGTATTCCTGGCTCTCGCGGTAGTACGCGGAGATAGGCTCCAGGCGCTGCCCTTCCAGGTACCAGATGCTCGCACATTCGATCTTGTAGATCTCACAAGCGCTGCGGGTGATCAGCTCGGCGGCTTCGAGCAGCGAGTTGCTGGCGCTGTAGCGATGACGGGCGAGGTGCAGGATCAGCTCCTGCTGGGCGCGCACCCGTTCCAGATGCTCAAGTTGTTCCTGCTGCGCCTGCTGGTTGAGCTGCAGGGCGATCTGCAGGCGGTTGTTGCGGGTTTCCAGGTCGGCGGCGCTGAGGTCCGGGCCGTCACCGGGCTGGGTGTCGAGGACCATCAGGTAGCCGCGCAGCAACTGGCGGTTGTGCTGCTTGTAGGCTTCACCGAGTTCCAGCAGGTGCAGCGGTCCTTGAGCGGTGTGCAGGGTGTAGCGCACCAGGTAGTGCGGGCGCTGGCCCAGCTGCAGCTGGATGGCGTCATGCAGTTTGTAGCGAGCCTCGGGCTCCATCAGGCTGGCGTAGGGCGAGCCGACCAGGGCGCAGAGCTCGACCGCGGCCAGGCCGAACTGGCGTTCGCAGGCGGGGTCGAGGTACAGCAGGGCCCAACTGGCTTCATTCAGCCGTTCGAAACGCAGCATGCCGAGCCGCGAAGGCACGGGCAATTGCGTCACGACCTCGGCCACCATACGGCTGGCGGCATCGGGTTGGCTTTTCATTGAGGGCTCGCTTCAAGAAGGCTGTTCGCGAAGATAGCGCAATCTGCTGCTACGCGTTTTGGCAAGGTTGCATCATGCGCTTGAGGCTGACAAGCCTGCATCTACTGTGTCGGCACCCAAGCGTGAATCTTAAACGTTGGGGGCTTCGCGGCGGCCAGCAAATCACAGGCAAAAAAAGCCCCGCCAAAGTGGCGGGGTTGAGGTACGAGCGTGGCAGCTCGAAAAGGGAGCCGGTCTCCCTCGGCAGAGGGAGACCGGAAACAGCATTACAGCAGCATGGTGCGGATGTCGGTCAGCAGGTCGCCCAGGCGCTTGGTGAAGCGCGCGGCAGCTGCACCGTTGATCACGCGGTGATCGTAGGACAGCGACAGCGGCAGCATCAGCTTCGGCTGGAAGGCTTTGCCGTCCCAGACTGGCTGGATGGTGGCCTTGGAAACACCGAGGATCGCCACTTCCGGCGCGTTGACGATCGGCGTGAAGCCGGTGCCGCCAATGTGGCCGAGGCTGGAGATGGTGAAGCAGGCGCCTTGCATGTCGTCTGCCGAGAGCTTTTTGGTCCGGGCTTTTTCCGCCAGGGCCGCCGCTTCGCCAGCCAGTTGCAGCAGGCTCTTCTGGTCGACGTTCTTGATCACCGGGACCAGCAGGCCATCCGGGGTGTCTACGGCGAAACCGACGTTGACGTACTTCTTGCGGATGATCGCTTTGCCGCTAGGCGCCAGCGAGCTGTTGAAGTCCGGCAGTTCCTTGAGCAGGTGGGCACAGGCCTTGAGCAGCAGCGGCAGGACGGTCAGCTTGACGCCGGCTTTCTCTGCAACGGCTTTCTGCGCAACGCGGAAGGCTTCCAGCTCAGTGATGTCGGCCGAGTCGAACTGGGTCACGTGAGGCACGTTCAGCCAGCTGCGATGCAGGTTGGTAGCACCCATCTGCATCAGGCGGGTCATCGGCACTTCTTCGATTTCACCGAAGCGGCTGAAGTCGACTTCCGGAATCGGCGGGATGCCTGCACCACCGGTTGCACCGGCGGCCGGGGCTTCCTTGGCCTTCTGCATCATGGCCTTGACGTAAACCTGCACGTCTTCCTTGAGGATACGACCGTGCGGGCCGGTGGCCGCTACTGCGCTCAGCTCGACGCCGAACTCACGGGCCAGCTGACGCACGGCCGGGCCGGCGTGAACCTTGGCACCGTTGGCTGCGGCAGGGGCGGCAACCGGTGCGGCGGCTGGGGCAGCCGGCGCAGGTGCGGGTGCGGCTGCAGCAGCAGGAGCAGGAGCAGCAGCTGGCGCCGGAGCAGCAGCAGGTGCTGGAGCGGCAGCCGGAGCGGCACCGGCAACTTTCAGCTTGAGGATCAGGTCGCCGGTACCGACTTCGTCGTCCAGCTTGGCAATCACGGCTTCGACCACGCCAGCGGCTGGAGACGGGATCTCCATCGAGGCTTTGTCCGATTCCAGGGTGATCAGCGACTGGTCGGCTTCGACGGTATCGCCGACCTTGACCAGTACTTCGATGATCTTGGCTTTGCCCGAGGAGCCGATGTCCGGAACGTGGATGTCCTGAACCGTGGCAGCCGCCGGGGCAACTGCCGGAGCAGGCGCAGCCTCTGCAACCGGAGCGGCAGCAGGAGCCGCGGCAGCCGGGGCAGCAGCCGGAGCCTCAGGCGCCGCAGCGGCGCCCTCGACTTCCAGTTCCATCAGCTCGTCGCCTTCTTTCAGGCGGTCGCCGAGCTTGACCTTCAGCGACTTGATCACACCGGCCTTGGGGGCCGGGATCTCCATGGAGGCCTTGTCGGACTCCAGGGTCAGCAGGCTCTGGTCAGCCTCGATACGGTCGCCGACTTTGACGAACAGCTCAATGATTTCACCTTCACCGCTGCCGATGTCAGGTACGCGAATGAGTTCGCTCACTTAAAAATACTCCTCAGCAGTCCAGTGGGTTGCGTTTGTCCGGGTCGATACCGAACTTGGCGATGGCGTCGGCCACAACCTTGGGTTCGATCTCGCCACGGTCAGCCAAGGCTTCCAGTGCAGCCAGCACGACGAAGTGACGGTCGACTTCGAAGAAGTGACGCAGCTTCTTGCGGCTGTCGCTGCGACCGAAACCATCGGTACCCAGGACTTTGAACTCTTTGCTCGGTACCCACTGGCGAATCTGTTCGGCGAACAGCTTCATGTAGTCGGTAGAGGCGATGACCGGGCCCTTACGGCCAGCCAGGCACTCTTCGACGTAGGTGATCTGTGGCTTCTGACCAGGCTTGAGACGGTTGCTGCGTTCTACGGCCAGGCCGTCGCGACGCAGTTCGTTGAAGCTGGTGACGCTCCAGACGTCGGCACCGACGTTGAACTCTTCACGCAGGATCTTCGCCGCTTCACGCACTTCACGCAGGATGGTGCCGGAGCCCATCAGCTGAACGTGGTGCGCCGCTTCGCGGGTGTCTTCCTCGAGCAGGTACATGCCCTTGATGATGCCTTCCTCGGCGCCGGCAGGGATCGCTGGCTGGGTGTAGGCTTCGTTCATCACGGTGATGTAGTAGAAGACGTCCTGTTGCTCTTCGGTCATCTTCTTCATGCCGTCCTGAATGATCACCGCCAGCTCGTAGCCGTAGGTCGGATCATAGGTGCGGCAGTTCGGGATGGTCGCGGCCAGCATGTGGCTGTGACCGTCTTCGTGCTGCAGGCCTTCACCGTTGAGGGTGGTACGGCCGGCGGTACCGCCGATCAGGAAGCCACGGGTGCGGCTGTCGCCAGCGGCCCAGGCCAGGTCACCGATACGCTGG
>Ga0247827_10000017_pt1 | contig 120609 bp, 98 predicted proteins | sample 12C_Control_Day2_FD_194414 | JGI IMG/M metagenome (GOLD analysis project Ga0247827, IMG submission 194414) | Soil microbial communities from agricultural site in Penn Yan, New York, United States - 12C_Control_Day2 | ecosystem: Environmental > Terrestrial > Soil > Agricultural land | place... | reverse complement strand
ATCGGGTTCGTGCCCATCTTCTTGGCGTAGGCAACGGTGGTGGCAACCGCCACTTCGCTGGACTTCTCACCACGGATGACTTCGACCAGCGGCATCATGTGCACCGGATTGAAGAAGTGCATGCCGACGAAGTTTTCCGGACGCTTGAGGGCCTTGGCCAGCAGGTTGATGGAGATGGTCGAGGTGTTGGAAGCGAGGATGGCGTCTTCCTTCACCTGGCCTTCCACTTCAGCCAGTACCGCTTGCTTGACCTTCGGGTTCTCGACCACAGCTTCAACGACGATATCGACGTTGGCGAAGTCGCCATAGGACAGGGTCGGGCGAATCGCGTTCAGCGCTTCAGCCATTTTCGCCGGGGTCAGACGGCCTTTTTCAACGCGCTTGCCGAGCAGCTTGGAAGCTTCGTTCAAGCCCAGCGCAATAGCGCCTTCGTTGATGTCCTTCATCAGGATCGGGGTGCCCTTGACCGCCGACTGGTAGGCGATGCCGCCACCCATGATACCGGCGCCGAGTACGGCAGCCTGCTTCACGTCGTGAGCGATTTCGTCGTGGGCCTTGGCTTTGCGCTTGAGTTCCTGGTCGTTGAGGAACAGGCCGATCAGGCTCTCGGCAACCGAAGTCTTGGCCAGTTTGACGAAGCCGGCGGCTTCGACTTCCAGGGCCTTGTCGCGGCCGAAGTTGGCCGCCTTCTGGATGCTCTTGATCGCTTCAACCGGCGCCGGATAGTTCGGGCCTGCTTGACCGGCAACGAAACCTTTGGCGGTTTCGAACGACATCATCTGCTCGATGGCGTTGAGCTTGAGCTTTTCAAGCTTCGGCTGACGCTTGGCCTTGTGATCGAACTCGCCGCTGATGGCGCGCTTGATCAGGTCCAGTGCGGCGGCCTGCAGCAGCTCAGGGGCTACCACGGCATCGACAGCGCCGACTTTCAGGGCGTCTTCAGCACGGTTTTCCTTGCCGGCGGCAATCCACTCGATGGCGTTATCGGCACCGATGATGCGCGGCAGGCGCACGGTACCGCCAAAGCCCGGATAGATACCCAGTTTGACTTCCGGCAGGCCGATCTTGGCGTTGCTGGACATCACGCGGAAGTCGGCAGCCAGGCACATTTCCAGACCACCGCCCAGGGCGATGCCGTTGATCGCGGCAACGGTCGGCACGGCCAGGTCTTCGAAGTCGCTGAAAATCCGGTTGGCTTCCAGGTTGCCGGCGACCAGTTCGGCCTCGGGCAGCTTGAAGTTATCGACAAACTCAGTGATATCCGCGCCGACGATGAATACGTCCTTGCCACTGCTGACAATCACGCCTTTGATCGAGGCGTCGGCCTTGATGGTGTCTACGGCCTGACGCAATTCGTTCAGGGTAAGACGGTTGAACTTGTTGACGGACTCACCCTTGAGGTCGAACTTCAGTTCGACGATGCCGCTTTCAAGAGCCTTAACCGTGATGGCTTTACCTTCGTAAATCATCAACTGATCTCCACGATATGGAAGCTGAACTGTACACGCCGAACGCTGGTGAAGGACCCGGCCGGCCGCTGGCCGTGATTTGCCGAATCCTTGCGCCAGGCACACCCGTCAGCGCGATAGTCGGGATTCTGTAAGAGCCTTCTGACAATACAAACGCTCAATTCATACGCCCGTTTGATTTGGGTATGCACACATTCAACGAAAAGATCGCCGTTGTCAAATGCCCGAAAGCGGTGTGAAAACGCGACTTTACGGTCACTTTCTGTTGATCGTGGGCAAACACCGGCTTCGGTGATCGATGAGCATTCACGCCAACGATAATGGACAAAGGCTTACACACTCATGCACAGGATCAATACACGCTGAGTGCGAACAAAAAAGGCAGGAAAAACGTCGGGTAGCGCAGGGCCCGCTACACTGGGAGGGAATCAAGACTTAGACCGGCCTGCCTGGCCCGCCTGCCCGATGCGTATATCGGGCTTTTTATTGAGCGTGATCAGGCCAGGGCTTTCAGCACCGCGGCAATATCCTGCAATACAGCCGTTTCACCTCGTTCACCCCAATAAAGGGCAACCATCTGCGGGCCGGCTTCGACCTTGTAGACGCTTTCCGGCAAGCGGGCAAAATGTTCTGCAAGCACAGGATCGGTGCAAGGTTCGCGCCATTGGTTGAGCCAGGTGCCCGGGGTGGTTTGCCAGTAGCTCCAGCTGTCTGCCCTGCCCTGGCGCCGCGGCCGCACGTATTGCGCACAAGGGCTGGGCGGCTCTTTGGGCAGCCAGTGCGGCCACTGCTGAGGCGCCAGCTGCATGTTCAAGCCCATACGCCGGGCTTCCATACGCAGGGCCATACGGCCACTCTGGTTACGCGAAGGACGCAACCAGGCCAAGGGGCTGAGAATCAGCGCAAGGATTGACACCACTACCCAGACCGTCATATCTGTTGTTCCCATAAAGCTTTGCAAATGAGCTGGTTAGCCGAGGTTCTGAGCGATCAGCCTGAAAACGACCATACTTGAACTATCGCGACTGTCAGGAGAGCCTCTCATGCCCTACGAACACATACTGGTTGCCGTCGACCTGACCGAAGAATGCGATCCGGTCATCAAGCGCGCCATGACACTGGCCGCATCGACCGAGACCAAAGTTTCTCTGGTGCATATCGTCGAGCCCATGGCCATGGCATTTGGTGGCGATGTGCCGATGGATCTGTCCCAACTGCAACAACAACAGTTCGACCAGGCCAAAGAGCGTATGGACCGCCTGTTCGTCAAGTATCCCGAGATCAAGCGCGGCGATTCGCATCTGACCTACGGCCAACCCCGCCAGGAGATCCATCAATTGGCCAAGGAGAATGCTTGCGACCTGATCGTGGTCGGCAGCCACGGCCGCCACGGCCTGGCGCTACTGCTGGGCTCTACCGCCAACGACGTCCTGCACGGCGCGCCCTGTGATGTGCTGGCCGTACGCCTGCTGAAAAAAGAGTAACTGGGGCAGCCCGGCGCAACCTGCGCCGGGCCCCTCCCCTTAGCTGTCGAGTTCAGCCCAGCGCTCTACCAGAACATCCAGTTCAGCCTGCATCTGCTCCAGACGCGCCAGCACGGCAGAGGTCTGGTCGATCGGGCGCTGGTAGAAGGCCGGGTCGGAAATTTCTTCCTGCACCGCCGCCATCTTCTGTTCCAGTTCGTCGATCTGGCCCGGCAAGGCTTCCAGCTCGCGTTGCAGCTTGTAGCTGAGCTTTTTCTTCGGCGCCTCGGCTGCCGGTGCTGCAACGGGAGCCGGAGCAACAGCTTCAACCACCGCCGTGTTCAGCTCTGACTTGCCCGACTTGCTCTCGGTAACGCCCAGCAATTTTGGCGAACCGCCCTGACGAATCCAGTCCTGGTAACCACCGACGTACTCGCGCACCTTGCCCTCACCCTCGAAGACCAGGGTGCTGGTGACCACGTTGTCGAGGAAGGCCCGGTCGTGGCTGACCATCAGCACGGTGCCCTTAAACGCCGACAGCACTTCTTCGAGCAGCTCGAGGGTTTCCACGTCGAGGTCGTTGGTTGGCTCATCGAGCACCAGCAGGTTGGCCGGCTTGCTGAACAGTTTGGCCAGCAGCAACCGCGCACGCTCACCACCGGACAGCGCCTTGACCGGCGTGCGGGCACGCTGTGGGCTGAACAGGAAGTCACCCAGGTAGCTCAGGACATGACGGTTCTGGCCGTCGATCTCGATGAAGTCGCGACCTTCGGACAAGTTGTCGATGACGGTCTTTTCCAGGTCCAGCTGATGGCGCAGCTGGTCGAAATAGGCCACTTCCAGACGGGTGCCGGACTCGACTTTACCGCTGGTAGGCTCGAGATCGCCAAGCATCAGTTTGAGCAAGGTGGTCTTGCCGGTACCGTTGGCGCCGAGCAGACCGATACGGTCCTCGCGCTGCAGGACCATGGAGAAGTCCTTGACCAGTTGCGGGCCACCCGGATGGCTGAAGCTGACGTTTTCCAGGACCATCACCTGCTTGCCGGATTTCTCCGCAACATCAAGCATGATATTGGCCTTGCCCTGACGCTCACGGCGCTCGCTACGCTCAACGCGCAGGGCCTTGAGGGCCCGCACGCGGCCTTCGTTACGGGTACGCCGAGCCTTGATACCCTGACGGATCCACACTTCTTCCTGGGCCAGCTTCTTGTCGAACAGCGCGTTGGCGGTTTCTTCAGCGGCCAGCGCGGCTTCCTTGTGCACCAGGAAGCTGGCGTAGTCGCCGTTCCAGTCGATCAGGCCGCCGCGGTCCAGTTCGAGGATGCGCGTGGCCAGGTTTTGCAGGAAGGAACGGTCGTGGGTGATGAACAGCACGGCGCCGCCGAAGCCACTGAGGGCCTCTTCCAGCCAGGCAATGGCCCCGATGTCCAGGTGGTTGGTCGGTTCATCGAGCAGCAGCAGGTCAGGCTCGGAGACCAGCGCCTGGGCCAGCAGCACGCGGCGGCGCCAGCCACCGGAGAGCTCGGCCAGGGTCTTGTCGGCTGGCAGTTGCAGACGGCTCAGGGTGCTGTCGACCAGTTGCTGCAAACGCCAGCCATCACGCGCTTCCAGGTCGTGCTGGACGTGCATGAGCTTTTCCAGGTCGGCATCGCTGTGGATGTTCTGGCTCAGGTGGTGATATTCGGCCAGCAAGGCGCCGACACCGTCGAGGCCTTCGGCCACTACGTCGAACACGGTACGACCGTCGGCCACCGGCAGTTCCTGCGGCAGCTCGCCAATCTTCAGCCCAGGAGCGCGCCAGACATCGCCGTCGTCAGGCTTCTGATCGCCCTTGACCAGGCGCAGCATGCTCGACTTGCCAGTACCGTTGCGGCCAATAATGCACACCCGCTCACCACGGGCGATCTGCCACGACACCTTGTCCAACAACGGCATGGCGCCGAACGCAAGGGACACATCGCTTAATTTGAGCAGGGTCATGATCTTCTCCAAAAACCGGGCGCGCATTCTACCCGACTTGGGCCCGCTTCACATTAAGCAGGCGCACCTCCGGACAGATCCGACGACAGGCCGTGTGATTACAACTGGATACAAGCACAATGCTTTCATCCGCCTATGGCAAACGGCTAAGCTTAAGCAACGCAATCCCAACAGTGCTGGCTTCGCCGTCACTTTTCATGGTCAAACTGCCCGGAAGTCTCATGCGCAGCCGCCTGTTAAATCTAGTTTCCTGCCTGCTTCTCTCGGCCTCCGCAGCCAGCGTCGCCCAGGCCACCGACATCACCGTGCAGCGCCAGTACTATGACGAGGCCAAACGCGCCCTGGCCAAGGGTGACAAGGGTCCCTACCTGCGTTACGCACAAGCGTTGAGTGATTATCCGCTAACGCCTTACCTGGCCTACGACGAGCTGACCGCGCGTCTGAAAACCGCCAGCAATGCCGAGATCGAAAAATTCCTCGCCGCCCATGGCGACCTGCCCCAGGCCAACTGGATGAAATTGCGCTGGTTGCGCTGGCTGGCCGAGCGCGGCGAGTGGGAAACCTTCAGCCGTTACTACGACCCGAAGCTGAACTTCACCGAACTCGATTGCCTCAATGGCCAGCGTCAGCTGATTCAGGGCCAGCGCGCCGAAGGCTATGCCTCGGCAGAAAAACTCTGGCTGGTGGGCAAGTCCCAGCCTACCGCCTGTGACCCGTTGTTCGACCGCTGGGCAGCCGAAGGTCAACTCAGCGAGCAGAAGCGCTGGCAGCGCACCAAGCTGGCCGCCCAGGCGCGCAACTATGCCTTGGCCAACAGCCTGACCAAAACCCTCACCACCCTGGCCCCTCAGGGGCGCTTGCTGGTTGATGTGGCACAGAAACCACAGCTGTTGAATCAGCCTGGACGCTTCGTACCGGTCAACGAGGCCATGTCCGACGTGGTCAGCCTTGGCCTGCGCCGCCTGGCACGCCAAGACCCCGAGCGGGCCATGAGCCTGCTGGACGACTACGCCAATCGCATGCACTTCTCCCGTGACGAGAAAGTCGCCATCGCCCGCGAAATCGGCCTGACCCTGGCCCGCCGCTACGACCCGCGGGCCCTGGACCTGATGACCCGCTACGACCCCGAGCTGCGCGACAACACCGTGACCGAATGGCGTCTGCGCCTGTTGCTGCGCCTGGGCCGCTGGGAAGACGCCTACGAGCTGACCAAGCGCCTGCCCCAGGACCTGGCCAGCAGCAACCGCTGGCGTTACTGGCAAGCGCGCAGCCTGGAACTGGCGCAGCCACAGAACCCGCAGATTCCGCTGCTGTACAAAACCGTGGCGCGCGAGCGTGATTTCTATGGCTTCCTCGCCGCCGACCGGGCAAAAACCCCGTATCAGCTGAACAACAAGCCACTGGTGCTGAGCCAGGCGGTGATGAACAAGGTGCGTAATACACCGGGTATCCGTCGCGCCCTGGAGTTCCATGCCCGCGGCCAGATTGTCGATGGCCGCCGCGAGTGGTACCACGTCAGCCGCCACTTCAGCCGCGACGAAATGGTCGCCCAGGCACGCCTGGCCTACGACATGCGCTGGTACTTCCCGGCGATCCGCACCATCAGCCAGGCGCAATACTGGGACGACCTGGATATCCGTTTCCCGATGGCTCACCGCGATACGCTGGTTCGGGAAGCCAAGGTGCGTGGCCTGCACTCAAGCTGGGTGTTCGCCATCACTCGCCAGGAAAGTGCGTTCATGGAGGACGCCCGCTCCAGCGTTGGTGCCAGCGGCCTGATGCAACTGATGCCAGCCACAGCCAAGGAGACTGCGCGCAAGTTCAGTATTCCGCTGGCCTCCCCGGCCCAGGTATTCAACCCGGACAAGAACATCCAGCTCGGCGCGGCGTACCTGAGCCAGGTGCACAGTCAATTCAACGGCAATCGGGTGCTGGCTTCGGCAGCCTATAACGCAGGCCCGGGCCGCGTACGGCAATGGCTGCGCGGCGCCGACCACCTGAGCTTCGATGTCTGGGTGGAGTCGATTCCGTTTGATGAGACCCGTCAGTATGTGCAGAACGTGCTGTCCTACTCGGTGATCTACGGGCAGAAGCTCAACTCGCCGCAGCCGCTGGTGGACTGGCATGAGCGCTATTTTGACGATCAGTAGTTGAATGCAATCGCGGGGCAAGCCCGCTCCCACAGGGTTCTATATCACCCTGTGGGAGCGGGCTTGCCCCGCGATTTGATTACTCCAGCACCGTCACCGGCATCCCCACCTCAAGCACCCCACTTCCGTCAGCCACCAGGTTCTGCCCGAACAGCACATCCCCCTCCTTCTGCCGATAGGTTTTGAGTGTGGTCAGCGGCTCACGATCCGCGCTGCGCTCGCCGGTCTGCGGATCAATGGTGGTCATGATGCAACGCTCACAAGGCTTGAGCACACGGAACTCCATCTCGCCGATACGGATGCGCTTCCAGCCATCCTCGGCAAAGGCTTCGGCCCCCTCCACCACCAGATTGGGACGAAAGCGCTGCATCTCGAGCGGCCGACCGACCCGCTGTACCAGATCGTCGAGCGAGCCCTGGCCGATCAGCAGCAAGGGGAAACCATCGGCAAAAGCCACCCGGTCATTGACCTCGCCATAACCACCCGGCAGGAAACGGCTGCGCTCCTCGGGCACATGGACCAGGCGCACGTCCTTGCCGATAAATTCGCTGAGCCACTGCGCAGCAACATCACCGGCATCCGGGACGCGAAAGGTGTCACGCCAGATCGTCACGCCGCGCAGATCGCTGTCAGCTTGCGGCACGGCAACCTTTAACGCAGGTCGCCCAGGCGCCTCCAGGGTCAGCTCGCCGTCAACACCATACAGCGCCGTCAACTGGCTCATCTGTGGATACGCGCGCTGGGTCAGGAAGCGGCCATTGTCGCGCTCTACAAGCATCCAGCGACGGTCGCCATCCAGCCCCAGCAGGCCCAGTGAAGACGATTGCAACGCCTGGCCGCGCGCGGATTTGAGCGGATATCGGTACAACGCACTCAATAGCATCGGTGACCTGTCCTTTTGCCGGTTCAAAGCCTTAGCTTATACCGACTCAGGCCGTCGCTTCATCCAGCATCAACCGTTGGCGAACGACATCGACCAGCTTGTCGGGCTGGAACTTGGAGAGAAAGTTGTCACAACCGACTTTCTTCACCATCGACTCGTTGAAACTACCCGACAGCGAGGTGTGCAACACCACATGCAACGGGCGCAGGCGCGGGTCGTTACGGATCTCGGTAGTCAGGCGGTAGCCGTCCATCTCCGGCATCTCGGCATCGGTGAAAATCATCAGCAGCTTTTCACACATATCTTCGCCAGCGTCGGCCCAGCCTTTGAGCATGCGCAAGGCCTTGAGGCCATCACTGGCGATGTGCATTTTCACCCCCAACTGAGACAAAGTGTCGCGCAGCTGGGCCAAAGCCACAGTGGAATCGTCCACCAACAGCACCTCGCGACCACGAGCCCGCGCCAACACCGGATCCTCAAGCTTGTCGCGCGAGACCTTGGCACTGTACGGCACGATTTCGGCCAGCACTTTCTCTACGTCGATGATTTCCACCAACTGCTCGTCGACCTTGCTGATTGCTGTCAGGTAATGCTGACGACCGGCGCTGGTCGGCGGCGGCATGATGGCTTCCCAGTTCATGTTGACGATACGATCGACCCCACCCACCAGAAACGCCTGCACCGAACGGTTGTACTCGGTGACAATAATGGTACTGCCTGGCCCAGGCGTAAGCGGGCGCATGCCGATAGCCTGGGACAGGTCGATCACCGGCAGTGTCTGCCCACGCAGGTTGACTACACCACAGACGAAAGCATGGCGCTGTGGCATCAAGGTCAGTTTGGGCATTTGCAGCACCTCCTGAACCTTGAACACGTTGATCGCGAACAACTGTCGCCCGGCCAGGCGGAACATCAGGATTTCCAGGCGGTTCTCACCCACCAGCTGCGTTCTTTGGTCTACTGTGTCGAGAATGCCAGCCATTAAAGAACCCCCAGGCTTGTTCCAAGAAATGAACCCATTGGCCCTGTATCGGCCAGATCAGGCACAGCTTGACCCCCTGAAGAAAATGCTCAGCCGGTCATTGATGTCATTTTAACATCATGCTTTACTGCGCTCAGCTCCTTCCTGTCGTAAACACCCGCAAAGGGTCGTAATCACACCACCCCATCAGGGAAACCCCTAGTGACAATCGGGCGAGACCTGATGTTCGCGATATCCATTAGCCATTAATGTGACGCCATTCTCATTGCATGAACGGAGTCAGGCTTTTGTCAGCGATCGCCTCGTTGTGGCCAGCCCCTGCTCCAGCCCTTTGTGCTGGAGCCAAATGATGGCTAACGAATCACTGAACAGCAGCGCCCTGCAGGATTTTCTGGTGGACGCCCAGGTCTTGCTGACCCAGGCCGAAGAGTGCCTGCAGCACCTGGAACTGATCGACAACGATCCGGATGCCTGCCACTGCCTCAACGATACCCTGGCCACGCTGGTAACTCGCGCCCATAACCTGGGGCTCTTGGAGGTGGCCAGTTACAGCAAGCAACTGCAACATCTGCTGGAAACCGCTCACAACCCTTCGCGGCTGCCCGGCAGCGCCTTGCCGGCACTGGAAGAGTGCCTGACCCTGCTGGCCTGGCAATTGGAGCTGGTTGACCCGTACACCGGCCGCCTGAGCCTGGATACCGATGAACAGGTGCTGCTGCTGGACAACCTGGCAGCCGCCCTGAACACGACCTCCGCTTGCGCTTCCTGCCACTCAAGCATGACCCCCTGCGAACACCCGCCGCACAACGCGCGTGAGGCAACTGGACAGCAAACTACGGGCAACTAAAGGGTCATCGACAAAGATCCGGCAGCGAGTGCTGACAGCGCTCCGCGCTACGCACTAAGCAGCAACTTTCCCGTTTGCCGATCATTTCTGCAGTCGTTTTTACAACTGCAGATTTACTTTATTTCACGCAAGCTTTACGTCTTATAAAGTAATGGCAAAGTGCTAGACCTGCGCACATGACGGACGCCCTGCATCAGCCCGTAAAATCTGACGTTTCAGACAGTTATCAGAGTTCGCCACCCTTGGGACTTGAAGTGATACCATGCGCGCGATGAAGATTAGTCAGACCTTGGCCGATCATGCCTTCAACGATTTTTCTCTTGGCGCAGGTATTCATTACTCCGCCCGGCGCCGACATATAAATGATATTGAAGGCAACACGACAACGCCCCTAAGTTTGACCTGTTCCAGGCTTTCTTCAGCGATATTTCAGTGGCTTCATTTTCTATGCTCTCAAGCCTCAATAGATTCAAGCTCTGGCGCCCCGGGGCCGCTCTACTGCGCGGGCTGACCGCGCTGCTGTGCCTGGCCTCGATCATCGCCAACCTGGCGCTGTACCTCTACGCGTTGCCGATGCCGGCCAGTGTGCTGATCCTGCACATCGTCGCGATGCTGAGCATTGGCTGGCATCTGCGCCACTGGGCACGTTCGATTGCCCTGCGCCCGGCAGAACTTGCCGATCGCCTGCTCAAGGTTCAGGAAAGCGAGCGGCAACGCCTGAGCCGGGAGCTCCACGACGATATCGGCCAACTGCTGACCGCCGCCAAACTCCAGGCGGACTGGCTGCAACGCCGTGTTCCAGGCGACCTGCAAGATCACTGCAGCACCCTGCGCAGCACCCTGGACGACACGCTGGCCAATGTCCGCGACGTCTCGGCCATTCTCAACCCGCGCCAGCTGTCCAGCCTGGGCCTGGAAGCCAGCTTGCGCGCGCACTTGCTGCGCACCCTGGAAAACACCAACGTGCACTGGAGCCTTGAGTGCCGCCAGCGTCTGGGCGGCATACCTGAAGACATGGCCATCGCCGCCTTTCGCATCACCCAGGAAGCGGTCACCAACATGCTTCGTCATGCCAGCGCGCACAACCTGGTCGTCTGCATTCAGCGCCAGCCTGAAGGCCTGGCCTTGTCCATCAGTGACGATGGCCTGGGTTTCTTGCCCGCCAGCAATCCAGCAGATGAAGGACAATGCGGCATGGCCGGCATGCTTGAACGCGCCGCACTGCTTGATGGCACACTGTCAGTCAGCAGCCAGCCAGGCAAAGGCACGCGAATCGATGCCCTGTTTCCCTGGCCTCCACGCACCCTTGAACGCGCCAAGACAAATAACGCCCAATGATCTGTAAATTGCTGCTGGTAGACGACCACTCACTGATTCGCGCCGGTGTTCGCGCCCTGGTCTCGGATATTCCCGGTTACACAGTGGTGGGTGAAGGCAATGACGGCAACCAGGTGGCCGAACTCGTACTGCAACTGGATCCGGACATTGTCCTGCTGGATATTTCGATGCGCACGACCAACGGCCTGGACGCCCTCACCCAGCTACGCGCCAGCGGCTGTCGCAGCAAAGTACTGATCCTGTCAATGCACACCGACCCCGAACTGATCATGCAGGCCCTGGAAAGCGGCGCCCATGGCTACCTGCTCAAGGACACCACCGCCACCGAACTGGAGCAGGCCCTGACTGCACTGCGCAACGGCGAGCGCTACCTGAGCCCGGCAATCGCCCACACCGTGATCAATCAGGCCCTGCTACGGACCCAGAGCTTCAAGGCTCCGACCTCGGACAACCACAATCTGACAGCCCGCCAACTGGAAATCCTGCGCTTGATCGTGCGCGGCAAATCCACCCGCGAAATTGCCCACGGTCTGGGCTTGAGCATCAAGACCGTGGAGACTCACCGTTCACAAATCATGAAACGCCTGCAGATCTACGACGTGGCCGGCCTGGTACTGTTTGCGGTCCGCGAGCAGATCATCAGCCTCGACGACTGAGCAGCGGCGAGTCAGCCGGCAGGTGCACCCGCAAGGCGCCTGCCAGTACCTCAAAACGCAAGCTATCGCTTTGCAGCGGCTCGCCATCGAGATTGATATCCAGACCTTGCGCGCTCTTGATTTCGACCCAGGGCAGACGCGCTCGCACAAACATGTTCTCCAGGCCCAGGCCATCACTGAGCAAACTGCGCAAGGTACCCACCACTTCCTGAGGCGCCGGCAGAATACTGATGTCCAGCAGCCCATCGTCGACTTGCGCCTGCGGGCACAGCACATGCCCACCACCAGCCTGCCGGCCGTTGCCGATTCCCAGCGCCAGCAAATCGCCGCGCCAGTGAAAATCCGGCCCATGCAAATCTACCGTAGCCGCACTGAGCTCACTGAAACGAGACAGGCCGGTGAACAGATACGCCGCTGCGCCCAGCACTTTCTTCAGGTCTTCGGAGGTGTTGGCGGTGACCTGACTGCCAAATCCGCCCGTGGCCATATTGAGAAAAACCTGCCCACCAACCTGCCCCAAATCAATCCTTTGAGCAGGTGTTTCCAGCAACGCAAGCGCCTGTTCAGGCTCCAGCGGCACACCTGCAGCCCGGGCAAAATCATTGGCAGTCCCCAATGGCACGAGCACCAGGCTTGCCTGGCAAGCGATGCGGGCCATGGCCTCGGCGACATCACGCAAGGTGCCGTCTCCACCGCCGGCTGCAACATGCCGGTAACCACTTGCCTGGGCTTCGTTGACCAGCCGCGCAGCATCACCGGCCTCCCAGGTCAGGCGAACGTCAAGCTGCCAGCCACGCTCGCGCAGCGCACCAACGGCGGCACGCACCTGCTCGTTCATGGCCTGCTTGCCATGCAGGATGAATAAGGTTCTGTGCTGCTTCATGGTGCCTCCCCGGCGAATTAAAGCTCGTGCATCTCGACCACATGACAGGGGCTTTTGCTGCACAGCCAATGGCCGATCGAAAAGCAAATTTGCCGAGTATTCACACAAATATTATTGAAAGCAGGAACGCCCGGGTGCATCATTCGACAAATATTTGGCCTTCACGGAAGATGCCGACAGTAAAAGTCATTTTATTGACTCATTACGCGAGCGCCTGCCAGGTCCCGGTTTCCTTTACTGCACTGTAGTCTCAGTGCCCTGACTCAAGGCTGTGAAATGAGCGTTCTGATCCCCTGCATCATCGCCGGCGGCGCCGGCACTCGCCTTTGGCCGGTTTCTCGCGAAACCATGCCGAAACCGTTCATGCGCCTGCCCGATGGCCAGAGCCTGCTGCAAAAGACCTTTTCCCGTGCCAGTGCACTGCCAGATGTCGAGCGGATACTGACGGTGACCAACCGGGAAGTGTATTTCCGCACTCAGGATGAGTACCGCCAATTGAACTCGGCCGGCATGGCCCTGGACTTCATCCTCGAACCCTTTGGCCGCAATACTGCGCCAGCCATCGCTGCAGCCGCTCTGCACTGCGCCAACCTGTATGGCGAAAGCGCCCTGCTGCTGATCCTGCCCGCCGATCACCTGATCAGCGACCTGCCAGCCTTCGAACGCGCAGTCGCGCACGCCCGCAACCTGGCACAGCAAGGTTGGCTGACGACCTTCGGCCTGGTGCCCAGTCACGCCGAAACCGGCTTTGGCTACATCGAGAAAGGCCAGGCACTGGACGCGCAAGGCTACAAAGTGCAGCGATTTGTCGAAAAACCCGACGCCGCAACCGCCCAGCACTACCTCGAGGGTGGTCAGCACCTGTGGAATGCCGGCATGTTCTGCATGCGCGTCGATGCAATCCTGGCAGAACTGGACCGCCATGTGCCGGACCTGCTCGCCAGTGTCCACCATTGCCTGCAGCGCAGCCCGAGCAAACAGGGTGAAGGTGAACTACAGCTGGAACTCGACCCGCAGACCTTCGAGAAGGTACCGGACATCTCCATCGATTACGCGGTCATGGAAACCTCCAGCCAGGTGGCCGTGCTGCCCGCCGACCTGGGTTGGAGCGACATCGGCTGCTGGCAGGCGGTACGTGGCCTCAGGGAAGCCGACCAGAATGGCAACCAGTGCAATGGCGAGACCGTCCTGCATGACGTCTCCAATTGCTACATCGACTCGCCACGCCGCCTGGTCGGCGCCGTCGGCCTCGACAACCTGATCATCATCGATACCCCCGATGCCCTGCTGATCGCCGACGCCGCGCGCAGCCAGGAGGTCAAGGTGATCGCCCAGCAGCTCAAGCACCAGGGACATGACGCCTATCGCCTGCACCGCACGGTGAACCGCCCGTGGGGCATGTACACGGTGCTCGAGGAAGGTCCACGCTTCAAGATCAAGCGCATCGTGGTTCGCCCTCAAGCATCGCTTTCACTGCAGATGCACCACCATCGCAGTGAACACTGGATCGTCGTCAACGGCATGGCCTGCGTGACCAACGGCGAGGACGAGTTTCTGCTCGACACCAACGAATCGACCTTTATCAAACCGGGGCGGGTACATCGCCTGACCAACCCCGGTGTGATCGACCTGGTCATGATCGAAGTACAAAGTGGCGAATATATGGGCGAAGACGACATCGTGCGCTTTACTGATATCTATGGACGCGCCCCGGAATCAGCCAGCAGCTGACACCCCAGGCGCGTCCATTCATATCTGCATGCCGTTACCCGCCTGGTGATAGAGGAAAGGGGTCATGCGCGTACTCTGGACACTGCCTTATCTGCCCTGGCCAACCACCAGCGGCGGCAAAACCCGGCAATACCACCTGCTGCGCAGCCTGGCGCAGCGTGGCCACCAGATCACCTTGCTGGTGCAGTCGAAAATCCCGCCCAACGAGGCGGCACGCCAGGCGCTCGAGCCCCTGCTCGAACGCCTGATCGTGTTACCCAGGCGCCCGCTGCACAGCCCACTGAACCTGCTGGCTGCGGTCTATGCCGGCTATCCCATGCGAGCCAGTGTCAACGGCCTGGCTCCGCACCTGCGCCATCGCTTCGAGCAACTGCTGGAAGAACGTTGGGATGTCATCCAGATCGAGCACAGCTATAGTTTCCAGCCGTTCGAAAAGGCCCTGCAGGCGCGAAGCCTGCCCTTCCTGCTCAGTGAACACACGATCGAATCGGTGTCTGGCGCCGCCTGCCATGACCGCCTGCCGCTGTGGCTGCGGCCGTTCAATGCCTTCGACCGCTGGCGCTACCGGCGCTGGGAAAATCGGGTACTGAGCCAGGCCCACGAGGTGGTGGCGGTCAGCCCCAAGGATGTCGAACACATCAGCCGCCTGACCGGTAATCCCGCTTCACTGGTGATCAATGGCGTCGATTGCGCGCACTATCAAGACATCCAGCCGTCACTGCACAGCCAGCGCCTGTTGTTTGTCGGCAATTTTGAGTACAACGCCAGCCTCGAAGCCATCGAGTGGGCACTCGAGGATATCCTTCCGCAGGTCTGGCAAAGCAACCCGGCGGTGCGCCTGGCCGTCGTCGGACATGCCTTGCCGGACAGCTGGAAATCGCGCTGGAGCGACCCACGAATCGAATGGGTCGGCTACCTGCCCGACTTGCGTGAACTGCAACGTCATTCGGCAATTTTCTTCGCCCCGCTGCGCTATGCCGGCGGCTCGAAAATCAAGGTGCTCGAAGCCATGGCCGCCGGCTTGCCGGTGGTCACCACCGCCAAGGGCGTATGCGGGCTGCAGGTGACCCAGGGCGAACACTACCTGGGCAGTGACGATGGTGATCAACTGGCCTTGCTCATCACCCAATTGCTCAATCAGCCCTGGCGCATGCGTCAGTTATCGGAGGCCGCGCGGCAGTTCGTGCATGAGCGCCACGACTGGAGCATTGCTGCAGCCCAGCTGGAAAGCGTGCACGCGCGCCTGAGCCAGCGCGCGCCCACACTGGGCAATCTGAGCGACAACGGCTTGCTCAGTCGCTCAGCCGAGTAGCTCACTCAAGGGAATGAACTGCACGGTATCGCCTTTGCCAGGTGTGGTGCCCTCACGGACCTCCACCAGGCCCTCGGCCCAGGCTGCACTGCGCAGCACGCCGGAGCTCTGGTTCTTGTAGATCTGCGCACACCCCTGGTCCAGCCGTGCGCGCAGGTACTCCCGACGATTGCCGGCTTTGGGCCAGTCAAAACCGGCCGGTACCGGGAACTGCAGAGGGGTCACCTCCTGCACACCCTGGCGGCGCAGCAGATACGGGCGGGTCAGCAGACCGAAAGTCACCAGCGTCGAAGCCGGGTTGCCGGGCAAACCGATCACCGGCACGCCTTTGTAGTGACCGAAGGTCAAGGGCTTGCCGGGCTTGATAGCCAGCTTCCAGAGGGCCAGTTCGCCTGCTTCGCGCAAGGCCAGGCCCAGGTAATCGGCCTCGCCCACGGAAACACCGCCGGTCGAGAGGATCAAATCGACCTGACCCAGCCCCGCCAGGCAATCACGGGTTTTTTCCAGGTCGTCGGCAAGAATCCCCGCATCGATCACCTCGCAACCCAGGCGTTGCAGCCAGCTGACCAGCAAGCGCCGATTGCTGTTGTAGATCTGCCCTGGCCCCAGCGGCAAGCCCGGTTCTACCAGCTCGTCGCCCGTGGACAACACGGCAACCTTGACCCTGCGCACTACCCTGAGCGTGGCGCAACCCAGCGTTGCCGCCAGCCCAAGCTCGATCGGCCCCAGCCGTGTACCCGCCGCCAGCACCGACTCGCCGACACGGGTTTCCTGACCTTGCGGGCGCACATTCTGGCCGACGCGCAGCGGTTCGTTGAAGCGCACCCGCTGGTCTTGCAGGACCTCGGCGTTCTCCTGCATCTCGACACAGTCGGCACCCAGCGGCAACGGCGCGCCGGTGAAGATCCGTGCACAGGTGCCCGGCTGTAGCGGCTCAGGAGCGTGACCGGCGAAAATGCGCTGGCTGACCGGCAACGCCTCGCCCTGCCAGTCAGCCAGGCGCAAGGCATAACCGTCCATGGCACTGTTGGGCCAGGGCGGCAGATCCAGGCTGGCAATCAGCGCCTCGGCCAGCACCCGCCCCTCGGCCTGCGCCAAAGCAACCTGCTCGGTTTCGACGATGGGCGCGGACTCAGCCAGTTTCAGTAACTGTGCCAGTGCGTCTTCAACCGGCATCAACGGCTTGTTCACAGGCACCTCAACCACGGCTGGCGCAGGGCTCGGCCTGCTTGAGGTGAGTAACGAAGTTGCACGGGCGATGGCGGGCATCGAGCTGCTCGGCAAGGATGCCATCCCAGCCGGTGCGCACAGCATTGGTCGAGCCGGGCAGGCAGCAGACCAGGGTACCGTTGGCCAACCCGGCCAGGGCACGCGACTGAACCGTAGAAGTACCGATGTCCGCCAGGGAGATGTGGCGGAACAACTCACCGAAGCCATCGACCTGTTTATCCAGCAGGCAGGCGACCGCCTCTGGAGTACTGTCACGACCGGTGAAGCCGGTGCCACCGGTGATCAACACCACCTGCACCTGCTCATCGGCAATCCAGGTGGCGACCTGGGCGCGAATCTTGTACAGGTCGTCCTTGAGCAGTACCCGTGCAGCAAGGCCGTGCCCGGCCTCGGTCAGACGATCGACAAACATCTGGCCAGAGGTGTCGGTTTCCAGGGTACGGGTATCGCTGACCGTCAACACCGCGATGTTCAGCGGCACGAAAGGTACATCTGCCTTGGCTTTCATGGGACCTTGATCCATTGAGGGAGTATGGGCGGTGTTATATCACAGCCCTGCCCGGCTCGCGCCCATGGTCCTGCCCGGGCGTGCCGCCGATCAATAGTGCTGCGCACTAGCTATGCTGCAATGGACAAGGAACTTGCGCCGTCGCCATGCGTCTCAAGGACATTACGCACCACCCTCTACTGGAGAAACATGATGATTCAACGGACCCTCCCCGCCTTCCTGCTCGCTCTGGGCCTGGGCACTCTGGCTGGTTGCTCCTCGCCAACTGTCATCACTTTGAACGACGGTCGCGAAATCCAGGCGGTCGACACGCCGCAATATGACGATGAATCGGGCTTCTACGAATTTGAACAGCTCGATGGCAAACGTACACGCATCAACAAAGATCAGGTGCGTACCGTCAAGGACCTCTGATACCTGCGACAGCCCCTCTCTGGGGGGCTTGTCGAGGAGAAAATTTTGAGTAATATTTTCTCCATCGGAGTGTAGCGCAGCCAGGTAGCGCGTCTCGTTCGGGACGAGAAGGCCGCAGGTTCGAATCCTGTCTCTCCGACCAGATCACTCGACAAAAAGCCCGCTCTCATGCGGGCTTTTTCGTACCTGCATTACGACGAATTGCACTGGCCAGCATTGCACCGCGATGGTGGGGCCAGCAAAATGCGCGCCTTTCGAACTCAGAGGTTGAAACACATGCGTAAGACTCTTGCCGCCCTGACACTGGGCCTGCTGTGTGCGCAAGGCGCCGTGGCCGGCGATGGCCAGACTGCCCTGGGCGGCGGCCTGGGTGGTGTACTGGGTAATGTGGTCGGAAAACAGCTCGGCGGCAGCACCGGCGCTGCGATTGGTGCCGGCGTCGGTGGCGCGGCAGGTGGCGCCATGGCCGCGAAGAAGGGCAACAAGACCGAGGCGGCCATTGGTGGCGGTCTGGGTTCGGCTGGCGGTTCGCTGATCGGTGGCAAGCTCGGTGGCAGCACCGGCTCGGCGATCGGTGCCGGCCTGGGTGGCGCGGCCGGTGGCGCACTGGGTAACAAATATGCCGACAAGCATCGTTGATTCAGCGCTGATCGCGGGGCAAGCCCGCTCCCACAGGCTGAACTGCACCTGTGAGGCTTGTCCCACGAACAAAATAGCCCCCTGAACAGGGGGCTATTTTTATTACCGATTCAACCTTTACAGTGCAGGCTCAGCCTGTACTGCAGCAGTCTCTTCCGGCAGCACCGGAACATACAGCAGACCCAGGCGCGAGCTGCTCCATTCACGGGTCTTGTTGGTCAGCTCAAGGTTGTTGTTGAGCTTCTGACCATAAGTCGGAACGATTTCCTTCAGCTTGGCCTGCCACTCAGGGGTCTTGATGCGATCCTTGTAGGTTTTCTCCAGCACGCTGAGCATGATCGGCGCAGCGGTCGAAGCGCCTGGCGATGCACCCAGCAGCGCGGCGATGGTGCCATCCTGGGCGGCAACCACTTCAGTACCGAACTGCAGCACGCCACCATGGACCGGATCTTTCTTGATCACCTGAACGCGTTGACCGGCCTGCAGCAGTTTCCAGTCTTCGTTCTTGGCGTTCGGGAAGTACTCACGCAGGGCTTCCATACGGTCGTCGAAGCTGAGCATCAGCTGACCCATCAGGTAGGTGCTCAGGTCGATGTTGTCGATACCGGCGTGGGTCATCGGCATGATGTTGTGAGTGGTCAGTGCCGCGAACATGTCCAGCAGCGAACCGTTCTTGAGGAACTTGGTCGAGAAGGTCGCGAACGGGCCGAACAGCAGGACTTCCTTGCCGTCGATCACACGGGTGTCCAGGTGCGGAACGGACATTGGCGGTGCACCGACCGAAGCCTTGCCGTACAGCTTGGCTTTGTGGCGGGCAACGATGTCCTGGTTGTCAGTCATCAGGAACTGACCGCCGACCGGGAAGCCTGCATAGCCTTCGGCTTCAGGAATACCGGACTTCTGCAGCAGTTTCAGGGCGCCACCACCGGCACCGATGAAGACGAACTTGGCCTTCACGCTGCGCTCGACGCCTTTGTTGGCCAGGTCGGCAACGACCACGGTCCAGGTGTTGTCAGCATTGCGCACGATGTCACGCACTTCATGCTGAACATGCAGCTTGACGTTGTCGTGCTTGGTCAGCGAGGCGATCAACTGGCGGGTGATCTCGCCGAAGTTGACGTCGGTACCGATCGACATGCGGGTCGCGGCGATCTTCTGGTCGGCAGCACGGCCTTCCATCACGATCGGCACCCACTTCTGGATCTGCGCGTGGTCTTCGGAGTACTCCATGCCGCGGAACAGCGAGCTGTGCTGCAGGGCCTCATGACGCTTCTTGAGGAACTCGACGTTCTTGTCGCCCCAGACGAAGCTCATGTGCGGCACGTTGTTGATGAACGACTTCGGATTGCTCAGCACGTTCTGCTCGACCTGGTAGGCCCAGAACTGCTTGGAGATCTCGAACTGCTCGTTGACCCCGACCGCCTTGCTGATGTCGATCTTGCCGTCGGCGCCTTCGCTGGTGTAGTTCAGTTCGCAGAAGGCGGAGTGGCCGGTACCGGCGTTGTTCCAGGCGTTGGAGCTTTCTTCGGCGACCTTGTCCAGGCGCTCGTAGATATCGATCGACCAGGTCGGTTCCAGCTCATTGAGGTAAGTCCCCAGACTTGCGCTCATGATGCCGCCGCCGATCAGCAGTACATCAACGCTTTTCTCTGGCTCGCTGGGCTTGGAGCAACCGATGACACTCAGGCATAGGAGCGTCAGCAGGATTTTTTTCATAGTTCAATCCAATTGAGGTGAAGTAATTGGCAATGACCGCTCATCCCGTTGTGCACGCCCGGATTCTTGTTGTTGCTCGCGCAGACCAAAGCTTAGCGGGGCTCGGCGTTCAGGCAAGCAGCCTGGACGCGGGGGCGATGGTTGGCAGCTGGGGTTGTTCGATGGATCGGGAACGGTCGTCACCCTGACGATGGGCATTGAAGCCTGACGCCGGGTGCTTGCATGGCCTAGGCCTGACCGCCTTTAAGCACGAAACAGGCCAACTTTTGCAAGACCAACGGCTAATAGCTAGGACGAGTCGTCGCACCCCATCTTTAACGGTTTTTCTGGCGACAATCCGCCACATAGCCGCCCCTGTCGGGCGAAATGTGGCGGATTTCCCCCTTCTTTCAGGCGCTTAGCCGCGCGGTGACCTCGCCGAGCTGCCCCGACAGACCATGCAGGCGATGCCCGGCCTGCTCGGTATGTTGCACCGCCTGCTGATTGGCGGTGGCGATGCGGGTGATTTCCACCAGGTTGCGCGAGATGTCTTCTGCTACGCTGGTCTGCTCTTCGGCGGCCGTGGCGATCTGGCGGTTCATGTCGCGGATCGCCTCGACAGCCAGGGTGATGCGCTGCAGCATCTGCCCGGCACGCTGGACCTGCTCGGCGCCCTCCTCACTGCGCTGCTGACCGCTTTCAATGGCCTTGACCGCCTCCAGGGCGCCGGACTGTACGGCACTGATGATCTGGTTGATCTCGGCAATCGAGGCGGCCGTGCGCTGCGCCAGGCTGCGCACTTCATCGGCGACCACGGCAAAGCCGCGACCGGCCTCCCCCGCCCGCGCCGCTTCGATAGCAGCATTGAGTGCCAGCAGGTTGGTCTGCTCGGCAATCCCGCGAATCACCTCCAGCACCTTGCCGATCCTGGCGCTGTCAGCCTCCAGGTGGCGAATCACCGCCGCCGTACCGGCAATCTCCTGATTGACCGTGGCAATCGTGTCGATGGTGGCCTGCATTACCTGCTCACCTGCCTGGGCACTGTGATCAGCGTCATCGGCCGCACGCGCGGCTTCAGCGGCATGGCGCGCCACTTCCTGAGCGGTGGCGGACATTTCGTGCATGGCCGTGGCCACCTGGTCAGTACGCTGGAACTGGTCATCGGTACCACGCGCCATACCACCGGCAATGCTGCGCAATTCGCCACTGGCCGTTTCCAGCTCACCGGCATTGTTCTGCAGGCGGGTAAACGTATCGGCGAGGAAGTCGCGCAAGGTATTGGCGGCCACGGCCAGACGCCCCAGTTCATCCTGACGGTCACTGGCCACCCGCGCCTCGAATCGCCCCTGACTCAGCTGTGCGACATACTCGATCAGGCCGCGGATCGGTTCGATCAGGCTGCGATTAACCAACCAGAGACTGAACAGGCCGACCAGCACTGCCGAGCCGAACATCACCAGCAGACCCAACCACACGGTGCGCTCTGCCGACTGACTGATGGTCTGGGCGCGCGCCTGGGCATCGCTGCGCAGCTGGCTGACCAGCTCGCTCATCTGCTCACTGGTCGCACGATCCACGCCCTTGACCGCCTGGTCGCCCGCAGCCGGGTCAGCCCCTGCGGCAAGGAACGCCTGACGCCCTTGCGCATACGCCTGGCCCAACTGGCGATGGCTTTCCTTGAGCTGCTCGGCGCGGGCCTTGAGCGATGTGTCGCTGCTCCGGATCAACTGGTCGAGAATGCCCTGCACCTGCTGCTCACGGGCCAGGAATTGCTGCCAGTACTTATCCAGATCGGCTGGCTGTTTGCCGCGCAACAGCACGTTCTTCCACTCCTGGACTTGAACCTTGAACTGCAGATTGGCCTCGTCAATCAATTGCGAAGCCTGCAATGGCCCGTCGATCAATTGCCCATAACCGCGCACGCTGGACGACAGCAATTGAAAGCAGACCAGAGCGATCATCAGTATCGCCAACAGGCTGCCAGCAAGTAGCGCGAGGATTTGCACTCTGAGAGATTTACGCAACATCGGAAGGAATCTCGGAACAAGGAGGAAGGAAACGACGCTGGATTGCATCGACCAGGCAAAGACGTCCTTGTCCTCGTTCACTGGCAACCGGCGCAGGCGAAAAAAAAGCTGCCATCGTTCGATAGCAGCCTGATTCGAGCATTACGCAACAGCTGGAGCAGATAGTCTCAGGCGATTGCTACAGAAATGTGACAACCCGCGGAACGCTGTCACATTTCCGTCACGACGTTGAACTGCAGGGCTGCCAGGCGCGCATACAACGGGCTTTGCGCGATCAGTTGGCGGTGCGTGCCGATGGCGACCAGGCGGCCCTGATCGATCACCGCAATACGGTCGGCATGCTGCACCGTGGCCAGGCGGTGAGCGATCACCAGGGTGGTACGCCCGCGCATCAAGGTCGGTAGCGCCTGCTGGATCAGGTACTCGCTCTGGGCATCGAGGGCACTGGTGGCCTCGTCCAGCAGCAGGATCGGCGCATCCACCAGCAAGGCCCTGGCAATGGCCAGGCGTTGACGCTGACCGCCCGACAAGCCCAGACCGGCATCGCCCAGGTGGGTCTGATAGCCCTGGGGCAATTGCAGGATGAAATCATGGGCATGGGCACTGCGCGCGGCGGCCTCAACCTGCGCTGCACTGGCATCGGCCCGGCCGTAACGTATGTTCTCCTCGACGGTGCCGAAGAACAGTGCCGGATTCTGTGCGACCAGGGCGAAGTGTCGGCGCAGGTCCTGCGGGTCGAGTCGCTTCAGGTCCTGGCCGTCCAGGCGTATTTGCCCTTGCTGGGGGTCATAGAAGCGCAACAGCAGGTCAAACAAGGTCGATTTACCCGCCCCCGAAGGCCCGACCAGCGCCAGCGTTTCCCCGGGCTCGACGATCAGGCTCAAGCCGTCGATTGCCGCAGGCTCGGGGCGCGACGGGTAGGCAAAGCGGACATCGCGAAGTTCAAGCCGCCCACTGACCCGCGGTGCCGAGCGCTCCAGCCCCTGTGCAGGTGCGCTGATTTCGCTGCGTGCGGCCAGCAGCTCGGCAATCCGCTCCGCCGCCCCGGCGGCGCGTTGCAGTTCGCCAATCACTTCACTGAGGGTGCCAAAGGCACCACCGACGATCAGGCTATAGAACACGAAGGCTGCCAGTTCGCCTGCGGAAATGCGCCCGGCAATCACATCCATGCCACCGACCCAGAGCATCACGCCCACGGCCCCGAGCACCAGCACGATCACCAGCGTGATCAGCCAGGCGCGCTGCAGGATGCGCTTGCGCGCGACCGCAAAGGCCGCCTCGACCGTGCGGCCGAAACGTTGCTGATCGCTGGGCTGGTGGTTGTAGGCCTGTACTGTCTTGATCTGCCCGAGGGTCTCAGCCACATAGCTGCCGACGTCGGCCACCCGGTCCTGGCTCTGGCGCGACAGGCTGCGTACCCGTCGCCCGAAAATCAGGATCGGCGCCAACACCAGCGGTAACGCCAGCACCACGATACTGGTGAGCTTGGGGTTGGTGACGAACAACAGCACGATACCGCCGAGCACCATCAGCGCATTGCGCAGAAACATCGACAACGATGAACCGATCACCGATTGCAGTAAGGTAGTGTCGGCGGTAAGCCGCGACTGGATCTCTGAACTGCGATTGCTCTCGAAAAAGCCAGGGTGAAGGTAAATCAGATGGTCGAACACCTGCTGACGGATATCGGCCACGCAGCGTTCGCCGATCCACGACACCAGGTAAAAGCGGCTGAAAGTGCCAATGGCCAAGGCCAGCACCAGCATCAGGAAAAAACCGATGGACTGATTGAGCAACTGCGGCGAACGAGTCATGAAGCCCTGATCGACCAACAGGCGGATACCCTGGCCCAAGGACAAGGTGATGCCGGCAGTAACGACCAGGGCGAGCAAGGCCAGCAGGACCTGTTTGCGATACGGACGAATGAAACGCCAGCCCAGACGCATTGCCTGACGCTGGCGAGGGGAAAAGCGATTGAGCATGTAGGGACCAGAAATCAGCGATTTTACCCAGCGTACACCTGACCGCTCGTCCTGCGCCAAGGAACGCCAGGGAAATAACCGCTGTTTAGGTTAGCCCTGCTGATCCCTAGACCGTTTCGTTCTAACGCAGCACTGGAGGTTTACTCGGCTTTCTGGTCGACTGGAAGGGTCGTACAGTGATAACCGAAGGAGCTGTCATAGCTCGGTCACTAGGCGATTCTAGTCTGAGCTTGCAACCTGATGAGGAGACAGGAAATGAGTTTGCAACAAGGCAACACCCAGCCCAAAACCGCGCCGAACCCGCAGACACCTGTCGGCGGCTCGATCATCGGCCCGGATGGCAAAGAGATCACCATCACCGAAGCGATGGTCCAGGAGGCCTGCCAAAAGCTGGAGCAAAGCCGCAAAGATCCCGCCAAGAAAGACTGAACCAGACGAATTCTTCAACCCGGCGCAAGCGCCGGGTTTTTATTGCCTGTGTTTTACAGCAACACGCCACCCAGGGCCCGGACCATCTGTGCCAGGTCTGGTGCGTCCCCGTGCAGGCGCACCATTAGCCCCTCAATCTCGCGACGTGGCGGATAGTGCTTGCGCAAGGCATCAAACGCGGCTTTCTGCTCAAGTGCATCAGTGCTGAGGCTGCGACGGAAGTCGGCGTCATCCCGGCGCGGGTCATACACCGCGCGACACAGGGTAGCCAGGGCCCAGGCCGGGTCGGTTTCGGCCTGCAGGCCGATCTCGGCCAGCCAGGGCTGGGGCAACAGATCCTCCAGCAGCACCGACGCAGGCTCACCGCGCCAGGCACAGAAGGCCTGATAGATCTGTGCAGTGCCGCGCTGTTTGCCATCCAGGCTGTAGCCAGCGATATGCGGGGTGGCCAGCACGCAGAGGTCGGCCAGCTCAAGGTCGACCTGCGGCTCACCCTCCCAGACATCCAGCACTGCCAGCACGTCTTCACGCGCCAGCAGCAGTTCACGCAGTGCAGTGTTGTCGATCACCGGCCCCCGGCTGGCGTTGATCAGCCAGGTCCCCGGACGCAGCGCCGCCAGTTGCTCGCTGTCGAGCAAGTGCCAGGTGGCGTGTTCGCCCTGGCGGGTCAGCGGGGTATGCAGACTGATCACATCGCACTCGGCGAGAACCGTTTCCAGGCTGACATAATCGCCGCCTTCCCGGGCCTGGCGCGGCGGATCACACACCAGCACCTTCCAGCCCAGCCCGCGCAACACCTCAACCAGACGCCCGCCCACTTCACCTGCGCCAACCACACCATAAGTACGGCCAGGCAGGTCGGCACCATCGAGTTCGGCCAGGGTCAGCAAGCTGCCCAGCACATAGTCGACCACCCCACGGGCATTGCAGCCCGGTGCGCTGGACCACTGGATACCAGCCTGGGCGAAGTAATCCAGCGCCAGATGATCGGTGCCAATGGTGCAGGTACCGACAAAACGAACCTTGCTGCCTTCAAGCAGCGCCTGGTCGACACGGGTCACCGAGCGCACCAGAAGGACGTCGGCGTCCTTCACGCAGGCGGCGTCAATAGCGCGCCCTGGATAGCGGCGGATTTCGCCAAAGCCTGCAAAGAAGGCATCGAGCAGCGGAATATTCTCGTCGGCAACTATCAGCATGGCGCTCTCCTATCGGGGGTGCGCAGTGTAGGCCCATGCAGGGGCGCTAATCCAGCCGCAGACAAAAGCGCCGGATAGATTTCCTGACCAATGCGTCAAAGCGTAGACTAGTCGGCTTTGTGCACCTTTCTGGACACCTGTCTTGTGACACCTCAGACCTGCAACACCCTTTCCCCTCCCCTGTCCCGCCCCGCGCGCGTACGCGCCGAACTGCGCAGCCTGTTGCTGCTGGCCACACCGATCATCATCGCCCAGCTGGCCACCACCGCCATGGGCTTCGTCGATGCGGTCATGGCCGGCCGGGTCAGCCCGCGCGACCTGGCGGCGGTGGCTTTGGGCAACTCGATCTGGATTCCGGTGTTCCTGCTGATGACCGGCATCCTGCTGGCCACCACCCCCAAGGTGGCGCAAGGCTTTGGCGCCGGTCAGCACGGCGAAATCGGGCCATTGGTGCGCCAGGCCTTGTGGCTGGCAGTCGCGGTCAGTCTGATCGCCAGTGGCTTGCTGGTCAGCGCCGAACCGATCCTGCAGGTGATGAAGGTCGACCCGCAACTGGTCGAGCCGAGCATGGGCTACCTGCAAGGTATTGCCTTCGGCTTCCCCGGCATTGCCCTCTACTACGTGCTGCGCTGCTACAGCGACGGCCTCGGCCGCACCCGCCCGAGCATGGTCATTGGCTGCCTGGGCCTGCTGCTGAACATCCCGCTGAACTACATCCTGATCTACGGGCACTTCGGCCTGCCCGCCCTGGGCGGCGTTGGCTGCGGCTGGGCCAGCGGTATCGTCATGTGGTTCATGGCCCTGAGCATGGCCGCCTGGACCCGCTGGGCCCCGGCCTACCAGAGCAGCCGGGTGCTGGTACGTTTTGAACGCCCGCAATGGCCGGTCATCAAGCGCCTGATGGGCGTTGGCCTGCCCATCGGCATCGCGGTGTTCGCCGAGTCGAGCATCTTCGCAGTGATTGCCCTGCTGATCGGTAGCCTCGGCCCGACCGTGGTGGCCGGCCACCAGATCGCCCTGAACATCAGTTCGCTGCTGTTCATGATTCCGTATTCACTGGGGATGGCGGTGACGGTACGTGTGGGCCAGGCAATCGGTGCCGGCGAGCCGCGTCAGGCGCGCTTTGCCGCGCTGGTGGGACTGGCCGCGGCCCTGGTGTTCGCCTGTTTCTCGGCGAGCCTGATCCTGCTGATGCGCGAGCCGATCGCCTCGATCTACACCCCGGACACGGCAGTTATCCAGATTGCCGCGATGCTGATCGTGTATGCCGCACTCTATCAGTTCTCCGACGCCATCCAGGTGATCGCGGCGGGCGCCCTGCGTGGCTACCAGGACACCCGGGTAACCATGATCCTGACCCTGTTCGCCTACTGGGGCATCGGTCTGCCGGTGGGTTACGTACTCGGCCTGACCGACTACTTCGGCCCTGCCAGTGGCCCCAACGGCTTGTGGGAAGGCCTGATCGCCGGCTTGACCTGCGCGGCCTTGATGCTGTCGATTCGCCTGGCGCGCAGCAGTGGCAAGCACATTCGCCGGGCGCAGCGCGCTTAGTCGAGCTTCTTGCGGATCCAGTACAGGTAGGTGCCGGCATCTTCCTGTTGCTGGACCAGTTCATGGCCGAGGAACACGCAGAACTTGGGGATATCGCGACGGGTCGACGGATCGGTGGCGATCACCTTGAGCAGGCCACCGGCAGCCAGGTCGCGCACGTGCTGGTGCAACATCATCACCGGCTCCGGGCAGTTGAGGCCGGTGGCGTCGAGGATGGCGTCTGGGGTGAAATCAGTCATGTAGAACTCCGGAAACAATCAGCTATTGTCGCTCAAGCAGACGGCGGGGTCATCCCTGAGGGCCTCATCGCCGGCAAGGCCGGCTCCCACATTAGTTACAGTGCATGCCATTTCTGTGGGAGCTGGCCTTGCCAGCGATCGACTCAGCGCGGTTTCAGATCAAGGCGGCGCAGGTGGCAAGTCACCTCTTCGCGGTCGTGATACAGCTGCTTGCAGCCAATCGAGACCTTGACCTTGCGCGCCTTGAAGCCCTCTTCGATCCGCTCCAGCAAGCGGCGCACTTCGGCATAGCGCTGTTTCATCGGCAACTTGAGGTTGACCACCGCCTCCCGGCACAAGCCTTCGCCCAGCCAGGTCTCCAGCAACGCTGCGCTGCGCGCCGGCTTCTCGACGATATCGCAGACCATCCAGTCCACCGTCTGCCTGGGTTTGTAGGTAAAGCCGTCAGCCATCAGGTGCTGGACCAGGCCGGTGTCCATCAGGCTTTCGGCCATTGGGCCGTTATCGATGGCGGTCACCAGCATGCCACGCTTGACCAGCTGGTACGTCCAGCCACCCGGCGCCGCACCGAGGTCAACGCCGGTCATGTCATCGGACAGCCGCGCATCCCACTGCTCACGGGGGATGAAGTGATGCCAGGCTTCCTCCAGCTTGAGGGTCGAGCGGCTCGGCGCTTCACGCGGAAACTTCAGGCGCGGAATACCCATCGGCCACATCGCCGAATTGTCCGCAGCGGCAACGCCGACAAATACCCGCCGACCACTGACAAAAGTCAGCAGCAGACGCGGCTTGTTCGGGTCCTCAACCAGGCGCCCGGCCTTGCTCAAGGCTTTGCGCAACGGCACCTCGAACTTGCGGCAGAAGGTCGACAGCTCTTTGCCGTCATTGGTGTCCATCACCTCCAGCCACACACTGCCGAACACCGGATAATCACCCAGGGAATCGAGCAGCACACTGATACGGTCGGTTTCTGGCAGTTCGATGAAACTACCGCGCGCCCACTGGCGGGGGAAAATCAGTTGCGCAAAGCGCAGTTCGCGCATCAGGCGCTCGGCGCCTTCGCCATCGTTGCAGATGAATTCGGCACAGGCGCTCTGCGGTTTGGCCTTGGGGTAGCCGGCGACGTCCAGCCGGGCGGCATGCTCGGCGATTTCGGCACAGACTTCACTTTCGAAGCCGGGCCGGCAATGCATAAACAGGGTATTCATCTTCACTCCAGGACGGCTGGCGGCCAATGGCCCCAACCCTGACCGGGGGCAATGCACTGCCCCGGCAAATGCGCGAATGATAAAGCAAGATCGGAACCGGCGACATGCCCCGCCGGTCCAGTACTTGGTCAGGTGCGCCAAACAGGTCTAACCTGACCGCTCAGCCAGGTCCGTGCCGTGCGGACCGTCATAGAGGCGGTGAATCGGCGACAGCAAGGAAGATCGCCGGACACCTACGCAGAAGGAGTTGGTAATGCCCTCGCTCGATAGCCTGAAAGCCCTCAAGACCCTGACGGTCGCCAACCGTCCCTATCACTACTTCAGCCTGACCGAAGCCGCCAAGAGCCTCGGCGACCTGCAGCGCCTGCCCATGTCGCTGAAAGTGCTGCTGGAGAACCTGCTGCGCTGGGAAGACGACAAGACCGTCACCCGCGCCGACCTCGGTGCCCTGGCCGACTGGCTCAAGGAGCGCCGCTCCGACCGCGAGATCCAGTACCGCCCGGCGCGGGTGCTGATGCAGGATTTCACCGGGGTTCCCGCCGTGGTCGACCTGGCAGCCATGCGCGCCGCCATGGCCAAGGCCGGTGGTGACCCGCAGCGGATCAATCCGCTGTCGCCGGTGGACCTGGTCATCGACCACTCGGTGATGGTCGACCGCTACGCCAGCCAACAGGCCTTCGCCGAGAACGTCGACATCGAAATGCAGCGCAACGGCGAACGCTACGCCTTCCTGCGCTGGGGCCAGAATGCCTTCGATAACTTCAGCGTGGTACCGCCGGGCACCGGCATCTGCCACCAGGTCAACCTGGAGTACCTGGGCCGCACCGTGTGGACGCGCGAAGAAGACGGCCGCACCTATGCCTTCCCCGACACCCTGGTCGGCACCGACTCGCACACCACCATGATCAACGGCCTGGGCGTACTCGGCTGGGGCGTCGGTGGTATCGAAGCCGAGGCGGCCATGCTCGGTCAGCCGGTATCGATGCTGATTCCGGAAGTCATCGGCTTCAAGCTGACCGGCAAGCTGCGCGAAGGCATCACCGCCACCGACCTGGTGTTGACCGTCACGCAGATGCTGCGCAAGAAAGGCGTAGTCGGCAAGTTCGTCGAATTCTACGGTGACGGCCTGGCTGACCTGCCATTGGCGGACCGCGCCACCATCGCCAACATGGCTCCGGAATACGGCGCCACCTGCGGCTTTTTCCCGGTCGATCAGGTGACCCTGGACTACCTGCGCCTGTCTGGCCGCCCCGAAGACACGGTCAAACTGGTCGAAGCCTACTGCAAGGAACAGGGCCTATGGCGTTTGCCTGGCCAGGAACCGGTGTTCACCGACACCCTGGCCCTGGACATGCACGAAGTCGAAGCCAGCCTGGCTGGGCCCAAACGCCCTCAGGACCGGGTCGCCCTGTCGCAGGTCAGCCAGGCCTTCGACAGTTTTCTCGGCTTGCAGCTGCGCGCCTCCACCAAAGACGTCGGCCGTCTGGAAAGTGAAGGTGGCGGCGGTGTCGCCGTGGGCAACGCCGACCAGGCTGGCGAGGTCAGCTATGAACACGAAGGCCAGCAGCATGTGTTGCGCGACGGCGCGGTGGTAATCGCCGCGATCACCTCCTGTACCAACACCTCCAACCCCAGTGTGATGATGGCCGCCGGCCTGGTAGCGAAAAAAGCCGTCGAGAAAGGCCTGAAACGCAAACCCTGGGTCAAGAGTTCACTGGCCCCCGGCTCCAAGGTAGTGACCGACTACTACAAGGCGGCGGGCCTGACGCCCTATCTGGATGAACTGGGCTTCGACCTGGTCGGCTATGGCTGCACCACCTGTATCGGCAACTCCGGGCCACTGGACGAAGCCATCGAGAAAGCCATCACCGGCGCCGACCTCACCGTCGCCTCGGTGCTGTCGGGCAACCGCAACTTCGAAGGCCGCGTACACCCGCTGGTGAAAACCAACTGGCTGGCCTCTCCACCGCTGGTGGTGGCCTATGCCCTGGCCGGGAGCGTACGCCTGGACCTGAGCAGCGAGCCCCTGGGCACCGGCAAGGATGGCCAGCCGGTGTACCTGCGTGACATCTGGCCAAGCCAGCAGGAGATCGCCGCGGCGGTCGCCAGTGTCGATACGGCGATGTTCCACAAGGAATACGCCGAAGTCTTCGCCGGCGACGCTCAATGGCAAGCGATTGCAGTACCACAGGCGGCCACCTATGTCTGGCAGGACGATTCCACCTACATCCAGCACCCGCCGTTCTTCGATGACATCACCGGTCCCTTGCCGGCGATCGAGGACATTCGCGGTGCGCGGGTACTGGCTTTGCTGGGCGACTCGGTGACCACCGACCACATCTCCCCGGCCGGCAACATCAAGGCCGACAGCCCGGCCGGGCGTTATCTGCGCGATAAAGGCGTGGAACCGCGCGACTTCAACTCCTACGGCTCGCGCCGCGGCAACCATGAAGTAATGATGCGCGGCACCTTCGCCAACATTCGTATCCGCAACGAAATGCTTGGCGGCGAAGAAGGTGGCAACACCCTGTATGTGCCGACCGGCGAGAAAATGGCGATCTACGATGCGGCCATGCGCTACCAGGCTGACGGTACGCCACTGGTGGTGATTGCCGGCCAGGAATACGGCACCGGCTCCAGCCGCGACTGGGCGGCCAAAGGCACCAACCTGTTGGGAATCAAGGCGGTGCTGGCAGAAAGTTTCGAGCGTATTCACCGCTCCAATCTGGTGGGCATGGGTGTATTGCCGCTGCAGTTCACTGCCGGACAGACCCGCAAGAGCCTGGATCTGGATGGCAGCGAACGAATCGATATCCTCGGCTTGAGCAACGCGCGGATCCACCCGCACATGAACCTGAGCCTGCACATCACCCGCCAGGATGGCCGTCAGGAGCAGATCGAGGTGCTGTGCCGGATCGATACCCTGAACGAAGTGGAATACTTCAAATCGGGCGGCATCCTGCACTATGTACTGCGGCAATTGATCGCAGCGTGAAGCACGGGCCCGGCCCCTTGTGGCCGGGCCTTTGCCGACTTTTGTCGCTCGCGGTGAGAGCCTGTTGCCGGCGGTGATACTGCAGGCATGCGTGTCCTGGGTTACGCCAGAGGAGTCGTAGACCTCACGTTTTCACCGAATAATGGAATTTGCATGCCTGTCTCCCAATGGATCGGACTGGCCCTGCTGGGCTTTGCTTACGTCTTTTCTCTCGTCAATGGCAGCCTGGGCCTGCTCGCACTGCCCAGCCTGATTGCCCTGCTGTGCGCCGGCTTGCTGGTCAACCGCTCGCCCCGCTGGCAGCAATTGTCTGGTCATGCCCTGTTCGTACTACTGGCTTTAGGGTTGGCATTGCACTGGCTGCCCGGTTTCCACGGGGCCAAGGTCATTGACAAGGTGGTGTTCAGCGATGGCGCCGTACCCTTTTCCATGTACCTGAACCTGGACAAACCGTTGATCGGCTTATGGCTGCTGCTGGCCTGTCCCTGGGTACTGACGATGGGTGGCAAACGCCTGCTGCCGAGCCTGGTCACGACGTTGCCAGCGGTGATTGCCGCGTGCCTGGGCGGTGCCTGGTTGCTGGGTATGATTGCCTGGGCGCCGAAATGGCCCGAACAAGCCTGGCTCTGGGTGCTGAACAACCTGCTACTGGTCAGCCTGACCGAAGAACTGCTGTTTCGTGGTTACATCCAGGGCGGACTCCAACGTTTACTCAAGAATCAGCACCTGGCCCTGCTCCTCGCCAGCGGCCTGTTCGGCCTAGCGCACCTGGGCGCTGGCTGGCAGTGGGTAGTGCTCGCCTCCCTGGCCGGCATCGGCTATGGTCTGGCTTACCGCTACGGCGGCTTGATCGCCGCAGTACTCTGCCATTTCGGCCTTAACCTGGCACATTTCGCCGGTTTTACCTATCCGATGCTGATACCTTCGTGAACACGCGGTCACTTGCTGACTTTTGCAAAATATCATTCAACAAAACCCCCACGCTGCCGATAACCCTCGAAAGCCTTGCGGATTGAACAGCTAATGCGTAATAACCAGCCAATAACCCAGCGCGAACGGACTTTCCCAGCTCAACAACGTTTGATCTCGACCACCGATACCAAGGGTGTCATCACCTATTGCAACGATGCCTTCGTCGAGATCAGTGGTTTTTCCCGCGAAGAGCTGATGCGCGCGCCGCACAACCTGGTGCGCCATCCCGATGTCCCGCCTGCGGTGTTCGCGCACATGTGGGCCACGCTCAAGCAAGGCTTGCCATGGATGGGCATCGTCAAGAACCGTTGCAAGAGCGGTGACCACTACTGGGTCAACGCCTACGTCACCCCGGTGTTCGAGAACAACCAGGTGGTTGGCTTTGAATCGGTGCGGGTCAAGCCGACTGCCGAACAGGTCCGCCGGGCCGAGGCGTTGTACCAGCGCATCAACCAGGGCCGTCCGGCGATCCCGCGTCGCGACAAGTGGCTGCCCGTGGTGCAGGACTGGTTGCCGTTCATCCTGGTCAGCCAGGTCGGTTTCCTGATCGGTAACTGGCTGGGCCACTCCTGGGGCTTCGCCTTGGCCGCTGCGCTGTCGGTGCCACTTGGCCTGCTGGGCCTGAGCTGGCAGCAACGAGGCCTCAAGCGCCTGCTGCGCCTGGCCGAGCAGTCCACCTCCGATCCGTTGATCGCGCAAATGTACACTGACAGCCGCGGCGTCCAGGCACGCCTGGAAATGGCCATGCTCAGTCAGGATGCACGGATGAAGACCTGCCTGACCCGTCTGCAGGACACGGCAGAACACCTCAACGAACAGGCCCGTCAGTCCGATACCCTGGCCCACAACAGCTCTTCGGGCCTGGAGCGTCAACGGGTCGAGACCGAACAGGTCGCCGCCGCAGTCAACCAGATGGCTGCCACCACCCAGGAAGTGGCCAACCACGTGCAGCGCACCGCCGACGCCACCCAGGAAGCCAATCGCCTGACCGGCCGTGGCCGTGACATCGCCGGTGAAACCCGCGAAGCCATCCAGCGTCTGTCGGCGGCGGTTGGTGAAACCGGCCTGACCGTCACCCAGTTGGCGCGCGACAGCGATGAAATCGGCGGCGTGGTCGATGTGATCAAAGGCATTGCCGACCAGACCAACCTGCTGGCGCTCAACGCTGCGATTGAAGCCGCGCGAGCTGGCGAGATGGGTCGCGGCTTTGCCGTGGTGGCCGATGAAGTTCGCCAACTGGCCCAGCGCACCAGCGAATCGACCGGACAGATTCACGGCCTGATTGCCAAGCTGCAGCAAACCGCCAGCAATGCCGTGCAGACCATGGAATCGGGTCATCGCCAGGCCGAAGAAGGTGTAGCGCGGGTGATGGAAGCGGACCAGGCACTGGTCGGTATCAGCGAAGCGGTGGCCAACATCACCGACATGGCCACCCAGATCGCCGCGGCCACCGAAGAGCAGACTGCTGTGGCCGATGAGATCAGCCGCAACATCAGCACTATCGCCGAGCTGGCTGACCAGACGTCCGAGCAAGCCCAGCATTCGGCCTTGCTCAGCGAAGAACTGACGCGCACCGCGACCACTCAGTACTCGTTGGTCGAGCGTTTCAACCGCTGAACAATGGGGTAACGGTGGGAGCGGGCTTGCCCCGCGATTGCGATTTGTCAGTCACATCGCATCGCGGGGCAAGCCCGCTCCCACACGTTACCAGTCGAGCGTCAGCCGGCTTTCGAAAAACCGCTCTTCACCGCTCAGTGGATCCTTGAAGCGCAAGCTCTGCGCCAATAACTTCAGCGGTTTGCCGTAGTCATCCTGCTCCTGCAACACCTGTGGATAAAAAGGATCGTTGCAGATACTCGCGCCCAGCGCTGTCATGTGCACACGCAACTGGTGCGTCTTGCCAGTGATCGGCGACAGGCCATAACGCCAGAATTCGCCGTGCTTCTCCAGCACCTCGGCCAGGGTTTCGCTATTGCTCTGCCCTTCGACCTCCTGCATACGAAAGAACGGCTCGCCACTGACCATACGGCTCTTGTGCGTCAATGGAAACTCAAGCTGTGGCAAGGCCTGGGCAATCGCCTGGTAGCGCTTATCGATCTGACGGTTGGGAAACAACGATTGATAGGCTGATCGGCTCTGGGGATTGGCGGAAAACATCACCAGCCCGGCGGTATGCCGATCAATACGATGCAAAGGCACCAGGTGCGGATTGTCCAGGCGGCGAATCAGCCGCCGCAACAAGGTATGTTCGACATATTCGCCCGTCGGGGTGACCGGCAGGAAATGCGGTTTGTCGGCCACCACCAGATGCTCGTCGACGTGCAGGATCTGCTCTTCGAACGGGATCGGTTTCTCGTTGGGTACTTCGCGAAAATAGTGGATGCGCAGCCCCTGCTTGTAAGCCAGCGCCACACTGATCGGCTCACCCTGGGCATCCAGTACCCGGCCGCGGACGATCCGGTCAAGCCACTGCTCACGCCCGATCGCCTTGAAATGCTCACTCAGGCAATCGAGCACGGTGGCCCAGTTACCAGGTGGCAGGCAGACCGTACTGGCTTGATGCTGGGCCGGGTCGAAAGGGGCAGTGGCCATGGGAACGCTCGTGACTGGTAGACCGCGCATTATCCCGCAAGCCTGGCGCCTCAGCCAGTCCGGGTTGCGGAAGCCTCGATGAACTCCTTGAGCCAGCGCAAGACGTCAACCGCCTCCCAGCGACCAGGGTCATAGAGGGCATACAACAAGCCCTGGTAACCGACCACATCCAGCGGACGGTGATAGCCGGCACGCTGGAACAATGCTTCGATTTCGGCGAAACAGGTGTTGAAGTGCAGTTTGTTGAAAGGCGTCTTGCCTTCCAGCACCAGGCCATCAAGGCGCAACTCGAGCACCGCCTCGCTCACCATGGCGATGGACATACGATTGACGGTGTATTTCAGTTGTTCAACATTGACCATGGTTTGGATCCTCGAGGCAAACGCCACCTCAATACTGTATTTATATACAGCATATTCAGAGTTGTCGGACGCGTCAATCAGACAGCGTTCAGACCAACCCGGGCAGGTAGCCAGTACCCTTGCGAATGGTCAGCAATTGCCGGCGTTCAGGCGCCAGGGCGAGCCCCACGTGCACCCACTGGTCGAATTCGAGAATCAGTTGATCGAACATCAACGGGCTGTCTGCCACAACGCGTGCCAGCTCTCGAGGTGTCAGCCCGGGTACATTGATGTCTGCCGCCAGACCGTCGGTATGAGCGCTCTGAAGCGAACCGCCAATGACCTCGTTCAATTGCAGGCAGCGATAACCGCTGCTGACCAACACCGGTTTATCGACCAACTGGCGTATCTGCTCCAGAAAAGCGCACAGCTTGCGCAGGTTGACGAGAGTCCTGGCATCCGGTGTGTTGTCGATACCCTGACGTGCGGCGGTCTCCGACACCGTCATTTCGGCCAGCGTGAAGTGTTCGCTCAGGTACATGGTCCGCTCCTTGGTATGAGTAAAAACACCCAAGGATTGTCCACACCTCCGCCCTGCCGTGCACGACAGGAAATCTCTCCGCCGAAGCGCTTGTTTCAACGCAGGAAGGCCACCACTTGCTCGGCATCGAACGGCCAGTTCAGCTCGGCGCCTGTATCGCATCGACGCAGCACCGGGATCAATAATGCATAACGGGCCAGCTGTGACTCGTCATCGGCAATATCCACCAGCTCAACCAGCAGGCCATGCTCGACAAAAGGCATCAACAAGGCTTCGGCCACTTCACACAGGTGGCAACCCAGGGTGCCGAACAATTGGCATTCAGGAAGCATTTACGGGTACCGGCAAAAGAAGGAAGGGATCATTATTCTAGGTCTGCAGTCGGGGGCCGTCGAGCGCGAGGCTCCGGCGCCAGTTCAGTGATGGACGACTGATCCTGATCAGCGTCCGACCAGCAGCTATGGTTCATGCTGAGTGGTTTTTTGCTGCTTTCTTACATGGAGTGTGTTGTGTTCGCCAATCTGTTGATCATCCTGGCCTCATCGCTAGTCGTCATTGCCTTCTTCAGGCGCCTGAAGCTGCCGCCTGTCCTGGGCTACTTGTGTGTTGGCCTGTTTGTCGGCCCCACGGCGCTGAACTGGGTCAATGAAAGCGAAGAACTGCCCGACCTAGCCGAAATGGGCGTGGTATTCCTGCTGTTCTCGCTGGGCCTGGAGTTTTCCTTGTCGAAAATGCTCGCCCTGCGCAAAGTGGTGTTTGGCCTGGGTAGCCTGCAGGTAATCTGCTCGTCGATACTGCTGGCCGGGCTGCTGGCCCTGATGGGCATGTCCGCAAACACGGCGTTATTGTTGGGTGCAGGTCTGGCGTTGTCATCCACCGCTATCGTCAGTAAAGAGCTGACCAGTCTCGGTGAGATCTTCAGCAGCCATGGCCAGAACGCTATCGGCGTATTGCTGTTCCAGGATGTGATAGCGGTCTTGCTGCTGACCCTGGTTCCGGTGTTTGCCGGTGACGGTGGCCAGGCCTGGTACTGGGCCCTGCCGCTGACCCTGGGCAAAACCGTGATCCTCTTCGTCGGTCTGTTGCTAGCCAGCCGCTGGCTGCTGCCGCGCCTGTTTCACGAAGTGGCCAGCTCCCATTCAGCGGAACTGTTCGTATTGCTGGCACTGGTCATCGTCCTGCTGACCGCCTGGTTGACTCACTTGCTCGGTTTGTCGCCGGCACTGGGCGCATTCCTGGCCGGCATGTTGTTGGGTGAGAGCAACTATCGCCACCAGATCGAAGCGGATATCCGCCCTTTCCGCGACATTCTTCTGGGGTTGTTTTTCGTCAGTATCGGCATGCTGATCGACCTGCAACTGTTCGCCACCCATGGCCTGGAAATCCTTGCCCTGACCTTGGGCCTGCTGCTGGTCAAAGGCTGCGTGGTCGCAGCACTGGTCCGGGTGCGTGGTAGCGATGCCGAAACCGCGTGGCGCAGCGGCCTGGCCTTGGCCCAAGGCGGTGAATTCTGTTTCGCCCTGATGGCACAGATGCAGCAAACCGACCTACTGCCCGAAGCTATGGGCAATCTGTTGCTGGCCGCTACCTTCTGCTCAATGCTGGTCACTCCGCTGCTACTGCGCGCCGCCCCCACCATCGCCGCCCACCTGCACCGCAAGCCCAACGAGGAAGTCCAGCTGGAGGCCATCGAGGCGCAAAGTGCCTCAATGAGCGGTCACGTGCTGATCTGCGGCTATGGCCGGGTCGGGCAATCGATCGGGCGCTTCCTGCGCCGCGAAAACATCCCCTTCATTGCCCTGGATGACGACCCGGTAAGGGTTCAGGAAGCTGCGGCTGGCGAAAGCAGCGTGCACTACGGCGACTCACGACGCGGCGAACTGCTCAGCGCCATCGGCCTTGAGCGCGCACGCCTGCTGGTGATTGCCGTGGATAAAACCGACATCGCCATGAGCGTGCTCAAAGCGGCTCGTGAACGTCACGCCCAGATACAGATCCTGGTGCGTACCCGTGATGACAGCCAGCGTGAAGAGCTGCGTACGGCAGGTGCCACTGCTGTTGTACCTGAGCTGCTCGAATCGAGCCTGATGCTCGCCTCCCATGCGCTAGTGATGCTTGGCCTGCCAATGGAGCACGTACAAGCACGCATCGACGAAGTGCGCCAGACCCGCTACCGCATGCTCCAGGCGTTCTATCAAGGCGCCCAGACCAGCCCGGTCGACAGCGAAGGCCTGCCCAAAGCGATGATGCATGCGGTCAACCTTGGCGCCGAGGCCTACGCCTGCGGGCGTCCTCTGACCGAACTGGATCTGGAACAGTTCGGTGTCGAGCTGCAGGCGGTACAACGCAATGGCGAAGAGCTGGCAATGAGCGCCGACACGTGCCTGCATGCCGGCGACGCCGTGCTGCTCAGTGGCCCGCTACCGGCACTGGCAGCCTGCGAGGCGCGGCTGGTCGCCGGGCGCTGATCAATCCTGGCTGGTGGCGCCGATCTTGTGGATCGACAGGTCGGCGCCGTAATACTCCTGCTCCTGGCTCAGGCGCAGACCGAGCAACAGTTTGATCACGCCATACACGGCAAAACCGCCCACCAATGCCACCAGCACCCCGGCCAGGCTGCCGATCAACTGGCTGATCAAGCTCACGCCACCCAGGCCACCGAGCGCTGTCTGACCGAAAATCCCGCAGGCGATGCCACCCCACACACCGCACAATCCGTGCAGCGGCCAGACGCCCAGCACATCGTCGATTTTCCAGGTGTTCTGCGCGGCAATGAAGCACCACACAAACAACGCCCCGGCAATCGCCCCCGTGAGCAACGCCCCAACCGGGTGCATCAGGTCGGAGCCAGCGCACACCGCCACCAATCCAGCCAACGGACCGTTGTGCAGAAAACCCGGGTCATTACGCCCGACCAGCAAAGCCGCCACCGTGCCGCCGACCATAGCCATCAACGAGTTGACCGCGACCAGGCCACTGACCCCTTGCAGGGTCTGGGCACTCATGACGTTGAAGCCGAACCAGCCGACAATCAGGATCCACGAACCCAGGGCCAGAAAGGGAATGTTCGAAGGGGCGAACGCCACCAGCTTGCCATCGCGGTAACGCCCGTTGCGCGGGCCGAGCAACAGCACTGCCGTCAAGGCCAGCCAACCGCCCATGGCATGCACCACCACAGAGCCGGCAAAGTCATGGAAGCTGGCGCCGAACCGGGCCTGCAACCAGGCCTGCAAGCCCAGGTTGCCATTCCAGACGATGCCTTCGAAGAAGGGATAGACCAATGCGACGATCAGCGCCGTAGCGCACATCTGCGGAGCAAAGCGCGCCCGCTCGGCGATACCGCCGGAAATGATTGCCGGGATCGCCGCAGCAAAGGTCAGCAGGAAAAAGAACTTCACCAGGCTGTAACCATGCTCATGACTGAGCACCGCCGCAGGCTGCAGGAAATTCACGCCATAGGAAATCCAGTAGCCAACGAAGAAGTACGCCAGGGTTGATACCGCAAAGTCACTGAGAATCTTCGACAGCGCGTTGACCTGGTTCTTATGGCGCACGGTGCCCACTTCCAGGAAGGCAAACCCGGCGTGCATGGCCAGCACCATCACGGCGCCCAGCAGAATGAAGAGTGTGTTGGAGCCGTGGACCAGAGTGTCCACCGCACTTTGCAGGTTTTCCATGGAATCGGCAGGCCTTTCGAAAGCACCAAGACAGCGCGCGGGGGCTCCTTTTTGCACCAGCCTGGATCATGCGAGCGCCACCTCCCTGGCCGATCCTGCTGATATCTGGAGTTTTTCCTTGGGTTTGTCGTGGATTGGGTTAAGGTTTAAAGGTCCGGCTGCCTTGCGCGCGCGAACTTGGCGCAGGCGCCGGACCTGAGCGCACCCTGGAACAGCAAAACCTGTACCAGCATTTTCACTGAACCTTCGCCAGCGCTCGCGACTCGAAATAGCCATAACCCTTAGGGAGAGCCCCATGACCAGCAAATCGGCAAAGACTGCTCAAGAGATATTGATGGCTGACTTTCAGGCGTTGGTACGTGACACCGAGAAATTGCTGGAACATACCGCCACCCTGGCTGGTGATCAGGCCGACGAATTACGCGGTCAGATCCACGAGAGCCTGATACGTGCCCGGGAAACCCTGCAACTGACCCAGGATTCCGTCCGCGAGCACGGCCAGGCAGCCCTGAGCGCGACCGAAGACTACGTACAGAACAACCCCTGGCAATCGATCGGCATTGCTGCCGGGGTCGGTTTTCTGATTGGTCTGCTGGCCAATCGGCGCTGAGGTTGGCTATGGAAAGCGAATCCAACGGCACTGGCACTGCATCGAGCAAACGCCTGGGTGCAGCCGTACTCGGCCTGTTGCACGGCCATGTCGAGTTGTTCGGCATTGAACTGCAGGAACAGAAAGCGCGCACCCTGAGCCTGCTGCTGTTTGCCGGTCTGGCCCTGGTGTTTGCCCTGCTCTTGCTGGTCGCCCTCTCAGCGTTGGTGCTGGTGCTGCTGTGGGACAGTTACCGCTTGGCCGGCGTCATCGGCCTGTGTGTGTTCTACGGTTTGGCGGCGCTGTTCTGTGCCTTGCGCCTGAAAGCTGCGGTGTACGATGAATCGTCACCTTTCAGCTCGACCCTCGAAGAACTTGCCAAGGACCGGGAGCGCCTGTTGCCATGAGCCTGTCTGAGCTACCGAAAACCACCAACCGGCGTGAGCTGCGCAAGGCGCTGGTGCGTCTGCGCCTGGAGATGCACCGCCAGGAAATCCGCCATGAGTCCGGGCAGTTGCTCAACCCCCTGACCCGTCTGCGCGCCATGGGCGACAGCCTGCAGGGTGGACTGGGCATCAAGCATGCACCCTTGTGGGGGATCGCTGCGGTGGTGGTGCTGGGATTCCTGACCGGCAAGGGTGCCAAAAACGGTAGCCTGAGCCGGATGATTCGCCTGGGCAGCAGCCTGCTGCCGTTGCTCAAGCTGGTCATGCAGGGCGCTGCCAGCAAGCGCTGAGTATCGGGCCCGCCTCCACAGATAGACTTGCAGGTGCCGCGCCGACACGGGAAGCTAGGCGCCTGCCCCTGTTTTGGAGAACCGGCCTTGGACTGGCACACCCTGCTCACCCGCGAACGTCTCGGCAAGACCCTGCACAGCCCTGAAGAGCTGGGCCGCAGCCCCTTCCACAAGGACCATGACCGGATCATTTTCTCCGGTGCCTTCCGCCGCCTGGGACGCAAGACCCAAGTGCACCCGGTGTCCAGCAACGATCATATCCACACACGCCTGACCCATTCGCTGGAAGTCAGCTGCGTCGGCCGTTCACTGGGCATGCGTGTCGGTGAAACGCTACGTCGCCAGCTGCCTGAATGGTGCGAGCCCAGTGATCTTGGCATGGTCGTGCAGTCAGCCTGCCTTGCTCACGACATCGGCAACCCGCCCTTTGGCCACTCCGGCGAAGATGCCATTCGCCACTGGTTCCAGCAGGCAGCCGGGCGCGGCTGGCTTGATGCGATGACCGACGCCGAGCGTGCCGACTTTCTCAATTTCGAAGGCAACGCCCAAGGCTTCCGGGTCCTGACCCAACTGGAGTATCACCAGTTCGACGGCGGCACCCGCCTGACCTATGCAACCCTCGGCACGTACCTGAAATACCCCTGGACCGCCCGCCATGCCGACGCGCTGGGCTACAAGAAGCACAAGTTCGGCTGCTATCAGAGCGAACTGCCATTGCTGGAACAGATTGCCGGCAAACTCGGCCTGCCGCAGATTGAAGATCAACGCTGGGCCCGGCACCCCTTGGTGTATCTGATGGAAGCCGCCGACGACATCTGCTACGCCCTGATCGACCTCGAAGACGGTCTGGAAATGGAGCTGCTCGACTACCCGGAAGTGGAATCGCTGCTGTTGAACCTGGTGGGTGACGATCTGCCGGAAACCTACCGCCAACTGGGCCCCGGCGATTCACGTCGGCGCAAGCTGGCGATTTTGCGCGGCAAGGCCATCGAACACCTGACCAATGCCGCCGCCCGCGCGTTTGTCGAACAACAGGATGCCTTGCTGTCGGGGCATTTGCAGGGCGACCTGGTCGAACACATGCACGGCCCGGCCAAACGCTGCGTCTTGCAGGCCAAGGACATGGCACGCAAGAAGATCTTCCAGGACAAGCGCAAGACGCTGCATGAAATCGGCGCCTACACCACCCTCGAAATACTGCTCAACTCGTTCTGCGGCGCGGCGCTTGAACAACACGGCGGCCGCACGCCATCGTTCAAGAGCCGACGCATCCTCGACCTGCTCGGCAATAGCGCCCCCAGTCCCGATGCACCACTGTATACATCGTTCCTGCGCATGATCGACTTCATTGCCGGGATGACCGACAGCTACGCCAGTGAAATGGCACGGGAGATGACGGGACGTTCAAGCCCGGTGTAAGCGTATTACGCGCCAGCCAGGTGTGAGAAGCGATCTCGGACTCACACTTGGCCACCTGTTAATACATATCACTGCAGGACAAAGACTACACAGCAAAAAACATATTAAACAAACCAATCAAACAGAAATATTAAGTTACCAAGACCCACACTTGAAGCAACAGCATGAAACAACACTTGTAGTCCATGCCTGCATTTAGAGTCGGATATTTCCTATATAGCACTTAGCTCCCTTTCTGTTCGTGTGCGCCCTGTTCTATCTGCGTTAAGGTGCCAGCTTAATCGACACCTTTCCTGGATAAGTTCACCATGCAATCTGTATTTATCATCGACGATCACCCAGTCATCCGCCTGGCTGTGCGTATGCTCCTGGAGAATGAAGGCTATTGCGTGGTCGGAGAGTCGGACAACGGCGTGGACGCCATGCAGATGGTCCGCGAATGCCTGCCTGACCTGATCATCCTCGACATCAGCATTCCCAGACTCGATGGCCTGGAAGTGTTGTCACGCTTTCATAGCATGGCCATCCCCCTGAAAATCCTGGTGCTCACCGCACAGTCACCGGCGTTGTTTGCCGTACGCTGCATGCATTCCGGCGCCGCCGGCTATGTATGCAAACAGGAAGACCTTAGCGAGTTGCTCAGTGCGATCAAAGCAGTGCTGTCGGGTTACAACTACTTCCCCAGCCAGGCGATCAGTAACTTGCGCTCTCACGACAACGAACACTGCGAACTGGAACTCTTCAAGCAAGTCAATGACCGGGAATTGATGGTCCTGCAACTCTTTGCCCAAGGCAGAAGCAACAAGGAAATTGCCCAGGGGATGTTCCTCAGCAACAAAACTGTCAGCACTTATAAAAAGCGCTTGATGCAAAAGCTCAAAGCCAAGTCGCTGGTCGAACTCATTGAAATGGCCAAACGTAATGCTCTGGTTTGAATCAGGCCATGCCTAGCCGCACCCTCTATTGTTGCCTGTGCAGCCTCCTGGCCTGCCTGTACCTGCTACCTACGGCATATGCCGACGACGTACAGGCCAGCCAGCACCGGTTGCTAAGCCGCTCGCAACCGGTGAGCGTGGACCTCCCGCTGAGTTCGGCGCAGCGACGCTGGATCGCAAGCAAAAAGCAATTGCTGCTGGGTACTTCGGCACCGGATTATCCACCCTTCGACATGACCGCCAGCGGTCGCGACTACGAAGGCCTGACTGCTGACATTGCCGGAATACTGCAGAACACGCTGCGCTTGCCTATTCAGGTCAGGCGCTTTGCCAGCCGCCAGGAAGCGGTGAAAGCCCTGACCCTGGGGCAGATAGACATGCTCGGCAGTGCCAATGGCTTTGAAGCCTCCACACCGGGAGTGGTGCTTTCCAGACCCTACGCCATCGATCAACCGGTGCTGGTGACCCGCGAAAACGAAAGCCGCCCGCTTGATACCGGTCTGGCTGGCCTGCGCCTGAGCATGGTCTATCACTACTTGCCGCTTGCAGAGGTACGGGCCAACTACCCGAAGGCAACGATTCAGACCTACCCTTCCTATCTGAATGCCCTCAATGCCGTCGCCTTCGATCAGGCCGACGTGTTTCTCGGCGATACCATTTCCACCCATTACATGATCAATCAGGGCCACCTGCAGAACGTCAAGATGGCCAATTTCAGCAAACACGAACCGGTCGGTTTCAGCTTTGCCGTACAGCAAAGCAACCACACCCTGCTGCAGTTGATCAACGCCACTCTGGACAATCTCTCAGGCACTACCCGTAAGGACATTTTCAAACGCTGGAGCGCAGGCAGCGACCTGCTGCTGACTGATCGCAAACTGCAACTCTCGCAACGCGAAGAGCACTGGCTGAGCGAGCACCCGGTGGTCCGAGTAGTGGTCAACGAAACCGCAGCACCACTGACATTTTTCGATAACACCGGCAACTTTCGCGGAATTGCCGCCGACCTGCTTGAGCTGATCCGCTTGCGCACCGGTTTGCGCTTCGAAGTGCAGCGCGCGAGCGGCATCAGTGACATGATCGATCGTGTAAACCACAACCAGGCCGATGTAATTGCCGCCATCTCGCCGAGCCAGCAGCGGGAAAGCACCCTGCATATCAGCCGCCCCTACCTGGAAAACTCCTACGTACTGGTGACGCGCACGGGAGCCGACCAACCCACCTCGCTGGAACAGCTTTCAGCTCGCCGCGTAGCCCTGACCCGCGACAGCCCCCTGGTCGACAGGCTGCGTGCACGCACGGCCGGCATACAGCTGGTGGAGACCGAAAGCGCCGCTCATTCCGCATCCTTACTGGCCAGCGGCCATGTCGACGCAGCGATCATGGCGCTGATCAACGCCAACTTCAGCCTGGCGACCCAGCATGGGCTGGTCATTCGCGCTTCCGTTGGTGCCGAACCTGCAACCTTTTCGATGGCGACCGCCAGGCATTCCCAGGAGCTGGCTTCGATTCTGAACAAGGCACTGCTGAGTATCGCGCCGGAAGAACTGGGCGTTATCAACAGCCGCTGGCGTGGCTACAGCACCGAAACCGATGCCTACTGGAGCAAGTACCACCAACTGGTCCTGCAAATCGTGTTGGGCACCAGCGTGCTCCTGCTGCTGTCGCTGGCCTGGAATGCCTGGATGCGCCGCCAGATCAAACAACGCGAAGCCGCAGAGCGCGCCTTGGGCGATCAGCTCGAATTCATGCGCACGCTGCTCAACGGCACGCCTCACCCGATGTATGTACGTGACCGTGAAGGGCTGCTGCAAAGTTGCAACGACAGCTACCTGGAGGCCGTTCAGTTACAGCTTGATGAGGTGCTGGGCAAACGCCTGGATGATGGCGCGCTGGGCGACAGCTGCTATGCCAGCCAGATTCAGGCCGACTACCAGCAAGTGATGCGCGAGGGCGTGCCACTGATCATTGATCGTCCGCTGCTGTTCAATGACAGGACAATGACCATTTACCACTGGATCCTGCCTTACCGGGACTCGCTCGGTGAGGTCCAGGGCATCATCGGCGGCTGGATCGATATCAGTGAGCGACGCCAGTTGATCCAGGACCTGAGCCAGGCCAAGCAGCAGGCCGATGATGCCAATCGCGCCAAGAGCACCTTTCTGGCAACCATCAGTCATGAAATCCGTACCCCGATGAACGCCATCCTTGGCATGCTCGAGCTAGCCCTGGAAAAAGCCGGCCAGGGGCAGCTGGATCGACCGGCAGTTGAAGTGGCCTACAGTTCGGCCAACGACTTGCTGGCCCTGATCGGCGACATACTCGACATCGCCCGCATCGAGTCCGGGCACCTTGGTCTGGCGCCGGAACGGGTCGGCCTGAGGGCGCTGGTGGAGTCTGTCGGACGTGTGTTCGATGGCCTGGCGCGCCAGAAAAACCTGTGCCTGACGATCCGTATCGCCCCCAGCGCGCATGTCGATGTTCAACTGGACCCGCTACGGATGAAGCAGATCCTTTCGAACCTGATCAGCAATGCAATCAAATTCACCGAGCAGGGCCAGGTCATCATCGAGCTGAGCCTGGAGCCTGGCCCCGAGCCGGAACTTGCCAGGCTTGAACTGAGCGTACAGGACACCGGAATCGGCATTCGCGAAGAGGACCAGCAACGCCTGTTCCTGCCCTTCGCCCAAGCCAACCCCGATAGCAAGCTGGCGCGTAGCGGTACAGGCCTGGGTCTGTCGATCAGCCGCGACCTGTGCCACCTGATGGGCGGCAACCTGACCCTGCACAGTGTGTTTGGCCAGGGTACCCGCGTGCAGGTCAACATGCCGGTGACGCTGATGACCAGCCCGCCCGGCGAGCCTGCCGTGATTGCCGAGCCCTGCCTGTCCGTTGCCGCCCTGAAGGTGCTGGTAGTCGATGACCATCCGGCCAATCTGCTGCTACTGACCCAGCAACTGAATTACCTGGGGTTGCAGCACCGCAGTGTCGACAATGGCCTGGAGGCTCTGGAGATATGGCGGCGGCAGGCATTCGATGTGCTGATCATCGACTGCAACATGCCAGGTATCGATGGTTATCAGCTTGCCCAGGCGATACGCGCTGACGAAAACGCACAACAATGGCCACGCTGCACCCTGCTGGGTTACACCGCCAATGCGCAACCGGAAGTCCGCAGGCAATGCCAGCAAGCCGGCATGGATGACTGCCTGCTCAAGCCGATAAGCCTCAAAGCGCTGGGCCAGCGCCTGGCCAGGATACAACCGCTCCCCCAGCGCGCCGGCGCCGCCCACTCTGCCCTGTTCGACCTGCAAGGCCTGGGGCCTGTGGTGGGTAACAGCGCGGTCGACCTGCACGCATTGCTGAAACAGCTTCAACAGAGCTTCAGCAAGGACCGGATAGCGCTGGCGGAGCTTGACCCTGAACGGCAACCCGACCGGTTGAAGGACGAAGCGCATCGTATTCTCGGTGCCGCGCGGATCATTCAGGCCAACGCCTTGATCGATGCCTGCGAACAGCTGGAGTCAGACTGCCAGGCAAATGCGCCGGTACCCACGCTCGAGCTTCATCAGCAACAGTTGACAGCAGCCATGGCAGAGGTGGAGCAGGCACTTGAACGGCACTTGCACCCTGGGGGCTCAGCCAGTGCAACGGCAAAGGTGAGCTGAAAACAAAACGGCGGCCACTGGGGCCGCCGTTTCTTCAGGCATCAGGCAACCGGATTGATCGGGTTTTCCGGATACCAGGCGTCCAGCAGCGGGCTGACTTCGATCTTGGTCAGCTCGTTGCGGCCTTTGAGCCAGCTCTCAACGGCAGCGCGTTGCTCTTCAGTGACCGAGCCGCGATCTGCTTTGCAAACCAGACCGAAGTCGTCGCCGCCAACATAGTCCAGACCATTGGCATCCATAGCGTCTGCCAGGAAGGCATCGAGGAAGGCATCAACGGCTTCGTCGGTCAGGTCTTCCTTGAACTCCAGGTTCAGTTCAAAACCCAGCTCCTGGAATTCATCCACGCAGAGTTTTTTGCGCAGACGGCGGGAACGGTTAGTGGCCATGAAACAATCCTCTTGAGTAATAACGCGGCGCACTTTACCAGTTTCGCCGCGAGGCTGCCGGAATAAAAGCCGACAAGCCACCCTGTTGCACTGCCCCATCACCCTGCGCCTTGGGGCATAATGCGCACTATATTTTTCACACCGGGGCCTTCACCTTTCCTTGCTCCGTTTTTTTCACCCCTCGCTTGCAGGGTTTTATTGCACATGATCAGATCTCTACGCCCTCTTCTGCTTGCCGGCCTGCTCCTGCCCGTTGCCTTGCCTTCCCAGGCCGCGGCCGTCAACACCACGCTGCCCGCCAAAGTACAGCAAGCGCTGAAAACCAATAAATTGCAGGACTCGGCCCTGTCGCTGGTGATGCTGCCGCTCAACGGCCCTGGCACGCCAACCGTGTTCAATGCCGACATATCGGTCAACCCGGCCTCGACCATGAAGCTGGTCACCACCTATGCGGCCCTAGAACTGCTCGGCCCGACTCACCAGTGGAAGACCGAGTTCTACAGCGATGGCCCGCTGCGTAACGGCACCCTGCAGGGCAACCTCTACCTCAAGGGCGGCGGTGACCCGAAACTGAACATGGAAAAGCTCTGGCTGTTGATGCGCGACCTGCGCGCCAACGGGGTGCAGACCATCAGCGGCGACCTGGTGCTCGACCGCAGCCACTTCGTGCAACCCGTGCTGCCCCAGTTCAATGATGACGGCGGCGACGAAAACAAGCCGTTCCTGGTCAAGCCCGACTCCTTGCTGATCAACCTCAAGGCCCTGCGCTTTGTCGCCCGCAACGACGGTGGCAAGGTGCTGGTATCGGTCGAACCACCGATTGCCAGCATCCGCATCGACAACCAGGTCAAGGCGGTCAACAGCAAGCAATGCAGCGGCGATGTGCGCTACAACCCGGTCACCCAGGCAGACGGCGTTACCGTGGTGGTCAGCGGTCAATTGGCTGACGGCTGCAACTCGCAAACCTACCTGTCGCTGCTCGACCACCCGACCTATGCCGCCGGTGCGGTACGGGCCATCTGGAATGAACTGGGTGGCACCATCCAGGGCCGCGACCGGATCGACAGCGTGCCGAAAAGTGCCCGCCTGCTGGCACGCGCCTTCTCGCCTGACCTGGTCGAGATCATTCGCGACATCAACAAATACAGTAACAACACCATGGCCCAGCAGCTGTTCCTGAGCCTGGGCGCGCAGTTCCGCACCGATGCCGATGGCGACGACGCCCGTGCAGCACAGCGTGTGGTACGCCAGTGGCTGGCGAAAAAGGGCATCACTGCACCGCACCTGATCATGGAGAACGGCTCCGGTTTGTCTCGCGCCGAACGGGTCAGCACCCGGGAAATGGCGGCCCTGCTGCAGGCTGCCTGGAAAAGCCCCTACGCTGCCGAATTCATCAGCTCCATGCCGCTGGTAGGCATGGATGGCACCATGCGCAAGCGCCTCAAGCGCACAGCGATGACCGGCGAGGCCCATATCAAGACCGGAACCCTGAACACCGTACGCGCGATTGCCGGCTACAGCCGCGACAGCAACGGCAACACCTGGGCGGTGGCGGCGATCCTCAACGATCCAAAGCCCTGGGGTGCTTCAGCGGTGCTCGACCAGGTGCTGCTGGACCTCTATCGCCAGCCGAAACTGGTCAACAGCACGGCCTCGGTACAACCCTGAGCATTCAGGAGAGTTCTGCCTCGACCCGGTCGCGGCCAGCTTGTTTGGCCGCATAGACGCCGGAGTCGGCGCGTAGCAACAAGGCATCGGCGCCCTCCCCCGGGCGCCAGCCGGCCACGCCAAAACTGGCAGTGACCTGCCCAACCCCCTCGACGACGACGCTGCGCACCCCCTGCCACAACTCCAGCGCCAGCGAGTGCGCCTGCTCGGCGTTACTGCCCGGGCACAAGACCATGAACTCCTCTCCGCCCAGACGACAGAACACATCGGTGCGGCGCAGACGCTGACTGATGCGCTGGCACAGGCTGCGCAACACATGATCGCCCACCGCATGACCAAACTGGTCGTTGATGCGTTTGAAGTGATCGATATCCAGCATGATGATCGCCAAGTCCTGATTGTCGCGCTGAGCGCGCTCAAGCTCGACCTTCAAACGCTCCTGGAAATAGCGCCGGTTATGGATACCGGTCAGCGAGTCGGTCACCGACAGCGCGCGCAACTCTTCTTCAACCCGTTTCAGATCGGAGATATCGGTCAGATAGCCGTGCCACAGCGTGCTGCCGTCCTCCTCCGGCTCAGGGGTCGCCTCGCCACGCACCCAGCGCTGGCCTGCCAGTGGCAATAACACTCGATACTCCTCACGCCAAGGTGTCAGGTGATCGGCTGAATGGCGGATTGAAGTGCGCACACGCAACAGGTCATCCGGGTGGATACGCTCAAATACCGCTGTAGCATCCTGGCGCAACAGCTCAAGCTCAATCTCGTAGATGTCACGCAAGCCTTCACTGGCATAGGTGAAACATGAGCTGCCATCCAGACGCAGGCGAAACTGATAAATGCCACCAGGTACTTCGGCACTGAGCTTGTCCAGCAAACGGTCACGGGCCGCCAGGGCTTCATGCACGCGCTTGCGCTCAGTGACATCGATACAGATCGCCAGGTGACCGACCCACAGGCCATGCTCATCGAGCACTGCCGTCACCAGCATGTTGGCCAGCAGATGGCTGCCGTCTTTACGCTGCAACGTCCACTCACCCGCCTCTTTGCCCCCCTCCTGCACGGTTTGCGCGAACATTGCCTGGGCCGGAGTGATTTCGCGGCCATAGCGCTGGCTCAAGTCCCGGGCCCGCTGGTGCAGCTCCTGGGGCGAAATCAGTGCCTCAAGGGTCAGGCTGCCGACCGCTTCGGCACTGCTGTAGCCCAGCATGCGTTCGGCGCCAGCATTGAACGTGCTGATCACGCCACGCAGATTGGTAGCGACGATCGCGACCTGAGTCGCCGCATCCAGCACACTGCGCAACTGATTATGGGTATCACGCAGGGATTGCTCACTGATGCGCAACTCGCCAGTGCGCTGCTCGACCAAGGTCAGGGCGCGCTGACGCTGGCTGAACAGACTGAACAGCAAGGCACTGAGCAATACACTGAGCAAACCACCCAGAAACACCACCGCGGGGACCGCCGAAGAGCGGTTGGCCTGCATGAACGCCAGACTTGGACGGATATCGAGCTGATAGTCATGGTCGGCCAGGTGCAACAGATGACTGGCGGCCAGCGTTGAGGAGGCACCCCGGTTATCCGACTGGAACAGTACCTCATGCTGGCTGTCCGGCCCGGACAGGTCGCGAATACGCACCACCAGGTTGTCCTGGGCCGCGTTGGGCAGCCCCTCGGCCATCAACTGCCGCATACTGATCACCGCCATGACATACCCCCGCGGCTGCGGGTCAGGATCATGTGGCGCGAACACTGGCGCCGCCATCAGAATACCGCGGGCATACGCAGGCTCCACATCGGTGAGGTTAAGCGGCGCAGAGACAGCCATGCTGCCAGGCTTCGCGGCGCGTTGCAGGGTGTCCTGACGCAGGGCCTGGGAAAGCAGGTCGAGCCCCAGCGGCTGGCGCAGCAGTTTCAATGCCTGGGTAAACAGCACCGGGTAGTAGATCGGACGCGCGGGTGATACGCGCAAACTGCCGTCATCCGTCAGTTGCTGGATTTCGTAGGGACGGCCAAGTACCTGAGTCGCACGCTGCTCAAAGGCCTGGCGTGCGGGCCCCGGCACCCGCGGCGCCCAGGAATAGGCCTGGGTACGGTGCAGCAAGGGCCGCGCGTAACCATTGAATTCTTCGAGCGTGATTTCGGTGGCAAAGACGAAGAACCGACGCAGCCCATCCAGGCGCTGCACCTGATCCTCGAAGCGTTCTTCGATACGACTGTAACGCTCACTGGCCAGCAGCTCGAAGCGTTGACGCAACTGTTGCTGGTACAACTCGTAGGTTGCCAACGCCAGAAACGCAGTCAACAGTCCGCCGGCCACCAGTGCCACAAGGGCAACCAACCAGGCGGACACTTCTTCGCTGACGAAGCCGAGCATCTTTGGACGAACGCCATGCATCGACATAGTTGATCGCACTCATAACGCCAGCATGCAGCGTTTCCCAGGTCCTCCTTCAGTTATAGCCATTAGCCACTAATGAAGCAATCCGAGGCCTGGGAGAAGATCGTCTTCAGCGTGCCTGAATGCGCCATGCCCGATGAATCTTGGTGTTACGGGCGAAGTCCGGATCCAGGGTCTGTGCGCTGATTTCCTCTACCGCATAACGTTCGGCCAGACGTTCGTCGAGCTGGAACTTGCGGAAGTTGTTGGAGAAATACAGCACGCCGCCCGGTGCCAGACGCGCTACTGCCAGGTCGAGCAATTCGACATGGTCACGCTGAACATCGAATACACCTTCCATACGCTTGGAGTTGGAGAAGGTCGGCGGATCGATGAAGATCAAGTCGAACTCGTCACGGCACGCTTGCAGCCAGGCCATGACATCACCCTGCTCCAGACGGTTCTTGTCGGAGAAGCCATTGAGCGACAGGTTGCGCCGCGCCCAGTCCAGGTACGTCCGGGACAGGTCGACGCTGGTGGTGCTGCGTGCACCGCCCTTGGCCGCATGCACGCTGGCGGTCGCGGTGTAGCAGAACAGGTTGAGGAAACGCTTGCCGGCGGCCTCACGCTGGATACGCATGCGCATCGGCCGGTGATCGAGGAACAGCCCGGTATCCAGGTAGTCGGTCAGGTTGACCAGCAACTTGACGCCTCCTTCACTGACTTCCAGGAACTGGCCCTGGGTGCTCTGGCGCTCGTACTGGCGGGTACCGCTCTGACGCTCGCGACGCTTGACCACCACCCGGCTCTGGTCGATGCCCAGTGCCTGGGGAATTGCGGCCAGGGCATCGAACAGACGGGCCTGGGCTTTCTCCGGGTCGATCGAACGCGGTGCGGCGTATTCCTGGACGTGTACCCAGTCCTGGTACAGGTCGATGGCCAGGGCGTACTCAGGCATGTCAGCGTCATACAGACGATAGCAACTGACCTGCTCGCGCTTGGCCCACTTGCCCAGCTGCTTGAGGTTTTTCTGCAGACGATTGGCGAACATCTGCCCGCCTTCGCTCAAGCGTGCCGGCTCGCTGGCAACGGCTGCCGGCGAACGCTGGTCTTCGTTACCCTGAGCGTCACGCTCGGGCTGGCGACGTTCGCCGGTGACGAACTGGTCGGGCTGCACCTTGATCAGCAACAGCTTGCACGGCAGCGCGCCGTTCCAGAATGCATACTGTTTGTGGCTGCGAATACCCATGCGCTTGCCCAGGTCGGGAGCGCCAGTAAACACCGCCGCTTCCCAGTTCAGGCACGATTGACGCAGACGCTCGCCGAGGTTCTGGTAGAGGTACAGCAGGCTGGCTTCATCACCCAGACGCTCGCCATAGGGTGGGTTACAGATCACCAGGCCCTTCTGGTTCTGGTCTGGACGCGGCTCGAAACTGCCTACCTCGCCCTGGTAGATTTTCACCCAGTCGCTAAGACCGGCACGCTCGACGTTGTTGCGGCCCGGCTGGATCAGCCGCGGATCGGCTTCGTAGCCACGAATCCACAACGGCGGACGGGCAAGACCGGCCTGCGCCCGCGCCTGCGCTTCGTCGTGCAGCTTGCGCCACAACGCCGGCACATGGCCAAGCCAGGCGCTGAAGCCCCAGCGCTCACGCTTGAGGTTGGGGGCGATGTCGGCGGCGATCATCGCCGCTTCCACCAGGAAGGTACCCACACCGCACATCGGGTCAGCCAGCGCACCGCCTTCGGCGGCAATACGCGGCCAGCCGGCACGGATCAGTACGGCGGCGGCAAGGTTTTCCTTGAGCGGCGCAGCGCCCTGCTGCAGACGGTAACCGCGCTGGTGCAGACTGTGGCCCGACAGGTCCAGGGACAAGATCGCTTCCCCGCGGTCCAGTCGCAGGTGCACGCGCAAGTCAGGGTTGAGCTTGTCAACTGAAGGACGCTCGCCATCGCGGGTACGCAGCTTGTCAACAATGGCATCCTTGACCTTCAGGGCGCCGAAATGGGTGTTGTCGATACCCGAGCCATGGCCGCTGAACTCCACGGCCAGCGAACCGCTGGCTTCCAGATGGTCCTGCCACTCGACTTCGTGCACACCATCGTACAGGTCGTCGGCGTTCTTCATGTTGAAGCGCTTGAGCACCAGCAGCACGCGGTTGCCCAGGCGTGACCAGAGGCACAAGCGGTAGGCGGTTTCCATGTCGGCCGAGCCGCGGATGGCCGAGGTGTGTTCACGCACCTCTTCAAGGCCCAGGCCGCGGGCCTCTTCGGCGAGCAGGCCTTCAAGACCTTTGGGGCAGGTTAGGTAGAGTTCGAAACGGTCCGACATGAGGTATCCAGTGCTTTGAGCAATAAGTGGAGGGCAAGCGCATCGCCTTCCGATGTTTAATCGAACGCCTTTCCAGCGAGCGTTCGAATGGCACTGCGGTGAGTGCCGGGCCACCCGGGCAACCTGACCTTTTGCCTGGGGCAGAAAAGTCTTTGATCGCCGGGCAGAATGAAAAATTCACGACTGACAGGGGGAAAAATGACCCTTCGTCGTATTGACTGCCTTGTTACAAATTATCACCCGGCGCTCGCCAAGTGACTTCAATTCTTATCAAACCCTGATCATAGCGGGCTTTGCGTCGGATCCAGGCCTGACGCATTTATTTACTTATCCTTTGACCCTAGGAAAGGTTACGTCCTTATGACAAAACGATCATTCACACTGTGTCGTGCATTGGTTAGAACTCATCTCAGGTTGTCACCGCAACGGGGCAACACTTTCGCTCGCGACGCCGGCAGCGAGCGCAAACCGGCAGAACGATTCTGCCCGGCCTCCTAGAGGCCGACGGGACATTACAGTCAACAAGTGAGGGCAACACCCTATGAGAAGACTTAAGCGTGATCCGTTGGAACGAGCATTTTCACGTGGCTACCAATATGGGGTCACCGGCAAATCCCGCGAGCTTTGCCCTTTTACTCTACCGTCTGTACGCCAGGCATGGATCAATGGCTGGCGTGAAGGACGCGGCGACAACTGGGACGGTATGACCGGCACTGCGGGTATTCACAGACTCAACGAACTTCACGCCGTTGGCTGAACGAGGATCTGAATTCATTCACCATGCGCGCCCCATCCGGGCGGCGGGCTAAGGCCCAGGGGCCCCTTCAAGGGGCCCTTTTTTATGCCTGCGTTTCAGCGCGGCATGGCTGCGATGGCGTCCACCGCTTCGCGAATCAGCGCAGGGCCTTTGTAGATGAACCCCGAATAGATCTGCACCAGGCTGGCACCGGCGGCGATCTTCTGTGCCGCATGCTTGCCCTCGGTGATGCCCCCGGCGGCGATGATTGGCAACTTGCCACCCAGCTCACCCGCCAGCACCTTGACGATATGCGTGCTCTTTTCCAGTACCGGCGCGCCCGACAGGCCACCGGCCTCGTCGCCATGAGGCAAGCCTTCGACACCTTCACGGCCCAGCGTGGTGTTGGTGGCAATCACCGCATCCATGCCTGACTCGACCAGCGCCGCCGCCACCAGCGCGGTTTCTTCATCGCTCATGTCCGGAGCGATCTTGATCGCCAACGGTACGTGCTTGCCGTACTGCGCAGCCAGTTGCCCACGGCGTTCGGCCAGGGCATCGAGCAACTGCTTGAGCGAGTCGCCGAACTGCAGGCTGCGCAGGCCCGGGGTGTTGGGCGAGCTGACGTTGACGGTGATGTAACTGGCGTGGTCGTAGACCTTGTCCAGACAAATCAGGTAGTCGTCCACCGCGCGCTCGACCGGGGTATCAAAGTTCTTGCCGATATTGATGCCCAGCACGCCGCGATACTTCGCTGCCTGCACGCGGTTCAGCAAGTTATCGACACCCAGGTTGTTAAAGCCCATGCGGTTGATGATCGCCTCGGCCTGCGGCAAGCGGAACAGGCGCGGCTTGGGGTTGCCCGGCTGCGGACGCGGCGTGACCGTGCCGATCTCGACAAAACCGAAACCCAGCTGGGCAAAGCCATCGATGGCTGCGCCGTTCTTGTCCAGACCTGCCGCCAGACCCACCGGATTGGCGAACTCCAGGCCCATGACCGTCACCGGCAAGGAGGCCGGGGCCTTGGTCAGCAGCCCATTCAGGCCCAGGCGGCCACCGGCGCCGATCAGGTCCAGGGACAGGTCATGGGAGGTCTCCGGGGAGAGCTTGAACAGCAACTGGCGGGCCAGGGTATACATGGGCGGGCTTAGCTCGGCGTGAGTGAGGGGGCGATTATATAGGTGGCGTCGTCCGGGGGACAGCGCCGCCTTGGCATATGCGTTGCTTTGTTGACGCTTGATACCGGCCACGCAAGCGGCACGGCCTGCCCCTCGACACAGGCGCGATACTGTGAACAACGATACCCCCACGACTCCACTGGCCTGGGTCAACGGCAGCGATGCGCCGGAAAAGCACAGCCTGGACATCGGTTTCATGGCCCTGAGCGACTGCGCCTCGGTAGTGGTTGCCGCGACCCAGGGCTTTGCCCAGCCCTATGGCCTGAGCCTGAACCTCAAGCGCCAGAGTTCCTGGGCCGGCCTGCGCGACAAGCTGGTCAGCGGCGAGCTGGACGCTGCCCATAGCCTGTATGGGCTGATTTATGCCGTGCACCTGGGCATTGGCGGCACCGGGGCCACCGACATGGCGGTGCTGATGGGGCTCAACCAGAATGGCCAAGGCATCAATCTGTCGGCGGCACTGCAACGTCAGCGCGTGACCCGTCCCGAGGCGCTGGAGCACTTCGTGCACCAAAGCAGGACAAAACTCACCTTTGCCCAGACCTTTCCGACCGGCACTCACGCCATGTGGCTGTATTACTGGCTGGCCAGCCAAGGCATCCACCCACTGCATGACGTCAACAGCGTTGTAGTGCCACCGGCGCAGATGCTTGCTCATCTGCAAGCCGGGCGCATTGACGGTTTCTGTGTCGGCGAACCCTGGTCGGCCGACGCCGTCGAGCAGGGCCAGGGGATCACCTTGGCGACCAGCCAATCGATCTGGCCTGACCACCCTGAGAAAGTCCTTGGCTGTACCCGCGCCTTCGTCGAGCAGTACCCCAACACCGCCAGAGCGCTGGTCAAAGCGATTCTGGCCGCCAGCCGCTTCATCGAGCAAAGCCCGGAAAACCGTCGCAGCACTGCCCAACTGCTGAGCGGCCAGGCCTACCTGGACACGCCCTTGAACAGCATCGAACCGCGCTTGCTCGGTGACTACCACGACGGCCTTGGCAATCACTGGCACGACCCGCACGCCTTGCGCCTGCACGACAACGGCCGGGCCAACCTGCCCTACCTGTCCGACGGTATGTGGTTCATGACCCAGTTCCGCCGCTGGGGCCTGCTGCGCGAAGACCCCGACTACCTCGGCGTGGCGCGCCAGGTGCAGCAACTGGCGCTGTACCGCGACGCCGCCACGGCCATCGGTGTGCCTTGCAGTGAGCAGAACATGCGCCGCAGCCAGTTGATCGATGGCAGCTATTGGGATGGCAGCGACCCCGCCGGCTACGCCCGCAGCTTTGCCCTGCACGCGCTGGCGCAAACGCCTGCCGCCCTCGCCCGTCGCTGATCAGGGGAGCTCATGATGCTGCGAATCCTGTTGATCGACGACACCGAAAAGAAAGTCGGGCGCCTGAAAGCCGCACTGGTTGAAGCTGGCTTCGAAGTTATCGAAGCGTCAGGGCTGATCATCGACCTGCCGGCACGCGTCGAAACGGTGCGTCCGGATGTGGTGTTGATCGATACCGAATCACCGGGCCGGGATGTGATGGAGCAAGTGATCCTGGTCAGTCGCGACCAGCCACGGCCAATTGTCATGTTTACCGACGAGCACGATCCGAGCGTGATGCGCCAGGCGATCCAGGCCGGGGTCAGCGCTTACATCGTCGAAGGCATCCATGCGGCGCGGCTGCAGCCAATCCTCGACGTGGCCATGGCCCGCTTCGAAAGCGACCAGGCGCTCAAGGCCCAGTTGCAAGCCCGCGACCAGCAGCTGGCCGAGCGCAAGCGCATCGAGCTGGCCAAGGGGCTGCTGATGAAAATGAAGGACTGCAACGAAGAACAGGCTTACACCCTGATGCGTCGCCAGGCCATGAGCAAGCAGCAGAAGCTGATCCAGGTGGCCGAACAGATCATCGCCATGAGCGATCTGCTTGGCTGACAGCACCCTGGCCTGGCTTTTGCACTTCCTATTCACACAGGTAGCCAACGGCGGTTGCCCCTTCACGACAAAGACGTCGCATCCCCCTCGCAACAGCGGGCCGGGAGGCGGCGTCTTTTGCGTTTCTGCCCCTTGAGGGCGCGACCTGCAGTGCAACGTTCAACGAGGTGTTCGATGAATACGAGTTTCTGGAAGTCCGGGCATATTCCCACGCTGTTCGCCGCCTTTTTGTATTTCGACCTGAGCTTTATGGTCTGGTACCTGCTCGGCCCCCTGGCGGTGCAGATTGCCACCGACCTGCAACTGACCACCCAGCAACGCGGGCTGATGGTTGCCACGCCGATCCTGGCCGGCGCCATCCTGCGCTTCGTGATGGGCATCCTGGTAGACCGCCTGTCACCAAAAACCGCCGGTCTGATTGGCCAGGTGATCGTCATCATTGCGCTGTTCTGCGCCTGGAACCTGGGCATACACAGCTATGAACAGGCACTGCTGCTGGGCGTGTTCCTCGGCGTTGCCGGCGCTTCCTTTGCCGTCTCCCTGCCACTGGCCTCGCAGTGGTACCCGGCCCAGCACCAGGGCAAGGCTATGGGTATTGCCGGCGCGGGCAACTCCGGCACGGTATTCGCCGCACTGCTGGCGCCGGTCCTGGCCGCCAGTTTTGGCTGGAACAATGTCTTCGGCTTTGCCGTGGTGCCGCTGGTGCTGACCCTGGCGCTGTTCGCCCTGCTCGCGCGCAATGCCCCGCAACGCCCCAAGCCCAAGGCCATGGCCGATTACCTCAAAGCCCTGGGTGATCGCGACAGCTGGTGGTTCATGTTCTTCTACAGCGTCACCTTTGGCGGCTTCATCGGCCTGGCCAGCGCGCTGCCCGGCTACTTCAACGACCAGTACGGCCTGAGCCCGGTCACTGCCGGCTACTACACGGCCGCCTGCGTGTTCGCCGGCAGCCTGATGCGCCCTCTGGGTGGTGCCCTGGCCGATCGCTTTGGCGGGATCCGTACCCTGCTGGCGATGTACACCGTGGCAGCCATCTGTATTGCTGCGGTTGGTTTCAATCTGCCGAGCTCGGTGGCAGCACTGGCGTTGTTCGTCAGTGCCATGCTCGGTCTTGGTGCTGGCAATGGTGCAGTGTTCCAACTGGTACCGCAGCGTTTTCGCCAGGAAATCGGCGTAATGACCGGCCTGATCGGCATGGCCGGCGGTATCGGTGGCTTCCTCCTGGCCGCCGGCCTTGGCGCGATCAAACAGCACAGCGGCGACTATCAACTGGGGCTTTGGCTGTTCGCCAGCCTCGGCGTGCTGGCCTGGTTCGGCCTGTACGGCGTGAAACAACGCTGGCGCACCACCTGGGGTTCGGCCGCCGTCACCGCGGCGCGGGTCTGAGGCTGCGCCATGAGCCTGCAACTGAGCTTTGCGCAAGCCAGCGCCACCGGGCCTCGAGAAGAGAACCAGGATGCCTTGCGCCTGGTTACACCCAATCCGGAACTGGCTGCCAGCAAGGGCTATCTGTTCGCCCTCGCCGACGGCGTCAGCCAGTGCGCCGACGGCGGCCTGGCCGCGCGGGCGAGCCTGCAGGCGCTAGCTCTGGACTATTACGCCACACCGCCTACCTGGGGCGTGGCCCAGGCGCTCGACCGCCTGTTGCTGGCGCAAAATCGCTGGCTGCGCGCCAATGGCGGCGGCCAGCCGCTACTGACCACCCTCAGCGCCCTGGTGCTGCGCGGTCGGCGCTTCACCCTGGCGCATGTCGGCGACTGCCGCATCTATCGCTGGGCCGCCGGTCAGTTGCAGCGCATCAGCGAGGATCACGTCTGGGACCAGCCAGGCATGCAGCATGTGCTAAAGCGCGCCCTGGGCCTGGATCAGCACCTGCAGGTCGACTACCTCGAAGGCGACCTGCACGCTGGTGAGTGCTTCGTCCTGCTCAGCGATGGCGTCTGGGCCAGCCTCAGCGAATCGCAGATCCGCGCGGTGCTGCGCGAACAGATTGACTTGCAGGACGCGGCGCACACGCTGGTCAGCTCGGCCCATCACAGCGGCAGCCAGGACAACGCCAGCGCATTGCTGGTGCGGATTGATCAGTTGGGCACGAGCAACCTCGGCGATTCCCTGGCGCAACTGCAGCAATGGCCGCTACCAGGCCCCCTGCGTAGCGGCCAATCGATCGATGGCTGGACGGTCGAGCAGGCCCTCAGCCAGAGCCGGCAGTCCTTGTTGTACCGGGTTCACGACAGCCAGCAACACGCCTGGCTGCTGAAAACCCTGCCCGAGCAGCGCAAGGATGAACCTGGCGCCCTGCAAAGCCTGCTGCTCGAAGAGTGGTTCCTGCGCCGGGTTGCCGGGCGTTACTTCCCCGAAGTACACCCGGCCAGCCAGCGTCAGCACCTGTATTACCTGATGCGTGAATACCCGGGCCAGACCCTGGAGCAATTGTTCGCCCGTACCGGCCCCTTGCCACTGGCGGATTGGCAGGCGCTTGCCCAGCAACTGCTGCAGGCCGTGGGCATGCTGCACCGGCGCAACATCCTCCATCGCGATATCAAACCGCAGAACCTGCACCTGGGTGACGATGGCCAGCTGCGCCTGCTGGATTTTGGCCTGGCCTTCTGCCCGGGACTCTCTGAAGACCGTGCCCACGAACTCCCCGGCACCCCGTCGTTCATTGCCCCGGAAGCGTTCGGCGGCGAGCCGCCCAGCGCCCGGCAAGATTTGTACAGCGTCGGCGTAACGCTGTTCTACCTGCTGACCGGTCACTATCCCTATGGCGAAATCGAAGCGTTCCAGCGCCCACGTTTTGTCCAGCCCACCAGTGCCGCGCGCTACCGCCCAGACCTGCCGGAATGGCTGGAGCACAACCTGAACCAGGCGTTGCTCGCCGACCCGCAGCAACGATTTGAAACTGCCGAGCAATGGCTGTTGCTGCTCGAACAAGGCGAACGCCAGCACCTGAGCATACGCCCGCGGCCACTGCTCGAACGCGAGCCACTGAAGGTCTGGCGCGGCCTGGCGCTGCTGTCGTTGTTACTCAACCTGATCCTGCTGATCAGCCTGCTAAAAGGCTGACGGCATCCTTTGCCGATGAGGAATACCCGATGAATGCGAAAGTCTGGCTGATTGGTGCAGGTCCCGGCGACCCGGAACTGCTGACCCTCAAGGCTGTGCGTGCCCTGGCTGAAGCCGAGGTGGTACTGATCGACGATCTGGTCAACCCGCTGATCCTCACCCACTGCCCTCAGGCGCGCGTGGTTGCCGTTGGCAAACGCGGCGGATGCCGTTCCACACCCCAGGCCTTCATCCAGCGCCTGATGCTGCGCTATGCCCGCCAGGGCCGTTGTGTGGCCCGGCTCAAGGGCGGCGACCCGTGCATTTTCGGGCGTGGCGGTGAAGAGGCGGCCTGGCTACAGGCCCAAGGTATCGAAACTGAACTGGTCAATGGCATTACCGCCGGCCTTGCCGGGGCAACCCAATGCGGCATTTCCCTGACCTTGCGCGGCGTAAGCCGGGGCGTGACCCTGGTCACCGCACACACCCAGGATGACAGCCCGTTGAACTGGCAGGCGCTCGCCCAGGGTGGCACCACCCTTGTGGTGTACATGGGCGTGAGCAAACTCGACGAGGTCCGGCAAGGCCTGTTGGCAGGCGGCCTGGCAGCGGACACGCCGGTGGCGATGATCGAGAACGCATCCCTGCCCCAGCAGCGCGAACAACGCAGCACCTTGGTTCAGCTTTGCGAGGACGCTGCGCGCTTCAAACTGAGCAGCCCGGCAATACTGGTGATCGGCGAAGTGGCGGCCCGAGCAGCGTCAGGCAGCACCCTGCTGCAGATACCGGCCTGAATCGCAGGCAAAGAAAAGCCCGGCCTAGGCCGGGCTTTTCCGTGAAGCACTTACCAATTACTTGGCTTGGGCTTCTACTTGTGCTTCTACGCGACGGTTAACAGCGCGACCAGCGTCGGTGGCGTTGTCAGCAACCGGACGGGTTTCACCGTAGCCTACCGACTCAACACGGCTCGATTCTACGCCGTACTGGTTGGTCAGAACCTGCTTAACGGCGTTTGCACGACGCTCGGACAGCTTCTGGTTGTAAGCGTCAGGACCGACGGAGTCAGTGTGACCTTCAACAGTGGTGGTGGTCTGTGGGTACTGCTTCATGAAGTCAGCCAGGTTTTTGATATCACCGTAGCTGTTTGGCTTGACGACCGACTTGTCGAAGTCGAACTTGACGTCCAGCTCAACACGTACGACTTCGGCAACAGCCGGGCAGCCGTCAGCGTCAACGGTAACGTTGGCTGGGGTGTCAGGGCACTTGTCAACGTTGTCGCAAACGCCGTCGTTGTCGCTGTCGGAGCAGACTTCAGCAACTGGAGCAGGAGCAGCAGCAACTTTGCCACCGCTACCACCGAAGTTCAGACCCAGACCGACGGTTGGGCCCCACTCGGTGTTGCCGTTGTCGATGTTGTACATGGCTTCAACGCCAGCACGGGCGAAGAACATGTCGGTGATGTACCACTTGGCACCGGCGCCCAGGTTGGCGAAGGTGGAGTGGTCACGACCGTTGTTGGTGGCCTGGCCCAGGCTCTCGTGCGCGAAACCAGCGGAAACGTAAGGACGCACTGCGTCACCTACGGTACCCAGGTGGTAGGTAGCGTCGAGCTTGGCTTTAGAACCTTTGATGTCTTTGTTGAAGACTTCGCCACGAGCGTTGTGAGTCTCGTTGTAGCCCAGGTCCAGCGACAGGTCGTCGGTCAGGAAGTAACCGAGGCGAACACCAGGGTTGGTGCCGTCGTTCTTGAAATTGCGCTCGCTATCGTAGTACTGCTTGGTAACGTTACCTTCGATCTCAACCGCGCCTTGGCCCTGTGCCAGAGCGCCGAGCGAAGTTACGGCTACAAGAGAACCAATGGCCAAGCCCAAGGTGTTTTTCAATTTCATCCGTTAAATCCCCATCTGGTGATAGTTAAGCAGTCCCACCAACATCCGGGGGACAACTCGACGGCAAGTCTAGCAGAACTTGCCGGTACGTTAGAGATATTTGCGTGCCTCTAAGTTTCAGCAAGACCCGCAAATTTCTCACGTAGCTTGTCTAGCGCACGTTTGTACCGCATTTTCGTTGCGCTCAGGCCCATATGCATGATATCGGCGATTTCCTGAAATTCCAGCTCTGCGACAAATCGTAGCACCAGAATTTCCCTGTCAATCGGATTAACATGCACTAGCCATTTATCCAGCCCACCTTTCTCTTCCGGTTTCGGCGCCTTCTCTTCCGAGGCCTCCTCAAGTGGATCAAGACTCAAGGCATCCATCAGTCGACGCTTGCGCCGCTCCTTGCGGTACTGGGTGATGCATTCGTTATAGGTGATGCTGTAGAGCCAGGTCTTGAACTTCGATTTGCCCTCGAAGTTCTTCAAACCATAGAGCACCTTGAGCATCACCTCCTGACAGACATCATCAGCATCCCGATCGTTCCCTAGATAACGTGCACACACGTTAAAAAGAGTCCGCTGGTAGCGTCGCATGAGCTCCTCATACGCGCGAGTAACATGAAACAGCTCCTCATGCGAACGCGCCACTAACTCCTCATCAGTGAGCTCGCGGGGGTCGTAACGCATGGGCAGCGAGTGAACTTTATTCAAAACGAATCTGGCCGACAGTCAGGTCAATGTCGCCGCTTACCCCTGCCTGGGGCAATTTTGCGGCGGCATACATTAGCAGGATTTACCCGGTTAGCGGCTATTGACTCGCTGCTCGAGAAGAATCCGGTTGGACAACGAAACCAGCTCGCCGTCATCGGTCAGCAGGGTCGTCTTGACCGTGCCGATCTCCTCGATCTGCCCTTCGACCTCTCCAATCTGCACCTGTTGGCCCACTTGATAGAGCTCCCGGACATAGATTCCAGCCAGAATCTGCCCGGCAATTTCACGGCTGCCCAGGCCCATCGCCAGGGCAACGGCCAGACCAACGGTAATCAAACCGATGACGATTACATGGTTCAGCAGATCGGTTTTGACCTCAAGCTGGCTGATTGCCACCGAAATACTGATGATAATAACCAGACCCTGGGCGATACGACCGACACCGGCGGCGTACTCCAGGCCGATGCCTTCGGCGGCACCGCGCACCAGGCCGTTGACCAGTTGTGCCAGGAGCACGCCCGCCAGCAGCACCAGCGCCGCGCCAAACACCTTCGGCAGGTACAGCGCGAGCATGTCCAGGGTTGCCGAAACGCGTTCAAGGCCCAGGGACTCAGCCGCCGAGACCAGGAAGATCAGCAACACGAACCAGTAGACGATCTTGCCGATCAGCGTCGAGATCGGTACCTGAATACCGACCCGATCCAGCATCTTGGTCAGGCCGGTGCCGCCCATCAGACGGTCCAGGCCGAGCTTGGCCAGCAGTTTGGAGAGCAAGGTGTCGAGCAGCTTGGCCACGACAAAACCGAGCAGCACCACAACCAGGGCGCCAAACAGATTGGGGATGAAGTTCGCCACTTTGGTCCACAGCGCGGTCATCGCGGTGAGCAAGCTCTGGGTCCAGAGATTAAGTTCCATATTCAATCGGCCTTATCAGCTTTACGAGCGGTAGCGTTACGGCGGACCGGCGCTACATGCGCCGAACCATTGTTCACGGCGATCATCAACGCCTGGCTCCAGCGGCCAAGCAGGCTGAACAGATCGCCCGCACCCACCTGACGGTTGGCGGTTTTCAGGACGCGCCCAAGACAGGCATCGTCGTCGCGCTCGCGCCCGGACGGTGATGCCTTGAGCAGGTCTCGCAGGGATTCTTCAAACGGATCGTGCATGGGCACCTCGCGCAATATCTGTCAAAGACGAGGTCGCCCCGGCACGGGTCACATGAACCAGGCAGACAGTTAATGACTGATTGTTCACGAAATGCACCGGATCACACCCAGCGCAGCCGGCGGAACAACCACCACTGCCCCAACGCCAGCGCCAGTACCAGCAGGCTGGCGAAGAGAAAACCATAAGGGCTTTCAGATCCCGGAATACCGCCGACGTTGATGCCCAGCAGCCCGGTGACAAAACTCATGGGCAAAAAAATACAGGTGATGATGCCAAAGCGGTACATGGTCCGGTTCATCCGCTCAGCACGCCGACGGTCTTCGCTTTCCAGCACCAGCGCCGCCCGCTCACGGGTCAGCTCCAGCTCTTCAAGATAGCGAATCAGGCTGTTGTTCAGCTCGTTCCAGTAATCGGCATCGTCTTCGGCGAACCAGCTCCACTTGTTGCGCGCCAATTGCGCGTACAGCTCGCGCTGCGGCGCGAGAAAGCGGCGCAGACCGGCGGCACGGCGGCGGATCTGCTGCAAGGAAGCCTGCTCCGGCGCGTACCTCTGGTCGGCTTCAAGCTTCTCTTCTTCCAGGTCGACCACTTCCGAGAGATCACTGAGCAGCGCCTGAACCTTCTCGGTCAACAGTTGCGCCATGCTCAGCAACAGTTCGGAGGCAGTCTTCGGGCCACGGCCTTCGGCCAGTTGCTGCAACAGCTCGTCACTGGCGCGCAATGGCCGCAAGCGCAGGGAAATCACCCGCTGTGCCTGGGCGAATATGCGTACCGAGACCATGTCTTCGGGCTCTGCGCCCGGATTGAGGTTGACCCCGCGCAGAAACAGCAGCATCTGTTCTTCTGGCAAGGCCAACAGCCGTGGGCGGGTATTTTCTTCGAGGAGCAGGTCGCAGGCGAACTCGCTCAGGCCGCTGTCGCGGCGCAGCCAGGTCCGGGTCTGGGGATGGCTGCGATCCCAATGCAGCCAGAGGCTCTGCTCTGGCTGCAGCTGCAGGTCGTCCAGTTCAGTTCGAGCAATCGAACGCGCACCGCCTTTACCATCGAGCACCAGGGCATGCACTAACCCCCACTGCGCGTTTTCTTCCTCGAACATTCCTGCTCCACTTCGCGGTTTCAGTGCTTATTCCGGCATTTTAAGCGGACTTGGCGAGACAATCACACCATTGTTGTCTGCGTAAATGTACTCACCCGGACGGAACGTCACCCCGGCAAAGTTCACCACCACGTTGAGATCACCGATGCCGCGCTTGTCGGTCTTCATCGGGTGGCTGGCCAGGGCCTGCACGCCAACGTCGGTCTGCGCCAGGACATCGACGTCACGCACGCAGCCATAGATCACCAGGCCTTCCCAGCCGTTTTTGGCAGCTTTCTCGGCGAGCATGTCACCGAGCAGGGCGCGACGCAGCGAACCGCCACCGTCGACCACCAGCACCTTGCCCTTGCCATCCAGGTCGACCTGCTCCTTGACCAGCGAGTTGTCCTCGAAGCATTTGATGGTGACGATCTCACCACCGAAGGAATCGCGGCCACCGAAGTTGCTGAACATCGGCTCCAGCACCTGCACCAGTTCCGGGTAGGCGTCGCACAGATCGGGGGTGAGATAATGCATGGGAAACTCCTGTCGGTTGCCAAGACAAAGGGATGTCACAGTTTCAAATCAGTTAACGAGGCCCAGCGATCACGCTTTAGGCTCAAGGCTACACGTCGGCGCCGATCCGGTCACCTGCTGCGCAGTATCATTGAGCAAAGCAGCCATGGGGTTGTGCAGCCAGCGCTCAACCAGCGGCCATACCTGCGTCTGTGCGGGCTTGCTGACCAGCATGTCGACGTGCCCGAAGTTGTCGAAGCCCTCTTCACGGCCCAGGCGAACGAATTGCTTGTGCTCACCGCCCAGTTGCTCAAACAGCTTGCGACAGGCCCACACCGGGTCCTGATGATCGCCAGCCGCACCTACCGCCAGCACCGGCACATCGACTTCAGCCAACCCGGCCCACCAGTCGCGATCCTTGTCGCCGAAACGGCCGAACAGACCGAACCAGCGCATGCTTTCCAGGGCCAGGCCAATCGGCTCGTCCTCCGGGCCGCGCTTGAGCCGCGAGCCGGAGATCTGCCCGAAGCGCTTGAGCAACAGCCGCCCGCCCCACTCCACTGGCGGCAGTTTCAACGGCCAGTAGGTGCGACTGACCTGGGTACCGAAAAACGCCGCACTGGCCACCTGCTCAGCTGTCAGGTACTGACCGCCGAGCGCAGCGGCCAGCGTGGTGCCGCCCAGGGAGTGGCCGACCCAGTGCGCGGCACGGCCACACTGCTCGCTGACAAAGGCAGCGATGACCGGCAAATCGTAACGGGCATAGTCGGCGACACGGTTGTGTCGGTAAGCATGGTTGCGCGGCGACAGACCGTGGCCGCGCATTTCCGGAATCCATACATCAAAACCGGCGCGCGCCAGGTACGCACCCAGGCCAACACCCCGGGGCGAATACCAGAAGCGCCGATTGGAAAAGCTGCCGTGCAGCAAAATCACCGGGGCGCCGCGCACCTCGGCCTGGTCAGCCAGACCGAGACGGGTGACCGCCAGCTCAACGGTGCGATCCGGGCTGTTACCGGCTTTGATCCGGTAGACGTCTTCGCTCAGATCACCGCGACGCTCGGCACTGAGCAAGGCCACGGGAAATAGAGAACTGCTGCTTTGCATAGGTTTCTTGCACGAAAAAGGGCGGGAACCATCACTGGAACACGCCCTGGAATACGGTCGGAACCTTCACCGGCCAGCGACGGCCAAGTGAAGGTTCCGGTTCAACGCCTCAGTTCGCAGCCTGGCCTTCAGCCAGGAAGAACCAGGTTTCGAGTACCGAATCCGGGTTCAGCGAGACGCTTTCGATGCCCTGCTCCATCAGCCACTTGGCCAGGTCCGGGTGGTCGGATGGGCCCTGGCCGCAGATGCCGATGTACTTGCCAGCCTTGTTACAAGCCTGGATGGCGTTGGCCAGCAGCTTCTTGACCGCAGGGTTACGCTCGTCGAACAGGTGAGCGATGATCCCCGAGTCGCGGTCCAGGCCCAGGGTCAGCTGGGTCAGGTCGTTGGAGCCGATGGAGAAGCCGTCGAAGTACTCGAGGAACTCTTCGGCAAGGATGGCGTTGGATGGCAGCTCGCACATCATGATCACGCGCAGACCGTTGTCGCCGCGAGCCAGGCCGTTTTCAGCAAGCAGGTCGACGACCTGGCTGGCTTCACCCAGGGTGCGCACGAACGGCACCATGATCTCGACGTTGGTCAGGCCCATTTCGTTGCGCACGCGCTTGAGTGCACGGCACTCCAGCTCGAAGCAGTCACGGAAGGTTTCGCTGATGTAACGCGAGGCGCCACGGAAGCCCAGCATCGGGTTCTCTTCTTCCGGCTCGTAGAGCTTGCCGCCGATCAGGTTGGCGTATTCGTTGGACTTGAAGTCCGACAGACGCACGATGACCTTCTTCGGCCAGAACGCCGCCGCCAGGGTGCTGATGCCCTCGACCAGTTTTTCGACGTAGAAGCCGACTGGATCGTTGTAACCGGCAATACGCTTGTCGACGCTTTCTTTCAGCTCGGCCGGCAGGCCGGCATAGTTCAGCAGCGCCTTGGGGTGCACGCCGATCATGCGGTTGATGATGAACTCCAGGCGCGCCAGGCCGACACCGGCGTTGGGCAACTGGGCAAAATCGAACGCACGGTCCGGGTTGCCGACGTTCATCATGATCTTGAACGGCAGATCAGGCATGGCATCGACCGAGTTCTGACGGACGTCGAAGCCCAGTTCGCCCTCGAAGATGAAACCGGTATCGCCTTCGGCGCAGGAAACGGTCACGCCCTGGCCATCTTTGAGCAGCTGGGTGGCGTTGCCGCAACCGACCACTGCCGGGATACCCAGTTCACGGGCGATGATCGCCGCGTGGCAGGTACGTCCGCCACGGTTGGTGACAATGGCGCTGGCGCGCTTCATTACCGGTTCCCAGTCCGGGTCGGTCATGTCCGATACCAGCACGTCGCCAGCCTGGACCTTGTCCATTTCCGAGACGTCTTTGATGATCCGTACCTTGCCGGCACCGATGCGCTGACCGATAGCACGGCCTTCAACCAGCACGGTGCCGGTTTCCTTGAGCAGGTAACGCTCCATGACGTTGGCCTGGGAACGGCTCTTCACGGTTTCCGGACGCGCCTGAACGATGTACAGCTTGCCGTCATCGCCGTCTTTGGCCCACTCGATGTCCATCGGGCACTTGTAGTGCTTCTCGATGATCATCGCCTGTTTGGCCAGCTCGCTGACTTCGGCGTCGCTCAGGCAGAAACGGCTGCGGTCGGCTTTGTCGACATCAACGGTCTTGACCGAACGACCGGCCTTGGCTTCTTCGCCGTAGACCATCTTGATCGCCTTGCTGCCCAGGTTGCGACGCAGGATGGCCGGGCGGCCGGCTTCCAGCGTGCCTTTGTGGACATAAAATTCATCCGGGTTGACCGCGCCTTGTACGACGGTTTCACCCAGGCCGTAGGCGCCGGTGATGAACACTACATCACGGAAACCCGATTCGGTGTCGAGGGTGAACATTACGCCGGCAGTGCCGGTTTCCGAACGCACCATGCGCTGCACGCCTGCCGACAGGGCCACCAGCTTGTGGTCGAAGCCCTGGTGAACGCGGTAGGAAATGGCGCGGTCGTTGAACAGCGAAGCAAACACTTCCTTGGCGGCGCGGATGACGTTTTCGACGCCACGGATGTTCAGGAAGGTTTCCTGCTGACCGGCGAACGACGCGTCTGGCAGGTCTTCGGCGGTGGCCGAGGAACGCACGGCGACGGCCATGTTCGGGTTGCCCTGGGACATTTCAGCGAAGGCGGTGCGAATTTCAGCGTTCAGACGCTCGGGGAACTCGGCTTCCATGATCCACTGACGGATCTGCGCACCGGTACGGGCCAGGGCATTGACGTCATCGACATCCAGCGCGTCGAGCGCGGCGTGGATCTGGGCGTTCAGCCCACTCTGCTCGAGAAAATCACGGTACGCCTGAGCCGTAGTGGCAAAGCCGCCGGGGACCGATACACCGGCGCCCGCGAGGTTACTGATCATCTCGCCGAGGGATGCGTTCTTGCCCCCCACATGCTCTACATCATGGACGCCGAGCTTATCGAGGGAAACTACGTACTCTACCAAGGTGATCTCTCCACTAACTGTGTTGGAAAAGCTCAGGTCGCCCGCCTGCCAGCTCTGGCTTGGCCGGGCGCTTGTGGCCTGGACCCGGAAAATAAGTGAGAATGCCGAACACGATGTTCGGTAAACCGAACCTATCATATCCAAGAATTCTCACCAGCTTAAGGCCCAAGGCGCAAATGAAACGATCTGCTTTCTTTATTTCCGACGGCACCGGTATCACTGCCGAGACGCTGGGACAGAGTCTTCTGGCGCAATTCGATACCATTCCGTTCAATAAATACACACGCCCGTACATCGATAGCGTGGAAAAAGCGCGGATCATGGTACAGCAAATCAATAGCGCTGCAGAAAAGGACGGTGTCCGTCCGATCATCTTTGACACCATCGTCAATCAGGATATCCGCGAGGTCCTGGCCACCTCCAATGGTTTCATGATCGACATTTTCTCGACTTTCCTGGCCCCGCTGGAGCAGGAACTGACAGCGCACTCGTCCTATTCGGTGGGAAAATCCCACTCCATCGGCGGCAACTCCAACTACATGGAGCGCATCGAGGCGGTCAACTTTGCCCTGGACAACGATGATGGCGCCCGTACTCACTACTACGACAAGGCCGACCTGATCCTGGTGGGCGTCTCGCGCTGCGGCAAAACCCCGACCTGTCTGTACATGGCCATGCAATTCGGCATCCGCGCGGCCAACTACCCGCTGACCGAAGACGACATGGAACGCCTGCAACTGCCGCAGGCCTTGAAAAACCACCAGCACAAGCTGTTCGGCCTGACCATCGACCCCGACCGGCTGACCGCCATTCGTCACGAGCGCAAGCCCAACAGCCGCTACGCCAGCTTCGCCCAGTGCGAGTTCGAAGTGCGCGAGGTGGAGAACCTGTTCCGCCGCGAGAACATTGCCCACATCAACTCCACGCATTTCTCGGTGGAAGAGATAGCGGCGAAGATTCTGGTCGAGAAAGGTGTGGAGCGACGCTTCAAGTAAGCCTTACTGGCCTCATCGCCGGCAAGGCCGACTCCCACAGGGTCTGCTGCGCAACAATCCATTGTGGGAGCCGGCCTTGCCGGCGATGAGGCCCGAACAGTCAAAAAAAAGCCCCGGCAACTGCCGGGGCTTTTTCATTTCAGCTCAGACTCAGGACGGCACCACCGCCGCCTGCCCGCTCATGGCCAGATCCACCAGCTCGCGGTTGGCTACCGCGTACATGGCGTAATCGGTACCGGTTGCGGCACGCAGCTCGTCCAGCATGGCGCGCCAGCGGTTGACCATCACACGGTGCTGATCCAGCCACAGCGTCACGCGGGCATCCATGTCTTGCGGCGCGTCGGCCATCTGCAGGACCGAGATGGTGATCGCGCGCTGCTGCAGGTCGATATCATCGCGGAACGACTCGCGGGCCAGGGCCTGCCAGTTGTTTTCCACCGACAGATTGCTGATTTCCTGCAGGTACCAGGTCAGATCCAGCGCGCTGCCCACCGCGAAGAAGGCCTTGGCCACTTCAGCCGGATCCTGGCCGGTGACGTCGGACGCTTCGATAATCGGCAACAGGGTGTACAGGTGCGTGGTACCGGCCACCATACGCGCCAGCAGCTCCGGCACCCCGGCTTCGACGAAGCCCTGGTAACGGGTCATCCAGCGCTCACGGGTCGGCCCTTCCAGCAGCTCATCAAGCTTCAGACCCAACGCGGCAATCTTCGGCCCGAAGTGCGCAACATCGCGCCCGGCATCCTGCTCGTTACGACGGCTACGCAGGAACCAGCGGGTTGCCCGACGGCCCAGACGCATCAGCTCGTCCATCAGGGTCAGCTGGATTTCTGCAGGTACCTGGTAGTCCAGCGCCTCGATCTGACGGAACCAGTGCGGCAGGTGAAAGATATCCCGCACGATCACGTAAGCACCGGCAACGTTCGCCGGGCTCATGCCGGTGGACTCTTTCAGACGCTGAACGAAGGTGATGCCCATATTGTTGACCAGATCGTTGGCGATCTGGGTGCTGACGATTTCGCGCTTCAGGCGATGGCGACGCATGGCCTCGGCGAACTTGCTCACCAGTGACGGTGGGAACGCGGTTTCCATGTCGCGGGTCAGGTAGTCGTCATCCGGCACCAGCGACTTGAGCAGCTGTTCCTTGAGGTCGATCTTGCTGTAGGAAATCAGCACCGACAGCTCGGCGCGGGTCAGACCCTGGCCGGCAGCCAGGCGCTCGGCCAGCTGCTCTTCGGTGGGCAGGAACTCGATAGCCCGGTCCAGCTTGCCACGGCTTTCCAGGTCGGCCATCAGCCGCTTGTACTCGGCGATGCGCTCCTTGGCCCGACGAGCGGCCAGGGACAGCGCCTGAGTCTGCTTGTAGTTGTTGCCCAGCACCAGACCGGCCACTTCGTCGGTCATGCTGCCCAGCAGCTGGTTACGCTGCTTCTCGGTCATGTCGCCAGCCTGCACTACTTCGTTGAGCAGGATCTTGATGTTGACCTCGTGGTCGGAGCAGTCCACGCCACCGGCGTTGTCGATGAAGTCGGTGTTGGTGGCACCGCCATTGAGGCCGAACTCGACCCGACCCAGTTGGGTCATGCCGAGGTTACCGCCCTCGCCCACCACTTTGCAGCGCAGCTCGTTGCCGTCGACACGCAGGGCGTCGTTGGCCTTGTCGCCAACATCGGCGTGGCTTTCTTCGCTGGACTTGACGTAGGTACCGATACCGCCGTTCCACAGCAGATCAACCGGCGCCTTGAGCAAGGCGTTGAGCAGCTCGGTCGGGGTCAGCTTGTCGGCTTCGATGGCGAAGCGCTCTTTCATCTGCGGGCTGATCGCAATGCTTTTCGCGCTGCGCGGGAAGATCCCGCCACCTTCGGACATGATGCTGGTGTCGTAGTCGCTCCAGGCCGAACGCGGCAGGTCGAACAGACGCTTGCGCTCGGCAAAGCTGCTGGCTGGCTCCGGATTCGGGTCGATGAAGATGTGCAGGTGGTTGAACGCGGCCACCAGTTGCAGCTTCTCGGACATCAGCAGGCCGTTGCCGAACACGTCGCCGGCCATGTCACCGACACCGACCACGGTGATCGGGTCTTCCTGGACGTTGATGCCGCGCTCACGGAAGTGACGTTGCACGCCAACCCAGGCGCCACGGGCAGTGATGCCCATTTTCTTGTGGTCGTAACCGGCCGAACCACCGGAAGCGAAGGCATCGCCGAGCCAGAAGCCGTAATCGATGGCAATGCCGTTGGCGATGTCGGAGAAGGTTGCGGTGCCCTTGTCGGCCGCCACCACCAGGTACGGGTCGTCATCGTCGTGACGCACGACGTTGGCCGGCGGCACCAGGGCGCCGTCCTTGAGGTTGTCGGTGATGTCCAGCAGCCCGGAAATGAAGATCCGGTAGCAGGCGATGCCTTCAGCCTGGATGTCGTCACGGCTACCGCCCAGCGGCAGGCGGCGCGGCAGGAAGCCGCCCTTGGCCCCGACCGGCACGATCACCGAGTTCTTCACCTGCTGGGCTTTTACCAGGCCCAGCACTTCGGTACGGAAGTCTTCCTCACGGTCCGACCAGCGCAGACCACCCCGGGCAACGTTACCGAAGCGCAGGTGCACGCCTTCGACGCGCGGCGAGTAAACGAAAATCTCGAACTTCGGCACCGGCTTGGGCAGCTCGGGGATCAGCTTGGGATTGAACTTGAAGCTGAAGTACGACTTGACCTGGCCGTGGGCGTCGGTCTGGTAGAAGTTGGTGCGCAGGGTGGCCTTGATCAGGTCCAGGTAGCGACGCAGGATGCGGTCTTCGTTGAGCACCTGGACGTCGTCCAGGGCCGCCAGGATGGCCTGTTCCAGACGTTGCTGCTTGTCGTCTAGGTCTTCGCTGGTGAGCTTGCGCGCCAGGTAGAAGCGGGTCTTGAACAACCGGGTCAACTCGCGGGCGATGTCGGTGTGGTTGTTCAGGGTGCTGGCGATGTAACCCAGGTCGAAGCCCAGGCGGATCTGCTTGAGGTAGCGAGCATAGGCACGCAGCAGCGCGACGTCGCGCCACGGCAGGCCGGCGGTCAGTACCAGGCGGTTGAAGGCGTCGTTTTCCGCATCGCCATTGACGATGTGGACAAAGGCGTCTTGCAGGGTGTCGTTAAGTTGCTGGATATCCAGGTCCAGGCCTTCGCTGTAGGTGAAGGCGAAGTCGTGAATCCAGAACTCGCGGCCACTGGCGTGACGCAGGTGATACGGGAACTCGCCGAGCACGCGCAGGCCGAGGTTTTCCAGAATCGGCAGCACGTCCGACAGTGCCAGCGGAGTATCGGCATGGTACAGCTTGCAGTGCAGCTGGCGCTCACCGAGCTGGGTCAGCGGCTGGTAGAAACTCATCACCAGCGGCTTGCGCTCGGACAGGGTCAGCAGGTGCTGCATGTCGACCACCGCCGAATGGGCGGCGAAGCGCTCGCGGTAGCCGGCCGGGAAGCCTTTCGGGAAGTCGGCCAGGACGTTGGTGCCCTGGGCTTCGCCGAAGCTTTCGACGGTCAGGCTGGCGTAGTCGTCCTGCCACGAACGGCAGGCCTGGATGACTTCGTTTTCCAGCTGTTGCGGGTCGATGTCGATGCGGTTTTTCGGGTCGACGCGCAGGATCAGCTGCACACGCGCCAGCACCGACTCGGAGAAGAAGGTCCAGAACTCGCAGTCGCTGGCTTTCAGGCGATCCATCAGCACCTGCTGGATCTTCTGCCGCACTTCGGTGGAGTAGATATCGCGCGGCACATAGGCCAGGCAGTAGCAGAAGCGGCCGTACGGATCCTTGCGCAGGAATACGCGGATCTTGTTGCGTTCCTGGATCTGCACGATCGACATGACGGTGCTGAACAGCTCGTCGACCGGGGTCTGGAACAGGTCGTCACGCGGCAGTACTTCCAGGACCTGGGCCAGCTCTTTACCCAGGTGGGCTTTGGGGTCGAAGTGCGAGCGGCGCTCGACTTCGGCGACCTTGCCACGGATATAGGGGATATTGCGCACGCTCTCGCCATACACCGAAGAGGTGTACAGGCCCATGAAGCGGCATTCCTTGATGACCTTGCCGTCGGCATCCAGCTGGCGGATCGAGACATAATCCGGGTAGGCCGGACGGTGCACACGGCTCGGGTAAGCGGCCTTGGCGAAAGACAGCAGCAGCGGCTCGTTGAGGTAGTTGACCGCGTAGTCTTCGATACGCAGGTCTTCGGCGGTGAGACCCGCGCGCAACAGGCGGGTCAGGCCGAGGAACGACTGCTCGTCATACGCCAGTTGACCGCCCTGGGCATCGGCGCGGACCACGAATTCTTCATAGCCGAGGAAGGTGAAGTGGTTACCCACCAGCCATTCCAGGAAGTCCTTGACCTCGGCCTTCTCGGCCTGGGCCGGGGCATAGGCGGTTTGCTCGACCAGCGTCAGCAGTTCCCGCAGCTTGGCTTTCATCGGCTCGAAATCGGCCACCGCAACGCGCACTTCAGCCAGCACCTGCTCCAGCTCGCGGCTCAGCACGTTGAGCTCGGCGGCGTTGGCGCAGCGGTCGATTTCCAGGTACATCAGCGACTCTTGTGAAACGCCCTCGCCCTGAGTGCCCTTGGGCAGGACTTCCAGCAGCTCGCCCTTGGCCCCGCGACGCACGCTCAGTACGGTGGTCTGCAGGGTATGGATGCTGTAGCCGCGGCGGTTGAGCTCGGTGCGTACCGAGTCGACCAGGAAAGGCAGGTCATGGTGCAGGACTTCGACCGCAGTGTGGGTCGACTGCCAGCCATGACGCTCGTAATCGGGGTTGTAGACGTGAACCTGGGGGTGGGCTGGGTCGAAGCGTTCGATGATGCGCCAGGCCGACAGGGTGCAACCGGCCAGGTCCGACAGGCGGCGCTGGGTGAGTTCGTCTAGAGAAATGATGCCGAAGAACTGTTCGGCGAACATCGCCACTTGTGGCAGTGCCTGTTCGCTGATGTGCTGCGCCAGGGCCGCTTGCAGTTGGTGCTGGAAGTCGGCTTTGCTGGCTGCGGTGAAAAACGCCATCTGTGGTACTCCGCTGGGCTTTGTTATGGAGTGAAGCGTCGCGCGCGTCCGCCATCTACGGATCAACGATAGCCAACCCGTAGCAGGAGGACGGAAAAACCATCGGAACAGGTGTAAATCGTGACTCACAAGTCACATGCACCCGTTCCACGGATGGGCATCTGCAAAAACGACTGCTCCAGGCAGAGCTGTGTCTTTACGGGTGACCATCGACAGCGCAGCTTAACGAGTGCCCGCCCGCCCCTGCTTGCGGTGCTGCGACATATTCGGTCATTGAGGTGCAGGTCCACGTTTATCCGGGGGCCGAAGACTGGCAGAATCGTGTTTCAACTTATTTATCGAGCCACTCATGCAACTGACCACCGCCCTGCTCTTCGCCACCCCTTGTGATGATGAAGAAGACAACATGGCCACCTTGTGCTGCCACAGCGACAAGGGCCGGATGTTCCTCATGACCCGCTATCCGGACGAAGACCGTGTGGACATCACCCTCGACGACCATTACGCCCCGGTCGAAGGCTTGAAGGTCACTCTGGGCAAAACCCGATTGCTGATCGAGGTTGCACCTCTGGATGCCGACGCCCTCGGTGGCGATGATCACCTGGAAATCACCCTGAGCAGCGACGGCACTGACCTGGCCGAGGTTGAAGAGACCTTGCAGAACATCCTCAAGGGCACTGGCACCTACATCAGCGAGCTGTAATGGCGATTGCGGTTTCTTGACAAGAAACCCTCTCGAAGGCATTGTCTGACAACCTGATTAATGAGCAATACCCCATGCTTGAGCTTCAGCGCCCCGATACGCTGGTTGAACGCGTCGTCGGTGCCATCCGTGCAGAGATCGATTCCGGGCGCCTGGCGGCCGAATCGCGCCTGCCCACCGAACAGCAACTGGCCGAACAGCTGCACGTCAGCCGCTCGGTAGTGCGCGAGGCGGTGGCCCAGCTCAAGGCCGATGGTGTGTTGATCGCCCGTCGCGGCCTGGGTTCGTACATTTCACAAACCCCGACCGGCACGGTGTTCCGCTTCCCGTCCGGCCAGGGTCGGCGCCCGGACCTGGTGCAGATGTTCGAAGTGCGCCTGTGGATCGAAACCCAGGCGGCCTCGGTTGCCGCCCAGCGCCGCGATGCTGCCGATCTTGCGCGGATGAACAAGGCCCTGCAGGAGATGCTCGACAAGCGCAGCGACTTTGCCGCAGCGGCAGCCGCTGACGTCGAGTTTCACCGTGCCATCGCCGACGCCAGCAAAAACGATTACTTCGTGGCCTTCCACGACTTTCTCCGTGGCCAACTGGCCGCCGCCCGCAAAACCGCCTGGGAAAACTCGGCCGCCCACTCGGTGGGTGGTTCGGCGGATGCCAACCGCGAGCACCAGGCGCTGTACCAGGCCATCGCCGACGGCGACCGTCATGCGGCGGCGGCCTGCGCCGAAGCCCACCTGCGCGCCTCGGCCAAACGCCTGAAACTGGAATTGCCAAGCATCGATTGAACCCTTGAACTGCCATGAATAGCGGGCGCTGGTGCATAGCGCCCTTTTGTTTGACCGACTTAGTCTGACAACCTGATAAGCAGACTCTCTGACAAGAACAAGCCAAGGTGACACCTGCATGATTTACGACTACTGCATCATCGGCGGCGGCATCGTCGGCCTCGCCACCGCCATGGCGCTCCTCGAACGCCAGCCAGGCGCTTCGCTGCTGATCCTGGAAAAGGAAGCGAGCCTGGCCAGACACCAGACCGGTCACAACAGTGGCGTTATCCATGCGGGGATCTACTACGCCCCGGGCAGCCTCAAGGCCGATCTGTGCAAGCGCGGTGCCGAGGCAACCAAGGCGTTCTGCACCGAGCACAAGATCAAGTTCGATGTCTGCGGCAAACTGCTGGTGGCCTCTACCCCGCTGGAAGTCCAGCGCATGCAGGCCCTGTACGAGCGTTCACAGCAAAATGGCCTGAAAGTCGAACGCCTCGACGCCACTGAACTGCAACGCCGCGAGCCGAACATCGTCGGCCTCGGCGGGCTGTTTCTCGATGCCACCGGCATCGTCGATTACAAGCAGGTGTGCCAGGCCATGGCCCGGGTGATCCAGGCCGCAGGCGGCGAAGTGCACTTGTCGACCACCGTGCGCGCGATCGTCGAGAGCGGCGACAGCGTCACCATCAGCAGTGATGACAAGGCCTGGCAAGCCCGTCAGCTGGTGGCCTGTGCCGGTCTGCAGTCGGACCGACTGGCAGCGCTGGCCGGAGTCAAGATCGACCACCAGATCATTCCTTTCCGCGGTGAATACTTCCGCCTGCCGGCCAGCAAGAACGACATCGTCAACCACCTGATCTACCCGATCCCCGACCCGGAGCTGCCGTTTCTCGGCGTGCACCTGACGCGGATGATCGACGGCAGCGTCACCGTCGGGCCCAACGCCGTGCTGGGCCTGGGCCGGGAGAACTACAAGAAGTTCTCGGTGAACTGGCGCGACGTTGCCGAATACGCACGCTTCCCCGGCTTCTGGAAAACCATCTGGGCCAACCTCGGCTCGGGCACCACCGAAATGAAGAACTCGCTGTTCAAGGGCGGCTACCTGGAGCAGTGCCGCAAGTACTGCCCATCGCTGAACATCGAAGACCTGCTGCCCTATGAAGCCGGGATCCGCGCCCAGGCGGTGATGCGCGACGGCACCCTGGTCCACGACTTCCTGTTCGCCGAGACGCCGCGCATGGTGCATGTCTGCAATGCCCCGTCGCCGGCCGCCACCTCGGCGATCCCGATCGGCCAGATGATCGCCGACAGGATCTTCAAGACCCGCTGAAACCCTGCTGAACACCATAACTACAAAGACAAAAGGAAACCTCAGATGTCGGTACACGAGACGGCTGCGGCCGCGACAGAAACCCCGGAACAAAATAAAAAGCGCCTGCGCAAGGTCGCGGCGGCCACCATCTTCGGCTCGATGCTGGAGTGGTATGACTTCTACCTGTACGCCACCATGGCGGCGATTGTCTTCTCCAAGGTATTTTTCGACCCGAGCAATCCGGCCGTGGCCTCGCTGCTGGCCTTTTCCACCTTTGCCATCGGCTTTATCGCCCGGCCTTTCGGCGGCATCCTCTTCGGTTACCTGGGTGACCGTTTCGGACGCAAGCAGGTGCTGGTCATCACCTTCTGCCTGATGGGTGTCTGCACCACCCTGATCGGCCTGATCCCCAGCTATGCCTCGATCGGCATCTGGGCGCCGATCATCCTCGTTCTGGTCCGGGTGATTCAGGGGCTGGGAGCTGGCGCCGAGCTCTCCGCCGCAGCGGTCACCTCCTACGAGCACGCCAGTGAAGGCAAGCGCGGCAGCCAGGGCGCCTGGCCGGCATTGGGACTTAACCTGGGCCTGTTGCTGTCGTCGCTGACCGTGTACCTGTTGACCATGAACGGCAACGAGTTCCTGCTCTCCGGTGGCTGGCGCATCCCGTTCATCTGCAGCATCGTGCTGGTCGCCGTCGGCCTGTGGGTGCGCAGAAGCATTCCGGAAACCCCGGACTTCAAAGAACTCGACAAAACCCAGCGCAAAGCGCAGGTGTCGCCACTCAAGCTGCTGTTCAAAAACGACCTCAAGGGTCTGGCCGTGGTGTTCTTCGTCGCCATCGGCTACAACGCCCTGAGCTACATCTTCAAGACCTTCTCGCTGGCCTACCTGACCCAGTACAAAGGCGTTGAAGCGCATGTCACTTCGCTGTCGGTGACCATCGCCAGCCTGGTGGCGATTATCGCCGTGCCGTTCTTCGGCTGGCTGTGCGACAAGTGGAGCAGCAAGACCGTGCTGATGCTCGGCGGGGTTTTCTCGGTGCTGTTCGCCTATCCGTTCCTGGCCCTGCTCAACACCGGCGAGCCGATGATGATCTACCTGGCGATCGCCATCGGTACCGGCATCCTCGCACCGATGATGTTCGCCCCTCAGGGCTCGTTCCTCAGCCGCCAGTTCCCGACCCAGACCCGTTCCTCGGGCTTTGGTACCGGCCGCGAGATCGGTACGGCCGTCGCCGGTGGCCTGGCACCATTGGGCGGCCTGGCCCTGGTGGCCAGCTCCGCGACCCACTCCACCGATGGCGTGGCGGTGATCCTGGCGGTGGCGGCGGTGCTGGTGGTGGTGTTTGCCCTGTGTGACCAAGGGCACAAGCATTCCAGCTTCAAGAACTGAAACATCGCCTGACTCACCCGCGTAGTCTTCGGGCTGCGCGGGCCCCGCCTAAGACGTAACCTGTAGCACTGCCGGGATTTCCTCTACAGTTGCTTCTGCATAACGCTGCAGCCACTGATGGCGCTCCGCGCCTTTGCCCGGCGCCATCCTGACCTAAACCTGTTCCCTGCCCGGTCGAGACCTGCTCCGATGGTGTCCATCTACCAACTCAAACCTGCCTTCCAGAACCTCCTGCGACCGCTGGTAAAGCGCCTGCATGCGCGCAGCGTCACCGCCAATCAGATCACCTTGCTGGCGGGTGCCTGCTCGGTGCTGCTTGGCTGCCTGATCGCCCTGTTTGCGCAACATGCCTGGCTATTCATGCTGATTCCGTTATGGATGATCCTGCGCATGGCCCTCAACGCCATTGACGGTATGCTGGCCAGAGAGTTCGGCCAGCAATCGCACCTGGGGGCCTACCTCAACGAACTGTGCGACATCGTTGCCGACAGTGCGCTGATCCTGCCTTTCGCACTGGTTCCTGGCGTCAGCGCGTTTGCTGTGGTGCTGGTTGCGCTATTGGCGGTGTTCAGCGAGTACACTGGCGTGCTCGGGCCAATGGTCGGTGCCTCACGCCGCTATGACGGGCCGATGGGCAAAAGCGACCGCGCCTTCGTGCTCGGCGCCTTGGCCATTGCGATCGCCCTGGGTTGGCTCAGCGCCGTCTGGATCAACGCAGTGTTCGCGGTGATTGCCGGGTTGTTGGTGTATACCCTGATCAACCGGGTGCGCCAGGGACTCAAAGAAGTAAGGGAAAACGCCCCATCAGCATAAGGAAGTTGCAATGCGCGAAGCTCAGGATCAGACCTTCATCACCCATGACGGCGTAGCGCTGTTCTATCGCCACTGGCCAGCCAGCAACGCCATGCCGGGCGAGCCGCGCAAGGCCGTACTGCTGTTTCATCGGGGTCACGAACACTCCGGGCGCATTGCCCACCTGGTGGATGAACTGGACCTGGCAGACACCGACTTCTTCGCCTGGGATGCCCGTGGCCACGGCCAGTCACCCGGTGCCCGCGGCGACAGCCCGAGCTTTGCCACCAGCGCCCGGGACGTGCAGACCTTCTGCGAGCACCTGGCCCAGGCCCATGGCATCGCCGAAGAAAACATCGCCGTGATTGCCCAAAGCGTAGGCGCGGTGATCGTTGCCACCTGGGTTCACGACTATGCCCCGCGCATCCGCGCACTGGTGCTCGCGTCTCCGGCGTTCAAAGTCAAACTTTACGTGCCCCTGGCCCGGCCGGGGCTGGCCTTGCTGCGTAAGCTGCGCGGCAACTTTTTCGTCGACAGCTACGTCAAGGCGCGCTTTCTCACTCACGACCCGCAGCGCATAGCGTCCTATGACCAGGACCCGCTGATCACCAAGAGCATTTCGGTCAATGTGCTCCTGGGCCTCTACGAAGCCGGCGAACGCGTGGTCGCCGATGCCCAGGCGATCGGGGTACCGACCCAGCTGCTGATCTCCGGCGCCGACTTCGTGGTGCATCGCAAACCCCAGGAACAGTTTTTCGAGCGCCTGGGCAGCGTGCACAAGGAAAAACACATTCTGCCGGGGTTCTTCCACGACACCCTGGGGGAAAAAGATCGCGCCCCGGTCATCGCCCGCATGCGTCGCTTTATCCTGCAGAATTTCGCCAGCCCCTTGAACCGCCCGTCACTGCTGGATGCCGACCGCCTCGGCGCCACCTGTGCCGAGGCCGAGTCGCTGGCCACCGCGCTACCACGCAACTCCCTGCGCGATCTGTATTGGCGCATGACGAGGGCCAGCCTCGGCCTGGGTAGCAAACTGTCGGCCGGGGTAAAGCTTGGCTTCGACACCGGCTTCGACTCGGGCAGCACCCTCGATTACGTGTACCGCAACCGCGCCACCGGGCTTTCGCCGATTGGCCGGTTGATCGATCGCAATTACCTCGACTCCATCGGCTGGCGAGGTATCCGTCAACGCAAGCTGCACGTCGAAGAGCTGTTGCGCCTGGCGATCACCGGGTTACGCGACCAGCAGCAGCCCGTGCGCATCGTCGACATCGCGGCAGGCCATGGGCGCTATATCCTTGAGGCCGTGCAAGGCATGAGCCCGTTGCCGGAGTCGATCCTGCTGCGTGACTACAGCGACATCAACGTGCGCGATGGCAGCGCGCTGATCGCTGAAAAAGGCCTTGGCGACATCGCCCGATTCGTCAAAGGCGATGCCTTCGACGGCCAGGACCTGGCTGCGCTGTCGCCAAAACCGAGCCTGGCGGTGGTCTCCGGGCTCTATGAACTGTTTGCCGACAATCAGATGGTCGGCCGCTCCCTGGCCGGGCTGGCCGACGCCATCGAACCTGGCGGTTATCTGGTCTATACCGGGCAACCCTGGCACCCGCAGCTGGAGCTGATCGCCCGCGCCCTGACCAGCCACCGCGCAGGCCAGGCCTGGGTGATGCGCCGCCGCAGCCAGGCCGAGATGGACCAGTTGGTGGAGGCGGCCGGCTTTCGTAAAGTGACCCAGCGCATCGACCAATGGGGGATTTTCAGCGTCTCGCTCGCCCAACGGGTGCAATGATGAGCCTGAGCGCCGCCGCCCCGCTGACCGCACGCGAGCCTGGCCTGCTGAAACCCGCCGTGCTCTGGCTGTTGCTACTGGCGCCGTTGTTTTTCAGCACGTACGGCTTTGCCACCTGGGTCACCGCCCAGCGCGATGATGTCGGCAGCCTGGTGTTTGCCTGGGAACAGCATATGCCGTTCTGGCCGTGGACCATCGTGCCCTACTGGTCCATCGATCTGCTGTACGGCTTTTCCCTGTTGCTGCCGCGCAGCCGCCAAGCCCTCAAGCGTCATGCCCTGCGCCTGCTCACTGCCCAGCTGATTGCCGTCAGTTGCTTCCTGCTCTGGCCTTTGCGCTTCACTTTCGAGCGTCCCGAGCTGGACGGTGTGTTCGGCTGGCTGTTTGCCGTACTTGCCGGTTTCGACAAGCCGTTCAACCAGGCCCCCTCATTGCACATCGCCCTGCTGGTGGTGCTGTGGGTGTGCTACGCGCAGCATTGCCGGGGCCTGTGGCGCTGGCTGGTGCATGGCTGGTTTGCCTTGATCGGCGTTTCAGTACTGACCACCTGGCAGCATCACTTCATCGATGTGCCTACCGGCGCCCTGGCCGGGTGGTTATGTGTGTGGCTGTGGCCACTGGACCGTCCAGGCATGCTGCAATCCATGCAACTGACACGGGACCACCAACGCTGGCGCCTGGCACTGCGCTACGCGCTCGGTGCCGGGCTGTTTGCCCTGGCGGCCTTCGCCCTGGGCGGCGGCGGATTGTGGCTGTTCTGGCCAGCAGCGGCACTGCTGCTGGTGGCGCTGAACTATGCGTTGTTCGGTGCCAGCGGCTTTCAAAAAGCGCCGGATGGCCATTTGAGCAGTGCTGCACACTGGTTGTTGGCGCCGTACCTGGCGGCCGCCTGGATCAATTCGCGGCTGTGGACCCGCAAGCACCCGCAGCCCGATCAGATCGTTGACGGCGTCTGGCTTGGACGCGTCCCCACAGGCGCAGAGCTGCGGTACAGCTCATTCAAGGCGGTACTCGATGTCTGCGCAGAATTACCCCTGGCCCCTGGCACACGGGCCTATTACAGCGTGCCGGTGCTCGACCTGAGCGTGCCGACCACCGCACAGTGCCTTGAACTGGCCCAGGCACTGGAGCGCCTGCATCAACAAGGCCCGGTACTGGTGTGCTGCGCCTTGGGCTACTCGCGCAGTGCAACGGCTATTGCCGCCTGGCTATTGCACAGTGGCCGCGCCACCAGCGTTGAGGCGGCCATCGCGATGCTTCAACAAGCACGCCCACGCATCGTCCTGCACGCCACTCACCGTCAGGCCCTGGCGCCACTGAGTAAAAACCTGAGAGGACTGAATGAGCACTGACATGCAACTTTACTGCGTGGCCAGCCTGCTACGCCGCGGACATAGCCTGGATCAGTTCTCCACCGGTCTGGCGTTGCTGGGCGTAGCGCTCGGCCTCGCCCCGTGGTGGCAGGGCATCTACAACCCCTGGGTGTTGACGATTGGCTGCGCGCTGTTGCTACTGGGCGCGGTGCAAAAGTATTGGGCATTCAGGGTAGCCTTCGATGCCGATCTGTTTCAACGCATGGCCGACAGCCCGTCCACACTGAGCGACCGCACCCAGGCACTGGATCAGGCCTTGGCCGGATTGGGCCTGCAAGCTGCCAAACGCGGCGATCGGCCGTGGCCGGAACGCAGTCGCAGTGCATTGACCCTGCTGCGCCGCCAGGCGATGGTGCTCGGCGCACAACTTCTTCTGACCCTCGGCGGGCTGCTGGCTAGTCCGTGGTGGACCATTTAAGGATAAGGAATCCACATGCTCGAACCTTTGGTCGCGCACCTCATCACCTCAGCCGCACGCTCAATCACCGGTGCCCGCAGCCTGTGGCTGGGCTGCGGGCCCGAGCCTGTACAGCGCATCTACTTTGCCAATCACAGCAGCCATGGCGACTTTGTGCTGTTATGGGCCTCGCTGCCGCCGGCATTGCGCAAAACCACTCGGCCGGTAGCAGGGGCTGATTACTGGCAAACCTCTGCACTGCGCCGCTATGTGATCAATGAGGTGTTCAACGGCGTACTGATCGACCGTGAGCGCCACGACCCACAAGCCAATCCCCTGCAACCCATGCTCGATGCCCTGGACGGTGGCGACTCACTGATCATCTTCCCCGAAGGCACGCGTAATCAGGAAGAAGGCCTGCTGCCGTTCAAAAGCGGACTCTTTCACCTGGCCACAGCCTACCCACAGGTGCAACTGGTGCCGGTGTGGATCGCCAATCTCAACCGGGTCATGCCCAAGGGCCGTGTACTGCCGTTGCCGTTGCTCTGCACCACCAGCTTCGGCGCACCACTGCAGCTCGAAGACGGTGAGAGCAAAACACAATTTCTACAACGTAGCCGTGCCGCGTTGCTGGACCTGGCCCCGGAGCATTGCTGAACATGGATAACCAGACCCTGACGTTATTTGCCGGCATCGGCGCGCTGCTGCTGTCGGCCTCGCTGATCGGCTTGATCCTCAAATGGCGAACCGCTGGCAGCGCCAATGCCGTGATCGACAACCTCAATGCGCGGATCAATGCCTGGTGGGTGATGGTGCTGGTCATCGGCATCGCCTTCTGGCTGGGCAACGGTGCAGTGATCCTGCTGTTCTACGCCGTATCGTTCTATGCCTTGCGTGAATTTCTCACCCTGACCCCGACCCGGCGCAGCGACTACCCGGCCCTGGTGGCAGCGTTCTACCTGGCGCTGCCGCTGCAATACCTGCTGATTTACGCCGACTGGTATGGATTGTTCTCGATCTTCATTCCGGTCTACGTGTTCTTGCTGCTGCCGATCCTCGCGTCCCTGGGCGGTGACAGCGCGCACTTTCTCGAGCGCGCCTCCAAAGTCCAGTGGGGCCTGATGATCGCGGTGTACTGCATATCGTTCGTGCCGGCCCTGCTGACCCTGGACATCGCCGGCTACGAGGGCCGCAACCTGCTGCTGATCGCTTACCTGGTGATCGTCGTGCAACTGTCCGATGTGTTGCAGTACGTCTGCGGCAAGTTGTTCGGCAAGCACAAGATCGCCCCCAACCTGTCACCGTCGAAAACCGTCGAAGGCTTTGTCGGCGGCCTGTTACTGGCGTCGCTGATCGGCGCTGCGCTGTGCTGGATCACCCCGTTCAACCTCTGGCAGTCGTTCCTGATCGCGCTGCTGATCAACCTGTTGGGCTTTGCCGGCGGCATTGTCATGTCAGCGATCAAACGCGACCGTGGGGTCAAGGACTGGGGGCACATGATCGAAGGCCACGGCGGCATGCTCGATCGCCTGGACTCGGTGTGCTTTGCCGCGCCGATCTTCTTTCATCTGGTGCGTTACTGGTGGACCTGAGCCTGTTCCTACCGCAGTCGGTGGGAGCGGGCTTGCCCCGCGAGGTGTTTTCGATTTGCACAAAATTACCTGCCGCCATTAGTAGCCTGAGGCCCGGATAGATTAAAGTAACAGCCCCCGCCCGGGCGCTTTCACGCCGCACGCCCAGGCTTTTGTCCAGGAACCTTCAACGATGGAACACCGTGAGGCGCTGATCGCGCTGCGCACCTTTCTTTCAACCCAGATCCTTGGTCAGGAAAAACTCGTCGAGCGCTTGCTCATCGTGCTCCTGGCCGATGGCCACATGCTGGTCGAAGGCGCCCCTGGCCTGGCCAAGACCAAGGCCATCAAGGAACTGGCCGAAGGCGTCGAAGCCGAGTTCCATCGTATCCAGTTCACCCCCGACCTGCTCCCGGCCGACATCACCGGTACCGAAATCTACCGTCCGGAAACCGGCAGCTTTGTGTTCCAGCAAGGGCCGATCTTCCACAACCTGGTACTGGCCGACGAAATCAACCGCGCCCCGGCCAAGGTCCAGTCGGCATTGCTCGAAGCCATGGCCGAGCGCCAGGTCAGCGTCGGGCGCAGCACCTACGAGCTGTCGCCATTGTTCCTGGTCATGGCCACGCAAAACCCGATCGAGCAGGAAGGCACCTACCCGCTGCCCGAAGCCCAGCTCGACCGTTTCCTCATGCATGTGAAAATCGGTTTCCCCGACGCTTCCGTGGAACGCCGGATCCTTCTGCAGGCCCGCGGCGAAGCCCTCAATGGCGAGGCCAAGCCCGAGCGCCGGGTCAGCCAGCAGGCGATCTTCGCCGCGCGCAAGGAAATCCTCGGCCTGTACATGGCCGATGCGGTGGAGGAGTACCTGGTACAACTGGTGATTGCCACCCGCACACCGGGCAAATTCGATCCGGAGCTGGCCGACTGGATCGCCTATGGCGCCAGCCCGCGCGGCTCGATCGCCCTCGACCGTTGCGCACGCGCCCATGCCTGGCTGGCCGGGCGCGACTTCGTCAGCCCCGAGGACATCCAGGCGGTACTGTTCGACGTGCTGCGCCACCGCATCATTCTTTCCTTCGAGGCCGAGGCCGCCGGGATCGATCAGGACCGGGTAATCCAGCGCGTCCTCGACGTCGTCGCCGTCGCCTGACGCCATGCCCGATCGCCTGCTGGCCGCGCCCGGAATCCGTATCAGCCTCGCCGAGCTGATCGAGATGCGTCATCGTGTGCGCGAAGTGCAATTGTTCTCCCGGCCCGGCCAGCGCAGCCCGCTGGTGGGGCTGCACCACTCGAAGCTGCGTGGCCGCGGAGTCGACTTCGACCAGGTACGGGTCTACCAGGCCGGCGACGATGTGCGCAACATCGACTGGCGCGTGACCGCACGCACCCAGGAGCCGCATACCAAACTCTTCCATGAGGAGCGCGAGCGGCCGATCTACATTCTCGTCGAACAAAGCCAGCGCCTGTTCTTCGGCTCGGGACTGATGTTCAAATCGGTGCTCGCCGCCCAGGCCGCGGCGCTGATCGGCTGGGCCGCCCTGGGCCACAACGACCGCATCGGCGGCCTGGTGTTCGGCGACAACGAGCACTACGAAATCAAACCGCGGCGCAGCAAGCAGAGCCTGCTGCAATTGCTCAACCGCCTGGCCCGGGTCAACCAGTCGCTGCATACCGAAGCCAAGCCCCAGGCCGACAGCCTCGGACTGGCCCTGCGCCGCGCCCGTGAAGTGCTGCGCCCGGGCAGCCTGGCGATCATCATCTGCGACGAGCGTGCCTTGAGCCCGGCGGTGGAACAGCAACTGAGCCTGCTGTCGCGCCACTGCGACCTGCTCCTGCTGCCGCTGTCCGACCCGCTCGACCACGCCCTGCCCGCCGCCGGCCTGCTGCGCTTTGCCCAGCACGGCGCGCAACTGGAGCTCGACACCCTCGACCCGACCCTGCGCCGCAGCTACCGTCAACAGAGCGAAGCGCGTATCGAGCGCTGGGAACTGCTGGCACAGAAGCTGCGGGTGGTGCTGATGCCGCTGAGCACACAAAGCGAAATGATCGAACAACTGCGCGAGTACCTCAATGCGCAACGACCGGGGAAAGCCCAGTGAACCCGCTGGAGCAACTGCAGCCACTGATCAGCCCGCCGCCGATCAGCTGGTGGCCACTGGCACCGGGCTGGTGGCTGTTGCTTGCCCTGCTACCGCTGCTGGGTTGGGGCGTGTGGCGCCTGCGCCACTGGCGTCCGGGCAAAAAGCCCATCGTGCGCGCCGAACTGCCCCTCGATCCGATCCGTATCGAAGCGCTGGCGGAACTCGCGCGCCTGCCCAAGCCCTATGACGGAGAACCGGCCGGCGCCTGGCTGCAGCAGATCAACGCACTGCTCAAACGCCTGTGCCGCAACCACTACCCCGGCAGCCACAGCCATACCCTCAATGGCCGGCAGTGGCTGGCCTTTCTCGACAACCGCTGCCCGGCCGCCGGCCTGACCCGCTGGATGGTCCTGGTCGAAGGCGCCTACAAGCCCGAATGCAAGCTCGACGACAAGGCCATCGCCGGGCTCAATCAAGCGGTCGAAACCTGGATCCGTAAACATGTTTGAACTGGCCTGGCCGTGGGTGTTCCTGCTGTTGCCGCTGCCCTGGCTGGCGCGCTTGCTGCTGCCTGGCGCCGACAGTGGCGAACCGGTACTCAAGGTCAGCTTTCTCAATGAACTCGAAGGCCTGGCCGGGCGTCGTGCGCGTCTGAACCTGCCAACCTGGCGCCAGCAGGCCCCCTTTGTCGTGGTCTGGCTGTTACTGCTGCTGGCCGCCGCCCGCCCGCAGTGGCTGGGCGAGCCGGTGCCGGTTTCCGCCAGCGGCCGCGACTTGCTGGTGGCGGTGGATGTCTCCGGCTCCATGGACTTTCCCGACATGCACTGGCAGGACGAAGAAGTCAGCCGTCTGACCTTGGTCAAGACTCTGCTCGGCGACTTCCTTGAAGCCCGCCAGGGTGACCGTGTCGGCCTGATCCTGTTCGGCAGCCAGGCCTACCTGCAAGCACCGCTGACCTTCGACCGGCGTACCGTACGCACCTTCCTCGACGAAGCGCAGATCGGCATTGCCGGCAAGAACACCGCCATCGGCGATGCCATTGGCCTGGCACTCAAGCGCCTGCGCCAGCGCCCGGCGCAGAGCCGGGTACTGGTGCTGGTCACTGACGGCGCCAACAACGGCGGACAGATCCACCCACTGACCGCCGCCCGCCTGGCCGTCCAGGAAAACGTACGGATCTACACCATCGGCATCGGCGCCGACCCGGAAGAAACCGGCACTGCCGGCTTGCTCGGGCTCAATCCGAGCCTGGACCTGGACGAAGCCTCGCTCAAGGAAATTGCCGGGCTGACCGGCGGCACCTATTTCCGCGCCCGTGACGGCGAAGAGCTACGGGATATCGATGATGCCCTGGACCGTCTGGAACCGGTGGCCCAGCAACCGACCCAGGCGCGTACGGCCGAAGCCTTGTACAGCTGGCCGCTGGCGCTGGCCTTGCTGCTCAGCGTATTGCTGGTGATCCAGGAACAATGGCCGGACAACCGCCTGCAACGTCTGCTGCGCCGGCCAAGCTTTCTGGTTCCACATGCGCAGTGGCGTGAGCGGCTCAAGCGCCTGCGCCTGAGGAGACGCCGATGATAGCTCTATGGCCTCAATGGCTGCGCCCGGCCTGGCTGATCGTTTTGCCCCTGCTCGCCTGGTTGCTGTGGAAGCTCTGGCACCGGCAGAAACGCGCCGGGCGCTGGCAAATGATCCTGCCGCCCAGCTTCCATGCCGTACTGCTGGGCGGTGGTAGTGGCCGCGACAGCAAACTGCCGTGGATTGCCCTGGGTCTGGCCTGGCTGCTCAGCGTACTGGCGCTGGTCGGTCCCAGCTGGCAACGCCTGGAAGAAACCCGCCAGCGTCCTGCCGATCCGCTGGTGATCCTGCTCGAGCTGACCCCGCAGATGCTCGCCGAGGATGTCGCACCGACCCGCCTGGAGCAGGCGCGGCGCAAGATTCTCGACCTACTCGAACACCGCCGCGACAGCCAGACCGCCATCATCGTCTATGCCGGTAGCGCCCACACCCTGGTGCCGCTGTCGGACGACCTGGCCACCAGCCGCAACCTGCTTGAAGCCCTCGACCCGTCGATCATGCCGCAGACCGGCCAGCGCGCCGACCTCGCCGTGCGCAAGGGCCTGGCCTTGCTCGCCCAGGCCGGTCTGGGCCAGGGTCGCTTGCTGCTGGTGGGCTCGTCCTTGAGCCCGCAGGAACGCGAAGCCATCAAGCAAGCCCTGGGGCGCCAGGGCCCGAGCCTGCTGATGCTGGGGATCGGTTCGGCGCAAGGCGCTCCGGTCAGGCAAGCCAATGGTGAATTCCTCAAGGACGACCAGGGCGGTATCCTCCTGCCACGTCTGGACAGCGCCAGCCTTAAAGCATTTATCAGCAGCACCGGCGGGCGTTACCGCAACGCCCGTATCGACGACCTCGATCTGCGCGGCCTGCGTCTGTTCGAGAACCCGAAAAGCCTGCGCGACGATGGTCAGACGCTGCAGCTGGACAGTTGGGCCGACCAGGGCTACTGGCTGCTGTTGCCGCTGCTGCTGCTGGCAGCCTGCGCCGGTCGCCGTGGCTGGCTGTTCTGCCTGCCGCTGCTGCTGGTGTTGCCGCAACCGAGCTACGCCTTCGAGTTCAATGACCTGTGGCTGCGTCCCGACCAGCAAGGCCAGCGATTGCTCGAACAACAGCGTCCGAATGAAGCCGCCGAGCACTTCCAGGATCGCCAATGGAAAGGCCTGGCCCTCTATGAGGCCGGCGACTACGACGCTGCCGCGCGCCTGTTCGCCCAGGGCAACAGCGCTGCAGATCACTACAATCGCGGCAACGCCCTGGCGCGTAGCGGGGAACTTGAAGCGGCGCTGGATGCCTATGACCAGGCGCTGGAGCTTCAGCCGGAATTACAACCCGCCTTGAGCAACAAGGCGCTGGTCGAACAATTGCTGCAACAACGTCAGGCCGAACAGCCCGAGCAACCGCCCGAGCAAAACCAGCAGAGCGACGCCAACGCCCAGACCGACAGCAACAGCAGCGCCCAGAACAGTCAGGACCCGGCCAGCGAAAAGCCGGCGCAACAGCCCAGCGACACCCACAAGGACGACAGCAACAACAGTGAGCAGGCACAGACCCTGGCCAACAACGGCGATGATGAAGAAACCACCCGGCCACCCCAGCGCCCGCTAGACAGCACCCTGGATGCCGAACAGCGCCAGGCGCTGGAACAATGGCTGCGGCAGATCCCGGACAACCCGGCAGAACTGCTTCGGCGTAAATTCTGGTACGAACAGCAACAACATCAGGAACCCCATCGATGAGTCGCGTCTGCGTCTTTGTGCTCGGCCTCTTACTCTGCCTGCAGGTGCAGGCCGCGGCGCTGCTCGCCAGCGTCGATCGCGCACGCCTCAACGCGGGCGAAACCCTTGAGCTGACCTTGCAGACCCGCGACGTAACCCAGTTCGGCAAACCGGACCTGAGCCCGCTGCAAGCCAATTTCGAAGTCCGTGACACCCGCCAGGTCAACAGCCTGAACAGCCTCGACGACCAGAACGCTGCCGGCACCCGCTGGATCATCACCTTGCTGCCGCGCCAGAGCGGCAGTGTGGAAATTCCGGCGCTGCAACTGGGCGAGCTGCGCAGCGAGCCGATCAGCCTGCAAATCCTCACGCAGCAAGCCAGCAGCGAGAATCACGGTCCGGTGTTCATCGATGCCAGCCTCGATCAACCCGAAGTCTACGTGCAGGCCCAGGCGGTACTGACCCTGAGCATCTATCACTCGGTGCCGCTATACGATGACAGCAGCCTGAGCCCGCTGCAGATCGACAACGCCAAGGTCGAACCGCTGGGTGAATCGCGCACCTTCGAGAAGGATATCGACGGTGTGCGCCACGGGGTGATCGAAATGCGCTATGCGATCTACCCGCAGCAAAGCGGCGACCTCAACATCCCGGCGCTGGCGTTCAGCGCCACGGCTGCACAGAATGATGCCGAGCAAGAACTCAATGCCCCCAGGGCCGGCAAACAGGTACGTGTCGACTCCACGCCGCTGGTGCTGACGGTCAACCCGATCCCCGCCGATTACCCGGCCAATGCGCCCTGGCTGCCGACCAGCAACCTGAGCCTGGAAGAACACTGGAGCCCCGACCCGGCGCAACAGCAGACCCAGATCGGCGACTCCCTGACCCGGACCGTGACGGTGCAGGCCGAAGGCCTCTCCAGTGCCCAGTTGCCACCGTTGCCGGCCACCGAAGTGACCGGCCTGCGCCGCTACCCGGACCAGCCGCAACTGCGCAACCAGGTCAATGACCGGGGCTTGCTCGGCATTCGCGAGGAACGTGAAGCCTTGGTCCCGACCCACAGCGGCAACCTGGAACTGCCCGCTCAGGAGGTGTTCTGGTGGAACACCCGTGAAGACCACCTGGAGCACAGCAGCCTGCCGGCGCGCAGCCTGCAGATCGAGGACAACCCGGCCCTGAGCGCCGACAAACCGGCCAACATCGACCCGGTCAGTGTCACCACCCGGCCGCTCTGGCCCTGGCAACTGAGTACCGCGTTACTGGCCCTGACCACCCTGCTCGGCTTCGCCCTGTGGTGGCGCGCCCGTTCGCAACCGGCGGTGCTGCGTGCCGCCCAGAGCGGACCGAGCCCACGCACCCTGCTCGACGATCTCAAGCGCGCGTGCCAGGCCAACGACCCACAGGCCACCCGCCAGGCCCTGGACGCCTGGGCCCGGCAACAGCCGGAAACCCTGGCGGAAATGGCCGCGCGCTTCGTGCCGTTGTCCGACGCCCTGGATGGTCTCAACGGTGCCCTCTACAGCGAAAGCGGGCAGTATTGGCAAGGTGAGGAACTGTGGCGTGCCATCGGCACCATTCCCGCGGCTGAACAGCTCCAGCCAACGGCCAGCGAAAACGGCAGCCTGCCGCCCTTGTACCCCAAATAACCCCAAGGCGTGACGCTCAACGCGTTGCGCCGGTAATCTGCGGAACCCTTCATGCGTCTGTTTCACACCTCCGACTGGCACCTGGGACAAACCCTGCATGGCCAGGAACGCGACTTCGAACACGCCTGTTTCCTTGACTGGCTGCTCGGCCAGCTCAAGCTGCGCCAACCTGATGCGCTGCTGATTGCCGGCGACATCTTCGACACGGTCAACCCACCGGTCAAAGCCCAGGAGCGGCTCTACGACTTTATCGTCCAGGCCCACGAGCAACAGCCGAAACTGAACATCGTGATGATTGCCGGCAACCACGACTCGGGTTCGCGCATCGAACTGCCAGCGCCGTTGATGCGGCGCCTGCGCACCCATGCCCTGGGCCGGGTGCAGTGGCTCGATGACGGCGTCCTCGACAGCGATCGCCTGCTGATTCCACTGACCAACGCCCGCGGCAAGGTCGCGGCCTGGTGCCTGGCCCTGCCCTTCCTGCGGCCGGCCGAAGTGACCGGCGCACAGCTGGGCGATGACTACCTGCGCGGTATCGGCCAGGTGCACGAGCGCCTGATCGAAGCCGCGCTGGAACGACGCAAGCCCGGCCAGGCGCTGATCGCTGTCAGCCATGCGCACATGGCCGGTGGCTCGGTCTCGGAAGACTCCGAGCGCAGCCTGATCATCGGCAACGCCGAAGCCCTGCCCGCCAGCCTGTTCAGCAAGGACATCAGCTACGTCGCCCTGGGCCACCTGCACAAACCGCAGCGGGTCAACCGCGAGGAGCGCATCCGCTACAGCGGCTCGCCGATTCCACTGTCATTCTCGGAAATTGGCTATCAGCACCAGATTCTCGAAATCGAACTCGATGGCAGCCAGCTGGCCAGTGTCGAAACGCGCCTGATCCCCCGCGCCGTGCACCTGCAGCGCCTCGGCCCGGCACCGCTGGCGGAGATTCTTGAGCAACTGGCCGAGCTGCCGGTAGTCGACCTGCTCGATGACCCGCAGCGCCAACCCTGGCTGGAAGTGCGTGTGCGCCTCGACGAGCCGCAACCGGACCTGCGTCAGCAACTGGAAAGCGCCCTGCACGGCAAGGCCGTGCGCCTGGTGCGCATTGGCGCCGAATATGCGGGTAACCGCGAAGGTGAAGCGCTGGATGACGCCGCCCTGGTGGAGCTCGGCCAGATGACGCCGCAGGAACTGTTCAGCCGCGCCTGGGCCCAGGCCTATGGCAACGCCGTGGACGAACAGACCCTGGCCGACTTCGCCCTGTTGTTGCAGGACGTTCAACAGCAAGAGGAGCAGCCATGAAGATTCTCGCCATCCGCCTGAAAAACCTGGCATCCCTGGCTGGCCCGTTTGAAATCGACTTCACTGCCGAGCCCTTGGCCAGCGCTGGCCTGTTCGCCATCACCGGCCCTACCGGTGCCGGCAAAAGCACGCTGCTCGATGCCCTGTGTCTGGCCCTGTTCGGCGCGGTGCCGCGACTGAGCAATATCGGCCGCGAAACCAAGCTGCCGGAAGTCGACAGCGACATCCTCACCAGCGACCCGCGCACCTTGCTACGCCGCGGCACCGGCAGCGGTTTTGCCGAAGTCGACTTCGTCGGTGTCGATGGCCGTCGCTATCGCGCACGCTGGGAAGCCAACCGCGCCCGCGACAAAGCCAACGGCAAGCTGCAAGGCAGCCGCCAGAGCCTGCACGACCTGGACAGCGACCAACTGCTGAGCAACCAGAGCAAAGGTGAATACAAGCAACTGATCGAAGCCCGCCTGGGGCTGAACTTCGAGCAGTTCACCCGCGCCGTGATGCTGGCCCAGAGCGAGTTCAGCGCCTTCCTCAAGGCCGACGACAAAGACCGCAGCGAACTGCTGGAAAAACTCACCAACACGGCGATCTACAGCCAGTTGGGGCGTCGCGCCTACAGCAAGAGCAAAGAAGCCGAAGAAGTCCACAAGGCCCTTGAAGACCAGGCCGCTGGCGTCATGCCGATGACGCCTGAGGCCCGCGCCGACCTCGACCAACGCTATGCTCAGGCACTGGAGCGTCTCAAGGGCGAGCAGGCGCAACTGCGTCAGCTCGAACTGCAACGCGCCTGGCTGACCGAACTGCAGCAGCTGCAAAACCAGGTACACAGCAGCAACGAGCAACTGCTCAGCGCCCGGCAGCACAGCGACAGCCTGCAAGGCGAACGCCTGAACCTGGTACGCCTGGAACAACTCGCCCCGCAACGTCATCAATTTGCCCGTCAGCAGGCACTGAGCAACCAGCTTTCACCCTTGGCCGCGAGCATCAGCGCCTTGCGCCAACAACACGACGAACTGCACACGCGTCAGCAACAGCTGCACGACCTTCAGCACAACGCCCAGCAGGTACTGAACCAGGCCCTGGCCGAACAAAGCGACAGCGCGCCTTTGCTGCGCCAGGCCTTTGCCGAGCAGAATAGCGTCGCCCGCCTGTCACAGGAGCTGGGCAACTGCCTGGCGCTTAAACAGCAGGCCGAGCAAGCCTGCAGCGAAGGCCAGCAACAGTTGCTCAACCTTGCCGAACAACAGCGCCTGAGTGCAGAACGCCTCGACCAGATCAGCCAACAGCTGGCCCAGAGTGCATCCCTGACCGGCCTGAGCGAAGCCTGGAATGCCTACCGCGATCGCCTGCAACAGCTGATGCAACTGGGAAACCGCCTCAATCAGGGGCGCGTCGAACTACCCGGCCTGCAAACCCGTGCCGAACAGGCAAGCGCTGCTCTCGAGCAACAGCGTGCCGCCATCGCCCTGCTCTACCACGAAGCCCAGGCTGAACCCGAAGCCCTGGCCGAGCAGATCGGCCTACTTGGCGAGCTGCTGCAGAAAAATCGCCAGCAGCAACGCCAGGTGGAAGAACTCAACCGGCTGTGGAGCCAGCAGCAAGAGCTGGAACAACGCCTCAATGCCCTGCGCGAGCGCCAGCAAATCGCCCTCAAGCAGCGAGAACAGCTGATCAGCGAAGGCCTCAACGGCAAGAACCAGCTGACCGCCGCCGAACAAACGCTCAATGTCACCCGCCAGTTGCTTGAACGTCAGCGTCTAGCCCGCAGCCAGAGTGTCGAAGAGCTGCGCGCACAACTTCAGGATGACCAGCCCTGCCCGGTGTGTGGCAGCCAGGAGCATCCCTACCATCAGCCCGAAGCCCTGCTGCAGAGCCTCGGGCGGCATGACCAGGATGAAGAACACAACGCCCAGCAGGCAGTCGATGAACTGAAGAAGAAGCTCGACGAACTGCGCACGCAACTGGGCGGCGTCAACGGTCAGATCAAGGAATACCTGCACCAGCAGGAGCAACTGTCCGAGCAACTGCAAGGCCTGGCGCCGAGCCTGCAGGCACACCTGCTCTACCCGGCATTGTCCGACCAGGAAGTCAGCCAGCGCACGGCCTGGCTGGAGCTGCAGGCCCGCCGCCTGAACGATGACATCAGCCGCGACGAACAGCGCCAGAACGCCCTGCTGACCCTGCAGAAGGATGCCGCCCGCCTGCAGCAGCAACTGCAAGCCGCGAACGAAGCCAGCCAGCAGGCCAGCCAGCATCTGCAGCAACAACAGCAAGCCCTGGGCGCCGATCAAGAACGTCTGGAGCAGGAGCTGGCGAGCTTCGCCACGCTGCTGCCCGCCGACACCCTCGATGAACTGCGCCGTGAGCCGGCCGCAACTTTCCTGCGTCTGGACCAGCAACTGGCCCAGCGCCTGGACCTGCTGCAACGGCAAAAAGATGAGCAGCTCGAGCACAGCGAACGCCAGCAGACCCTGGACAAGGCTCAGCTCCAGCAACAGACGCGGGCACAAAAGCAGCAAGAGCTGCAAGCGCAGTTCGCCGAGCTTGAACGCCAACAGCAACAGAGCCAGGCCAGCCTCACCAGCCTGCTCGCCGGGCAACCCGGTGCCGAGCAATGGCAGCACCACCTGGAACAGGCGGTGGAGCAGGCTCGCCAGCAACAGGCGCAAGCAGCCCAGCAATTGCAGGACACCCAGGCACGCCTGATTGAACTGGCAGCCGAACTCAAGGCCAAGGGCGAGCGTTTGAGCGCCCTGGAACAGGAACACGCCGAGGTACGCGGCCAGATCGAGCAATGGCGCCAGGGTCATCCCGAACTGGACGACAGCGGCCTGGAACAATTGCTGGCCCTGGACGACAGCGCCGTCAGCCAGTTGCGTCAGCGTCTGCAGGACAGCGAGAAAGCCCTGGAGCAAGCGCACATTCTGCTCAAGGAGCGCCAGCAGCGCCTGGAGCAGCATCAGGCCCTGGCCAGCCTGGAGGTGCCCGCCGAGGCGCTGGAGCAGGCACTACAAACCCTGCAGGTACAACTGTCAGCCAGCGAACAGGCCTGCGCCGAACTGCGTGCCGAACAGGCTGACGACCAGCGCCGTCAACAGGCCAACCAGGCCCTGGCCGAGCAAATTGCCCAGGCCTACGGTGAATGGCAACGCTGGGCGCGGCTCAATGCCCTGATCGGCTCGGCCACCGGTGACACCTTCCGCAAGATCGCCCAGGGCTACAACCTCGACTTGCTGGTGCATCACGCCAATGCCCAGCTGCGCCAGCTGGCCCGGCGCTATCGCCTCAAGCGCGGTGGCAGCCTGCTGGGTCTGCTGGTGCTGGATACAGAGATGGGCGACGAGCTGCGCTCGGTGCACTCATTGTCCGGTGGCGAGACCTTCCTGGTGTCGCTGGCCCTGGCGTTGGGCCTGGCGTCGATGGCTTCGAGCACCCTGCGCATCGAATCGCTGTTTATCGACGAAGGCTTCGGCAGCCTCGATCCGGAGTCGCTGCAACTGGCCATGGACGCCCTTGATGGCCTGCAGGCCCAGGGCCGCAAGGTCGCGGTGATTTCCCATGTGCAGGAAATGCACGAGCGCATCCCGGTGCAGATCCAGGTGCGCCGTCAGGGCAATGGTTTGAGTACGGTGGAGGTCAGCGGATGATTCTCTATTCGTTCCGCCGCTGCCCCTGGGCCATGCGCGCACGCCTGGCCCTGCACTATAGCGAATGTCCGGTGGAGATCCGCGAAGTCAGCCTCAAGGCCAAGCCGGCCGAGCTGCTCGCGCTTTCGCCCAAAGGCACGGTACCGGTACTGAGCGCCGATGAGCAGGTGCTGGATGAAAGCCTGGATATCATGCGCTGGGCCCTGGCCCGGCATGATCCGCAGGACTGGCTGCTACATGCCGACCCCGAGGCGGCGCAAGCGGCCGATGCGCTGATCGCGCGCAATGACCGGGATTTCAAGGTCCAGGTCAACTTGTACAAATACGCCGAGCGCTACCCGGAGCACTCACGTGAGTACTACCGGGCGCAAGCTGAAGTCTGGTTGGCCGAACTGGATGAAAGGCTGGCGCATCGGGCGTATCTGTTCGCCGACCATCCGAGCCTGGCCGATGCTGCCTTGCTGCCGTTGATGCGCCAGTTTGCCGGGGTCGAACCGGACTGGTTCGCCAGCGCGCCCTACCCGCACCTGCGTGGGTGGCTGCAGGGTTGGCTGGAGTCGGCGTTGTTCAAAGCCGTCATGGCGCGGTGAGCCCATCGCTGGCAAGGCCAGCTCCCACAATGATCGGTGTACACCTTACCTGTGGGAGCCGGCCTTGCCGGCGATAGGGCCAGAAGTCACACCGCCAGAATCGGTGAAGAATAGAGGAACAGCAACACCGCCAGGATTCGCCATTTCATGTCTTTATCCCCTGAGGACAAACGTCAATAAATTAGCGTCAAATTCAATCACATGGCGATATGCTATTACCAGAATATTTACACGCTTCAGTGCTGCGACTTGTGGTCCAGCGCGGCATAGAAGTTGGCGCTTTGTTGCAGGTATTTCTGGGTGTAGCTGAGGGTGGAGGATTTACGCTCGCTGATCTCGACCTGAGCGTGAGCAGGCAGGGCAACCGAAGCAGAAATGGCAGAAGCGGCGATGACCGGGAAGAGATTGAAGTTCATGGCGCTGACCTCGAAGTCTGTGGTTTGAAGGGGCCGTTGCAGGCCGTGGTCCAAACTTACGCCGCTGGCGCGGCGCACAGAAATTCATTGCAGCAGTAGCCATTATCAAGGCGGTTGATAGTCAGTCGATGAACTTGAGGTCCGACGGCGCATCCTGAGGCAGCTTCTGCAGCGTTTCACCGAGCATGCCGCTGCGTGGATCGCGGCGGATCACCACGATTTCGTTGCTTTTCTGGTTGGCCACCAGCAGGAACTTGCCAGACGGATCGATGGTGAATTCCCGCGGGTGATCACCCTCGACACTGCGGCGCTGCACCTGCATCAACTTGCCGCTGTCTTCATCCACGGCAAACACCAGCAACTCGTTGGCCGTACCGCGGTTGCTGACATACAGAAAACGCCCGTCAGCCGACAGGTGCAAGGCGCCCGCAGCCTTGGCCGAGGCATCGTTCTGCTCGGTCAGCGGCAGGCGCTGAAGCTCCTCCAGTTTGCCGTCCTGATGGGCAAAGACCACCACTTGCGCGCTCATCTCCAGGGTCAGGTAGGCCTGATTGCCGTCGCTGCTGAACAGCAGATGGCGCGGCCCGCTGCCCGGCGGCAGATCAATCGCTGGCGGCTCGGCCGGGCTCAGTGGTTTCTTCGGGCTGGCACCGTCATAGCGGTAGATGAACACCTTGTCGGCACCAAGGTCGCTGGCAAACACGAAATGCCCATCAGGCGAGGACACCACCGAATGCACATGCGGGCCGGCCTGGCGCTGCGGATTGGCGCCGCTGGCCTTGTGCTGGTCCTGCTGCACCGAGCCAGACAATTTGCCGTCCTTGGCCACCGGCAACACGCTGAGGCTGCCGCCAGGGGTCGGCTGCACACCGTAGTTGGCCACGAACAGGTAGCGCTGGTCATGGCTGAGGCTGGCATGGGTCGGCTCGTCGCCGGCACTACTGACCTGGTTGAGGGCTTTGAGGCTGCCGTCTTTGGCACTGACGGAAAAGCTGCTGGCCTGGCCTTTGCCTGCCCCGTTCTCGTTGACGGCGAACAGCAGGCGCTTGTCGACCGACAGGGTCAGCCAGGAAGGGTTTTCACTCTTGAGCACCTGCAATGGCTTGGCGTCGATCTGACCGCTATCACTGTTGAACGCGTAACGGTAGAGCCCTTCACTGGCGCCATCGGTGTAACTGCCCACCAGCAGCTGCGCACCGTGGGCGGTGGCGAACACACTCATGGCACTAGCGATCAGCAGGGTCTTCAGCTGGCGTTTCATCGTCATCCTCGTCCGGGGCGCGAAAGGCACTCATACAGACTAGTCGATGCTCGGTGCTGTCGGCAGCGATCAGCCAATCGCCGCCGTCTGCGCGGGCAGCGGCGATCTGCTCGGGAGTGAAGGACCACTTCTTCAGGGCGCGGCCATCCATGCACTCGATGTGCAGACCGGTATCGTCGAAGGTGAAATCGAAGGCGTGCAGGCCGTCAATCAGGAGCATGTCGCAGGACTGCAGGACTTGGGAAAGGGTTGTCATTGGGCGGACGTCACGGCTGGAAAAGCGCCATCATACCCCATCGCCAAAAGCATCGCCGGCAAGGCCGGCCCCCACGATGCTCAGGTATATACCCTTGCTGTGGGAGCCGGCCTTGCCGGCGATAGGTACAGCGCCGATCAGTGGGCGAAAATCGAACCTCCCGCCTTGCCCGCCATTTTCTCCGGCTTGATCAGGAACCGCGCCAGTGCTGGCAGCAGCCACAGTGCACCGAACATGTTCCACAGCAGCATGAAGGTCAGCATCAGGCCCATATCCGCCTGGAACTTGATCGCCGAGAAGATCCAGGTGCACACACCGATAGCCAGGCACAGGCCGGTGAACAGCACCGCTTTGCCGGTGGACTTGAGGGTCTGGTAGTAAGCCTCTTGCAACGGCAGCCCGGCACGCAGGAAACTTTCCAGGCGACTGTAGATGTAGATGCCGTAGTCGACACCGATACCGACACCCAGCGCCACCACCGGCAAGGTCGCGACCTTGACGCCGATGCCCATGAACGCCATCAACGCGTTGCCGAGCACCGAGGTCAGCACCAGCGGCAGGACAATGCACAGGGTCGCGGCAAAGGAGCGGAAGGTGATCATGCACATCACCGCCACACAGATGTACACCAGGATCAGGATGGTCAGCTCGGCCGACTTGATCACTTCGTTGGTGGCCGCTTCGATACCGGCGTTACCCGCCGCCAGGAGGAACTCCAGGCCTTCCTTGTTGTGGGTATCGGCAAACTCCTGCACCGCCTTGACCGCACGATCGAGGGTCTCGGCCTTGTGGTCGTTGAGGAACACCAGCACCGGCGCCAGCGAGCAGTCGGCGTTGTACAGGCCGTCGGCGCGGGAGATCGAGCTGTTGAGCACATCCGGGTTGCGCGACAGGCTTTCCCATTTCAGGTTGCCTTCGTTCATACCCTTGATCATCTGCTTGGACACAGTGACCAGGGAAATCGCCGACTGCACACCCGGGGTGTTCTCCATCTTCCACATCAGCTCGTCGATCGGCGCCATGGTCGAGTAGATCGAGCAACCCTCGGTCGGAGTCTTGACCATCACCACCAGCACGTCAGAGCTGGTCGAATAGTTGTTGATGATGAAGCTGTTGTCCTTGTTGTAGCGCGAATCCGGACGCAATTCCGGCGCACCCTGGTCGAGGTCGCCGATCTTCAGGTTCTGGCTGTACCAGAGGCCGCCACCGAAGGCAAGCAAGGCCAGGACGATGGACACCGGCGCAACTTTGGCGCTGGCGAAGTTCGACAGCAAGCGCCAGAACGGATGCTCGCGGGTCGCGTCTTTCTTGCTGCGCTCGATGGCCTTCTTGCTGATGCCGACATAGGAAATCGCTACCGGCAACAGGATCAGGTTGGTGAACACGATCACCGCCACGCCGATCGAGGCGCCGATGGCCAGCTCGCGGATCACACCGATGTCGATGATCAGCAAGGTGATGAAGCCCACGGCGTCGGCCAGAATCGCAATCATCCCCGGCAGGAACAACTGGCGGAAGGTACGCCGGGCAGCGGTCAGGGCGTTCTCGGCCTCGCTCGATTGCAGGGCGATACCGTTGATCTTCTGCACGCCGTGGGAGATACCGATGGCGAAGATCAGGAACGGCACCAGCATCGAATACGGATCGAGCCCGAAGCCTACCGCATGCATCAACCCCAGTTGCCAGACCACTGCCACCAGGGTGGTGATCAGCACGGCGATGGTGCTGCGGATACACCAGGTGAACCAGTACAGCAGGATCCAGGTGATCACCAGGGCGATCCCGAAGAACATCGCCACCATGACCAGGCCGTCGATCAGGTCACCGACTTTCTTGGCAAAACCAACAATGTGCACTTTTACATGGGGGTTCTGCGCCTGGAACTTGTCGCGGATCTTTTCTTCCAGTTGATGCGAGAACTGCTGGTAGTCGAGCTTGATCAGCTTGCTCTGGTCCTGCGGATCCGGGTAGGACTCCAGCAGCGGCACGTCAATGATGCTCGACTTGAAGTTGTTACCCACCAACCGCCCGACCTGCCCGGACTTGAGCACGTTGTTGCGCAGTTGATCTAGGCTGTCGGCCGAACCGTCGTAGGTATTGGGAATGACTTCACCACCGGCGAAGCCCTCTTCGGTTACCTCGGTCCAGCGTACGCTGGGACTCCACAGCGACTTGAGCCCGGAGCGGTCGACACCGGGAATGTAGAAGACCTCGTCGTGGATCTGGCGCAAGGTCTCCATGTAGTCCTTGCTGAAGATATCGCCATCGGTGGCTTCCACCGAGATACGCACGGTGTTGCCGAGGTTGGCCAGGTCGTTGCGGTGCTCGAGCATCTTCTCGATGAAGGGGTGCTCAAGCGGAATCATCTTCTCGAAGCTGGTCGAAGGACGGATCTGCGTGGCCTGCCAGAACAGGAACACACTGACCAACAGGCAGATGAGGATCACCACCGGACGGTTGTTGAAGATCAGGCGTTCAAGCAACGTCGCCTTGTCCTGATGGTGTTGCTGCTGATTCATGTTGAACTGCTCCTGCTGGCTCATGGCTGCACTCCTTCGGCACCCTGGGCCGAGGCCAGGTGCACGCCACCCTGGCCAACCAGCACCAGGCCTTCACCGTTTCTACCGCTGACGCCCGCCAGGGCGATGCGATCCGCGCGGTTGTAAACGCTGAACGTCTGACCGTCGTCACTGCTACGCAGGACGCTGCCACCATTGCCGACCAACACCAGGCTGCCATCATCGAGAAGCGTAGCGCTTGCCAGGCCAAATTCGAGGGTGCCACGGGCGGCTTTCAGTTCGATCTGCTGCCAGCTGTCACCGAAATCCGTGGAGCGGTAGAGGTTGCCGCGCAATCCATAAGCCAGCAGTGTGCGTGGCTGGGCAGTGCCGATCACGCCGAACAGCGAACCCTGGTAAGGGCCTTCGAGCTTCTGCCAGGTCTGGCCGTCGTCGCTGGAGCGGAACATGCTGCCCTGCTCGCCGACGATGAACAGGCCGGCGTCCTTCACCTGCGCGATGCCATTGAGGTGGAACTGGTCTTCGTTGTCCAGGCGCTCGGCAACGTCGCTCCACTGCTTGCCACCGTCGGTGGTTTCCAGCAATGCACCGTAGGCGCCCACGGCAAAGCCGTGCTCGGCGTCCTTGAACCAGACATCCAGCAGCGGCGCTTCGCGTTGCAGGTCTTCGAATTGCTTGGTCCAGGTCACACCGCCATCAGTGCTGACGAGAATCTGTGCGTCATGACCGACCGCCCAGCCGTGCTTGTCATCGACAAAATACACTGCCGTGAGCAGTTGCCGGGTCGGCACCTTGGATTGGGTCCAGGACTTGCCCTGGTCATCGGAGAAGAGAATATGACCGCGATCGCCAACAGCGACCAGTCGTGCACCTGCACGGGTCACGTCGAGCAACAGGCTTTTTTCGGCTCTGGCCGATTCGGTGGAGTAAACCTGCGCTTCGGACGCTGCTGCCTCGACCGTGCTGGCCCACAGCCCCATTGCCAACACCAGCACTGCGCTGGCGGCCAATACCCCTGGTCGTGCGCGCGCTGCGCAACCGGGACCTGCCATGTACGGCTCGGTCATAGATCTGTCCCCCGATTATTGTTATTTGGGTCAATCTATTTGCGGGTGCTGGCGGAAACCGTGTTCCAGAGCCCCGCAAACGCTGAAAGCCATCCTATCGGGGTTTGCGAAGGGCTGACAACGAACGGGACGTTATCTTTTGTTAAGCGGGGGTAACGCGGGCTCTGTGGGAGCCGGCGTTGCCGGCGATTGGGCGCGTAGTGCCCCTGGCCCGGCTACGCCGGGCATCGCCAGCAAGGCTGGCTCCCACAGGCTGTCCATCAAGCCAGGCTCTTGCTCACGACTTCGTACACATCGCTGGACAGCGAACCAGAGGCCAGAATGCGCTCCAGCTCGGCCTTCATCAGCGCCTGACGCGCCGCATCGTACTTGTGCCAGCGGGTCAGCGGCGCCAGCTGGCGCGAGGCGATCTGTGGGTTGAGGGCGTTGAGCTCGATCACCAGGTCCGCCAGGAAGCGATAGCCGGAGCCATCGGCCGCATGGAAGTTGACCAGGTTCTGCCCGGCAAAGGCACCGATCAGAGCACGCACCTTGTTCGGGTTCTTCATCGTGAACGCCGGATGCTGCATCAGCGCCTTGACCCGTGCCAGGCCACCCGGCAGGGTGCTGGCCGCCTGGACGCTGAACCATTGGTCCATGACCAGCGGGTTGTCCTTGAAGTTTTCCGCGAAGACTTCCAGCGCTTTGCCCCGCTCGGCCTCGAACGGCGAGTTGACCAGCACGGCCAGCGCGGTAAGACGCTCGGTCATGTTGTCACAGGCGTCGAATTGCTCCTGGGTCGCAGCCAGTACTTCAGGCTTGCCACTGAGCATCAGGTACGACAGGGCAATGTTCTGCAGGCTGCGACGAGCGAAGTGTTCAGCTGCGGCAACGTACTCGGTTGTCCGCGAGAGGCCGCGGTTGGCCTGGTAACGTGCATTCAAGGCGTCGAACAGCTGATCAGCGATCTGCTTGCGGGCAAACTCACGGGCCGCGTGAATGGCATCGACATCCGCCACTTCGCTGATTTCGGTGAGGTAGGCCTCGCTTGGCAGCGAGAGCATCTCGGCGACCATGGCCTGATCCAGCTGCTCGTTGGCCAGTACTGTGCCCAACGCCGTGACCAGACGCTGGTCGAGCACCAGCGCACTGCCCTGCTGATGCTGGGCGATCAGCTCCTGCAGTACCTGCACCGACAATTGCTGGCCGGCTTCCCAACGGTTGAAGCCGTCGCTGTCATGCTGCATGAGGAACATCAGCTGATCGCGATCGTAAGGGAAGCTCAGCTTCACCGGCGCACTGAAGCCGCGCAACAGCGACGGCAGCGGCTTGGCGGCGACGTCGACGAAGGTGAAGGTCTGCTCGGCCTCGGTCACCGACAGCACCCGCGAGGTGCCCGCAGCCGCCGCTTCACCTTGCAGACGCAGGGCGATGTCGTTGCCCTGGGCATCGAGCAGGCCGAGTTCGACCGGGATCACGAACGGCTTTTTCTCGACCTTGTCCGGGGTCGCCGGGTAGCTCTGGCGGAAGGTCAGGCTGTAGGTCTGCGCAGCGCTGTCATAATGCTCGCTGACCGCCAGACGCGGGGTACCGGCCTGGCTGTACCAGCGCTTGAACTGGGTCAGGTCGACGCCGTTGGCATCTTCCATGGCCTTGATGAAGTCGTCGCAGGTCACGGCCTGGCCGTCATGGCGCTCGAAGTACAGGTCGCTGCCTTTGCGGAAACCTTCGGCCCCCAGCAAAGTACGCACCATGCGCACCACTTCCGAGCCCTTCTCGTAGACGGTCAGGGTGTAGAAGTTGGAGATCTCGATGAAGCTGTCCGGACGCACGGCATGGGCCATGGGGCCGGCATCTTCGGCGAACTGGTGGGTGCGCAGGTAAGCCACGTCCTCGATACGCTTGACCGTGCGCGAGTTCATGTCGGCACTGAATTCCGAATCGCGGAATACCGTGAAGCCTTCCTTGAGCGACAGCTGGAACCAGTCGCGGCAGGTCACGCGGTTGCCCGACCAGTTGTGGAAGTATTCGTGGGCCACCACCGCCTCGACCCGCTGGTGCGCGGCATCGGTCGCAGTTTCGGCGCGGGCCAGCACGCAACTGGAGTTGAAGATGTTCAGGCCCTTGTTTTCCATGGCGCCCATGTTGAAGTCGTTGACCGCGACGATCATGAAGATGTCCAGGTCGTACTCGCGGCCATAGACCTCTTCGTCCCAGCGCATGGACTTCTTCAGGCTGGTCATGGCGTGCTGGCACTTGTCGATGTTTTCCGGCTCGACATAGATGCGCAGGGTCACGTCACGGCCCGACTGGCGGGTGAACTTGTCTTCGACACACCACAGGTCACCGGCCACCAGGGCAAACAGGTAGGCCGGTTTCATGAACGGGTCTTCCCAGGTCGCCCAGTGCCGGCCATCGTCCTGCGGCCCGGTGCCGACCGGGTTGCCGTTGGACAGCAACACCGGATAGCGATGCTGCTCGGCAATCACCGTGGTGGTGAATTTGCTCATCACATCCGGACGATCGAGGTAATAGGTGATCTTGCGAAAGCCCTCGGCCTCGCACTGGGTGCAGAACATGCTGCCGGATTTGTACAACCCTTCCAGCGCGGTGTTGCTTTCCGGGTGGATCTTCACGCTGGTGTCGAGGGTGAAGGTCGCGGCCTTGGGCTGCACGGTCAGGTGACTGTCGTCGAGCTGGTAGTCGCCAGCGCTCAGGGCCTGATCGTCCAGCGCCACGCTGAGCAGCTCCAGCTGCTGGCCGGCGAGGACCAGCGGCGGCAGGCCGGCGCCACGGGCAGGGTTGCGGCGCATGACCAACTGCGCGTGGACCAGGCTGTGGTCCTCGAACAGTTCGAAGGTCAGGTGCGTCTCGTCGATCAGGTACTCGGGCGCCTGATAGTCCTTGAGGTAGATCACTTGCGGCTGTTCGGTACGCATGTGGCGGTCCTTTTTACTGATGCACGGCGAGCTGGTACGCCGTGTACTTGCGAATATTGATCACACCGGTATCGAAGATCAGGTACTGGCCCTTGATGCCCAGCAGCGTGCCTTCGGCCACCGGGTTCTTGTCCAGGTTGAAGCTGACGATCTTGCTCGGGTAGGCCTCGACCGGGTAGCGGATTTCCACGACTTCGGCGTCGTTCAGCGGCTGGATGGCCTGCAGGCCGAAGCGCGTCTGCAAGGCACTGAAGCCCTCGGCACAACTGGCGAACAACTGATCGCGCACCGCCAGCAGGTCGACCGCCTCGGCATCGCCCTTGAGCAGCGCCCGCCAGTTGGTACGGTCGGCCACCTGGCTGCGGAACAGGTCTTCGACCAGGCCCGACTGCTGGCGGGTGGCGACCCGCACGATCGGCAAGGCCTGGCTGGCGCCCTGGTCAAGCCAGCGGGTCGGCAGCTGGCTGGCGCGGGTGATGCCGACCTTGATGCCCGAGGAGTTGGCCAGGTACACCACATGATCGGTCATGCAGAACTGCTCGCCCCAGGAAGGTTCACGGCAGGTGCCCTGGTCGTAGTGACATTTTTCCGGGGCCATGATGCACACATCGCACTGGGCCAGCTTGGTCATGCACGGGTAGCAGTAGCCCTGACTGAAGCTGGTCTTGGTCTTGCGACCGCAGTGACTGCAATGGATGGCACCGAGATATTCCAGGCGCAGGGTCTTGCCGATCAGCGGATTGACCGGCACTTCCTGCTCGCCCAGACGAAAAGCGTACTGCACCACAGGCGCGTCGAGACGCGCCGACATTTTACTGATGGAGCCGCGGCCAAGTTCGATCAATGGATCGCGTCCGACTTGAACAGGATGTTGGCGACCGGTGCCGACTTCGAGCTGCATTCTTGCGGGCCCATGTAACCGGTACGCTGCTCTTCCGGCAGGTTCTGCATCTCCCAGGCGATCACCGCCTGCAGCGACAGCTCTTTCTGCTCGGTGGTGAGCTTGCGCCCATCCGCCCATTTGCCCAGTTCCACGGCCAGTTTCAGGCTCTCGTAGATTTCCGGGGTGATGTTCTCGATCATTTGCGCAAAAGTGGACATAGCGTCTCCCAAATCAAGCCGTAAGTTTACGCCGGGCCAGCGCCCCGCCCAAGAGCCCGCTGAGGCAACCGACCAACAACCCGCCGACGTGGGCGGCGTTGGCGATCTGACCGAAACCCAGCAGGCTGACCAGTCCGGACAGGCACAGCAGCAGCCAGACCAGCATCATTACCAGGACCCCACGCGGCATGCGATAGACCGGGTTGGGCGCCAGCCACTGGTACAGCCAGACGTGCCCGAGCAAGCCGTAAAGCACCCCCGACAGGCCACCGAACAGGCTCGGCCCGCCGAACAGGTACTGCGCGGCATTGGATACCAGGCTGAACAGCAAGGTCAGGCTGAGCAGCGACCAGGGCCCCTGGCGCAGCTCGATACGCCGGCCCAGTTCCCAGTACCACAAGGCGTTCATGGCCAGGTGGAGAATGCCGAAATGCACCAGCATCGGCGTGAACAGGCGCCACCATTGGCCGTCGGCCAGGCTCGCGGCCAGTGGCGTGAAGTACAGGTAGTCGCCCTGTACGCGAAAATCGAGAAAGGTCAGCCAGCTCAGGGTGGCAAAGTTGTCACCAAGACCGGTCAGGCCGGCGACGATCAGGCACAGCAACAACACCACTGCCGTGGCCTTGCTGGCGCGCAACTGTTCGGCGAGGCCCGGCCGCGCAGGCGGCTTCAGGGCGGCCTCGGCAGGCAGCTGGAAGTCGGCATCGCCCTCGGGAAAGCGCTGGTACAGCTCGCGCACATCCTCAGCGAGATTTTCCGCCACCCACAGCACTTGGTCACCGCCCTCCTCGCTGACCCGGTGCGGCACCTGCAAACGCCGCAGCAGGCCGACAAAGCCGCTGAGGTCGGTGTTCAAAGGCATGCGTAACACCACCACTGCAGTCATTGGCTGGCCTCCGGCCGGTCGACATCAACCCAGACGAATTTGCGCGGGTCGATCCGGGTTTCATCATCAAGACGGTAAGCGACCAGTTTGCCGTACAGCACCGCACTGTAATCCAGGCAGGCCAGGTTGGAACGGATCGGTGCCGGTTTGCCGCTGCGCCAGTAGTGGCCGACGAACAGCATCGGCTCGTCTTCGCCGTAGCGCAGCAAGGCATTCTTCTGGCTGTGGCTCAATGGCGTACTGGCAACTTTTTCGGGCAAGGCGTCGGGCTGGAAGACGATATCGCCGTAGGTCTGCGGGTCCTCTTCCCAGAACTTGGTACGGAAGAAGGCGCGGGTCAGGCCGTCGCCGCCGGTCAGGGTCAGACCATCCGGCAGGCGCATGTCGGTGCCGCGCAGCAAGCGGTTGCAGACCGTCGCGGCAAAACTGTCGGACACCCCTGAGGCCTGGATGAAATGCTCATCGATGCAACCGTCGGGGTGTTGCTGGCGTAATGCATCGATCAGCCGATGGTCCCAGCAGGCGTGGACCAGGCGGAAGCGCCCGGCGTCGAGAAACAGCGGCAACTCGTAGAACCATTCGAGGAAGTCATGCCAGTCCCCCGGATGCTGCTCGAACTGGGTCAAGGTTTCGTAGATCAGCCGACCGTGGCGCGGGTTGTGTTCACGCACGAACTGCTTGCCCGTCTCGGGCAAGGCCGGGGTGTTCCAGCCCAGGGCGTTGTACTCATGATTGCCCATGATGCAGCGGGCCTGGCCGGCATCGACCATGTCGTGGACGATGTGCAGCGCCTCGCGAATCCGCGGGCCACGGTCGATGATGTCGCCAAGGAACAGCGCCTGGCGCTGGGCATGGCGCCAGACCCCGCCCTGGCGTTTGTAGCCGAGGGTATCGAGCAGGCGTTCGAGGGTGTGCGCACAGCCGTGCACGTCACCAATCAGGTCGTAACTACGGGCTGGATCGAGCATCACTCGCCTCCACCACCCAGGCGGCTGCCCCAACCGAGTTTGGTCCGGCAGACCTCGTAATAATTGTGATCCAGCGGGTGGATCAGGCGCAGTTTCTGCGACTTCTTGTTCACCGTGATGGTGTCGCCGGGAGCGCAGGTGAAGTGGTTCTGACCGTCACAGGAAATCTGCGGGTAGATCTGCAGGTCCTTGGACACCACGATCTTCAGCTCACTGTTGCCGTCGACCACAATCGGCCGCCCGGACAGGGTGTGCGGGTACATCGGCACAATCACGATGGCATCGAGTTTCGGGTGCATGATCGGCCCGCCCGCCGACAGCGCATAGGCAGTCGAACCGGTCGGAGTGGCGACGATCAGGCCGTCGGCCTTCTGGCTGCAGACGAACTGGCCATCGATGTAGATCTCGAATTCGATCATCCGCGTCGACTTGCCCGGGTGCAGCACCACGTCGTTGAGCGCGTCGCCCTGGCCGATGGCTTCGGCATGCCGGCGTACTTCGGCCTGGAGCAGGAAGCGGTTTTCCACCAGGTAATGACCGTCGAGCACCTCGGCGACCTTTACTTCCAGCTCATCGGGGCGGATATCAGTGAGAAAACCCAGGCTGCCACGGTTGATGCCCAGCACCGGCGTGTTGTGCTTGGCCAGGGCCCGGGCGGCGCCGAGCAGGCTGCCATCGCCGCCAACGACGATGACCAGGTCACAGACCTCACCCAGCAGCTTGCGCGAAGAGGTCTGCAGGCCGTGGCCGGGCAGGACTTCAGCGATCGTGTCTTCGAGGATGACGTGCAGATGCCGTTCCAGCAGGAATTTTTTCAGTCGGCGAATAGTATCGAGCACCTGCGAGCTACCGAGGCGGCCGATGATACCGATATTGCGAAATTGCTCCATGGGGCTCCTGCTAGGCGCTACAGCGGGTAAAGAGGCGGGACTCGCCAAAGAGTCGATTATGGGCGAAAGCGCCGGGTAGCGGCAAACACTGGAGAAAATCGCCAAGGCCGGGGGCTTAGGGCTATGCTCGCTGGATGAACCCTTTTCCCGGCCTGATCGACCTGCCCCGCCAGTTGCGCCAGCCTCAGGTGCGCGACCTGGCCTGGGTCATCCTCGCGCCGCCGATGCTGCGCGACACGCCCTGGCCCCAGCGTCATCCGCTGGCTGCCAGTGACTGGATTGCGCACCCCGAACAGCTGCAGCAATGGCTGTGTGCCCTGGACAGCGACAGCCGTGCGCTGGATCACTGGCTGGCGCAGACCGCGACCCGGCGCCTGGGCCTGTACTACGAACGTCTCTGGCAGTTTGCCCTGCAGCAGGCGCCTGGCGTGGAGTTGCTGGCCGCCAATCTACCGATCCGCACGGGCGGCCACACCCTGGGCGAGCTGGATATCCTGCTGCGCGATGCTGAAGGCGTGCATCACCAGGAACTGGCCATCAAGCTCTACCTGGGGCCACCGGGCGGCGATGGCAAGGACCCGGCGCACTGGCTGGGTCCGGGCTGCCACGACCGCCTGGACCGCAAGCTTGCGCACCTGGCCGATCACCAGCTGCCGATTTCCGCCCGGGCTGAAAGCCGCGAGGCCCTGGCGGCACTGGATATCGAGCAGTTCAGTGCCCAGCTCTGGCTTGCCGGCTACCTGTTCTATCCCTGGCCCGGGCATGCCGATTCGCCCGAGGGCTCACACCCGCGGCACCTGCGCGGGCAATGGTTGCATCAGCGCGACTGGCCAGCCTTTGTCGAACTCAATCCCGGCTGCTGGCAACCATTGCCGCGCCAGGCCTGGCTGGCGTCAGCACGCTGTGTAGCTGAGGAGCGTTGGCACCAGGAACGCTTTAGTGCCTGGTTGCAGGGGCTGGATCCGCTGGCACCGGCACAGCTGCTGGTGCGTTTGGTGGAAGGTCTGGACGGGGACTGGGAGGAAGCGCAGCGGGTGTTTCTGGTGGCCGATGTGTGGCCGAATTTACCGGGGTGACCAGGGTGCGCCTGCTACGCAGGCGATCGCCGGCAAGGCCGGCTCCCACAGGTCTGGCGCTAGCCCAGAGTTAGCCGCAGCGCCAACGCCGCCAAGGTCAGCAACAACACCGGCACAGTTAGCACAATCCCGACCTTGAAGTAGTAGCCCCAACCAATCTTCACCCCCTTGCGCTCCAGCACATGCAGCCACAGCAAGGTGGCCAGGCTGCCGATCGGGGTGATTTTCGGCCCCAGGTCGCTGCCGATCACGTTGGCGTAGATCATCGCTTCCTTGACCACACCGCTGGCGGAACTGGCGTCAATCGACAGGGCGCCAATCAGCACGGTCGGCAAGTTGTTCATCACCGACGACAGCAACGCCGCCAGCAACCCCGTACCCATGGCGGCGCCCCACACCCCGCCTGCTGCGAAATCATCGAGCCAGCCGGCCAGGTAATCGGTCAATCCCGCGTTGCGCAAGCCGTAGACCACCAGGTACATGCCCAAGGAGAACACCACGATGTGCCAGGGCGCCTCTTTGAGCACCTTGCGTGTGGATATCTTGTGCCCGCGTGCGGCCACCAGCAGCAGTACGGCGGCACACACCGCCGAGATCGCACTGATGGGAATACCCAGCGGCTCCAGGGCAAAGCAGCCGATCAACAGGATCGCCAGCACCAGCCAGCCGGCAACGAAGGTCGCCGGGTCCTGCACCACGCTACGCGGGCGGTCCAGTTGCAGCGGGTCGTAGTCGGCCGGGATGTCGCGGCGGAAATACCACAGCAGCACCGCCAGGGTCGCCGCCACGCTGACCAGGTTGACCGGCAGCATCACCGCGGCGTAGCGGTTGAAACCGATGCCGAAGAAGTCGGCCGAGACGATGTTGACCAGATTCGACACCACCAGCGGCAAGCTTGCAGTGTCGGCGATGAAACCTGCAGCCATGACAAACGCCAGGGTCGCCGCCGGGCTGAAGCGCAAGGCCAGGAGCATGGCCACCACAATCGGCGTGAGGATCAGCGCTGCGCCGTCGTTGGCGAACAGCGCCGAAACCAGCGCCCCGAGCAGCACGATGTAACAGAACAACCGGCGCCCGCTGCCGCGCCCCCAGCGCGCCACATGCAGCGCCGCCCAAGCGAAGAAACCGGCGGCATCGAGCAATAGGCTGATGATGATCAGGGCAATGAAGGTGCCGGTGGCGTTCCAGATGATCTGCCAGACCACCGGAATATCACCCCACTGCACCACACCGCTGAGCAATGCCAGCACCGCGCCGCCAGTAGCACTCCAGCCAACCCCCAGGCCGCGGGGCTGCCAGATCACCAGAGTAATGGTCAGGAGGAAAATCAGCGACGCCATCAACATTACACAGGCCTTGAAAACGAATAAGTGGGCGAAACGGCGGATTCTAGCGACAGATCAATGCGGCGTTGGCAATTTTTTGTTGCAATAAGCGAGTAATCGGCTATCCAGCGATTACAGTGATGTCACTGCGCCAGAAGAGCGCGGATCCAGACCTGATCACGAGGAATGACCATGACCCTGAAGACTCCCCCGGCCCGCTATGGCGGCCTGTCGATTACCTTGCACTGGTTGATGCTGGTGCTGTTGGCGGCGGTGTATGCCCTGATCGAACTGCGCGGCCTGTTCCCCAAGGACAGCGTCGAGCGCAACCTGATGAAAGATCTGCACTTCATGCTCGGCCTGACGGTGTTCGTGCTGGTCTGGCTACGCCTGGCCCTGCGCCTGAGCCGCCCGACGCCGCCCATCGTCCCTGCCCCTCCAGCCTGGCAGACCGGCCTTGCGCACCTGATGCACCTGGCCCTGTATCTGTTGATGATCGGCCTGCCGATTGCCGGCTGGCTGATTCTCAGCGCGGCCAACAAACCGATTCCGTTCTACGGCTTCGAACTGCCAGCCCTGATCGCCCCGGATCCGGACATGGCCAAGTTCATCAAGGGCTGGCACGAGCGCATCGGCAGCTGGGGTTACTGGCTGATCGGCCTGCATGCCCTGGCCGGGCTCTACCATCACTATGTTCAGCGTGATAACACCCTGGTGCGCATGCTGCCACGTAGCAACTAGGCAAAACCGCGGCGGCCCTGGAGGCCGCCGCTGTGCACAAAAATCAAGCGTGTGCCGGGGGCAAAAGCACCGGCTTCAACCTGCTCGCGCAGCGCCAGCAGCGCCTTGCCGGTGTACAGCGGCTCCAGCGGCACGCCGGACTCGGCCTCGCAGGCATTGATAAACGCCAGCAACGCTTCATCAACCTTGGCAAAGCCGCCGCGACTGGCTTCGTACAAACGGTATCCACTGTCCCCGGCCAGGGCCCGGAGCTGCGCGGGCACGCCATGGTCCAGCGGTACCGCCAAAGCGCCATGGACCTGATGAGCACCACCTTCAGCCAGTACCAGCCCCGCTAACGTGGTGCCGGTTCCCGCCGCCAGCCACCAAGCGTCGTAGTCCGCCCAACCCAGGCTCGTCAACTGTGCCCGGGCCTGCTCGACGATCAACGCACAGCCTTTGACGCCCAGCGGGCCGCCACCGCCTTCGGGCACGCAGTGCCAGCCCGGGTACTGCGCCTGCCAGGGCTGCCAGAAGTCCGGCTGATGCCGCGCCCGATAGCCGGCGTAACCCAACCAGTGCAGGTGCATACCGAAGGCTTGCAGGTCGCGAACGGTGGCGGTGTCCTGAAAATGGCCACGCAACAGGCCTGCCGTGGCAAAGCCGAAGCGCTTGCCCGCTGCGGCCAAGGCGTGCAGGTGATTGGAATGCGCACCGCCCAGGCTGATGATGCCGGGGGCTTGTGCTTGCCTGGCCAGACGCAGGTGCTCAAGCAGCTTGAACCATTTGTTGCCGCTGATCAGCGGGTCGATCAGGTCCAGGCGCAGCACCGCCAGCTCGACGCCGAACGGATGCAGCCAGCTCAGCGCCAGCTGCTGCAGGGGGGCGTTGGGAAGCGTGTCAAAACCGGTCATGTACAGATCACTGCCGCAGGGAAGCGGCAGTTTAACAGCGCGGCGGGGCAGACACCCCGCCGCGCAAAGCACTCAGAGCTCGGCAGCCAGGCGCGAGCCCTGGTTGATCGCCCGCTTGGCATCCAGCTCGGCGGCCACGTCGGCGCCACCGATCAGGTGCACCGACTGGCCTGCGGCCAGCAGCCCATCCTGGAGCTCACGCAGCGGGTCCTGACCGGCACAGATCACCACGTTATCGACGGGCAACACCTGCGGCTCGCCCTCGGCGATGCGAATATGCAAGCCAGCGTCGTCGATGTTCAGGTACTCGACACTGTTGAGCATCTGCACCTGCTTGTTCTTCAAGCCCGTCCGGTGAATCCAGCCAGTGGTCTTGCCCAGGCCGTCGCCGACCTTGGATTTCTTGCGCTGCAGCAGGAACACCTGGCGCGCCGGGGCATGCGGTTCGGGCTTGATTCCGGCCACGCCACCGCGGGCTTGCAGCGCGGTATCGATACCCCACTCCTTCCAGAACGCTTCGCGGTCCAGGCTGGTGGCCTTGCCCTGGTGCACCAGGAATTCCGAGACGTCAAAGCCGATACCGCCCGCACCGATCACCGCGACCTTCTGGCCCACCGGTTTGCGCTCAAGCAGTACATCCAGATAACTCAGCACCTTGCTGTGCTCGATCCCCGGAATCGCCGGCAGACGCGGAGCGATACCGGTGGCCAGGATGATCTCGTCATAACCGCCCGCCGCCAGTTGCTCGACATCGACGCGCGTGTTCAGGCACAGCTCGACACCGGTGGTCTGCAGCTTGCGTTTGAAGTAGCGCAGGGTTTCGTAGAACTCTTCTTTGCCCGGCACGCGCTTGGCCACGTTGAACTGACCACCGATCTCGCTGGCCGAGTCGAACAGCGTCACCTGATGGCCGCGTTCAGCAGCCACCGTGGCGGCGGCAAGCCCGGCAGGACCGGCACCGACCACGGCGATCTGCTTGACCTGGGTGACCGGCAGGTAATTGAGCTCGGTTTCATGACAGGCCCGCGGGTTGACCAGGCAACTGGTCAGCTTGCCGCCGAAGGTGTGGTCCAGGCAGGCCTGGTTGCAACCGATGCAGGTGTTGATCTCGTCGCCCCGCCCGGCCGCCGCCTTGTTGACGAATTCAGGGTCGGCAAGGAACGGACGCGCCATGGAGACCATGTCGGCATCGCCCTCAGCGAGGATCTGCTCGGCCACTTCCGGCGTATTGATGCGGTTGGTGGTGATCAACGGGATCTGCACCGCGCCACGCAGCTTGGCCGTGACCTTGCTGAACGCCGCCCGTGGCACCTTGGTGGCGATGGTTGGAATCCGTGCCTCATGCCAGCCGATACCGGTGTTGATGATCGTTGCGCCGGCTTTCTCGATCGCCTGGGCCAACTGCACGATCTCTTCCCAGTTGCTGCCGCCTTCGATCAGGTCGAGCATCGACAGACGGAAGATGATGATGAAATTCGGGCCTACGGCCTCACGCACACGGGTAACGATTTCCACCGCCAGACGCATGCGGTTTTCGTAGCTGCCACCCCAGCGGTCGGTGCGCTGGTTGGTGTGGGCGGCGAGGAACTGATTGATGAAGTAACCTTCCGAGCCCATGATCTCGACACCGTCGTACTCGGCGCTTTGTGCCAGCAGCGAGCAGTTGACGAAGTCCTGGATCTGCTTCTCGATACCCTCTTCGTCCAGCTCATGCGGCTTGAACGGGTTGATCGGCGCCTGGATGGCGCTTGGCGCCACCGACTTGGGGCTATAGGCATAACGACCGGCGTGGAGGATCTGCATGCAGATCTTGCCACCGGCCTCATGTACGGCCTTGGTAACGATGCGGTGTTTATCGGCTTCTTCCGGCGTGCTCAGCTTGGCGGCGCCGGAATACACCCCGCCTTCCACGTTCGGCCCAATACCGCCGGTGACCATCAGGCCGACGCCACCACGGGCGCGCTCGGCAAAATAGGCGGCCATGCGCTCGAAACCACCTGGCTTTTCTTCCAGGCCGGTATGCATCGAGCCCATCAGGGTACGGTTGCGCAGGGTGGTGAACCCCAGGTCCAGCGGGGCGAGCAGGTGCGGATAATGAGCAGCAGCCATAGTGAACTCCACAACAGGCGTAATCACGGGATGCGGGCGCCTCGCACGGATGGCGGGGCCCGTCGGTTATCTGTGGCCGACATTAAAGAGCCAGCCGCGATGGCTCAATGACCGAAAGTGACAAGTTATTGATCCTACTGCACCCGAGGTCTACCCTTAGCGCTGAATCCCTTGCTGGCGCTGTGCTGTTTCATGCGAAAACTTCTGTTGAGCGCCCTGGCGCTGGTTGTCATTGCTGCGCTGTGCGGCTACGGGTTCTGGACCGGGCAACGGACGAGCGGGCATTACCTGTCGGACCTGCGCATCGAGCTGGCCCTGAGCGAAGGCGTTCCCGCCGACCATGGCAACCTGCTGGGGGTCGAGCCGCAGCTGTACCCCAGTGACTACCAGAACCTGCAGCGCCTGCACCGCAAGCTGGCCGCCTATCTGCAGCAGGCGCGCAGCCAGGGCCTGATCAACGCCCGGACCATCGTCATCCTGCCTGAGCATATCGGTACCTGGCTCTGGGCCCGGGGAGAAAAGAACGAGCTGTACCAGGTCACCCAGCGTCGCGAAGCCTGGCAATGGCTGGAGCTGAGCAACCCGATCAGCTACGGTCTGGCCATGCTCGGCGCCGAAGGTGATGACCGTCGCGCCGATGCCCACCTGCGCATGAAGGCGCAGCAGATGGCCAGCGACTACCAGCAACTGTTCGGCGGCCTGGCCAGGGAATTCGGCGTGACCCTGGTGGCGGGCTCGATTGTCCTGCCCTCCCCTTATGTCGAGCGCGGCACCCTCAAAGTCGGCTCCGGCGCCCTGTACAACAGCAGCCTGGTGTTTGCCGGCGACGGCTCGGTACTCGGCCAGCCCCAGCGCCAGCAACACCCGGACAGTGAAGTGCGCCGCTACATCGACAGCGGCATCGATCAGCCGCCGCAAGTCCTGCAGACCCCGGCCGGACGCCTGGGCGTGCTGATCGGCAGCGACAGCTGGTACCCGAGCAATCAGCAACAACTGGCTAACCAGTCGGCGCAATTCATCGCCAACCCAGCGTTTCTGGGTGGTAAAGACAGCTGGAATGCACCCTGGCGCGGCAACCGCCATCAACCGCTGGCGGCTTCACTGCCGTTCAAGCCCGGCGAAATCAGTGAAGCCCAGGCCTGGCAACAACTGACCCTGAAGGCCAACCCCAGCGACATGAGCAGCATGAGCGTGTTCCTGCGCGGGCGTTTCTGGGATGTGGTCGCCGATGGCCAGGGCTTTGCCAACCGCGCCGGCCTCAACCTGAACGGCAACCGCACTTCAGGTGCGCGTCTGCTGAACCTGTGGCTGTAGGTCGGCCATGAACCGCCCGCGGATGCGTCTGGGTGATCTCTCAGTCGGTTTTATCCAGCCCCTGAGTGAAATCCTGCAGCAACGCGGGATCGAGCCTACAGCGCTGCTGGAGCGCTACGGCCTGGACTCTGCACGCCTGGCCGAAGCGGGTGCGCGCTTGTCCATCCCGCGTTACATGCACCTGGGCCATGCCGCCATCGAACTGAGCGCTGATCCTGCCTTGGGTCTGCACATGGGTTGCATCAGCCGCCTCAGCCAGGCAGGCCTGGCCGGCGTCACTGCGGCCCAGGCGCCCACTGTCGGCGAGGCAGCGCGCACCTTGCTGCGCTTCGAGCCGTTGTACGCCGCCAACTACCGTGGCCATTCGAGCTTCCATGCCGACAGCGGCGGTGCCTGGCTGCGTTTCTACTCGATCAGCCCCTACAACGCCTACAACCGCTTCGTGGTCGATTCACTGCTGTCCGGCTGGCTCGCGCAGTTGTCGAGCCTGGCCGGCGTGAAGCTGGTGGCCGAACGGATGGAGATCGAATTCGAGGCCCCCGCCTATGCCGCCCACTACCAGACGCTGTGCAGCACCCCGGTGCAGTTTGGCGCGCAGACCAACCAGTTACGCCTGAGCCAGGCAAGCCTTGCCCTGCGCAATCCGGCGCACTGCCCCAGCACCTGGCAGCATCTGTTGAAGTTATGTGAGGCGGAACTTGAGCAACGCACGCGAATCCGCAGCCTGGGCGAACGCATCGCCCATTTGCTCGGACCGCTGCTCAATGGCGGCCGGGAACCGGATCTGGAGGAAGTGGCGCGGCACCTGCAACTGCCGACCTGGACCTTGCGGCGCAAGCTGGCCGAGGAAGGCACGCAGTTTCGCGCCATCCTCAACGATACCCGCCGCGACCTGGCCATGGCCTATATTCGTGATACGGAACTGGCCTTTGGCGAGATCGCCTATCTGCTCGGGTTTGCTTCGGCCGAGGCCTTTCAGCGCGCGTTCAAGCGCTGGAACAGCATGACCCCGGGCGAGTTTCGCCGTAGCCAGCGGCTTACTGGCTGAAACTACAGCTCGGTGGCGTCTTCGGCAGGCTCGGGTGGATCGAGTTCAAAGGCGCGGTATTCGAGTAGTTCTTCTTGATAGTCGTCCATCGTCTGCTCCGTCGTTTCTCATTCATTTCATTGATTCGTCATCGAGCCTAAAGTGCCGCGATGAAAGAAAAATGACAATGACGCTTATCAAAACAACGTAGCAGCAGTTGGAAAAATTATCCGCCCTTACTGCGGCGCCTGCTCAGGGCTGCTGACAGGCGCTGCCGGCGCCACGCTCGATACCGGTTCAGCGGCTGCAGGCGCAGGCTGCTCGGCATTGATCGGCGTCGCCTCGACCGGTGGTGGCACCGGCTTGGAACCCTTGCTGTCGTCGACCACAGGCGCCGATGCGGCTTCGACAACCGGTACCTGCTGGGCTGGCGCCGGAGCCGGCTCAACCGCCGCAGGTGCTGGCGCAGGCGCAGCTGCTTCGGCCGGAGCCAGGGCAGCAGGTGCTGGCAGCGGAGTACTTTCAGGAATCCCCAGCGCTGGCGCAGGCGTCTCTTGCGGCTTTTTCAGCGAGGCCTTTTTCTTCTGTTCCTTGGGCAGGAAGCTTTCGACCAGGGCGAAGTAACGCTCGTAGAACTTGGCCGAGGTCACGGTCTCGCTGGCCACCTTGACCATCGAATCGTCGGTGGAGCCAATCGGCATCGACAGCGACCCCAGCACGCCCACACCGACGCTGGCCGAGGTATTGGATTTTTTCAGCGCGTAACGGTCCTGCAAGGCGTTGGCAAACATGGTCGAGCGCTGCTCGTCGCCGCTGTCGCGGGCACAGACCACGTTGAAGCTGATCTGCAGGTGCGACTCGCCGGTCTGCTGAAAGCTCTTGTTGCCATTGACCTGACCGGCATCGCTGCTGGTGATGATGTATCCCTGGCTGAGCAAGGCACGCCGGGCCGCTTCACAGGTACTGGCCTCGCTGACCGGGAAGCTGCGCGAATAGGTACCCGAGTCGTCGAAATTCTCGTGTTCGTAGATGGCAGCTTTCTTCGAAGAACAGCCGGAAACACCCGCCAGCACCAGGGCCAGCCCGAGCGCACTGAAGACGGTTGACTTTGACATTGCAAATCCTGAGTAAAACGATCGGTGCCTATTGTGCAACACATCGGCGGATCACTGAAACCGTAGCCGGGAAATCACCACAGAAAATTCATCGGTGGAGCAAATGACAAGCACAAAAAAAGCGACCCTTGGGTCGCTTTCTTTGTGACTTCAATATGGCGCAGCGGACGGGACTCGAACCCGCGACCCCCGGCGTGACAGGCCGGTATTCTAACCGACTGAACTACCGCTGCG